>Ga0302324_100003788_pt1 | contig 33979 bp, 36 predicted proteins | sample Palsa_T0_1_FD_201949 | JGI IMG/M metagenome (GOLD analysis project Ga0302324, IMG submission 201949) | Peat permafrost microbial communities from Stordalen Mire near Abisko, Sweden - Palsa_T0_1 | ecosystem: Environmental > Terrestrial > Soil > Palsa > Peat permafrost | place: Sweden: Abisko...
CTGACGGGGGCGACGGGCCGAATACTAAGGAAAGGAGGTCGTCGTGATCGCCCTACGCCGCCTAAACAACCAAGCCATCATGGTCAACCCGGATCTTATCGAAACGCTCGAGGCGACACCGGATACTGTCGTGACATTGACCTCTGGCAACAAACTGATCGTCCGGGACTCGATGGAAGAGATTCGCGAGAAAATCATCGAGTCGACCGCGTTCACACTTCAGGACGGCAGCGTCGGGTACTGGGCGCCGAATGGGAACGGGGAGTACTACTACTTCGGGCCGGATGGAACGCTGTATCTCGATTCATACGCTGGCGAAGTGCAGTCCAGCGATCTCTCGAACGCTGTCGGTAACGTTGCGACCTACCAGTTCCCGCCGATCTAGCGTCGGCTGAGCACGCTGCGAACGTGGGCAACTGGAAAGAGGGTGGAGGCGTCGCGACAACGGTGATCTTCGTCGTCGCATCCGTCCTTGGGATCGGCGCATTGGCTCTCAACCTTCCATTTTGGGCTGACGCGTTGTGCCTGGACGTTCTACTCGTCGTGGCGTGCTCCGGCGGCGCGGCGCTGTTGGTAGGCCGACCGAGGACGGGGCGTCTCGGCGGAACACTTGGGCTGGTGCTGGCGTTCGGGTTTCAGGTCACCTTCGCGTTTCTGCTCGGTTCCCAAGGGCCACGGTGCGGTCCCGTGCAGGGGGATTACGTGGTCTCGATTCTCTTCGTTCCCGTGCTCCTCGTCCGGTTCGCGTTCGTCAGCATCCCGTTTGGAGTGCTCTCGTACGCGTTCGCGTTGCCGAGTTTGAAGCGACTCGGTCCCTTGGGGCGGTTCGCGTTGATCGGGTCAGTGATGATGGCTGCTGGCGTTGTGACGCTGCTGATGGAGCAGCACCTGCTCGGACCCGATAAGTGCATAGACTTTTAACTCGCAAACGATCATCGGAGTCGACATGAGAGACGTAAAGGTAGCGGTAACCGGCGACATGTTGGTCGATGCCGTGAGGCGGACCATCGGCGCTCAACCCGTCGCCGTCGGGATACGCCGGACGCAGGGACCGACCAAGCACGTCGACGCGATCGCGGTCGCCGACCGCCCGCCGCCGTCGCGAGTGTTGGTCGGAGCATTTGGACTCGCGATCGACGTTACGCTGGAGTCGCGCAATTAGAGAACTCGGTCAGCATCGAGCGGGCGATCGTAAGTGGGCTGAAACCCCTCGTGGCGCGCGTTCTCGCTGAGGGCACGGTCGTGCGCGATACAGAGGCCGGTATTCTGGCGTCGTTACAGCGTCGCGCGCTCGAGGCAGTGAGTAAGGCACGCCCCATCGCCCCCGCAGAGCGGTTAGCCGCCTACACGGCGCCATTGCAGTTACTCGGAGAGCTCGCACGAAGCGGTAAGGACCCGTTGCTGGGGCAGCTTGTTTACTCGCAACTGTTGCTGGCCTTGTTGTCATCTCGCCTCGTGGCTGAATTCCACTGGCCGGTGCCCCCTTCACGCCTGCTCGAGGAGTGCGGAAAGGTCGATTCGACGTTGAGCGCCTGGGTAGCCGCGAGTATGCGGAAGCCATTTACAACCGATATGCTTCCAGCACTGCGCGTTCGCACGAAGAGCGTGCTGGTTCGCCTTGGGCTAAGCGGCGACGAGTCGACGCCGCCGCAATTTGATTTAGACGATATGATGGTTGGCTTGGCGAGGCGGAACGCTCGTGCGAAGCAGGCAATACGAGAGAAAAGGGCGATGTCTGCCTAGATGCGGGCAATTTGGATCGTGGTCGCGTTCGTGGCACTAACTGGTTGCGGAGACGCGCGGGCAGCGTCAAGTCAGTCCCTTAGCCCGGAGGCGCAGTACGTCGAAGTCGCCGGATCGGACTCGCTCGGCAACCACATTGACGTCGTGTGGGGTCCGGATGGTGGCGATATTCGGACGACAGGAAGCGACGGCGAACAAGACGAGACCTGGTTTCGGGGCTTGCGCTTGGTCCATCGCAACGTCTTCGGAACCGTGGAAGCCGCTCGAGAAGACGACTACGATGCCCTGGAGCTGCAGTATGACCGTTGGGCGTTGACGCATCGATCGTGGTCCCAAAGAATCAGTGGACTGGCACAGGCGCACGGCGGCTTCTCAGTAGATTCGCCGACCTTTTCTGCTGGTTACGCCGTAGCCTGGCGAGGAGGGCCACAAGCGGTGAGCTTTGTTGCCGCGAACCCGCCGGAGTCAGTTCCGAGGCTTCCCCCGCCGCCGGCGTCGACGTGGAAGGGAGGCTTCGAAAATGGGCCGGTATCGGCATCGATTGCTGGTCGACCAGTGCGTGTCATCGTTGACACAGCCCAGGCGGGCGTGATGATATCGCGCCGACTGTCCGAACAACTGGGGCTCCCTCGACAGAATTGGACGAAGGCCTTCTTCCTGCCTGAGTCCATATCACCGATCGTGCGATTACAGGACGTTCGTATCTCGGGGAAGAGCGCTCCGATCGCATTTGCAGGCGTCGTCGATGACGACGCGTATGACATGTACGTCGGAATCGACTTGTTTCGTGGAGCAAGCATCGCCTTCGGCCGCGGACGTCAGCCGGAGATTACGTCGAGCCGCTGCTTGGGGCAAAACGGGGTGCCTGTGTTGACAGACCATGGTGTCGTCAGGATGGTCGGGCCGGATATCGCCTCCGAGCAGAATCCTCACCCGACGACGATGTTTGCTCCGAATGCAACACTGTTCGATTCGACGTATTCGGGACCGCCAGTCTTCTATCCCCAAGCGACGCTTGGTCGAAAGATGCCACTGGTTCAGGTCGCAGGCCGGACTCGACAGTACGTCCCGGCTGTCGCCTGCGACGCGCCACGGGCGATAGACCTGGTTTACAAGGGGAAGCGATTCGGGGCTGATGCGCCGGTTTGCGCCGTTGCCGCCCCAGGCGTTGAGGCCCCGGTCACGTACCGAAGCGCTGTCGTTGGGCTGCATTCGCTGGCCGCACGCACGCTCTTGGTTGATCTCCAAGACGACCGGGTCTGCTGGTATAACTGACGGGGGCGACGGGCCGAATACTAAGGAAAGGAGGTCGTCGTGGTCGCGCTACGCCGCTTAAACAACCAAGCCATCATGGTCAACCCGGATCTTATCGAAACGCTCGAAGCGACACCGGATACTGTCGTGACATTGACCTCTTGCGTTATTGTGGGCTCGCCTTGTGGCCGAAAGCCGTTGGCCAGTATCCGCATCGCGCTTGCTCGAGGAGTGCCGAAACGTCGACCCGGCGTTAAGCGCGTGGGTGGCGGCGAGCATACCCAAGCCCTTTGCGCAGGATATGCTCCCCGTGCTTCGCGTGCGCGTAAAGACGGTGTTGGTCCGGTTCAAGGTAAGTGGCGATTTGTCTACGCCGATTCAATTCGACGTGGACGATATGATGACGGGCTTGGCAAGGCAGCGTGCTCACGTTAACCGTGCTCGAGCTAAAGTGGCCGTCGCGTCCTGAGATGCGAGCATTCCGCGTTGCCATCGCGGCCGTAGCGCTGATGGGTGGCGGGACCGCATGCTTGACATCTGGTGAGCCTTTGCCGGCAAGCGCAACGTATGTTCGCGTTGGAGGGCACGACTCGCTAGGGAACCGGGTCGAGATCGTCTGGGGGCCCGACGGTGGCGACATGCTGACGATAGGACGTGAAGGCGAACGGGATGAGGTCTGGTTTCAAGGCCTGCGGCTCGTTCATCGAGACGTTTTCGGAACTGTAGAGGTCTCTCAAGGATATGACCCCTTGCTGTTGCAGTACGACCGTTTTGCGCTGACTCTTCTACCCTGGCCGCTGAAGATCGCAGCTATCGCTAGAAGTCACGGGGGCTCGTCGGTCGATACGCCGACGTTTGCAGGGGATTACGCCGTAGCGTGGTGGGGCCCAAGGAGAGTGAGGTTCGAGGCAACGGGAGCGCCGGAAGCGACTCCGCAGTTTCCTCTGGAGCCGGTGTCCGCCTGGATGGGGCCTGCGACGAATGGACCAGTCGCAGCATCCATCGCGGGTAGGCCCGTGCGAGTCATTGTTGACACTGCTACGGACGGGGTTCGGATATCCCGACGCCTCGCTGGAGAGCTAGGCCTTCCCGAGGGGAGCTGGGCAAAGGCCTTCTTTCTCCCGGAGTCGGTATCTCCGATCGTGCGGTTGCAAGACGTTCGCATTGCAGGCATGCGAGCGCCGATCGCGTTCGCGCGCGTCGTCGACGACGACGCCTTCGACATGTACGTCGGAATCGCAATGTTTCGCGGACGCGGCGTTGCCTTCAGTCGTGGGGCACAGCCGGCGGTCACCTCGGCCCGCTGTTCCGGTCGAGTCGGAGTCGCTGCGTTGACGGATCATGGTGTCCTGAGGTTGGTGGGCCCAGATGTCCCCTCTGCGCCGGCTCCTGGTCCCACGCCGGGATTTCATGTGAATGACACGCTGTTCGACTCGACATATTCAGGTTCGCCGATCTTCTATTTTGCGTCGACTCTTCCGCAGAAGATGCCGGTGGTCGAGGTCGCAGGTCCGACCAGGCGGTACTTCGGGGCCGTCGCGTGCGATGGACCGCCGACGATCACGCTCAACTATAGCGGACGCAGGTTCGGGACCGATGTTCCAGTGTGTGCAGGCCCAATCCCGGACGCCACACCCCCGGCGACGTACCGAAGCGTTGTCGTTGGGCTGCATTCGCTCGCCGCAAAGACGCTCTTGGTTGACCTCCAGAACAACCGAGTCTGCTGGTACAACTGATGGGGGCGACGGGCCGAATACTAAGGAAAGGGGGTCGCTGTGGTCGCGCTACGCCGCTTAAACAACCAAGCCATCATGGTCAACCCGGATCTTATCGAAACGCTCGAGGCGACACCGGATACTGTCGTGACATTGACCTCGGGCAATAAACTGATCGTCCGGGACTCAATGGAAGAGATCCGGGAGAAAATCATCGAGTTCAAGCGCCGGATCCACGGCCCGGAGGGCGCCCCGACGCGCGCTTGACGCCGCAGGCCCGGCCGGAGCCGCCCGCCGAATCAGGGGACCAAGTCGGCGTGGCCTCCGTCACATGGGCTCAATCCTACCCGGGCCCGGACCGATAGCTTTCCTGAGAGCTCTCCCATTCCGGTCCCTATCGGAAAGGCCGCACCTTGGATTTCGCGACTGTCATCGGCCTGTTGCTCGCTGTCGGCGGGCTTCTACTTTCCGCATGGATCGGCAAGGTCGACGGTGGGATCATCTTTGCCCGCTACGAGGCGTTCCTGTTGGTCTTCCTCGGTACGGTCGGCGCGACGATGGTCTCCTTCCCGATGCGCACGTTCGTGCGCGGGCTCTGGCTCGGAGCGCGGACGGCCTTCACCGAGCCCGTCTACCACGAGCGCGAGGTCATCGCGACGCTGGTCTCGTTCGCCGAGAAGGCGCGCCGCGAGGGGTTGCTGGCACTCGAAAACGAGGCGGCCGCGCTCGAAGACGACTTCATGCGCAAGGGCATCCAGCTGGTCATCGACGGCCGCGACACCGACATCATCCGCAAGATCCTCGAGACCGAGGTCGCCTTCGTCCAAGAGCGCAACAGCAAGGCCGAGGCGGTCTACTTTACGATGGGCGGCTACTCGCCGACGCTGGGCATCATCGGCACCGTGCTGGGCTTGATCGCGATGCTCAAGCAGCTCGGCTCGCTCAGCGGCACCGGGAACGTCGCCGGGACGCTCGGTCTGGCGACCGCGCAAGCGTTCGTCGCGACGTTCTTCGGCATCTCGCTGGCGAACCTACTCTGGATCCCGCTGGCTTCGAAGATCAAAGAACGGGCCGGCCAGCAGCTGCTGCTGCGCGAGATCATGATCGAAGGCATCCTCTCGATCCAGGCCGGCGACAACCCGCGCCTGCTGGAGGAGAAGCTGCACGCGTTCCTCGACCCGACCGAGCGCGAGACCGAGATCGAAGCCGGCGGCGCGGTCCCGGAACCGGGCCTGGCGGGCGCCTGACGTATGGCGGCATCCGGAGGGGAGCCCCGCTCGCGCCTCCGGCGCCACACGGGGGAGACGAAGCTCGAAACCGCCGGGATGATGCGGTGGCTGTTGACGTACGCCGACATGATCACCCTGCTGTTGGCCCTGTTCATCATCTTGTTCGCGATCTCGACCATCTCGAGCGTCAAGTTCCAACGCTTGGCGCGGCAGATCTCGGGCGGCTTCAACAGCACCGACGCGATCAACAATCCGCCCAACGGCGGCACGGTCGGGACCGACAAGGGCCAGACCGAAGAGGCCAACATGGCCTCGATCAAGTCCCAGCTCGACCGCTTCATCGCGCAGCGCAACTTGCAGCAAAAGGTCCGCACCCAGATCACCAAGTCGGGCCTGATCATCACCCTGCTCAGCGACAAGGCCTACTACAATTCTGGATCGGCCGACCTGCGCCCCGAGACCAAGGAGCTGCTCGACGCCGTCGCCGGCCAGATCCGGCACGTCCGCAATGACGTGCGGGTCGAGGGCAACACCGACAACGTGCCGATCGCGACCTCGTCCTTCCCGACCAACTGGGAGCTTTCGGCCGCCCGCGCGACGAACGTGACCCGCTATCTGGTCGAGCACGACAAGATCCCGCCGACCCGGCTCTCGTTCGCCGGCTACGGCGAATTCCGCCCCAAGTATCCAAACGACAACGACACGCACCGCCAGGAGAACCGCCGTACCGACATCGTGATCCTGAGCGGCGATCAGGGGACCACTACTCCGTGAGCATGCTTTCGCAAGAAGAGATCGACGCGCTGGTCAACCAGCTCGCGGCGCCCGAGCCGGGGACCCAGGCGAGTGACCTGCGCAAGGTCAAGTCGTTCGACTTTCGCTTCAACAAGCGGCTCGACAAGTTCTCGACCAACCAGCTGCAAACGCTGCGCACGCTGCACGACAACTTCACGCGGCTGCTCAACAACTCGCTCTCGGTCTACCTGCGCACCCGGGTCGAGGCGACGATCGTCTCGCTCGAGCAGATCAGCTACGGCGACTTCATCGCCTCGATCGGGATCCCGTCGATCCTCTCGATCTACTCGATGGACCCGCTGCCGGGCTCGGGGATCGTCCAGGTCGACCTCAACCTCGTCTTCTCGATCATCGACCGGTTGCTGGGCGGCCCGGGCTGGTTCCCCCAGAAGCTGCGCGACCTGACCGACATCGAGCGCACGCTCATGCAGCGCTTCATGGCCCGGATGCTCAACAGCTACCGCGAGTCGTGGAACTACCTGCTGACGCTCTCGCTGAAGATCGAGGCGCTCGACTCGAACCCGCAGTTCATCCCGCGCATCATCCCGCTCGACCAGATCGTCGCCTTCGTCTCGTGCGAGCTGAAGGTCGGCGACATGGCCGGCGTGATGAACTTCTGCCTGCCGTACTTGGTCCTGCAGTCGATCGGGCCGCAGCTCTCGGACTTCCAGTGGTCGCCGACCGTCGTCGCCGGCCGCGGCGTGACCGAGGAAGACATCGCGCAGCTGGCCCGCAACGTCGAGCGCGCCCCGGTCGACCTGACCGTCGAGCTGGGCCGCACGATCGTCTCGCTGCGCGACCTGATCGCGCTCCAGCCCGGCGATCTGGTGCTGTTCGACAAGCTCGTCAGCGAGCCGTTGGCGGTGACCGTGAACGAGCGCGAGAAGTTCAAGGTGTTTGCCGGCGTCAATCGCGATAAGTTGGCCGTGCGCGTTTCCCAGATCGTCGAGAACGAGGAGTAACGGTGTCCGAGACTCTGCGTCCCCTCGCGGACGCCATGTTCGCCTCCGCCGCAACGGTCCTCGGGACGCTGGCGGGACGCGAGGTCGCCGCCGGCGCCGCGAGTGCGACCGCCAGCGAGTCGTCGATTCGGGTCGAACCCGACGTCGTCGCGACCGTCACGCGCTTCCCCGCCGCCGACATCGCGTTCGTCAGCCGCTACGCCAAGCGCGACCTGGCCAAGATCGTCGAGATGATGCTCGGCACCCCGAGCAACGGCGGCGAACTCGACGCGATGCAGCTCTCGATCATCGCCGAGACCGTCGTCCAGGTCTCGAGCGCGATGGGCGAGGCGCTCGCCTCGCGCACCGGCCACCCCAGCGAGGGGATCGAGTCCGTCGTCGTCTCCGAAGCCGGTGCCTTCCCCGCCCCGCCGTTCGCGACGTTCGTCGCCGCGCTCGAACTGGGTGAGGGCTTCGCCACGACCTTGACCCTCGATTTCGACGTGCTGGCGCAACACCGGCTCGAGCCGGCCGCCGCGCCGAAGGCGAGCGCGCCGGCGCCGACCACGACCCCGGTGCGGCCGCCGCGCCGCCCCGCGCGGGTCGAGGAAGGCCAGCCGGTCAGCTTCGCCCCGATGCAGCCGACGCCGGTGCGGCCCGCGGCGCCCGGCCATGCCAACCTCGATCTGGTCCACGACGTCCCGCTCGAGATCTCGGCCGTGCTCGGGCAGACCGAACTCTCGCTGCGCGAGGTCGTCTCGATGCAGACCGGGAGCGTCTTCGAACTCGACAAGCTCTCGACCGACCCGATCGACCTGTACGTCAACAACATCTTGATCGCGCGCGGCGAGGTCGTCGTGGTCGACGACAAGTTCGCGGTAAAGATCAGCGAGCTCAACCCCGTCGTCGACAAGATTTAACCGGCCGGCCGTGGGCGATCCCTGGCGATGAGCATCGTACTCACCTATGTCTGGGCGCTCGCGCTCGTTGCCCTCTTGCTGCTGGGTCTGACCTACGGCGTGCGGCTGCTCAACCGCGGCCGGCTCGTCGCCGCCTCGGGCCGGCGACTGGTGACCGTGGTCGAGTCGACCTTCCTGGCCCAGCACGTGACGGTTCACGTCCTGAAGGTCGGCGACCGATACTATTTGGTGGGCGGAGGATCCGCCGGGGTGACCCATATCGCCGACGTCCCACCGGAGGACGTCGAGCCCTACCTCGAGACGCAACGGAAGGCGCTCGGAGAGCAACGCGATGCGCTGCTCCGTCTGATGCAGAGATTCCGCCGACCGTGAACCGCCGTCTCCTGATCGTTCTTGGTGTCCTGGCCGCTGCGTTTGCCGTGGTCGCCTTCGCCGTGCCCGCGATGGCCCAGAACGCGCCGACCGCGCCGACGCTCCCGATCCCGCGCATCAACCTGGGCGTGAGCCCGGCGACGAAGCCGGGTGACGTCGCCCTGTCGCTGCAGATCCTGCTGCTCCTCACGGTCCTGACGCTGGCCCCGACGATCCTGATCCTGATGACCTCGTTCACCCGGATCGTCGTCGTGCTCTCGTTCGTGCGCACCGCGATGGGGACGAACACCGTCCCGCCGACCCAGGTGCTGGTCGGTCTCTCGCTCCTGCTGACCTTCTTCGTGATGAACCCGGTCATCCAGGACATCAACAAGAACGCGCTCCAGCCGTACCTCTCCAGCAAGATCTCGCAGCCGGTCGCGCTCGATCGCGCCCAGCAGCCGCTGCGCCGCTTCATGTTCCGCCAGACGCGCGAGAAGGACATCGCACTGTTCTACTCGCTCTCGAAGGAGACGACGCGACCGCGGACCCAGGCCGACATCCCGACCTACATCCTGGTGCCGGCCTTCGTGATCAGCGAGCTCAAGACCGCGTTCCAGATCGGCTTCGCGATCTACATCCCGTTCATCGTCATCGACATGGTGGTGGCCTCGGTGCTGCTCTCGATGGGGATGATGATGATCCCACCGGTGCTGATCTCGCTCCCCTTCAAAATCTTGATCTTCCTCTTGGTCGACGGTTGGAACCTGACCGTCTCCGCGCTCTTCGCGAGCTTTAAATGATGATGGCGATGGAGCGAGCGCAGAACCATCGAGCCTCATTCCTCAGGCTGTTGCGAGCTCGGACCGGGGGCCCCGCGCCGAAGGCGTGGGGGGCGCGGAGCCTGGGGCGGAGCGCCGTATGACCTACGCGACGGCGCTTTCGCTAGGGCGCGAGGGGATCTTTATCGCTTTGCTGGTCACGGCGCCGGCGTTGCTGCTCGGCCTGGTGACTGGGTTGATCATCTCGATCTTCCAGGCGGTCACCCAGATCCAAGAGCCGACCCTGGCCTTCATCCCGAAGATCGTCGTCGTCGCGATCGCGATCCTGTTGTTCGGCCCGTTCATGCTCGCCATGCTCACGGACTTCGCCTACCGCGTCTTCTCGAGCATCCCAACGCTCGTCCGGTGACGCCCGACTTCAACCTGTTCGGGTTGACGCTGCCCCGGTTCGAGACGATCGTGCTCGTGCTGGTGCGGGTCAGCGCGATGCTGGCGATGGTGCCCATCTTCTCGCAGCAGCAGTTGCCGCGGGCGCTGCGCTTCGGCATAGGTCTGCTGTTCACGTTCGTGATGGTCGCCGCCGTCCCGACGATCGTGCCGATGCAACTGGGCGGCTTGACGGTCGCCGTGCTGGCCCAAATTTTCATCGGGTTGGTCTTTGGGTTCGTCTCCTACCTGCTCTTCACCGGGATCCAGTTCGCCGGCCAGGTGATCGACCTGCAGATCGGCTTTGCGATCGCGAACATCATCAACCCGGAGACCTCGGCGACCGTCACGATCATCGGTGAGCTGGAGCTGACGCTCGCGACGCTGCTCTACCTCGCCCTGGACGGCCACCATCTGCTGATCGCCGGGATCGCGCGCTCGTTCGCGCTGGTGCCGCTGCCGTACGCCGCCGTCCCCGACCTGCTGGCCGGTGACGTGATGCGGTTCTTCACCCAGGCGCTCATGATCGTGCTGCAGATCGCGGCTCCGGTCGCGGTGACGCTGTTCCTGGTCAACGTCACGCTCGGGCTGATGGCCCGGGTGGCGCCGCAGATGAACGTCTTCGTGGTCGGCTTCCCCTTGCAGATCGGGATCGGCCTGACGATGCTGATCATCGCGATCCCGCTGATGGGTGCGGTCTTCCCTGGCCTCGTCGACCAGTCGAGCCGCGAGATGGACACCGTCCTGCGCGCCATGGGACCGCAGAGTCCGTAGATGGCACGCCCCGAAGCCACCGAGAAGGCCACTCCCAAACGCAAGGCCGAGGCCCGCGGACGCGGCCAGGTCGCGCGCTCGCACGACATCAGCGGCTCGGCGATCTTCCTGGCGATCATCACGGCGCTCCACGTCGGATTCATGGGCGTGGTCGGCTCGAGCATGCAGGCTTTTACGATCGCGCTCGCGACCTCGGGGTCGCGCGATCCGCTGACGATACGCTCGGTCGGCGGCCTGTTCGTGCGTGCGATCTGGCCGTACTCGGGGCTGATCGTGATGGTGTTCTTCAGCGCGCTGGTGCTGGCGATACTCGCCAACGTGCTGCAGTTCGGCTTCCTGTTCTCACCGGCGCTGTTGAAGCCGAACTTCGGCAAGCTCAATCCACTGCCGGGCTTCCAGCGGGTGTTCTTCTCGCCCCAGACGTTGGTGCAGTTCGCCAAGCAAGCGCTCAAGCTGACGATCGTGATCACCTTGTGCTGGCTCGGGATCAAGGACAACCTGACCGCGCTCTACGCGCTGGCCCACCTCTCGCCGCACGACATGCTGGTGACGGTCGAGGGGATCATCTACGGGGTCGCCCTGAAGATCGGCGTCCTGCTGCTCCTGCTGGGCCTGCTCGACTTCGTCTGGGAGCGCCGGCGGTTGGAGCAGTCGCTCAAGATGACCAAGACCGAGGTCAAGGACGAGCAGAAGCAGTCGGAGGGGAACCCCGAGTCCAAGGCCGCCTTGCGCCAGCGGGCGCGGGCGATGGCCCGCCGCCGGATGATGGCCGCCATCCCCAAGGCGACGGTGGTGGTGACCAACCCGACCCACTTCGCCGTCGCGCTGGAGTGGGACGAGCTGACGATGGAGGCGCCGGTCCTGACCGCCAAGGGCGCCGACCTGATCGCCAAGCGGATCCGGGAGCTGGCCGCCGAGCACTCGATCCCGGTCGTCGAGAACGCCCCGCTGGCCCGGACGCTGTACGCGAAGGTCGAGCTGGACTCGCCCGTCCCGGCCGACCTGTACGCCGCCGTCGCCCAGGTGGTCGCCTTCGTCTACAAGCTGAAACATCGGACGATAGCTTGACACGCAAACAAGGCGAGCGGGCGGCCGGCGAGCTTACGTTGCGACGCCGAATCGCCGATGCTAGTAGCAACGTGGAGACCGTAACCTAGTGGCGACGGCCGCACCTGCGCGTCCGAACCTACTCGACCGCCTGGCGTCTACTTCGCACGTCTGGGTGGCCGCTGCCTCGGTGTTGCTGGTCGTCCTGATGATCGTTCCGGTCGCGCCGTGGGTCCTCGACGTCCTGCTCTCGACCAACATCGCGCTGGCGCTGGTCATCCTGCTGGTCACCCTGTACACCGAGAACGCGCTGGCCTTCAGCGTCTTCCCGACGCTGCTGCTGATCATCACGCTCTTTCGCCTCTCGCTGAACATCACCGGGACGCGTTCGATCCTCTTGCACGGTTACGCCGGACAGGTCATCGAGGCGTTCGGAAACATCGTCGTCGGCGGCAACCCGGTGGTCGGGATCGTGATCTTCGCGATCTTGGTCGTCATCCAGTTCGTCGTCATCACCAACGGTGCCGGACGCGTCGCCGAAGTCGCGGCGCGCTTCACCCTCGACGCGATGCCCGGCAAGCAGCTCGCCGTCGACGCCGATCTCAACGCCGGTCTCATCACCGAGGCTGAGGCGCGGCAACGCCGCAAGGACATCCAGCGCTCGGCCGACTTCTACGGCGCCATGGACGGTGCGTCCAAGTTCGTCCGCGGCGACGCGGTCGCGGCCGTCATCATCGTCTTCGTCAACATCATCGGCGGCTTCTTCATCGGGATCTTCCAGCAGGGGATGACGATCCTCGAGGCCCTGCAGCGGTTCACGCTGCTGACGATCGGTGAAGGGATCGTTACCCAGATCCCGGCCCTGCTGATCTCGACCGCGACCGGTATCATCGTCACCCGCGCGGCGGCCGAAGGCTCGTTCGGCCACGACCTCTCGCGCCAGTTGATCCAGAACCCGACGGCCCTAGCGATCGCGGGTTCCCTGCTCATCCTGTTCGGCTTCTTCGGTCTCCCGATGTGGGTCATGCTGATGATGGGCGGGATCCTCTTCGCGCTGTTCTTCCGCCAGCGCAGAGTGACGCGCGCGAAGGCCATCGCCGATGGGAAGGGGCTGCCCGGCCGCCACGGCGCGCCCGGCGTGAGCGGCTCGACGGCGCAACCGGCCGTCAAGCCGGCCGAGTCGGTCGTCCCGCTGCTCTCCTACGATCCGATGGAGCTGGAGATCGGCTTCGGACTGATCCCGCTGGTCGACGTCTCGCAAGGTGGCGATCTGCTCGAGCGGATCACGATGATCCGTCGTCACGCCGCGCGCGAGCTGGGCATCGTCGTACCGCCGATCCGCGTCCGCGACAACTTGCAGCTCAAGCCCTCGACCTACGTGGTGAAGATCTACGGGCTGGAAGTCGCCCGCGCCGAGGTGATGGTCTCGCGTCTGCTCGCGATGAATCCGGGCACGGCGACCAACGGCATCGACGGGATCCCGACCACCGAGCCGGCCTTCGGTCTGCCCGCGCTGTGGATCGCCGAGAGCGCGCGCGGCGACGCCGAGCTGGCCGGCTACACCGTGATCGATCCGACCTCGGTCATCGCGACGCATCTGACCGAGATCATCCGCGGGCACGCGCCGGATCTGCTCGGACGCCAAGAGACGAGCGCCCTGCTCGACAACGTCAAGCAGCACTATCCGGTCGTCGTCGAGGAGCTGATCCCCAGTCTGCTGACGGTCGGCGAGGTCCAGCGCGTCCTGCAGAACCTGTTGCGCGAGCGCATCCCGATCCGCAACCTGCTGCTGATCCTGGAGAATCTGGCCGACGGCGCCCGGCAGTCCAAAGACATCGATTTCCTGACCGAGAAGGTCCGCGCGGCGATGGCACGCCACATCTGTGCCGAGTACGCGGAGAACGGAATGCTCTCGGTCATCACGGTCGATCCGCGGCTGGAGTCGCTGCTGGCCGAGGCGGTTCGGCGCGGCGAGGACGCTTACGCACTGCTCGATCCGGCGACTGTGGCAAAGATTTACAATTCACTCACCCGCCAGATCCAGACCGCCCAGCAGACCGGGCTCCAGCCGATCGTGCTCACCTCGCCCTCGACGCGCCTCGCCCTCAAGCGGCTGACCGAGCGGGCCGCGCCGCAGCTGGTCGTCCTCTCGTACAGCGAGATCGCGCCGGGGCTGCGGGTCGAGTCGATCGGGCAGGTCTCCGCGACCGACGAGGTCCCGGAACCGGCCGGAGCGGCGGGCTAGACCGGTGATGCGGCTGCTGGGGCTCCGCCCCAAGTCACTCCGGCAGCAGACCAAGCTGAAGCTGCCGCAGGTCAACACCTTCGTCGACGTGGCCGTCATCGGCAACGGGCCGCGCGGCTCGGTCTGCGTCGAGAGCGTCCAAGACAAGGGCCTGGCGGTGACGACCATGCCGGGCCTGGCGGCCGGCCAGATGGCGGTCTTCTCGTATCAGAACGCCCACGGGCGGTTCCGCTTCTCGACCCGCTGCACGGCCGTCCGCGGCAAGCACGCCCTGTTCGGGCTGCCGCTGCGGATCGAGACCCTCCAGCTCTTCGCCGGGGCCCAGAAGCGGGCCGCGGTCCGGCTCGACGCCACCGTCCCGGCCCAGTGGCGGTACGCGCCGGCCGGGAAGGCCTCGGGGGACTTCGTCCGGGCCTCGCTCACGGATATCAGCCGCTCGGGCGCCTCGCTGATCGTGGACCGCGAGGTGAAGAAGGGGACCTTCGTCGAGGTTCGGTTCGGGGTCAGCACGGCCGCGACGCCCCTTTCCCTGCTCGGTGAAGTCATGCGGACGGCCAACATCGAAGCCACAAAGAAGCTCTCGCTCGGGCTGCGCTTTCACGGGGTCAAAGCCGAGGAGGACCGGGCGATCATGGAGTTCATCAACAAGCGTCAAGCCGAGCGGCGCAGCCGCGGTTTGGCCTGAGGGGGCATTAGGACACTAAGGATGTCGGGCAAGCGAGTCCTCATCGTCGACGACGCCGTCGTCATGCGGATGATGATCAAAGGGATCCTCAGCAAGAACGGCTACGAAGTCGTCGGCGAGGCGCAGAACGGGGTCGAAGCGGTCGAGAAATATCGGACGCTCAGCCCGGATCTGGTCACGATGGACATGGTGATGCCCGAAATGGACGGGATCACGGCTGTCAAGCAGATCGTGGCCCAAGACCCCAACGCGCGCATCATCATGTGCACGTCGATGGGGCAGCAGGCGCTCGTGGTCGAGGCGATTCAGGCCGGAGCGAAGTCGTTCATCACCAAGCCGTTCCAGCCACCGAAGATCCTCGAGACGATCCAGAAGGTGCTGGCATGACGCCGCCGCTGACCCTGAGCGAGATCCAGCGCGACGCGCTCAAGGAGGTCGGCAACATCGGCGCGGGCCACGCCGCGACCGCGCTCTCGCAGCTCTTGAACACGACCGTCAAGCTGAGCGAGCCGACCATCGACGTGCTCAAGTTCCGCGACCTCTCGACCCGCGTCGGAACCGGTGACCGTACCGTCGCCGCCCTGCACATGTACGTGCGCGGCGAGGCACCCGGCCAAATGGTGGTGCTGTTCGACCGAGACCAGGCGCTCGAGTTCGTCAACGTCTTCATCAAGCGGATCATCGGCGACATCCAGATCTTCGACTCGATCGTCGATTCGACGCTCAAAGAGCTCGGCAACATCATCGCCGGTTCGTATCTCACGGCCCTGATCTCGCTGACCGGGATCAACCTGCTGCCGTCGGTGCCGACGCTCTCGTACGGCACGATCCAGGCGGCGTTCCGCACGCTGATGTCGATCCTGCCCGATCAGGACGTCTTCCTGATCGAGTCGCAGTTCCTCGACAAGGACAAGGCCGTTTCGGGCCAGTTCATCCTCATCCCGGAGACCGGCTCGCTGCAACCGTTGCTCTCGGTGTTCGGCGTCGACGACTGAGGAGTTGCGCCGGGATCTCCCGACGAACGCCGTATGAGCTCATCTGACTTCTTCGACCGCGCCGAATTCATCCAGTATTTTCGGGACGAGACCGATGAGCTGTTGCAGGCGATCGATGCCGATCTGCTGCGGCTCGAGCAGTTCGTCGACACCGGAACGCTCGACGCCGAGATCGTCAACTCGCTCTTCCGCGCGCTGCACACGATCAAGGGCAGCGCCGGGATGCTCGAGTTCGCCGCCGTCCAACAGGTCGCGCACAAGCTCGAGAACGTCTTCGACCTGTTGCGCAAGGACCACATGCCGCTCACCGAGAGCGGCGTCAACCTGTTGTTCGAGGGCCGCGACGTCCTGACCGGCCTCGTGCGCTCGGCCGTCGACGGCGCCGAGGAACCGGCCGGCGTCCCCGACTACGTGACGCGGCTGGACGACTTCGCTTCCGTCTACGACTCGACCGCGCAAGCGATCGAGGGGCCGCGCGCGCACCCCGAGGAGCAGGACGAGCATCTGGTCCAGGTCGACCACGTCGAGGTCGCCGCGTTCGAGGCCGAAGTCGAGCGGCTACTGGCCGAAGCGCAGACCCAACGCCAGGCCAAGGCGGCGGCCGCGCCGCCGCCGCCCGAAGCGGAACCGATCGACGTGGACGCCGCGCAGGCGGCCGTCGACGCGCTGTTCGCAGCCGCGCCCGCCACGCCGGCGCCCGCTGCCCCCGCGCCGGCTCCGGTCGCGCCGACGCCCGCGGCGCCGACACCCACCGCCCCGGCCGCCGCCGCGCCGCCGGCCTCCAAGCCTGCCGTGGCCGCCCCGGCGCCCGCAACCGCGGCTGCTCCCGCCCCGCACGAGCATGCCGCCGCCAGTACGGTCGCGGCCCCCGCCGCCGATCCGAAGCGTGCGGCGAAGAACCAGACGATCCGGGTCGACATCGACCGGCTCGACCTGCTGCTCAACCTGGTCGGCGAGTTGGTCATCAACCGGACGCGCATCTCCGACATCGCGTCGACGCTCGGCCGCGAGCTGGGCGGGACGACGAACGGCCGCGTCGAGAACGGGCTCTCGCAGCTGGCCAAGGATCTCTCGGAGTCGTCCGCGCTGCTGGCGCGCACGACCAACGAGATCCAAGAGAGCATCATGAAGGTCCGCATGGTCCCGATCGGACAGGTCTTCGACCGGTTCCCGCGGATGGTGCGCGACCTGGCCAAGGCGCGCGGCAAGGACATCCAGCTCGAGATCGCCGGCGCCGAGACCGATCTCGACAAGACGATCGTCGACGAGGTCGGCGAGCCGCTGATGCACCTGGTCCGCAACTGCGTCGACCACGGGATCGAACCGCCCGACGTGCGCGAGGCTCACGGCAAGCCGCGCCACGGGAAGATCCGCCTCAACGCCTACCACGAGGGCAACCAGGTCATCGTCGAGGTCTCCGACGACGGTGGCGGGATCGACCTGGCGCGCGTGCGCGAGAAGGCGATCCGGGTCGGCCAGATCAGCGAGACCGACCGCCTGACCGACCGTGAGATCATCGAGCAGATCTTCGAGCCCGGTTTCTCGACCGCCGATCAGATCACCGACGTCTCTGGCCGCGGCGTCGGGATGGACGTGGTGAAGAAGAACATCTTGCGCCTCAAGGGCGTCTTCGACGTCGACTCGGTCCAGGGCGAAGGCACCCGCTTCACGATGAAGCTGCCGCTGACGCTGGCGATCATCCAGGCCTTGCTGGTCCGCGTTGCCCAGGAGCTCTACTCGATCCCGCTCGACTCCGTCATCGAGTCCCAGCGCATCGAGGCGAGCGAGGTCCGCACCGTCCACGGCGGCGAGGTCATCACCCTGCGCGGGCAGGTCGTGCCCCTGATCCGGGTCGGCGAGTTCTTCCGGCTCGACGCCCCGCGCGACCCCGACAAGGTCATGATCGTGATCGTCGGCCTCCAGGGCCGCCAGGTCGGCCTGGTCGTCGACTCCTTCCAGGGGGAACAGGAGATCGTCATCAAGCCGCTCTCCGACGTCATCGGGCGCATCGCCGGCATCTCCGGCGCGACGATCCTGGGCAACGGCTCGATCTCCCTGATCATCGACGTCCACTCCCTGGTCGCCAGCGCCTACGGCGGTGGCCGCGTCGCCCGCGCCGAGTTCTCGGGTGTGTAAGGGTATGGTTGCCTGCCTCGCCCTCGTCCCTGACCCTGCCGATACACAGGGGAGAAAGCCCCCGCGTCAGGAGCGCTCTTAAGTATGGCCGAGACCGTCCAAGTCGTATCCTTCAAGCTCGGCTCCGAGGAATACGGGGTCGAGATCGCTCAGGTCCAGGAGATCAACCGGATGGTCGCGGTCACGCACGTGCCGCGAGCGCCGCAGTTCATGGAGGGCGTGATCAACTTGCGCGGGCAGTTGATCCCGATCATCGATCTGCGCACGCGCTTCGGGATGCAACGCGCCGAGCACACCAAGAACACCCGCATCGTCGTGACCGAGATCGGCGCCAAGCGCGTCGGGATGGTCGTCGATTCGGTCTCCGAGGTCCTGCGCTTGCCGGTCGACGCGATCGAAGACGCGCCCGACATGATCACCGGCGTCGATACCGAGTACATCCGCGGGGTCGGCAAGATCGAGGATCGGCTGATCATCCTGCTCGACCTGGCGAAGATCATCACCGGCGCCGAGAAGCGCGAGCTCGAAGCCGCCGACGTCGACGCCGTCCCGGTCGGTTAGGGAGTCGGCGCGGTCGGCGCCGAACATCCCCGGGTGACCGACCAGACCACCGCTCCGAGCCCCGAGAACGCCGCATCGCGCCGCGCGAGCTTTCCGCTCGGACGGACGCTGGTCTGGCTCGGCATCGCCGGAGCGTCCGCGGCGTTGACCTTTGTGGCCCTGCGCGCGACGATGCGCCGCGTCCCTCCCGCCGATGAGACGACCGAGCGGATCCAGGGCCTGATCGAAGAGGCGAACCGCCTGATCCGGGCGCTCGACGAGAAGAAGCCGAGCTAGTGGCGGTCCGACCCCCGAACCTGGTGACCGGACTCGCTCCGGACGCTGTGGCGTCGGTCCGATTCACCGACCTGCTCGCCAACGGGCAGGCCGTGGGCCGGATCAACGGGCTGGTCGTCTTCGTTGCCGGGCCGTTGCCGGGCGAGCGCGCGCGCGTGCGCATCGTGCAGGTCAAGCCGAAGTACGCGGTCGGCGAGGTCGTCGGATACGAGACGCAGTCGGAGATGCGGGTCAAACCGTTCTGCGGCGTCTTCGGCGTCTGCGGCGGCTGTCAGGTCCAGCACCTCTCGTATCCGGCGCAGTTGGCGTGGAAGGAGCAGATCGTCCGCAGCGCGTTGCGCCGAATCGGCGGCTTCACCGACGTCGTCGTGCAGCGCGCGGTCGGGATGACGCACCCGCGCAACTACCGCAACAAGATGGCGCTGGTCGTCGACCACAGCGCCGGCCAGACCTCGTTCGGCTTCTACCAGGCGCGCTCGCACGCGTTGGTGCGGATCGACTCGTGCCCCGTCGTCCTGCCGCAGCTCGACGCGGCGATCGGCGGGCTGTACGACGCCGCCCGCGCTCCGGATGCGCGCGACGCGTTCGTCGGCGCGAAGCACGCGATCGTCCGGGCCGGGGCGGCGTCGCAGCAGGCCGTGCTCTCGCTCACGACCGAGCGGCAGTCGCCCGCGATCAAAGACCGGGCGGCGGCGATCGCGCGCCGCGTCCGCGGCGTCGTTGGGATCTCGAACTCGTTCGAGCCGCGGACGGCGAACGCGGTCCTCGGGCGCAAGATGGTCTACGTCTGGGGTCAGCGCGAGATGGAAGAGACGATCGAGGGCGTGCGCTATCGCGTCTCGCCGGCGTCGTTCTTCCAGGTCAACAGCGAGATGGTCGGGCGGATCTTTCGCTTTCTCGCCCCGGGCGTGAAGCCGGGGCGCACGATCGTCGACCTCTACTGCGGTGCGGGGACCTTCGCGATCTTCTTCGCGGCGCGCGGAGCCCACGTGGTCGGCATCGAGGAGAATCCCGCTGCCGTGCGCGAGGCTCGCGAGAACGCCGCCCTCAACGCCGTCGAGGGCCGGGTGTCGTTCGTCGAAGGACGCGTCGAGGGCGCGGTCGTGAACGCCGAGGGGGGCGAGGCGCTGGCCAACGCCGAGATCGTCTTCCTCGACCCGCCGCGCAAGGGCAGCGACGTCGCGACGCTCGACGCGATCGCGTCGGTCCCGGTTCCGAACGTCTGGTACCTCTCGTGCAATCCCGCCACGCTGGCGCGCGATCTCGCCTATCTGGCCAAGCGCGGCTACAAGCTGGGCGTCGTCCAGCCGTTCGACATGTTCCCCCAGACCGGTCACGTCGAGACGCTCGCCACCCTGCATCACGTGGCGCAGCAGGCCGAGGTTCCGCTGACCCAGCGCGAGCCGACGCCCTGGGACGAGAGCATCCCGCTCTGGCCGACCGACGACCGCTACGCCCAGCACGACTACCCGGACTTCGTCGAGCAGTAGCCGCGCGGGCTCGAGGCGTAGAGGGGCGGGTGTGGACGACCCAGACGCAGCGGCTCGCGCTGCGGGAGCCCGAGGACGGGGACCTCGAGGTGCTGCGCGACTACCACCGGCGTAATGCCGAACGGTTCGCGCGCTTCGATGCGGTTCCGGGCGACGACCCGGTGACGCATCGCGAGTGGATTCGCGGCCAGCACCGTGCGCGCTGGGACGGTCAGCCCGTCGCATTCCTGGCCTTCGACCGCGCCGGCGCCGCGCTGGCCGGGCTCGTCGCGTACAGCGGCTTCGGCTACGACCCGCCCAGCGCGATGCTCAACTATTCGGTCGACGGCGCGTACGAGGGGCAGGGGTACGCCTTCGAGATGACCGCGCGCGCCGTGCGCTACGCCTTCGAGGAGCTGGGGCTCGACTCGGTGATGGCGCAGGTGCTCGTCGGGAACGAGCGCAGCCTGCGGCTGCTGGACCGGCTCGGCTTCGTCGTCGTCGCGCGCTCGCCGGAGGTTCCGGGCCTCGAGCAGCTGCTGCGCCCGCACGTCGTCGCCGTGCTGGATCGCGCGACCCTCGCCCCGCCGGCGTCCCAGCAGTAACGGCGGCCGGTCGAGGCGTAGAGCGCGGGGTGGGCAGAATCGTCGCCTTTCACCTTCCGGCGCGGGACCTCGAACGGGCCGCTGCGTTCTACGCGAAGGTCTTCGGCTGGGAGCTGATCCGCGACGACGACTCGCCGACGCCGTACGCGACCGATCCCGCCGGAACGGGACGCGCCGTCGCGGGCGCGCTCGTCGCGCGCACCGAGACGGTGCGGCAGCCGGTACCGGTACTCGCCGTCGACGACGTCGACGCCGCGCTGGCGAAGCTCGAACGGCTCGGCGGTCAGGTCGAACCGGGCGTGAGCGCCACGTTCCGCTACGCGCAGGATTCCGAGGGCAACGTCCTCGGGCTCACCCAGCGCGACGGCGTGCGGCTCGGCCCGAGCGAGACCGGCGTCGGACGCTTCCTCAACCTCCACCTCCCGGTCGACGACGTGATCCGCGCGACGATCTTCTATAGCGAGCTGCTCGGCTGGGAGTTGCGGGCGACGCCGGGTGACGTCCCCTACATCATGACGAGCCTCGTCCAGCTCGACGGTCCCGGGCTCGAGCTGGCGATCGTGCAGCGCGAGGCGATCGTCAAGGCGCCGACGCCGACGATCGAGGTCGAGTGGATCGACGACGCGATGACGACCTTGGCGATGAACGAAGGACAGGCGGCGGTCGTGAACGACATCGCCGACGTCGGCCGCTTCGGCTACGCGAAGGACTCGGAAGGCAACACGATCGCCATGCTGCAGCGCAGTTTCCTGCTGCGAAGCTGAAGAGCGCGCCGGCGCACCGGCGCGCTCTTGCTCAGCTAGTTCCGCGAAGGGAAGATGCCGACCAGCGCGATCTCGAAGGAGATGCACAGATACGGCTGCTGGATCGCCACCGGCACGTTGCCGCCGGCGGCGGCGAGCATCGTCGGCCTCATCGTGGTGTTGGGCGTGGCGTTGGAGTAGATTTCCGGCTTCGAAAGGTTTGCTTCCGTCCCCAGCACGTTGCCGGTGGGCGTGAGCTTATCGGCCACCCCGCTATAGGCATTGACCAGATGCGTATGCAGGGGCAGGTTGTTCTGCGTCAAGCCGACGTTATTGCTGCCGGCGACCTGGCCGACGACGTACGTCGAGAGGCCCTGGCCGGTCCCTTGGTGGATCGGGAAGCGGCCCATCAGGTTGGGGAGCTGGAACGTGCTCACGCCGTTGCCGCCGTAGTACGTGCCGATGATCGAGAAGAGCGCGGTATTGGTCTGGATCGCGAGGGTCTGGCCGTTACACAGCTGCCAGCCGTAGACGGCGAAGTTGCCGCCGAACATGCCGATGGTGGCGAGATACGGAGGGTAGTACATCGTTCGAGTCCCGTTAGTTCCGCGACGGGAAGATGCCGACCATGGCGATCAGGAACGTGACGCACAGATACGGCTGGATGATCGAGAATGGGACGTTGCCGCCGGCGTTCCCGATCATGTTGGGGTTCATCGTGGTGTTGGGCGTAGAGGCCGAATAGATCTCCGGCTTCGAAAGGTTTGGTTCCGTTGCCAGCACGTTGCCGGTGGGCGTGAGCTTATCGCCCGGTCCGCTGTAGGCGTTGACCACATGCGAATGAATCGGCATGTTGTTGTACAGGAGCGATACGTTCTCGGTGCCGCCGTTCTGGCCGATCGTGTAGGGCGACAGGCCCTGTCCAGTCCCTTGGTGCAGGGGTACGCGGCTTTGCATGTTCGGGAGCTGGAACGTCGTCGTGCCGTTGCCGCCGTAGTAGGTCCCGATGATCGAGAACAGCGCGGTGTAGCTCGGGATCGAGAGGGTCTGGCCGTTGCACATCTGCCAGCCCCGGATCGCGAAGTTTCCGCCGAACATCATGATGCTGCCGAGGTAGGGTTGGCTCATCCGCTATAAACCTTTCGCCGGAGAGTGAGTCGTCGTATGGTGTGCGGGCGAGAGATTACGATTGGGGGAGGGATCTGCGCGAGCCGGTGCCCGATGCCGGCGCGCGCTGGTCGAACGACGATCAGTAGGAAACGGCGACGTCGTTGATGGTGTAGCCGCTACCGAAGTCTGCGAGCGCGTTGTAGGTGCTGCCCACTTGCGTACCGGTCGTGGTGTATTCCATGAGCTGCCCGATGGTGCCACCGCTGTCGCTGTTGGAGACGATGAGGTTCCCGCTCGGAATGAAGTGCATCGAGGTGAAGTCCGAGAGCGTCGTTCCATTGTTGTCGATCGTGCCGGTCAGCGACCAGGTCGAGCCGTTGTAGAAGTAGATCGAGATCGTCGCGCCGCCCGCGCTGTTGTCCCAGGCGACGGCCACGTAGTCGCCGGTGCCCTGTGAGGAAGCGATCGAGACAGGATTGCCGGCGACGCTGGCGATCGTGGTCGGCGAGTTCGAGAGCGTCGCGGAGTCGGTACTGCCGGTGTGCGCGAACTCGAGGATGGCGTACGTCGAGCCGCTGCCGGTGTCGCTGTTCGCGTAGAACAGCGCCTGCAGCCCGACGTCCCAGGTCAGAACGGCCGCCGTCGGGTCGTTCGCGAACATGCTCACGATCGAGCCGGTGAGGTCCTGCTCCGAGGTCCCGCTGGTGACGACGATCTTGTCGGTCGAGACGCCGTTCGCGTCGCAGATCTCATACGCGTAGCCGAAGACGTTCGCTGACGTGTCGGAGAGCACGGCGACCGTCGGATAGTCAAACTCGGTGACCGTTGGCCAGCTGCTCGCGCCCAGGCTGCTGGTGAACCCCGTTGGACTGCTGCTGGTCCCGGCCGCGTACGCGTCGAGCTGCGGCGTCACGGTGCCGGCGCTGTCGTTTTCGTTGAAGTTCTCCACCGCGACCGCGCCGCTGCTCGACACGTCGAAGGCAATGTTGCCCGCCTGGCTGCCCGGGATGCCCGAGTAGGTCGTCACCGAGCCGAAGCCGCTGCCTGCGGTCCACTGCGAGCGGTACGCCGTTTCGAGGTTCTGGTCGAGGATGAAGAGCTGATCGGCGGTGTCGAACCGGGCGTTGCTGAACCCCTCCGTCGTGCTCGTGAGGCTCCCGGTCTGCAACGAGAAGCTCGTGTTGTAGACGAGCGCCTTCGAGTCGTTCGACTGGTTGATGCCCACCGGCGCGATGACCGTCTGCGAGAGCGTGACGGTGAAGGGCGCGGTCGACGGGCTCAGGTTGTCACCGTAGTGACGAACGCCGGCCCCCGACGTGTGGGCGTGCGCCAAGCCGGGCGAGATCGTGATGGTCGACCCACTCACCCCGGTGACCTTGACGCTCTCCTGGAGCAAGGTCGAGCCGCTGAAATTCTCGTAGTCGAGGATGAGATTCTGGCCGATGAAGATCGTCCCCGACGTGATGCTGACCGTGAACGAGGTCGCGCCGGACGCTGGGGAGTCGGTCAGCGTCGCGGTGACGTCGGTCGCGGCGGCCGGATCGGAGTCCGCGACGACGTTCAGCGTAGTGCAGCTGCTCGAGGGGGTGACGGTCAGCGTGCCACTGCTGATCGTCGAGGTCGATCCGCTGCAGCCGCTGTTCGCGGCGTGGTTGAAGGCCGGCTGGCCCGGCTGCGAGCCGAACGCGGTCCCGTGCTTGTCGACCACGCTGAGCGTATATGTCTCGGCCGAGGTACCGTTCACGCTGAACCCGGCCGACTGGCTGCCGGTCTCGCCGTTGGACGCCGTCACGGTGACGGCGCCGGGGTTGGCGTCGAGGGTGATCGGCGAGCCGGAGGTGCCGAACTGGTTGGCGTGGCCTTCGAGGACCGCTTCGGAGACGAGCGTCTGGGACATCAGATTCCCGCCCGCGCTCACCGCGTCGTAGGTGCCGAGCTGGATCTCGTCGGTCCCGATGGGGAGCTGCACCGAGATGGTGCAGGTGTAATCTGCCGAGGTAACCGTGCTGCACGGGGCAGTCCCGGGCGTCACGTTGGTCGTCGCGGCGGTGTCGGCGACGGCCACGCCGCCGACCTCGAGGACGAGGATCGAGACGGACCGCACGCTGGCGGGTAGGTACGCCGGTGAGCGCCGGTTCGTCGCCGTGGGCGCCGAGCCCGGGGCGGGGATCGTCAGCGTCAGGGTCGCCGCCGCCGTGGGCCCGCTGTAGGCCGGGGGTGTCGCCCCGCTGGTCGGGGTCGGCGCCGGAAGGTATGACCCATGCGCGCCGCCGCCAGCGCAGCCGGTGATCGTGGTAACCGCGATTCCGACGAGCACGAGGGGCAAGAGCAAACGCAGACGGACCATAGAACCTTCCCGGTAAAGGCTCGCACCGCCAGCGAGCCTCGGCGCGGATAGACACGCGTACGCCTCGTCTAGGGGCGGTGCGTCGACCGTCGTTCGCCCTGCGGGAGCCCGCTCCTGGGCGCTCGGCTCCCTTGGGGGGCTAGACGTGGGCTCAAGCAGAGGAGAAGCCTGCCCCGGACGGCGGATAGAGCGCCATGGACACCCGGAAGCCCACCTCCCGGCGCTCGGCCTTACGGCTCATCGCAGCCGCTCCGGTCCTGCTGATCGGCGCGCTCCCGTCGCTGGCGGCCGCGCAGAGCATCGCCGCGCTCAAGCAGCAGTACCAATTCCGAAAGTTTTCCATGAACCGCAAGCAGAAGTGCTTCTTCTGCGCGCACTACACGCGGGTGACGCGCGTGATGGGCACCTGCAGCGTGCTGCAGACGCAGGTCAACTGGGAAGGCCACTGCACCGCCTTCACCGCCAAGGCTCTCTGACCGGCGGCGGGACGGAGCCTGCGGCCGCCGCCGCGAACGATTCTCGGTCATGGCTACGGACCGGATCGACATCCGCCACGTCGCGCGGTTGGCGCGGTTGGCGCTGACCGAGGACGAGGTCGCGCTCTACGGGGCGCAGCTCGGCAACCTCATGTCACACGTCGACCAGCTGGCCCAACTCGAGACCGACGAGGTGCCGGCGACGGCCCAGGTGATCCCGTCCCGTAACGTCCAGCGGCGCGACGTCCTGCGGCCCGAGACGGCGCTCACCCAGCAACAGGCGCTGGCCAACGCGCCGCAGGCGCAGCTCGGGTTCTTCCGCGTTCCGCGGATCATCGGCGAGGAGGCGTAGTGGATCCGCTGCGCGACTCCGCCGCCGCCCTGGCGCGCGCCGTCAACGCCCGCGAGCTGGCCGCCGCCGAGATCGCCGAAGCCGTCCTGGCCAACGTCGAGCGGGTCGACGCGAGCCTGTACGCGTTCCGAACCCTGACGCCCGAGCTGCTGCGCGAGCAGGCGCGGCGGGTCGACGCGCGCGTCGCCGCTGGCGAGCGGCTTCCGCTCGCCGGCGTCCCGGTCGCGATCAAAGACAACATGTGCGTGACTGGGACACCGACCACGGCCGGCTCGAAGATCCTCGAGGGCTTCGTGGCACCGTATACCGCGACGGCCGTCACGCGACTGCTCGACGCCGGCGCGCTGCCGGTCGGCAAGACGAACCTCGATGAGTTCGCGATGGGCTCCTCGGGGGAGAACTCGGCCTACGAGAAGCCGCGCAATCCGTACGACCTCGAGCGCGTCCCCGGCGGGTCGTCGGCGGGCAGCGCGGCGGCGGTCGCCGGGTTCGAGACGACGATCGCGCTGGGCAGCGACACGGGCGGGTCGATCCGCGAGCCGGCGGCGTTCTGCAACATCGTCGGCTTCAAGCCGACCTACGGTCGCGTCTCGCGCTATGGGCTGATCGCCTTCGCCTCCTCGCTCGACCAGATCGGGCCGTTCGCGCGCAGCGTCGAGGACGCGGCGCTGACCTACGACGCGATCGCCGGACACGACCCGCTCGACGCGACCAGCGTCGACCGGTTGGTCGAGACGGCAGTGCACGCGCTGCGCGACGACCTGCGTGGCGTGCGCGTCGGGATCGTCAAGCAGTTCGACCTCGGTTCGCTTGCACCCGACGTGCGCGCGTGCTACGAGACGGCCTACGCCGACCTCGAAAAGCTCGGCGCGACGTTGGTCGAGGTCGAGCTGCCGACGGCCGACTACGGCGTCGCGACCTACTATCTGATCGCGCCGGCGGAGTGTTCGTCGAACTTGGCGCGCTTCGACGGCGTGCGCTACGGGCTGCGGGTCGACGGGGCCGACGTCGGCGAGATGTACGAGCGCACGCGCGAGGCCGGCTTCGGCCCCGAGGTCAAGCGCCGCATCCTGATCGGCACCTACGCCCTCTCGTCGGGCTACTACGACGCCTATTACCTCAAGGCGCAAAAGGCACGCACCCGCTTCGCCCAGGATTACGCGCGCGCGTTCGAACGCTGCGACGTCATCGTCTCCCCCGCCGCGTCGACCCCGGCGTTCCGCTTCAACGCGAAATCCGATCCGGTCTCGATGTACTTGATGGACTACTACACGATCCCGATCTCGCTGGCCGGCCTGCCCTCGCTCTCCGTCCCCTGCGGCGCCGTGGTCCCCGAGGACGGCAGCCGCCCGATGCCGCTCGGCCTGCAGCTCGCCAGCCCGCTCTTCACCGAGCGCGAGCTGCTCGGCTACGCCCACGCGTACGAACGCGCCACGCGCCATGCGGAAAAGCTGAGCCCCGTCGAGAGCGTGAGTGCATGAGTGCCCTCACCTCTCCCGGCGACGTCGTCGTGACCCCCGAGCTGCTGGCCAAATACGAGCCGGTGATCGGGATCGAGTGTCACGTCGAGCTGAAGACCGTCTCGAAGATGTTCTGTGGGTGTCCGAACGAATTCGGCGGCGCGCCGAACACGCGGGTCTGCCCGGTCTGTCTGGCTCTGCCGGGTGCGTTGCCGGTGCCGAACGAGGCGGCGATCCTGCACGTGATCCGCGCCGGGCTCGCCTTCGGCGCGGAGATCCCGGCGCACTCGAAGTTCGACCGGAAGAACTACTTCTATCCGGACATGCCGAAGAACTACCAGATCTCGCAATACGACATGCCGCTGACGCAGGGCGGCGTGGTGCACTACTGGCTCGAGGACGGATCGCGCGGCTCGTGCCGGCTGACCCGCATCCACCTCGAGGAAGACACCGGCAAGTCGACGCACGCCAGCGCCGACGGCCGGCTGGCCGGCGCGACCTCGTCGCTGGTCGACTTCAACCGGGCGGGAGTCCCGCTGATGGAGTGCGTCGGCGAGCCCGATCTGCGCAGCGCCGACGAGGCGGTCGGGTTCCTCGAAACGCTGGCGCGCACGTTCCGCGAGCTGGGCGTCTCCGACGTGAAGATGGAGGAAGGCTCGCTGCGCTGCGACGCCAACGTCTCGGTCCGCCTGTGTGGCGCGAGCGAGTACGGGACGAAGGCCGAGATCAAGAACATGAACTCGTTCCGCAGCGTGCGGCGCGCGATCGCCTCGGAGATCGCGCGGCAGATCGCCGTCCTCGAGAGCGGCGGCCGGGTCGTCCAGGAGACGCGCGGCTGGGACGAGGCGGCGGGCGTGACCCACAGCCAGCGCTCGAAAGAAGAGGCCCACGACTACCGCTACTTCCCCGATCCCGACCTCGTCCCGCTCGACGTCGCGCGCGAGGACGTCGAGCGGCTGCGCGCCGCGCTCCCGGCGCTGCCGTACGCGCGCTTCGAGCGCTACGTCGACGAATACGGGATCGACGTCAGGCGCGCGACGCAGTTGCTCGAGGACGTCCGGCTGTGCGGGTTCTTCGACGCGGCCGTCGCGGCGTCGGGGAACGCGCCCGGGACGCTGGCGTTCGTGCTCGGTGACCTCTCGCGCCTGGCGAACGAGTCGGGGACGCACCTCACCGACGGCAAGGTCACACCGGCGGCGCTGGCCGAGCTGGTCGCGCTGACCTCGTCGAACGCGATCAACTCGAAGGGCGCCAAGCAAGTCTTGGAGACGCTGTGGAACGAGGGCGGATCGGCGAAGCTGGTCGTCGAGCGCGAAGGGCTGGCGCAGGTCAGCGACCGCGGCGCGATCGCGGCCCTGGTCGACGAGGTGTTGGCGGCGAACGCGCAGTCCGTCGCCGACTACCGCGCCGGCAAGACCAACGCGCTGGGCTTCCTGACCGGCGCGGTGATGAAGGCGTCGAAGGGCAAAGCCAACCCGCCGCTGGTGCAAGAACTCCTCAAGGAGAAGCTGGGCTAGGGATGTCCTCGCAGGGCGTCTCGCCCGCGACCGCGCCGCTCGCCGACGAACGAACCCTCGAGGTGCTCGACTTCGGGCGCATTCGCGAGCGCTATGCGGGGCAGACGCACGGCCCGCGCGCGCAAGCACAGGCGCTCGGGTGCGAGCCCGGCGCCGACGCCGCCTTGGTGCGCGTCCTGGTCGGCGAGACCAGCGAGATGCGCGCGCTGGCGCAGACCGGGTTCGGGATGGAGGCCATCGACGCGGTCGACGAGGCGGTCGCGAACGCGGCGCGCGGCGTCGCGCTGCCGGCGCGCGAGCTGCGGTCGATCGCCGACGCGCTCGGCGCGAGCGCGGCGGCGGTGCGCGCGATCCGCGAGGCCGAACTGGACCTGCCGCTGCTGCGCGCGCGCGGCGCGCCGTTCCGGGCGCTGCCCCAGGTCGTCAACCGGATCCACGACGCGATCGACGAGCGCGCCGGCGTCCTCGACCGCGCCTCGGCGGCGTTGGGGCGCATCCGGCGCGGGATCGTCCAAGCGCAAGACGAGGCGCGCGACCGCGCCAACGCGCTGGTGCGCTCGGCCCGCTACGCGCAGGCGATCCAAGACGCGATCGTCACCGTGCGCGACGGCCGCTACGTGATCCCGGTCAAGGCCGAGTTCCAGAGCCAGATCCCGGGGATCGTCCACGACTCCAGCTCGACCGGACAGACGCTCTTCATCGAGCCGCTCGAGACGCTCGAGGCGAACAACCGGCTGCGCGCGTTGCAGGCGCAGGAGCAGGCTGAGGTCGCGCGCATCCTGGCCGAGCTTTCCGCGCTGGTCGGGCGCGAGGCGGCGCAGGTCGCGACCAACGTCGACGTCTACGTCGAGCTCGACCTGGCCGCGGCGCGCGCGCGGCTCGCCGACCGGATGGATGCGGTCGCGCCGGAGTTGGTCGACGGAGCCGTCGTCGATCTCATCGACGCTCGCCATCCGCTGCTCGAGGTGCGGCCGGTCCCGCAGTCGATCCGGCTCGACGACGAAACGCGGATGCTGATCGTCTCGGGGCCGAACATGGGCGGGAAGACCGTCACCCTCAAGCTGGTCGGGCTGGCCGTCCTGATGACGACCTGCGGGATGCACGTCCCGGCCGCGGCGGCGCGGATCGGCGCGTTCGCGCGCGTGCGCACCGACATCGGCGACGAGCAGTCGATCGTCCAGAACGCCTCGACCTTCTCGGCCCACCTGCGGCGGCTGGCCGAAATCGTCGCCGACGCCGACGATCGCACGCTGATCCTCATCGACGAGATCGGGGCCGGGACGGAGCCGAACGCCGGCGCCGCGCTGGCCGTCGCGGTCCTCGAACGGCTGCTCGCGCGCGGCGCGCTCGTCGTCGCGACGACGCACGCCACCGAACTGAAGCTCTTCGGCGCCGAGCACCCGCACGTCGTCAACGCCAGCGTCCGCTTCGATCCCGAGACCTACGCGCCGACCTATCAGCTCGACGTCGGCTCGCCGGGGCAGTCGTTGACCTTCGCCTTGGCACGCCGGATGCGGCTCGATCCCGCCGTCGTCGCGCGCGCCGAGGCGCTGCTCTCGACGCAGGAGCGCGACTACGAGCGCGCGCTGGCCGAGGTCGCCGAAGAGCGCGTCCGCGCGACCCGCGAGCGCGAGGAGGCGGGGCGCGAGCGCGCGCACGTGCACGCGCTCGAGGAGACGGCGCGCCGGCGCGCCGAGGCGCTCGAGCGCGAGCGGCGCGAGCTGGCCCAGCGCATCGACGCGCGGCTCGCCGAGGCGCTGCGCCAGTTCAGCGCCGAGCTCGAGCGCCGAGCCGCGGAGCACGGCGAGCGTGCGCCGCGCGCGCCGCGCGTCACCGCCGGCCAAGCCGATCTGCTGGCGCGGACGCTCGACGAGATCCATCGCGACCTGGGCCTGGAGGCGCGGCCGTCGGCCCCGCGCAGCGGCGAGGCGGCGCAGCCGATCGCCGTCGGCGACCGGGTCCACGTGACCTCGTGGGAGCAAGACGGAACCGTGCTCGAGGACCTGGGCGACCACGCGCTGGTCCAGCTGGGCGCGCTGCGGATGAGCGTCCCCAAGCGCGAACTGCGCCGGCGGGGCGGACCCTCGCCGGCTCGCGCGCCGGCGGCCGAAGGCGGCGCGGCGACGCTCGCGGCGGCGACTGGGGCGCAGACGCAGCTCGACGTGCGGGGGAAGCGCTTCGTCGAGGCCGAGCCGCTGGTCGACCGTTGGATCGACGACGCGATCATGGTCGGCTCCTCGCCGCTGCGGCTCATCCACGGCAAGGGCACCGGCCTGCTGGGCAAGGGCCTCCAGGAATACCTGCGCGCGCACCCCTTCGTGCACAACGTGCGCTACGGAAACGCCGACGAGGGAGGCGGCGGGGTGACGATCTTCGAACTGCGCGCGCCGTCCGCATGACTTCTTCCTTGACCCCCCGCCAGCGCGCGGAACGCCTGACCGACGGCTGCGATCACGTCGAGACGCTCGACGAGCTGGCCGAGCGCCTCGCGCGCGCCCGGCCGCTGCGCGTCTACCTCGGCCTCGATCCGACCTCGCCCGACCTGCACATCGGGCACGCGGTCGTGCTGCGCCTCTTGCAGCGCTTCGTCGAGGACGGTCACGACGTGATCCTGTTGATCGGCGACTTCACGGCGCGCATCGGCGACCCCAGCGGCCGCAACGCGCTGCGGCCCCCGTTGAGCGACGCGCAGATCGAGGCCAACATGCGCACCTATGCCGCGCAGGCCGGCAAGGTGCTCGACATGAGCCGCGTCACGCTGCGCTACAACAGCGAGTGGCTCTCCAAGCTGACCTTCACCGAGATCCACAAGCTGCTCGCGCTGACGACCGTCGCGCAGATGCTCGAGCGCAGCGACTTCAAGGAACGCTACCAGCACGGCGTCCCGATCGCGCTGCACGAGTTCGTCTACCCGGTCGCCGTCGCGTACGATTCGGTCGCGATGAACGTCGACGTCGAGCTGGGCGGCTCGGATCAGCTCTTCAATCTACTCATCAGCCGGCCGTATCAGATCCAGGCCGGCCAGGACCCGGAGATCTGCATCACCGTCCCGCTGCTCGAGGGGATCGACGGCGAGAAGAAGATGTCGAAGTCGCTCGGGAACCAGATCGGGCTGACCGATCCGCCCAACGACATGTTCGGCAAGACGATGCGCATCCCGGACGCGCTGATCCCGCGCTACGGCCGGCTAGCCGCGTGGTGGCCGGCCGAGCGGGTCGAGCGGCTGCGCGCCGACCTGGCCGCCGGGACGGCCAGCCCGATGGACGAGAAAAAGCGTATCGCCGAAGACCTCGTCACGCGCTATCATGGAGCCGACGCCGCCCGAGCGGCGCGCGAGTGGTTCGAGCGGACGATCCAGCGCGGGGAGATCCCGGCCGAGATGCCCGAGCTGCCGCGCGCGGGCCGGGAACGGGTCACCGACCTGCTCCTGGCGGCCGGCTTCGCCGACTCCAAGCGCGCGGCCCAGCGGCTGATCGCCGAGGGCGGGGTTCGGATCGACGGCCGGGTCGTCGGCGATCCGGCAGCTCGTTGGCCGGCCGACGGGCCCGCGGTCCTGCAGGTCGGTTCCCGCAAGTTCGTCCGCGTTCTCCCTTAGTACCGCAGAGGAAAGCACCCACCATGGCCAGCCATCGTTACGCGAGCACCGTGGCCGCAGGGGTCACCTACACCGCCGAGGGGGCAGTCGCCGGACCGACCTTCACCTGCCCGCGCTGCGATCGCGTCTACCCGTATCCGGTCGACCACGGCGCGCCGGTGCGGTGCGAGTGCGGCTGGTGGTACACGAATCTGGGCCACGGCCGCGTCATCGAGGAGTTCCGGCCGCGCATCGGCGGCGCCGCGACCTCCGGCCCCGAGCAGGCGGCCGAGCCGCCCAGCCCCGAGCACGCCTGAGAGCTCAGCCCAGGCGCTGGGCGAGGGCTTCGACGTCGCCGGCGGTCAGAACGTAGCACTCGCCGCAGAACTCGCAGGTCGCCTCGGTCTGCGGCTGCTCGCGCGCGATCTTGGCCAGCTCGTCCTTGCCCAGGCCGAGCAGCGCCGTCTCGACCTTCTCCCGGGTGCAGCGGCAGTCGAACGCGACCTGGTAGCGATCGAAGAGCTTGAGGTCGAGCGCCCCGGCGACGGCCTGCAGCAGGGCCTCGGGGTCGGCGCCGGCTTCGATCTGGGTCGTGACCGGCGGCATCGCCGCCGCCGCCCGCTCGAGCGCCGCGAGGGTCGCCTCGTCGGCGCCGGGGAGGGCCTGCGCGATCACGCCGCCGGCCGCCCGGATCCCGCCCGGGTCGGCCAGCACGCCGAGCGCGACGACGCTCGGGATCTGCTCCGAGGTAGCGAGGTAGGCGGCGACGTCGTCGCCGATCTCGCCGCTGGCGAGCGGGACGATCCCGCTGTACGGTTGGCCGACCTCGTAGGACTTGGTGACCTGCAGGTTGCCACGGCCGACCGCGCCGGCGACGTCGAATTTCCCCTGCGCGTTGAGCGGCAAGTCGGCGTGGCCGTTGCGGGCATACGCGCGCGCACCGATCGCCTGGGGGCCGATCTGCCAAGCGTCGGCGGTCAGCGCGCCGAGCGGGCCGTCACCGACGACCTGGAGCGTCAGCCGCTCGCGCCCCGTCAGGGCCGCTCCCAGCAGCGCCGACGCCGTGAGCAGCCGCCCGACCGCCGCGCTGGCCGTCGGAGCCAAGTCGTGGCGCCGGCGCGCCTCGCGCACGAGGTTGGTCGTGATCCCCGACACAAGGGAAACCGTCCCGCGCGCGGCGGATGCGGTGACGATGCGATCCATTCTCCTACGATAACCGTTCGCGGGTTTTCGTCGTTGCGGAGCCGATTTTCTTGACGAGGCCGGAGGGAGTAGGACGCGTGCGCGCGTATCCTTCTCGCCGGACGAGCGGCACCGCGGAGCTTTCGCAGCCGTTTGAAGTACGCGTTCTCCCGAGGTGCAGACAGACGTGACCAAAGCCGAAATCGTCGAGTCCCTGGCCAACGAGCACGAGCTCTCCAAGCGACAGGCGGGCGAGATCGTCGATCTGA
>Ga0302324_100003792_pt1 | contig 33972 bp, 29 predicted proteins | sample Palsa_T0_1_FD_201949 | JGI IMG/M metagenome (GOLD analysis project Ga0302324, IMG submission 201949) | Peat permafrost microbial communities from Stordalen Mire near Abisko, Sweden - Palsa_T0_1 | ecosystem: Environmental > Terrestrial > Soil > Palsa > Peat permafrost | place: Sweden: Abisko...
TTCCCGTATACTCGGGGTAGAGGTCGATGTCGCCGCGCTGAATCGCTTCCATCGCGACCTGCGTTCCGCCGAGATCGAGCTTGCGGACGACCGTGAGCCCCTGGTGTTCCAAGACTTGCGCGTACATCTCGCCGAGAATCAGCTCTTCGGTAAAATCTTTCGATCCGATCGCGACCGAGTTTCCCTTACCGGGGCTGCATGCGCTGAGCGCTGCACCGGCACCGATCAAGCCGAGTGCCCGCGCGCGCGTGATCGCATTGCCGAAGAGCATGGTCATGCGCGGCGATTCCCGAGCCGGCGCTCGAGGCCTCCGAGTCCCCAGCTCACCGCGAGCGCGAGCACGCCGACCGAGATCGCGCCTTCGAGCAACTGCGGGGTATCGTTTTCCGCGAGGCCGTTGACGATGTATTCGCCGAGGCCGCCGCCCCCGATGAAAGCGGCCAGCGTCGCGCTTGCCACCACTTCGACCGCAGCGGTGCGGATGCCCGAGAAAACGATCGGTAATGCGAGCGGCCATTCAACGCGCCGGCTGACCTGCTTTGGGCTCATGCCGAGGCCTCGGGCCGCATCGCGCGCCGCTTCGGGCACGCTGCGCAGCCCAAGGTCGGTATTGAGTACGATCGGCGGAACGGCCAGAAGCGTCAGCGCGACGAGCGACGGGGCGAAACCGATGCCGATCAGCGGGAGCATGATCGCAAGTACGGCCAAGCTCGGGATGACACGAGCAATATAGACGGCCGCGAGCGACGGGCCGCGCAGATGCGGGCTACGTGCGATCACCGCGCCGAGCGGAATGCCGGCAGCCAGCGCCACGGCCAGGGCCGTCGCCGCGAGCGTGAGGTGGTCGCGGACGTGTACGAGCAAGTCGAGCATAAGCGGCGGTTAACCTGGAGATTCGCCACGCGATGCCGAAACGGCTCCCTCTCATGATCGTGCAGCCAGAACCTATCGTGGCCGCCACTGCCTCGGTTTCCGCGTCATCTGCCCTCGCGCAGGGCGCCAAAGAGGGCCCTCCGCTCGAGGACCCGTCGCTTTACTACAGCCGCGAGCTTTCCTGGCTCGAGTTCAACGACCGCGTCCTGGAAGAGGCAATCGACGTCCGCAACCCGCTGCTCGAGCGCCTCAAGTTCATGGCGATCTACAGTACGAATCTCGACGAGTACTTCATGATCCGCGTAGCGGCCCTCAAGCAACAGATCGCCGCGGAAGTTCACAAGCGCTCGAACGACGGACGTCTGCCCGAAGAGCAGGTGGCCAATATCTCCGCGCGCTTGCGCCTGTCGCTCGCACGTTTCGCCGGGCTGCTAAAGGACGAGTTGCTCCCCGAACTCGAGCGCGAAGGCATTGCGATTCTGCGCTACGACGATCTCGACGAGCGCCGCCAAACCGCGCTCACGAAGATGTTCAACGAGCGCGTGTTCCCCGTGCTGACGCCGCTAGCGGTCGATCAAGGCCATCCGTTTCCGTACATTTCAAATCTGTCGCTTTCGCTCGGCGTTGAGATGTACGAGATCACGGCCGAAGGCCCCGTCGTGCGCTTTGCCCGGGTGAAGGTGCCCGCGAGCCTCCATCGGCTGGTCCCGGTCGAAGCTCCCTTCGGCGAGAACCATTTCGTCTTGCTCGAAGACGTGATCGCGCACCATCTCGACTCACTTTTTCCGGGCCTAGAGATTCGGGCGTCTTATTGCTTCCGGGTCACGCGCGACGCGGACTTGGACCTGCAAGAGGATGAGGCCGACGATCTGTTGCGCGCGATCGAGTCGGAGTTGCGGCGGCGCCGTTTTGGCGAACCGGTCCGGCTCGAAGTCGAATCGTCGATGCCTCCGCACCTGCGTGAGATGCTGATGCAAGCGCTCTCGCTCGGCGAGGTCGATCTGTACGCGATCGACGGCATGCTCGGCACCTCCGATCTGTTCGGCATCGTTTCGCTCGACCGCCCGGAGCTGCACGACGCCACCTTCACTCCCGCGATTCCGAAGCGTCTGGTGGGCGAGACCGACATCTTCGCAGCGATTCGCGAAGGCGATCTGCTGCTGCATCATCCGTACCAGTCGTTCGATCCGGTCGTGCAGTTCGTCAAGCAGGCTGCGGCCGATCCGCAGGTGCTTGCGATCAAGCAGACCCTGTATCGCACGTCAGGTGACTCACCGATCGTCAACGCGCTCGTTGAAGCCGCCGAGAGCGGCAAGCAAGTCGCAACGCTGATCGAACTCAAGGCGCGCTTCGATGAAGAGAACAACATCCACTGGGCGCGCAACCTAGAGCGCGTCGGCGCCCACGTGATCTACGGTTTTCCTGGGATGAAGGTGCATGCCAAAGTGATTTTGGTCGTGCGCGACGAGCCGGACGGCATTCGCCGCTACGTGCACTTCGGAACCGGGAACTACAACGACAAGACCGCCAAGATCTACACCGATCTGTCGTTGTTCACGTGCCGTCCCGAACTTGGGGCAGACGTCACCCATCTCTTCAACCGGCTGACCGGTTTCTCGAAAGCGACGAAGTACGAGAAGCTCCTGGTCGCGCCGACCACGATGCGGGCCGGCTTCGTCGATTTGATCGAGCGCGAAGCCGCGCACGCACGCGCCGGTCGCCCGTGCGGCATCGTCGCCAAGCTCAATGCGATCAGCGACGCGCGCATGGTACAGTCGTTATACCGCGCGTCCCAAGCCGGCGTGCCGATCGAATTGATCGTGCGCGGCATGTGCGAGCTGCGCCCCGGCATCACCGGCGTCAGCGACACGATTCGCGTGCGCAGCATCGTCGGGCGCTTTCTCGAGCACTCGCGCATTTTCTGCTTTGCGAATGGCGGCTCGCGCGAAGTCTACATGGGCAGCGCTGACTGGATGGGACGCAACCTCGACCGCCGGGTTGAAACGATCGTACCGGTGCTCGACCCGAAGATCGCCGATTACATCTGCGAAGACATCCTCGACGCGCTCGAGCGCGACAACTGCAAGACGCGCTGGCTGCGTTCCGACGGAACCTACGTTCGCCGCCTCCCCGAGGACGGCGAAGAACTGTTCTGCGCGCAGAACGAATTGCTCGCACGGGCGGCTGCACTTTGAGCGCGCACTCGAAGGCCTAGGTAGAATCGAGCGCCGCCGACGGCAATTGGGCGCGCGGAAGCTAGGCGCGCGGGTCGATGCGCATCAGCGTTTGCTGTACGATCGCGCAAACTGTTGCCGTTCCCGCGCGCTCGACGCTTGCCTCGATCGTGCAGACGGTTAAGGTGCGACCGCTGCGAACGACGTGACCTTCAGCGCGCAAGAGCTCGCCGTGGGCCGGCGCGATCAGGTTGATCTTGAATTCGACCGTCAAGACCTCCGAGCGCTCGGGAAACAGTGTGAGGCCGGCATAGCCGCCGGCCGAATCGGCAATGCAGCTCGTGATGCCGGCGTGAAAATAACCGTGCTGTTGCGAAAGCTCGTCGCGGTAGGGCAGTGCGATGACACAGCGTCCGGGCGCGAGCTCGGAAATCGACGCGCCGAGAAAGCGCATCGCCCCTTGCCGTTCGAAACTGGCGCGAACGCGCTCTGCCCAGGGCTCGCTCATGCCGTCTCGGACATTTCGAGGATGATCTTCCACTCGCGAACGTGGACCGGTTGCACCGACAGGCGGGAGCCCCGCTTCAATAGCACCATCGTCGCGGCGAGCAGCGGGTTCGCACGCATCTCTTTGAGCGTGACGTAACGCGGAAGCCGGCGTTCGAAGGCGACGTCGACCATTTCCCAAATCGGATTTGCTTCCGTTGACCTCGGATCGAAGTACGGCCCCTTGCGCTCGCGCGCCGTAAAATCGGGATACGCTTCGCGTACCACTTTCACGATGCCGGCGATGCCGGGTTCTTTCGTGCTGCTGTGATAGAAGAAGCCAAGGTCGCCGAGGCGCATCTCCTTCATGAAGTTGCGGGCCTGATAATTCCGCACGCCGCTCCATTCGGTGCGGCCCTCGCGTTCGAGACGGTCGAAACCGAAACTATCGGGTTCGCTCTTGAAGAGCCAGTAACTGGGCGCTTGAGCCATGAGCGCGACTTGGGCCGCCGCTTGCATGGCTCCTTGGTGGCGTCGTTGACGGCGGTGGTATGATGGGGAACGCTATGGACGAACGGCGAGTGATCCGGCGTACGCCGGATGGGTGGGAAGGCGTGGAGCACGAGGGTTACGTGCCGGGCGTCGCCACGGCCGTCGTGCGCCACACGCTGATCGGCGGACGCAAGGAGAGCGAAAGCGACTCTGGGCCCGTCAACGAGGTACGCTATTTTGCGGTACCTCCGGGCGCGTGTTCGCGCCTCGAGAAGCACGAGCACGAGCACTTCGTGATCGTCGGTGAAGGCGTCGGCCACGTCATCGTCGGCAGTGAAGTGCACGAAGTGAAACAGCACGACGTCGTCTACGTCGGACCCTTCGAGCCACACCAGTTCGTCAATCGCGGCAGCGAAACGTTCGGCTTCTTTTGTATGGTAACGGCAGTGCGCGATTTCTCCCAAGAGCTGTCGCCGGAAGAACTCGCGAAGCTGATGGCGTCACCGGCCGGCGCATATGCCGATCCGCATGGCGCGCCGCCGCCGCGCGCCCGGCTCGCGGCGAAGGTCTAGCCCGAAGCTACGCCGGCGCCGCCGCCGCTCCGAGCGGCCGGCCTTCGAAAACTTCGAGCGCGGCCCGCTGCCCCTCCGACCAAGGCTCGGTTCGCTCGTTGCGCGAGCGCACGACCGTGATGCGCGCGATGATGCGCACGCTGCCGTCGCTACCCACGAGCGCTTGATCCATCGTCGCGCTCGATCGTCCGAGCGCCGCCAATTTCGAGTACACGCGCAGCGGCTCGTCGTACGCGCACGAGCCGACATAGCGCAGCTGCAATTCCGCGGTCACGTGCTGGAAGGCGAACAGGCCCGTTTCAGGATCGCCCGCTGCTTTGAAGTATTGTAGTCGCGACAACTCGAGATAGGCGGGATAGACGACGTTGGAAACGTGGCCCTGTCCGTCACACTCGCAATAGCGCGGCCGCACCTCGACGAAAAAGCGAAACGAGGCTAGCCACGCTGCCTCGCCGCCCGATTCGTAGAGCGAGAGCACTCGCTAGTGGAGTTGGATGACCGGCGCCGGTTCCGGCAGTCCTTCAAACGCCGCCGCCAACACGCCCCCGAGTTCGCCGTTCTCGGCCATCGGAGCGAGAATGTCGGTGTCGCCATAAAACTTGCCCGCAATAAAGACCTTCGGCAGCGTCGGCCAATTGGTCATCTGCGAAAGGACGTCGCGCTTGGGCATGTTCTCGAGGACGTCGACTACCTCGAACGGGTAGCCGAAGCGGGTGAAGAATTGAATCGTCTCAAGCGTGAAGCCGCAGCGTGGCATGTCTTTGGTGCCCTTGCCGTAGACGAGGATCTTGTTCTCGGCCAGTTCGCGGTCGATTTCTTGGCGGATGGCGTCGGCTGACATTTCGTTTACTCCAGGATTTCAGTACGGATCGACATGGCATGGATGCGCCCGTCGGCTCGCGCTTCGGCAAGCGCCTTCTCGACCATGCGGTGGCGGTCGAGCAGGGAGACGTTTTGGAACGCCTTCGAGCGTACCAACACGTTGAAGTGGTCCATGGTGCCGGTCAGGTCGAGAATTTCGACCTGGGCATCGGGCATGGCCGCCCGCACGAGCGCTTTCATCGAATCGTTGTCGATCATTTCGCGCTGGCGGTTCGGCCTCGGCGAGGAGGAGACCCGCCCGCGGGCGCGCTTACGAGCTGAGTTCGGCCCGGCTTGCCCGCACGACGCGCCAAAAGTCGCGCGCTTCGCGCAAGGTCTCAGGCAGCAGCGACGCGCCCTTCTGAAGGGCGCTGCTGACGCCGGCAGCCACGATGATCGCCGCGACGCCCAGCAGAATCGCCGGAACCCCACGCGTTTGGAGGCGGCCATAGCGAAAGCGAGCCGCCTTCAGGGCCGGACTCACGTCGAAAATATCGACGATGGAACGCTGCTTGGCCATAGGCTGCGCGCCTTCGGGATCGATGCGAACTGCCCTGGGAAACACGGGGATAGAAGCCGTATCACCCGTGAATGCAAGCGGCCGACCCGGCCTGGAGCGTTCCGGAAACGTTCAATTTTGGACGTGACGTGATCGACGTGCTCGCTCGAGAGAATCGTCGCGGCCTCTTGTTCGTCGACGCTTCGGGCGAGCGGCACGACGTCAGCTTCCCCCAAATCGCGGACGCCTCTCAGCGTTGGGCGGGTGCGCTACGCGCGCTCGGCGTGGAGAAGGGCGAGCGCGTCCTCGTGCTTCTTCCGAAGATTCCCGGGTGGCTTTACGCGATGATTGCGCTTGCCCGGCTCGGCGCCGTGGTCGTACCATGTTCGGAGCAGTTGCGTGCGAAGGATTTGCTTTTCCGCGTCAATCACGCCGAAGCAACGACGATCGTCGCCCACGTAAGCAACCACGCTGAGGTCGACAAAATGCGCACCGAAGCTCCGGGCGTGCAGCGTTACCTCGTGGCAGGCGGCGAAGTGCCCGGTTGGCAACAGCTCGACGATCTTACGTTGCAAGCGGAACCGTTCGCCGGCAATCCGACGCATCGCGAAGACATGGCCTACATCGTCTACACGAGCGGCACGACGAAAGACCCCAAAGGCGTCGTACTCGTCAACGCGTGGATGTACCTCAAACGGAGGCAAGCCAAAGACTGGTTTGATCTGGGGCCGCGCGACTTAGCATGGTGCACGGCCGGCACCGGCTGGGCAAAATCGCTTTGGAACGTTCTGCTTGGACCGTGGTCGTGCGGTGCTGCGGTCGTGCTCGATGAAGGGGCTTTCGATCCGGCTAAGCGCATGGATTTGATCGCGGCTCTCGAGGTGACCGCGCTCTGTCAGGCGCCGACCGAATACCGGCTCGAGGCGAAGCTCGAAGGACTCGGCGAGCGCTGGAAGTTTCCGAAGTTGCGGCATTGCGTTTCTGCCGGCGAACCGCTCAATCCCGAGGTCCTGGCGCGCTGGAAAGACGCCTTCGGCTTGACGATCTTCGATGGGTACGGGCAAACCGAAAACTCGCTGCTCGTTGCCAACTTACCGGGCAGCGACGTGCGTCCGGGGTCGATGGGAAAACCGACGCCCGGCCATGACGTCGACGTGATCGATGCGGATGGAAACTCGTGCGAGGCAGGCGAGATCGGCGACGTCGCCCTGCGGGCCGACGCGCCGACGCTTTTTCGCGGCTACTACAAGAACGACGAAGAGACGCGTGCGAGCAGACGCGGTGAATGGCACATCACGGGTGATCGCGCGCAGAAGGACGATGACGGTTATTTTTGGTTCGTCGGCCGGGCGGACGACGTGATCTCGTCGGGTGCGTACCGCATCGGTCCCTTCGAGGTCGAAAGTGCGCTGCTCGAGCATCCCGCGGTGCTCGAGTCGGCGGTTGTCGGCAGTCCGGATGCCGACCGCGGTAACATCGTGAAAGCCTTCGTTGTCCTGCGTCCCGGGCGCGAGCCGAACGAGGCGCTGGTGCGCGAGCTGCAAGAGCATTGCAAGCGTCTAACCGCGCCGTACAAGTATCCGCGCGAGATCGAGTTCGTTACGGAGCTGCCCAAGACGCGCTCGGGAAAGATTCGCCGGGTCGAGTTGCGGCAAGCGGAACTCCGCAAGAAAGGCGCGACCGCGGCAAGCGGTTTCGTGTAGATGTGGCCTGAGCGGGGCGAAACTCTTGCAGCCGGTTCCCGTAGTCCGGATGTGAACCGATGACGCAGCCGCCGTTTCCGCCTGACCCGAACGACCTGACGCAGCCGATTCCGGTCGTCCCCATCCCACCGATGCCGGGACCTCCCGGTCCACCGCTCGGTGGGCGTCCTCCGTACGTGCATCGCTTCGGTAACGTCCCGTTCTACGTGTTTGCGCGTTTTGTCGCGTTCGCGTTCGACTTGGCCGGCGTCGGTTTCTTGATCGCAACCGTGGAATTCAATGCGCTCGATCGCGGCGTCTTGACTTTTGCGGGTCGCGATGAGAACGGCTTTCTTACGCTGCTTGGAATCGCGCTCGCCGCGGCGCTCGTCTTCGAGCTGCTGTGCGAGGCGCTCTTCGGAACGACGATTGGGAAGCTGATCTTCGGATTACACGTGCGGCGGCGCGACGGCGGTCACGCCGGCATCGGACGCGTGCTCGTGCGCTTTCTGATTCGTCCGATCGATCTGCTCGTGGTTGGCGGCATCCTCGCCTTGATCACGCCGCGTCACCAGCGCATCGGCGATTTTGCCGCGGGCACGGTCGTCGATCGCAGCCGCATGGGATTCTTCGCAACGCTGCTGGGCCTCGGGCTCGTGGCCCTGGCCGGTTACGCGCAGGTGCAGTTTGCCGGTGGTCTTGGCTCGGCGCTCGGGGTAAGCGCGCAGGCGGCCAATGCCGCGCCGGACGTATATGCGCGCATCCAGGGATTCTTCGGCATCGTGGCCGCGCGCGGTCCGGTGATCGTGCCGCCGAGCGCGCAGCCGCTCGAAGCGTCGCCGCTTCCGCAAAGCAGCGACGCGGTCGCGAACCCCGACCCGGAAACGACGACCGGCCCTGAAACGACGGCCGAGCCGAACGGATCGACTGGGCCGCAACCGTCTGCGACGATGGAGTAGCAGCAGGCTTGGGGCGGTGCTCACCGTATCGCTCTGCGAATGAAAGCCGTACGACTCAACGAACAGGGTGGTCCCGAAAAACTGCACGTCGAGGAGATCGCAAAGCCGAAGCCGGCTGCGGATGAGGTGCTCGTGCGCATCGAGCGCGCGGCCTTCAACCGGCGCGACGTGTTCATCACCCAAGGCATGTATCCCGGAATTTCACTACCACGCACGCTCGGCTCCGACGGCGCGGGAGAAATTGCGGAACTCGGCGAGAACGTGACCGGTCACGTGGCCGGTACGCCGGTCGTGATCAATCCGGAACTCGCGTGGCAAGACGAAGGCCTGCAGCGCCACGGGAACATTCTGGGGATGCCGACCGACGGTACGTTTGCGCAATACGTGGCGGTGCCGGCCACGAACGTGTATCGCAAGCCAAAGCCGCTAAGCTACGATGAGGCGGCTGCCATTCCGCTTGCCGGTTTGACCGCCTACCGCGCCGTTTTCACGCGCGGAAAAATCACGAAGGACGACATCGTTTTCATTCCCGGCGTCGGCAGCGGCGTGCAGACGTTTGCCTTACTATATGCCGTGTACGTCGGTGCGCGCACGATCGTCACGTCCGGCAGCGATGCGAAGCTCGAGCGCGCAAAGCAGCTCGGCGCCGACGTTACGATCAACTACAAGACCGATCCCGATTGGCATAAGACGGCGCGCAAAGCCGCCGACGGCCAGGGTCCGACGCTGACGATCGATTCAACCGGCGGCGAAACGCTTACCCGTTGTCTCGACATCGCGCGTGTCGGCTCGCGCGTGGTCATCTACGGTGGAACGCACGGCGATGCGAAGATTCGCCCGTTCTCAATCTTCTGGAAGCACCTCGACGTCCTCGGCACGTCGATGGGAAGCCCATCGGATTTCAAAGCTATGCTGCAGCTCTTCGAGGGCGGCTTACGGCCTGCGGTCGACCGCGTCTATCCGATGGAACAGGCAGCCGAAGCTGCGCAACACGTGCTCGACGGAAACCAATTCGGAAAAGTCATCCTCTCGATCGAGTAGCTTCCGACAGCCGCGTGCAGATATTCCAACTCGATTCCTTCTGCTCTTGGCCATTGCCGAGAACATCATGGTTGCTAGCCGGGTGTCAACGAGTACCCGACGACCGAGACGGCCGGATCGTCGAAACCGAGTTCGGCGCGCGCGACGGCGGCTGAGGCGGGGTCGGCGATGCGTGATAGGTCGGGGTTGAGGATCGCGGCTTCGTCGCTGCGCGGCGGGCGTTGCAGTAGGCGCGATTGCACGCGATGCTCGCGCTCGAGCGCGATCAGGTACGCTACGATTTGCCGCGCTGCGGCAGGCCACAGGATCGTTGGTATCGCGCGATAGATCTCGGCGACGAGTTCCGGAACCGTACGTTCGCCGGCGGCTAGCGCGGCCAGGATTTCTGCCTCGCGAGATTTCCGGTGCGCGATGTACTCGTCGAGCTTCGCGCGCGGATCGTCTATTGCTTCGCCGTGGCCGCCGTAGAGTGTGCGCGTATCTTCATGCTCGCGGCGCAGGCGCTCGAGTGATGCTTGATACGCACGCATATCGCCGTGCGGTGGCGCGATCACGACCGTGCCGCGTCCGATCACGACGTCGCCCGTGAAGAGCGCGGCCTCCTCTGCGAGCGAGAAGACGAGATGGTCGCGTGCATGGCCCGGCGTTTCGAGCACCTCGAGTTCCGCGTCGCCGATGACGATTCGTTCGCCCTCGCCGATGCGGTGGTCGGCGTCGAAGCGCGAACCGGCATGAGCGTATACGGCTGCTCCGCTACGTTCGCGGAGCATCGCGGCACCGGGCGCATGATCGGGATGGTCGTGTGTCAACAGGATCGCGGCGATCGTGGCTCCTCGGGACGATGCCGCGGCCAAGATCGCGTCGCTGTGTCCGCGCCCGATCGGACCGGGATCGATCGCAATGGCTTGCCGTCCGCCGAAGACGAGATAGGTGTTCGTGCCTTCGAGCGTCATCGGTGAGGGATTCGGCGCGAGAACGCGCTCGACGCGTGAGCGGCTCACCAGTCACCGTCACCGTCGGAAAAGGTGAACTCGCCACGGCTTCGTTCAAAGGGCTCGACCGGTTTGATCGCGCGCTCGCGCGCATGCGCCATCAGCGCCTCGATGTCGTCGAAGCGCGCGAGCCGTTCGAGATGTTTGAACGTCGGAAAGATGATCGTCATCTCGCCGCGCGCCGAACGCTCGAGCGCTTCGCGCGGCGCGATCCAGAGGCCGTCGTGCACCTCGACGGCGTCGGCTGCCGCGATCTGATCTTCCGGGGCGCGCGCGATGAAGAAGTGCGCGTCGAAGCGGATCGGCTCCGAAGCGGGCGTGATCCAATTCGAATAGTACGTGAGGGCTGCCGTGTCGAGCTGCAATTGGTGCCGTTCGAGCAGGCGCACGAACGGCGCCCCGCCGTTGAGTTCGGCACGCAGTTCGGCGAGCGTAAGCGGGTCGTAGTTGCGCTGGGTTCCGTCGCTTGCAACGGCGAGCAAAATGCCCGCCTCTTCGAACAACTCGCGCAGAGCCGCAACTGCTAGCTCCGGCGCAAACAGCCCGCTTGTGCCGGGCGGCGCGCTCGCTTCCGCAAGTTCGCGGTCGGCGGCGTCGACTGCGCCGCCGGGAAAGACGTACGCGTGCGGCATGAAGCGGCTGCGACCGCTGCGCCGCAACATATAGACGGCAACGCCCTGCGCGACGTCCGGGCGTACGAGCATCACGGTGGCGGCGGGCCGAGGAACCATCGGGATAGCGGCGGCGTTCTCCACGTATGGCCAATCGTTTCGTCGCCGTCGTCGTGGCTGCCCTGTGGATCGCCTCAGCACGCGCAGCAGGCGCAACGAGCGCTGATCCGAGCCCAGCGCCGACGCCCGTGAATTTGCCGACTTTGCCGCCAAGCGCGCAGGTCAACCCGTACGTCAAATCGGCAATCGACATCCTGACCGGCGTGGTCGAGCGACAGATTCTCAATTCGGCCAATTCGGCAAACGGTCAGGTCACGTACTTCAAGCGATTTGATATGCAAGTACAAACGGGACCGAATTCCTATCGCGCGATCCACTTGCACCAAGGGACGGTGATCAACCCTCGCGGTGCCACGATCGGCCTCGGGCAGCGCGTCAGCGTCGGCGGCGTCGCACAGACGGACGGCTCGCTCGAAGCGACGGTAATCACTCTACTCCAATAGCTTTCAGGCCGCACAATCCAAAGTCGGGGTGCCGCCGTTCTTTCCTCGTGAGTGCCTTACGGGCACCGAACTTGAAAAGGACTTAGGCATAAAAATGTTTCGTTTTCGTATGATCGCCGCGTTTGCGGCGGCGACGGCGATGCTGGCTGGCCCGGCACTCGCTGACTCCATGGGCATGATGGGCATGTCCAAAGCTGAGCACGGTCTGCCCGCAGGCGCCGACGGCCCAGTGTACACCGGTGCCCCGGATCTCAACGCGACCGTGTCGCTGATCACCGCCGGCGGCGGCGCAACCAACTTCTCGATCGCGAAGGCCCTCACCGCAATGGTTGGCCCGGAGCTCGTGACGGCAGAAGTTAACAAGCTTACCAAGCAGTACGGCAAGACCGACGTCACCAACTGGATCACGGTCTTCAACTATGCTGTCGACGAAGCCGCAGCAACGGCAATCGCGGCCAAGGTGAAGCTCCCCTCGCCCACATTGAAGGGCAAAGCGCTTGCGGCCGAACTCGTCAAAGACGGCGCCGGCGACGGTACCTTCTGGACGGGCACGATGCTCGACCACGCCGTGACCCACGGTATCCACGAATCGACCATGGCAGCGATCGATGCCAAGTACGGCACGAAGCTGGACGGCAACTACCACCGCATCACCGATCAGGCGATGTACGACCTGGCCCAGGCGCTCGGCGCGACCAGCGTCAAACTGGCCTCGTTCCACTAAACACACGACCAGTCGGAAAACAAGGGAGCCGGTTCGCCGGCTCCCTTTTCGTGCCGGCCCGCAGAGGATCGCCCTTCCGAAGGAACGGACCCGGCGCTTCGAGGCGGAGGCATACCGGCAGGGGCGGCCAAGCTGTAAGACCGTGATCGCAAGGATCGACGCCTAGTGCGCGTGGCCCTACGCCGCGCGGAGGCGTTCCTCATCTTCTTGGCGTCGTTTCTTTTGGCGTTCTTTGTGATCAAGCACAAGGGCGCCGTCGAACTGATGCTCTCGACGATCGGGCCGCTGGTGGCCTACCCATTGGCGATCCTGATCTTCACGCTGGTTGCTTCGGCTCCGTTCTCGGTGACCGACGCGCTGGCGATCATGAACGGCGCCATCTTCGGCCCGCTTTGGGGCTCCGTCGTGAACGCGATCGGACTCGTGTTCGCAGCCTTGGTCGGCTACGCGCTCGCGCGTCGCACTTCGCACCTGCTCGAACTTGAGAAAAATATCGCCCGGCTCCCCCCGTGGGTGCGCCACTTTAAGGTCGGGACGCCTGGTTTTCTCTTGACGTTGCGTATCATTCCGGGTCTCGGCGGCACGCTTGCCACGCAGATTGCCGCGGCCTACCGTATCCCGGTTTTCGTCCACGTCTGGACGATGTGCGCGATCGCCATTCCCATCTGCACGCTGCTTGCGATCTTCGGGGACCGCGCCTCTTATGCGCTACACAAGTACTATGAAGACCATCGGCCGCACATGCACATGCCGATGCACTTCCGGGAACGCTTCAACGATTTCATCCACCATACGCACACACCGAACTCACAACTAAAATGAACATTGTTCTCATCGAAGACGCGGCGGCGCTCGCCGGGCTTTGCGAACGGATCGCACGGGTCGAACGCGTCGCACTCGATACCGAATTCCACAACGAGAAGTCGTACGCGGCCCGTCTGATGGCCGTGCAACTGGTCGTCGGCGACGAGATTGCCATCGTCGACCCGCTGCGCGTGCGGGAACTCGATGCGCTGGCGACCGCGCTCGAGCCCAAGACGATCGTCGGTCATGCCTTGCAGAGCGATTTGAAGATCTTGGCCGACCGCTTCGACCGTTTGCCGGCTGCGGCGTTCGACACGCAATTGGCGGCCGCGTTTTGCGGCTACGGCATGGCGATTTCGCTAGCCGATCTCGTACACGACGTGGTCGGGATTCGCTTGCGCAAATCGCAGACGGTCAGCGACTGGAGCTCGCGCCCGCTTTCGCCGCAACAGATCGATTATTTGGTCGACGACGTGCGCCACCTGTTCACCCTGCAAGATGTGCTGATCGAACGGCTCGAGCAGAGCGGCCGCCTTGGTTGGTTCGAGGATGATGCCCGGCCGCTCGTGCAACTTTCGAAGTACCGGCCGGACGCCGAGCGGTTGTACCTGCGTATCCCCGGCGCCATGCGCATGAACCGGCGCGAGCTTGGGATCCTGCGCGAACTGGCCGTCCTGCGCGATACGCTCGCGCGCGAACGCGACGTGCCGCTCAAGTACATCATCCCTGACGACGTGATGGCCGGCATCGTTTCGCTGCGCCCCGCGACCCGCGACGACCTCGCGCAATTGCGCCGGCTCGATGCGGGCGCGCGTAAAGCGTACGGCGACCGCATCGTCGCCGCCGTTGCTGCGGGCCTGGCGCTGCCGGACGACGATCTGCCGAAGAAACCCGCACGGCCGCCGGGCGCCGAACGGGAAGCGATCGTTTCGTGCCTGCAGGTCTTGGCGGGTGCGATCGCTGCCGAACATGACTTGCCGCCGGGCTTGCTCGTGACACGGAGCGCCCTCGAACGCGTCGCGCGCGAGTTACCGCCTTCGCCGGAGGAGGTGGCACGTGTGCTCGATGCGAGCGAATGGCGTGCGAGTTTAGTCGCACAGCCGTTGCACGCACTTTTGTCGGGTGCGGTTGCGCTCACGATTGCCGGCAGCGTGCACGGCACGCCGCATGTCGCGCGCGTCACTACGCACGCCGCCGCGGATGGGGTTGCCGCCGAGGGTGCTAAGAGCCAATAGCGAACGCGAGATGTGTTATGCAGAACGCGCATCCCGACAGCTTCAAGGCCAAGACCACACTCGGGGTCGGCGACCGAACCTACACGATCTTCAGCCTCGAGGCGCTGACGAAGAACGGGCACCCGGGCGTCTCACGCTTACCGTTCAGCCTCAAGGTGTTGCTGGAAAATCTGCTGCGCCACGAAGACGGCCGAAGCGTGACGCAGGCCGACGTCGCCGCGCTTGCCGATTGGCACCCGAACGGCGAGCAAAAAGAGATTGCCTTCCGCCCGGCGCGCGTGCTGCTCCAGGATTTCACCGGTGTTCCGTGCGTGGTCGACCTGGCCGTCATGCGCGATGCGATGGCCGATATCGGCGGCGATCCGAAGAAAATCAACCCGCTGCAGCCGGTCGAACTCGTGATCGATCACTCGGTGCAAGTCGACCACTTCGGGACCGCGAGCGCCTTCGCGGCCAACGCCCAGCTCGAGTTCGACCGTAACAAGGAACGCTATGCGTTCTTGAAGTGGGGCCAGCACGCGCTCGACAACTTCAGCGCGGTACCGCCCGACACGGGCATCGTCCATCAAGTAAACATCGAGTATCTGGCGCGCGTCGTCTTCGGTGCGGGCGACGTTCCGGCCGGCGCCGAGCGGGTCGCGTATCCCGATAGCGTCGTGGGGACCGACTCGCATACCACGATGGTCAACGGTCTCGGCGTCCTTGCCTGGGGAGTCGGCGGCATCGAAGCGGAAGCTGCGATGCTCGGGCAGCCGGTGACGATGCTGATCCCCGAAGTGATCGGCGTGCGTCTCACGGGCGCTCTGCTCGACGGGGTGACCTCGACCGATCTCGTGCTCGCGATCACCGAGATGCTTCGTAAGAAAGGCGTGGTCGCCAAGTTCGTCGAGTTCTTCGGAACCGGTCTTTCGAATCTCGGCGTGGCGGATCGCGTTACCATCGGTAACATGTCGCCCGAGTACGGTTCGACGATCGCGATCTTCCCGGTCGATCAGCACACGCTCTCGTATCTGAAATTGACCGGGCGCCCGGCGGAGCAAATTGCGCTCGTCGAAGCATACGCCAAGGCACAGGGTCTGTTCCGCACCGACGATTCGCCGGATCCCGTTTTTAGCGACCTGCTCGAGCTCGATCTTGCCACGGTCGTCCCGAATTTGGCTGGACCGCGCCGCCCCCAAGATCGCGTTGCGCTCAGCGACGTGAAGGTCGAGTTCAACAAAGCTCTCGAGGAGTGGCAGAATGCACGCGCTGCCTCGAGCAACGGCAAGGCCACCGAATATGCGGTCGCGCGCCTCGAAGATGAAGGCGGCGGCGGTGCCGCCATCGCCGCGCGCCCGGAGACCGAACTCTCCGACGGTGCCGTCGTGATCGCGGCCATCACCTCGTGCACGAATACGTCGAACCCGGCCGTCATGCTGGGCGCGGGTCTGGTGGCAAAGAAGGCGGTCGAGCGCGGCTTGACACGCCGGTCATGGGTGAAGACGAGCCTCGCCCCGGGCTCGAAAGTGGTGACCGATTATCTGGCTAAGTCGGGCTTGGCGCCCTATCTCGATCAGCTCGGTTTCAACCTGGTCGGTTACGGTTGCACGACCTGCATCGGCAACAGCGGACCGCTGCCCGAAGAAGTCGCAAACGCGGTCGCCGAACACGACATGATCGTCGCCGCCGTTCTCTCGGGAAATCGCAACTTCGAGGGGCGCATCCATCCGCAGGTGCGCGCAAACTATCTCGCTTCGCCGCCGCTGGTTGTCGCGTATGCGCTCGCCGGGCGGATGGATATCGACTTGACCAGCGAGCCGCTCGGCGTCGGCACGAACGGAGAGCCCGTCTATCTGCGCGAGATTTGGCCCTCGAACGCCGAGATCGATGCGGCGATTGCGGAGTCGGTTTCCGAAGCGGCTTTTCGTGCGCGCTACGCCGACGTGTTCGCCGGCGACGACAACTGGCGCCGCCTCGACGTGCCGACGAGTGAACGCTACACTTGGGATCCCAAGAGCGAGTACGTCAAGAAGCCGCCATACTTTGACGGCATGCCGCTCGAGCCGAAAGCGCCGGGAGATATCACGGGCGCGCGCGTGCTCGCCGTACTCGGCGACAGCGTGACGACCGACCACATTTCGCCGGCCGGTTCGATTGCCAAGAGCAGTCCGGCCGCCGCCTACCTGGTCGCGCACGGGGTCGATCCGGCCGATTTCAATTCCTATGGTGCGCGGCGCGGAAACCACGAGGTCATGGCGCGCGGCACGTTTGCCAACGTGCGCTTGCGAAACGCACTCGTACCGGGTGTCGAAGGCGGCGTGACGCGCTACCTACCGGAAGGCTTGCAGATGCCGATCTTCGATGCGGCCATGCGTTACAAGGAAGACGGTACGCCGCTCATCGTGATCGCGGGCAAGGAATACGGTACTGGTTCCTCACGCGATTGGGCGGCAAAAGGTCCGATGCTGCTCGGCGTGCGCGCGGTGATCGCCGAGTCGCTCGAGCGCATTCACCGCAGCAATCTGATCGGCATGGGCATCTTGCCGCTCGAGTTCGAAGCGGGCCAAAGCCGTGCCGCGCTCGGTCTGAGCGGCGAAGAGATCTTCGACATCAGCGGCATCACCGAGCGCATCACGCCGCGCAGCAAGGTGCAGGTGCGCGCGACCTATGAGAGTTCCGGCAAGACGGTGACGTTCGATGCGATCGTCCGCATCGACACGCCGGACGAAGCGGAATACTATCGCCACGGCGGCATACTTCAGTACGTGCTGCGCCAGTTACGCGCAACGAATTAGGGTGATCGCCGGGCATCGAATTGCCGCCCTGCTTTCGTTCGAGGGTCCCGACCGCTACGCATCGGTCGGTGGCCTCGGCACGCGTGAAACCTCGTTCGCGCGGGCGCTCGGCGAAGCGGGAGTCGAAACGACGCTCTTTTTCATCGGCGATCCGGCGCTCGCGCCGGTCGAGGAGTTCGCCGAGAACGTTACGTTGCGGCGGTGGGGCCAATGGCTTTCGGCCTACCATCCACGCGGCGTCTACGACGGCGAGACGGGGAAGGTTGAGGATTTTACCCGCAGCATCCCGCCCTTCGTCGCCGACGAAATCGTAGCACCCGCCCTACTGCGCGAGGAACGCGTGCTCGTCGTTGCCGAGGAGTGGCACACGGTGCCCGCCGTCATCGCACTCGACGCGCTGCTGCGCGTGCGCGGCTGGCGCGATCGCGTCACCATCTTGTGGAACGCGAACAACACCTATGGTTTCGAGCTGATCGACTGGGTCGCGCTGCAACGGGCCGCGGCCGTGATGACGGTCAGCAAATATATGAAGTTCGAGCTCGGACGCTTCGGCGTGCATGCGCTCGTCGTACCCAACGGCATCGCCGAACAGTTGCTCGACGGCCCGCCGCACGAACTGGTCGTGCGCTTTCAAAAGGCGCTGACCGGCAAACCGTCGCTCGTGAAAGTCGGTCGCTTCGATCCCGACAAAAACTGGATGCAGGCGATCGATGCGGTAGCCGAACTTCGCGAAATGGGCTTCGGCCCGCAACTGATCGTGCGCGGCGGGCGCGAGCCCTACGGCGAGGCCGTGTTCGAGCGCGCCCGGCGCCAGGGTTTGCGCATCGACCGGGTCGAGGCGAACGGCGACGATGCCGAGGCGGTGGCAAGCGCCCTTGCCGCAAGCGATGCTCAAGTCGTTCACCTTCAGGCCTTCTTGCCCGATACAACCTTGGCAGCGCTGTACGCCGCCGCCGACGCGGTTCTGGCCAACAGCGGTAAGGAACCGTTTGGGCTGGTCGGGCTCGAGGTGATGGCGGCGGGGGGGATTCCGGTGTGCGGAGCGACCGGCGAGGAATACGCGGAGCCGTTCGTCAACGCCATCGTGTGCGATACCGACGACGGTCGCGAATTGGCTGAATACGTGCGCGCCGCTCTTGTCGAGCCGCGTTCGGCGGACCGGATGCGCCAGGCCGGCTACGCGACCGCTCAGCGCTACCTGTGGCAGAGCGTGCTCGAAACGCTCGGTCACAAGATTACCTACGTTATGGGATCGCACCGTTAGCGTGCGCCGGTAGATGAGCGTCGGCTACGTCTGCGCCGAACGTGTGGCAGTCGTCACGATCGAGCGGCCCGAGTGCCGTAACGCCGTCGATCCGGCCACCGCGGCGCTCTTAGTAAAAGCGTTCGAGCGTTTCTCGAGCGACGGCGACGCCGATGTCGCGATCCTTACCGGGGCAGGCGGGACGTTCTGCGCCGGCTACGATTTACGAGCGGTTGTGACCGGCGACCTGAGCGCATTGTTGTCGGACCCGCGGCACGCCCCGATGGGGCCGAGCCGCATGCTGTTGCCCAAGCCCGTGATCGCGGCCGTCGAGGGACATGCGGTCGCCGGTGGCCTCGAACTTGCGCTGTGGTGCGACTTGCGGGTTGCGGCCAGCGACGCCGTCTTCGGCGTCTTCTCGCGGCGCTTCGGCGTGCCGCTGATCGATCTTGGAACGATTCGGCTGCCGCGGTTGATCGGGCACAGCGTGGCGATGGACTTGATTTTGACGGGGCGCGCGGTCAGCGCCATCGAGGCCAAACAGATCGGGCTCGTCAATCGGATCGCGCCGACCGGTAACGCGCTGAGCGCGGCGCTCGAACTCGCCCAGCAGCTTGCCGCCTTTCCGCAGGCGGGCCTGCGAAACGACCGCCTTTCGGCGATCGAGCAATGGGGCCTGACCGAAGAAGCGGCCGTCGAAAACGAACTTCGCCACGGCCGGGCTACGAATGCGAGCGGGGAAGGCAAGAGTGGTGCCGCACGTTTTGGCAGCGGCGAGGGCCGGCACGGCAATTTCTAGGTCCGCTAAACACGCGCATTTATTGCGCCGATAAGCGGAGAATATGACCGTGCCGAATGAGCAGGACGTCTACATCGCGCGGTGCCTGCGCGTGACTGCCGCGGCCACAGCCGACGGTGTCTTGATGCGCAAGCTCGACAAGACCCACGGCCTCGAGGTCTCGGCCCGCGGCAAATCGGTGGTCTTCCCGATCGTCACCGACGACCGAATGTGGAAGGCGACGACGGTCGAAGAGGCGTTCTACTGCGTGCTGATCGATGCGCGCGGCTGGGCCAACGCGTCGCTCGAAGATGTCACCATTTCTCAACTCGATGCGACCGAAAAAGGTGAGGTAGCGCTCATTTCCCGCGACCTCACCGCCGAACGCTTGCGCATCGCGCAGCTCTCCGACGTGCTCGGCCCCGACAAACTCGCCGAACTATACAACCTCGCCGAACTCTGAGGCATGGCGGCCCCACCGCTCAGGCCTCGACGAGTTCGGTGATCCGGTGGCTCACTTCGCCGATCAAACGATCGGCGTCTTCGTTTGTGTGCCCCTCGGCGTAGACGTTGACCGCCGGATCGGACGCGTCCGGTAAGACGAGAAACCACCCGCCGTTCTTGCTGACGCGGACACCGTCGTACATCTCGACCTCTTCGCCCGAGTACTCGTCGGCGATCGTGCGCATTACCTGGCCCTTGCGTTCCCACGGGCACGGGATGGCGCGATGCCGGAAGAACCAGTGCGGCAGCATGTCGTTCAGTTCGTGCAGTTTGCGGCCTTCGGCTGCGATCAGCTCCATCACCTTGACGATCGCGTAGAGCGCGTCGAAGGCCGGCTGAAATTCGGGAAAGATCGGCTCCTGTTTGAAGCCGCTGCCGTAGGTGAGCGAATCGCGTTCCTTCGCGGCCAGCGCCATCATCGAGCGCCGGTCGCTCTTGGTGCGCGTCACCTGACCGCCCACCGATTCGACCAGACGCACGATCGCGCTCGGCGTTGTGGCCGGTATTGCGACCCGCGCCCCCGGGGTGGCCCGGCAAACGAGCAAAGCGATCAGCGCTAGCAGCCGATTACCGGCGATGATGCGGCCTAGGTCGTCGACCAGCGCAAAGGCCTCGCCGTCGTGATCGATCAGTACGCCGAGGTCGGCACCGAGCGTGAGCGTCACCGTGCGCAGTTGCTCGATGTAGCGCTCGCGGTCGTGCCGGAACGTGCGCGCCTTGTTTTCATCGTAGTAGGCGTCGAGCGCGATGATGTCGACGCCGAGATTCGTGAGCACGTTCGGCATCACGAGTGCCGCGTTGCCGTAGCCGTAGTCGAGCACGACTTTGAAATTCGCCTTCGGCAAGGCGCGGGGCTTGAGCGCGGCGAGCAGTTCGGTCGTGTACAACTCGAGCGTGCGAGCGGGGAAGGTGAGCAGTCCCACTTCATCCATGCCGGTGCGCCGGAAATCGCCACGGAAGAAGAGGCCCTCGATCTTGCGCTCCGTTGCCTTGTCGACGTTGATGCCGCTCGCATCGAACACTTCGATTAGGACCGAGTTCGGATCGTTCGGATCGATGCGCGTATGCACGCCGCCGTCGCCGCCCATGCGGGTTGCATAGCGTGCGAGCGGCAGTGGAATCGCCCGCAGATCCTCGACGTTGACGCCGACCGACAAGAGACCGGAGATCACGCAACGGTTCATGACCCGCGAAGCCGGATGCGCGCCGCGGCTGGTCATCACGATCTGGCCGGGCTTGAGCGACGACCCGAGCGCCTGGCCGAGCTTCATCGCAAACTCCGGCGTGATCTCGACGTTGGCAAGACCGCTCACGCCGACCGCGCCGAAAAGCGAACCGGGCCATTTGATACCGTAGATCAACGACATCGAAACGACCGCGCCCGAGCTGACCGATTTGTCGGGCCAGAGCTTGAGATTCGGGCGAACGATCGCGCCCGATCCGAGCGTGCAGGCGCTGCCCACGACCGAGCCTTCACCGACCGTCACGTGGTCCTTGACGATATTGCGATCGGCGATCGTGCAGCCTTCCAAGATGCTCGACTCACCGAAATAGCAATCGTCCCAAGCGGTCGTGCGCTGCACGCGGGCGTTGCGCGCAACGATCGTCGCATTGCCGAGCACCGTATCGGCGCCGACGGTCGCGCCCGCTTCGATCGTTACGTTTCGGCCGATGACGAGCGGCGCCACGAGGCGTGCGCTCGGATCGATCCGGCAACCTTCACCGATCCAGATGCCGGGCGGCGATTCCGTGCCCTCGAGCTGTAGCCGCACGCGCCCGGCGACCGCGTCGTAGTTCGCCTGCTGGTACTGTTCGAGGTTGCCGATGTCGGTCCAGTAGTCTTCGGCGATGTAGCCGGAGATCAATTTGTCTTGATGGAGCATGTGCGGAAAGACGTCGCGCGAAAAATCGTACGCCTTGCCGCGCTCCATGAAGTCGAGCACCTCGGCTTCGAGCACGTAGATGCCGGTATTGATCGTGTCCGAGAAGATCTCGCCCCACGAGGGCTTCTCGAGGAAGCGCGTGATGTGACGTTCGTCGTCCGTGATCACGACGCCGAACTCAAGCGGGTTGGTCACCCGCTGCAACGTTATGGTGGCCGATGCGCCGCTGCGTTTGTGGTCGGCGACGAGCGCCGTTAGGTCGAGGTCGGTCAGCGCATCGCCCGAGATGATCAAGAAGGCTTCGTTGCCGAGCAGATCGGCTGCCAGCTTGACGGCGCCGGCCGTGCCGAGCGGGGTGTCTTCCACCACGTAGCTCATCGAAACGCCGAACGACGAGCCGTCGCCGAAATAGCTTTCGATTTCATCGGCCAAGTAGTGCAGGGTCGCCACGATCTCGGTGATGCCGTGCCGGCGCAGCAAGTCGATGATGTGTTCCATCACGGGCTTGTTGGCGACCGGTGCCAAGGGCTTGGGACGTCGCGAGGTCAGTGGGCGTAGCCGCGACCCTTCGCCTCCGGCCATCACGACGGCTTTCACTTGGCGAGACCTCCCATCACCCGGTCGCGAACGTCGGTGGAAAGCGCCGCGAGCCGAGGATCGCGTACAATCTCATCGAGGTCGAGACTGTTCTTGCGTCGCCAATTCGGGTACTCGCTAAAGGTTCCCGGCAGATTGACCTGATCGAATTCGCCGATCGCGTCGTCCAGCTGCACGAGGACCAGGCGCGAAGCGCTGCGCGCCATGAAGCGGTATGCCGCCCGGACCAGCGGATCGTAGGCCTGGGCATCGCGGTGTCGCGTGTCGATCGCACGGTGCAACGCTTCGAAGGCAGGTTCGTCAAGCTCGCCCCAGGTCCGCAGGGCGTCGATCAAGCGCGAGACTTCGATGCGCCGCGCTTGGCGTTCCACGGCCGCGACCTCGACAGGCAAGAGGCCGATGCGTTCCCGCGCATCGATATCGCTTGCGATCGCCCAACCTGAGAGCGTGGGGAGGTCGTGCGTCGTGCCGGTTGCCAAAGCAAGTTCCGGATACGCTGACGGCGGGCGGAAATTGCCGTCATCGTCGCGTTCGAACAGCAGCAAACGGTACGAAAAGATGCCTTCGCTTTCCAAGCGTTCACGAAAGCCCGGCGGGACGTTCCCCAAGTCTTCACCGACGATGAGGCAGCGGGCGCGCTCGCTCGCGGCCGCCGCGATCGCGAGCAACTCGTCGAACGGATAGGCCACGTAGGTGCCTTCGCCGGCCGTCTTGCCCTGCGGGATACAAAAGAGCCGCATCAGTGCCATCACGTGGTCGAGCCGCAAGGCGCCGGCGTGCGCCATGTTTGCCGCGAGCAGTTCGGCGAACGTTGCGCCGCCTTCGCGTAGCAAGGCGAGCGGGTCGGGCGGCGGCAGGCCCCAGTTCTGGCCGAACGGGCCGAGCGGATCGGGTGGCGCGCCGATCGTTTCGTCGAGCACGTAGGCACTCGGGTCGCTCCACACGTCGGCGCTGTTGAGTTCGACGCCGACCGCGAGATCGAGGTACAGCCCGATCGAAAGCGCGGCGGCCTCGCGCGATACGTTTTGCAGTTGCTCGTCGGCGACCCATTGCAGAAACTTGAAGTAGTCGACGCGACGGCGTTCTTGTTCGGCCCATTGCTTGACCGCGTCGCTCGAAGCATCGCGATATTCGCTCGGCCAGGTAAGCCAACCGCGGATGCGACCCTCTTCGCGCGCGTAGCTGCCATCGATCGCTTCGTAGATCGCAAAGCGTTCCAGGCGCTCGCCGCCCCGTTCGGCAAACGCGCGGAACTCGGCCCAGCGCTCGCCGCGCCGCTCGCGCAGCACGGCATACAGTTCTTCGAGCGCGGGCCATTTCACGGCCGCAACCGCGCGGTACGCGACCGCCGGCGCGGAGCGCAGAGCGGCAAGCGTTTCGGCAAACTCGCTCGATGCGACGTGCGCCCGGAGTTTTGCCGATCGTTCGTCGCGCGCTTGGTACTCGGGGACGGCTTCGATGTCGATGTACAGAGGATTGCGGAAGTAGCGGCTCGTCGGCGCGTAGGGGCTCGCGGCTTCAGGTTCGACGTAGTGCAACACGTGCAGCGGATTGACGCCGACGATGCCGGCGCCCATGCCGGCGGCGTAGCGCACGAAGTCGCGCAAGTCGGTGAAATCGCCGATGCCCCAGTTCCGCTTGGAGCGCAGCGCATAGAGATTGAGGCCGAAGCCCCAAGTGCGCCCGCGCTCGAGTGCGGGCGGCAGATACGCCGATGGTCGCGGCATGTGAATGCTACGGCGCCGCGAGCGGGCGCGTGCGGAACAGAACGAGCGAACGCGACTTCAAGGCGTGCGTCTCCTTCATGGGGATCGGATTGAAGACGTTTCCGCTTTGGTCGCGAGCGGTGTCGACGTAGAGGTCCCAACCGGCGACGTGCGGCGGCAGCGCGATCGTCAGCTCGCTCTCGTGCGCGTTGAGGAACATGAGAAAGAGCGGGTCGCTCTCGTCATGGTCTTCGTCGCCGAAGAGCAAACCGATCACCCGGCGCCCGGTGTCGAACCAATCGCCTTCGCTCATCTCGTGGCCGTCGGGGCGCAGCCAGGTGATGTCTTTGCGCGAGCCGTCGGAGAGCATCGTCCCGGTGAAGAAGCGCTCGCGCCGAAATGCGCTGTAGCTGCGCCGCAAGTGGATCAGCGCCGCCGCAAAATCGTGTAAGGCGGCGTCACGCGTCGACGACCAGTCGAGCCAGGTCAGCGGCGAATCTTGGCAATAGGGATTGTTGTTGCCGTCTTGGGACTTGGCAAGCTCGTCGCCCGCGAGCATCATCGGGATGCCTTGCGAGAGCAACAGCGTGGCCATGAGATTACGCTGCTGGCGCGCCCGCAGCGCGAGGATCGCGGGGTCTTCGGTCGGTCCTTCGACGCCGCAATTCCACGAGTTGTTGTTGCTGCTGCCGTCGCGATTGTCCTCGCCGTTGGCTCTGTTGTGCTTTTCGTTGTAACTGACGAGGTCGGCCAAGGTGAAGCCGTCGTGCGCGGTCACGAAATTGACGGTAGCCGGAACGTGGCGGCCGCTATGATTGAACAGTTCGCTCGAGCCGGTCAGCCGCGAGGCAAGCTCGGGCACCATGCCGTCGACGCCCTGCCAAAATTTGCGCACTACATCGCGGTATTTGTCGTTCCACTCCGACCACCCGGGCGGAAAGCCGCCGACTTGATAGCCGCCCAGGCCGATGTCCCAGGGCTCTGCGATCATCTTGATGCGCGAAAGGCACGGATCTTGGCGCACGGCTTTGAAGAATCCGGCGCGCGAATCGAAGCCCGTCGCCGTGCGGCCGAGTGCGGGAGCGAGATCGAAACGAAAGCCGTCGACGTGCATCTCTTCGGCCCAGTAACGCAGCGAATCCATCACCAATTGCAGGACGCGGGGATGGTCGAGGTTGAGGGTGTTCCCGGTGCCGGTGGCGTCGTCGTAGAAACGTTTGTCTTCGGCCAGGCGGTAGTACGACGCGTTGTCGATCCCCTTGAAGCAAAACGTCGGGCCTTCTTGATTGCCTTCGGCGGTGTGGTTGTAGACGACGTCGAGGATCACTTCGATGCCGACTTCGTGGAACTGCTTGACCATCGTCTTGAACTCGTGCACCGATTCGCCGCTCAGGTAGAGCGGGTGGGGCGCGAAGAAGCCGATCGAGTTGTATCCCCAGTAGTTGCGCAGGCGGCGCTCGATCAGCATGCGATCGTCGATGAACGCGTGGATCGGCAAGAGTTCGATCGCGGTGATGCCGAGCCGCCGGAAATAGTCGATGACCGGCGGCGAGGAAAGCGCAAGAAACGTCCCGCGCAGCGGCTGCTGTACCCCGGGATACTGCATCGTGAAGCCGCGCACGTGCGTCTCGTAGACGATCGTATCGCGCAGCGCCGTGCGCGGCCGCCGATCTTCGCCCCACGTAAAAGCGGTATCGACCACGACGCATTTCGGCATGCCGGAGGCATTGTCGCGCCGGTCCATCGTGAGATCGGCGCGTGGTCCACCGATGCGGTAACCGTAGTGCGCGTCGCTCCAGCGAACGGACCCGGCCAGCGACTTCGCATAGGGGTCGAGCAGCAGCTTGTGGGGGTTGAAGCGGTGCCCGTGGTGCGGATCGTACGGCCCGTAGACCCGATAGCCGTATTTGAGGCCAGGTCGTGCGTCGGGAACGTAGCCGTGCCAGACGCCGTCGGTATACTGGGGCAGCGTGAGCCGGTTCAGTTCGCGCCGGCCGCGCGCATCGAACAGGCACAGCTCGACTTTTTCGGCGTGATCGGAAAAGAGTGCGAAGTTGACACCTTTACCGTCCCAGGTTGCGCCGAGCGGGTAGGGCGCGCCGGTGTCAATCACGGGTCCGTGAACGCCGATCATTCAATCTCCAAAAGCGAGCGCGTTAGTGGCGGGCGAAGGGCTCGGGCGTCGCGTCGGCGCTCGGGGTTGCTTCGTAATGCCACTCGAGTGGAGACTTTCCCGCACTTTCGTACTCGCTAATCTGTTGGAGGAGCTTTGCGACGAGCGAAGTCCAGCCGGTCTGGTGAGAAGCACCGAGCCCGGCGCCGTTGTCCCCGTGAAAATACTCGTGGAAAAGGAGCAGATCACGGAAATGGGGATCGGTCTGGAACTTCTCGACCCCGCCGTTGAACGGGCGCCGCCCGTTTGCGTCGGCGAGAAAGATCGAGACTAGCCGATGCGAGAGCTCCGTTGCAACATCCCACAGCGTCATCAGCTTCCCCGAACCGGTCGGGAATTCAACCCGGTACGAGTCGCCATAGAAGAAGTGGAAGTTCTGCAAGGCTTCGATCAAGAGGAAGTTGATCGGAAACCAGATCGGACCGCGCCAATTCGAATTGCCTCCGAAGAGTCCGCTGGCCGATTCGGCCGGCTCATAGCCGACCTGAAACTCTTGGCTTCCGATTCGCGTCGTCAACGGGTGAGCCTGATGATACTTGGAGAGCGAGCGGATGCCGTGGGGGCTCAAGAATTGTGCTTCGTCGAGCATCGCCTTGAGCACGCGTTGTAAGCGCTCCCCATCGAGCACCGCGAGCAGCCGGCGCGATTCCAAACCGTGCGCGTCCAAACTCGCGACATTCCTGCGCAGCTCGGGACGGTTGGTGATGAACCATTCGAGACGACGCTTGAAGTTTGGAAGCCGTTCGAGCAGTTGCGGTTGCAATGTCTCGACCGCAAGCATCGGCAGCAGCCCCACGACCGAGCGCACGCGCATCGGAAAGGTCCGCCCATCCGGCAGAACGAGTTGGTCGTAGTAAAAGCCGTCGGCTTCGTCCCAGAGTCCCTTCACGTCGTTTTCGGTACTGTTGATCGCGTAAGCGATGTAGAGGAAGTGTTCGAAGAACTTGGAGGCGATGTCTTCGTAGGCCGGATCGTGTTGGGCAAGCTCGAGGGCGATTGCCATCATGTCGAGTGCGTAGACGGCCATCCAGCTGGTCGCATCGGATTGTAAAATGTGGCCGCCCGTCGGCAGTATGGCACTGCGGTCGAAAATACCGATGTTGTCGAGCCCGAGAAAGCCGCCCATGAAAACGTTTTCCCCGTGCGGGTCCTCGCGGTTGACCCACCAGGTGAAGTTCATCAGCAGCTTCTGAAAGACGCGCTCCAAGAAGAGATAGTCGGCCGTACCGTACATCTTGTGCTCGATTTGAAAAATGCGGTAGGCGGCCCAGGCCTGCACGGGCGGGTTGACGTCGCTGAAATTCCATTCGTAGGCGGGGATCTGACCGTTCGGATGCATGTACCATTCGCGCGTGAGCGTGATGAGCTGACGCTTCGCGAAGGTCGGGTCGACGAGCGCCAGGACGACGGTGTGGAAGGCCAGGTCCCAGGCGGCGTACCACGGGTATTCCCAGGTGTCCGGCATCGCGATCACGTCGTCGTTGTAGAGATGCAGCCATTCGTGATTGCGGCCTTCGAGGCGCGCGGGCGGAGGCGGCGGCTCGAGCGGATCGCCCTTCAGCCAATCACGCACGACGTAGAAATAAAACTGCTTGGACCACAGCATTCCGGCGATGGCCGTACTCTGTAGGCGATGGTGTTCGTCGCCGACGGGAAACGGGTTGAGCGCCGCGTAGAAGCGGTCGGCTTCCCATTTGCGTCCGTGGAAGACTTCGTCCATCCAGGCTCCCGTCGGCATCGTTTCCATGTCGGTTTCGCCCGCTTGAAAGAGGCGGAACAACAGCGCGCGGCTCTCACCGGGCGCAAGCGTGAAACTGTAATGCAAACCGAGTTTGGAGCCGCGCTGAGCCGGGTTGGTTGCGCCGTGCTCGCCGTGCACGATCGCGCGGTCGATGCCGTCCTTGACGTACGGTTGCGGGTTCGGGACGCGGAAGAGTGCTTCGAAGTTCGTTTCGTTCTCGACGAAGAGCGCCTCGGAGCCGGGTTCGGCAACGAGCACGTACGCGTCGAGGGCCGGGTGCTGTGCGACGAAGCGATCGGAGCGTTCCCGCGAGGTGATGATGCTGCCGTGCGGCTGTCCGGGCGACCACGACCATCCGTTGCGAAACCAAAGCTGTGGAATCACATGCAACGGGGCCGGGTTCTTGCCGCGGTTCGTCGCCGTGATACGCACGAGGATGTCGCCCGGCGCGCGCTTGGCGTATTCGATTTCGATATCGAAGTAGGCATCGTCGTCGAAGATACCCGTGTCGACGAGTTCGTATTCCGGCTCGAGCTTCGTGCGCTTAGCATTGGTGGCGACGAGATCCGCGTAGGGGAAGGCGCGCTGCGGGTATTTGTAGAGGGCGCGCATGTACGAATGCGACGGAACGTTATCGAGATAGTAATAACATTCCTTAACGTCCTCGCCGTGGTTGCCTTGCGGGCCGCTGACGCCGAAAAAGCGCTCCTTGAGGATCGGATCGTTACCGTTCCAAAAAGCGGGCGCGAAGCACAGGATCTGATGATCGTCACTGATGCCGAAGATGCCGTCTTCGCCCCAGCGGTAAGCGCGCGAACGCGCGTGTTCGAAGGGAAAGTAGGCCCACGCTTCGCCGTTCGCGCTGTAGTCTTCGCGGACGGTACCCCATTGCCGGTCGCTGAGATAGGGTCCCCAATGCGTCCAATGCTCGGTCCGCATCGCGTCGGCCTCGACGCGGGCGCGTTCGGGATTCCAATCCATGGGCGGCTCGTTTCTGCGACGGCAGGTGACGGCCTTCGCGCGCGCACATTCTTCTGATGCCATGCCGCAACTCGCCGGACAGACCGCAATCATCACGGGCTCGAGTTCCGGCATCGGCGCCGCGTGCGCCGTCACGTTCGCGGCCGAGGGGGCAAACGTCGTCGTCAACTATCCCGGCGGTTCGGCGGCCGATGCGGACGCAGTGGCCGCGTCGATTGCGAAGGCGGGCGGAACCGCGCGCGTCATATGTTGCGACGTTTCGAAGGAAGACGACGTCGCGGCGATGTTCGCCGAGACGGTCGAGGCCTTCGGTACGGTCGATATTCTGGTCAACAACGCGGGTTGGCAGAAAGACGCGCCCTATCACGAGATGACCCTCGCGCAGTGGGATGCGGTGATCGACGTCAACTTGACGGGCCAGTTCTTGTGCGCGCGAGCGGCCGTGCGCGAGTTCATGCGGCGCGGGCCGGTGCCGGCGCGCTCGAAGGCTCTCGGGAAGATCGTCTGCATGAGTTCGGTGCATCAAGTGATTCCGTGGGGCGGTCATGTGAATTACGCTGCCAGTAAGGGCGGCGTGATGCTCTTGATGAAAAGTTTGGCGCAGGAGGTGGCGCCCCAGAAGATTCGGGTCAATGCGATCGGGCCGGGCGCCATCAAGACGCCGATCAATCGAACTGCTTGGGATACGCCGGAGGCCGAACAGAAGCTCTTGGAACTGATTCCGTACGGGCGCGTGGGCGTACCCGAGGATATCGCGGCGGCGGCCGTGTGGCTCAGTTCCGACGCGTCGGATTACGTGACCGGCACGACCCTGTTCGTCGACGGCGGCATGACGCTCTATCCGGGGTTCTCGACCGGCGGATAAGCAGCATCGGTCGCACGCCGTCGACTTCGGCCGGGACATTTGCGGCGACCCGGCCGCAGCGAATCTTCGCGAGTGGCTGGTCACCAACGGTATCGGCGGTTACGCCTCGGGCACGATCGACGGATCGCTGACGCGCGCGTATCACGGCTTGCTTGTGGCCGCGCTCGAACCGCCGGGGAAGCGCACGCTCTTGCTTGCAAAGCTCGACGAGACGTGCACGTACCTCGGGAGCACGCACGATCTCGCGACGAACCGCTGGGCTTCGGGGGCGATCGATCCGCACGGCTATCGCAACATCGAGCGCTTCTATTTGGACGGAACGACGCCGGTTTGGCATTTCGCGTTTGCCGGGGCGCTCGTGGAGAAGCGGATCACGATGGCACTTGGCCTCAATGAGACGTTTGTGCGCTACCGGGTGCTGCGCGCGGCGGCGCCAGTCGCGTTTTCCGTGCGAGCGGTGGTCGATCACCGCGATCATCATGGCGTGACCCGCGCGGGAGAATTGCCGAAGGTCACCGCGGCGGCCGGCGCGATCGAGGTGCGCTTTGCCGGTGCGGACGACATTCTGTATCTGCAGGCGAACTGCGGCGGCGCCATTGTCGCGAACGAGTGGTATCGCGCGTTCGATCTCCCGCGCGAACGCGAACGAGGTTTGCGCGATCGCGAAGACCACGTGCATGCCGCCACGTTCGAGTTTACGCTCGAGCCCGGGCAAAGCGCCCACATACGAGCCGGTTCGGTGGAAGCCGCGCCGGTCAACTACGAGGACGCCTTTGAGGCGCGGCGGACGCATGAAGCCGAGTTGCTCGCAGCTTGGCGAAACGCGCAGCCCGGAGCGAACACGCACAATGAAGCCGCGGTGGCGCAGCTTGTGCTTGCCGCTGATCAGTTCATCGTGGCGCGTCCTTCGGCCGAACATCCCGACGGAAAGACGGTGATCGCGGGCTATCATTGGTTCGGCGATTGGGGGCGCGATACAGCAATCTCGCTGCCGGGACTTTCGCTTGCGACGGGACGTCCCGAAATCGCGCGCGCGATTCTGACGACGTTCGCAGGCTACGTTGACGGCGGGATGCTTCCGAACGTCATTCCGGGACCGGGTGAAGTTCCGCAGTACAACACGGTCGATGCCGCGCTGTGGTATATCGAGGCGGTTCGGGCTTTCCAAGAGACGACCGGTGACGATGGGGAACTTGGCGTTTTGTACGATGCTTGCGTCGCGATTGTGGCCGGCTATCGAACGGGCACGCGCTTCGGCATTCGAATGGACCCGCTCGACGGCCTCATCATCGCGGGTCAAACCGGCGTTCAGTTGACGTGGATGGATGCGAAGTATGGCGACCGAGTCGTCACTCCGCGAATCGGCAAGCCTGTCGAGATCAATGCGCTCTGGTATAACGCGCTGCGCTCGCTCGCGTTCTTTTCGCGCCGCCTCAAACGCGACGGTACGGCCTACGATGCGCTCGCCGACCGGGTGCGTGCCGGCTTTGCACGCTACGTGCTTCCTGGTATCGCGGGACTCGCCGACGTGATCGACGGGCCCGACGGTGACGACACTTCGTTTCGCCCGAATCAAATTTTCGCGGCAGCCCTGCCATATTCGCCGCTCGAAGCCGACCTATTGCGGAAGGTCGTCGATGCGTGCGGTCGAGAGTTGTTGACCTCACACGGATTGCGCAGCCTCGCCCCGTCGGACCCGCAGTACATCGGCATCTACGGAGGCTCGCCCGAGAAGCGCGATCTCGCCTATCATCAAGGTACCGTTTGGGCGTGGCTGCTCGGGCCGTACGCGAGCGCCTACGTGCGCGCCTACGGCGACCGTCAAGCCGCGAGCGTATTGCTCGATCCGCTGCTCGAGTCGCTCGGAGCCTACGGCCTCGGAACGCTCGGAGAAATCGCCAACGGCGACGCCCCCTTCGCCTGGAACGGCGCCATCGCCCAAGCCTGGTCCGTCGCCGAGGTACTACGCGCGCTCTGGCGCCTCTCGTAAAATCATGCCGAAGACTCGATTGTGGAGTTGTCGCACCGGCGAACCGGTGCGCCCGGCCTAACGCACGTAATAGTCTCTCTCGACGCCGTCGTACTTGCCGCTCTGCATACAACAGCGTTTAAAACCGGCGACCGGACCCACAAATACATGGATCGTTGCGGCCCAGCTTTTCCAGTAAGTCCTTATCGCCGTGGACGAGGCGATCGCCCCGCTTTACGTTCGTTTCGGAAGGGTAGCCGCGCCGGCGCTTGCTACTCCGCTCGAAAGCTCGGAGCGTTGGCGAAATCTTCTTCGAGTTTCATGTTCGTAACCTCCGATTAGACACGTCGCGCACCTTTAGCGACGATCTCGCGAGTATTCGGCGTTCAGACGCGAGAGCCCGGTACAGCCGTGGACAGCGTGTCGAGTCCCGCAGCCTTGCGGACGCTCGGAGTCCTAACGCGCTCTTCGCTTGAAACGATGCCGTCGGCAACGCGCATCGCCCAGGCGCTGCCAGCGCTCCAGCGCCTGTTGTTAAATCGAACGCTCCATTTCGTAGCGGGGTATGTTGGAGTGAAGGCGAAGGTCGGTCCCCCTCCTGGAATTCGCAAGCCCTGATGCTCCCTTTTCATCAGAGGTGAACATGAAGCTTGGAATGATCGCGTGGTCCGCGCTTGCCGCCACAGTAACACTGGTCGCGTGTGGCGGAGGCGGCGGCGGACCTGGCAACCCGCCGCCTTCATTTCCCGCGGTTATTCGGTCATTTACATTCCCCGCGGGTAATGCGACTGCGAGCCCAGGCACGACAGCCTGGGACATCGTCGGTGTCACAACGACCCTCACCGATCAGTTCCACAGCAGCGACGCATATGACACGTTGCGCGTTGACGTGACGTTTGTGCAAGACATCTCAGATGCTTTACCGGCGCCGGGCCAGCAACTCTCATCAGCCGGCACGGAACTGGGTGTCCAAGTCGCGCTCGATACGGACGGTAATCCTGCCACCGGCGTGTACAGCGGGTGCGATCCGACGGACCCCCTTCGACCCTTCGAATATGGGAGCGATCAGGGGAATGATCCGTCACGTCTGGCCGACGGGAACTATTCAATTATCGACCCGCAAGGTGGCCCAATTTATCAGGGCGCGCCTAATCCTCCGGCCGAGGCCCAAACATCAGTCGCTGGACACGTGTTCTCGCAAACCTTCTTCTTGCCGACAGTTGGCATCCTTGATGGTGCTGCCGCTCCTAAGATCGGTATAGCGGTGGCGTCTTTCAATGGAGCTTCGGGAAGCCCCACTGACTGTATGCCTGCGGGGAGCGCGCTGGAGCTTTTTACAAACTGATCTTGGGACTCGTCTAGCGATCTCGAGACGCGGGCGCGTTTACCGAGCAAAAGATGACGGGCTCTCGTCTCGTTTCTGCCAGGGCGCGTTATCATTTGCGCTTGGATTGGTCGCATAAACGCTGCCTTCAGGAAGCTTCGCGTCCGGCGGTATCGTTGACGAGGTCACGATTTTCGCGAGATACGTCGGCGCGCACGGGTTTTCAAACTCCCAGTCCTGGTTGCCCCACTGGTGGAAGCGATGATCGATATATTGGTGCACGCGGCCATCTATCGGCGCAGTTGGATTCGATTGATCAAATGTTGATGACGAGTTGACGCAGTCTACTGTGGTTTGGATCCTCGTGTCCACGTAGGACGCAGGAAGATTCGATGAAGGGTCCCCTACGACGACACCGACATCAAGAGTTCCGCCTGCGCCGCCGGTGTCGCCTTCCGTAGAGGTGATGCTGGCCGTCCCTGAAGCTATATCGCGGACTCCCGTAACTACAATGTAGGGGTCACTATTGATAAGCCGTGCAGTAACTTCACGTGACCTCGTTGCTAAGAGAGTCGTTCCGCTGTTGTCAGTGAGACGAACCGAGATGGTCGCGGAGATGCGTTGCTCGTCGATCGTTTCCGCGAGGTTTCGCGCCAAGCTCGTCGGCTGCTGATCTTGGCCCTCGTTCGATACTGCAGCTCCATCAGCGCTTGCGCCTGTAACCCGCCATGTGATCGTGGTGACGTGTAGCCCGGAGTTATGCCGCGGATAGGTGGAGCGTTGGGGTGGTTTGCAGCTCGCGAACGAACTCCTCGGGAGTCCGGTTGCCGAGCGACTTGTGCGGGCGGAATTCGTTGTAGTCGCGC
>Ga0302324_100003793_pt1 | contig 33955 bp, 33 predicted proteins | sample Palsa_T0_1_FD_201949 | JGI IMG/M metagenome (GOLD analysis project Ga0302324, IMG submission 201949) | Peat permafrost microbial communities from Stordalen Mire near Abisko, Sweden - Palsa_T0_1 | ecosystem: Environmental > Terrestrial > Soil > Palsa > Peat permafrost | place: Sweden: Abisko...
GTGAGCATGAGAACAAGCTCGTGCCACTCTTTGCCCAATTTCTCGCCGCCGATGGCGACCATGAAGTCCGCAAGCTTCGCCGCGGTGACGCGTGGATTGCCGAGGAGATCTGCCACGCGCGGATCGTGCACGACGGCTGCGGCGGTGTGCAGCGCATCCGACCAGGCTGCCAGCACTCCATGTGCTTGCGCGGCGGCAAATGCCGCGCGCGCGTAGGGCCGTGCGATGGTGGTCTTATCCGTCATCTATATCTGCGCTGCGAGCTTGTCGATGAGGTCCGCGTGAGCGCGTGCATCGACCTCGCGCTCAAGAAGCTTCGATGCCGCCTGCACCGCGAGCCTGCCGACGTCATGGCGCAGACTCTCGCGCGCGCGCAGCGACTCGAGCGTGATCTGCTGCTGTGCGGCGGCAACGAGCCGCTGTCCTTCGGACGCCGCGGTGCCCTTCGCCTGCTCGATGGCCTCGTTCGCGCGCTGCTGCGCCTGATCGATGATCTGACGGGCGCGCTCGCGCGCCTCGCGAATGATGACCTCGCTCTCCTGATGCGCCTGTTGCAGCTGCTGCTGACCCTTTTGGGCAGCCTCGAGGCCAAGCGCAATCTTGCGCGCGCGTTCTTCCATCATGCCGAGAATCGACGGCCAGATGAATTTCATGACCGCCCATACGAGCGCGGCGAACACTAGCATCTGAATGATGAGCGTGAGATTGATGTTCACGATCCCCTCCTAAGAGCCGCCGCCAGCGTACGCGTCGGTGCTCAATGTGCCCCGAGCGCGCCCAGGAAAGGATTGGCAAACGTAAAGTACAGTGCGAATCCAATGCCGATCATCGCGACCGCGTCGAGCAGGCCCGCAACGATGAACATGCGCACCAAGAGTGCCGGTGCGAGCTCCGGTTGACGCGCGACGCCTTCGAGAAAGCGGCCGCCGAGAATGCCGAAGCCGATGGCCGTGCCAAGCGCGCCGAGACCAAAAATGATGCCGACCGCAAGCACTGTCATGGCCTGGATCTGTGCGACTAGTGCGATGTGTTCCATTCAACCCTCCTAATTCGATACGAAAACGAAACGCTCAATCAGTGTTCTTCATGCTCGCTCGCCTGCGCGAGATAAACGATGGTCAGCATGGCAAATATGAAAGCCTGCAGCAGGATGATGAGGATGTGGAATGCGCTCCAGATGGCGTCGAGCAGGATCTGGCCAAGAATGCCGAGCCAGCCGCCGACGCTGATGAGCGCGCCAAAGCCGTGCGACAGTGTAAGCAGCGCAATGAGCAGAAAGATCATCTCGCCGGCATAGAGATTGCCGAACAGCCGCAGCGCGAGCGATATGGGCTTTGCGAGTAATTCGACTATCCCGAGCAGCAAATTGAAGGGCATCAACCACGGACCGAACGGATGCAGCAGCAGCGACTTCAAATAGCCGCCCAGGCCCTTCATCTTGATGTTGTAGTAGATGATGAGCGCAAACACGGTGAGCGAAAGCGCAAAGGTCACGTTGATGTCCGTGCTCGGCACGATCTTCAGGTGGGCGAGGCCCGCGCCATGCGCAAGGGTGGGCAGCAGATCTACCGGGATGAGATCCATGAAATTGAACAGGAACACCCAGCAGAAAATCGTGAGTGCCAGCGGTGCGATCAAGCGGCTCGTGCCCTGAAAGGTGTCCTTCACCTGCTTGTCGGCCAGTTCGATGATGAGCTCGACGAAGTTCTGGAACTTCGTCGGCACGACCCCCGCGCCGCCCTTGGTCGCCTGACGCGCGGCAAGATAAAAGCTTCCGCCGAACAGCACTGCGAGTCCGATGGAGAAGAACACGCTGTCCCAATGGATGACGGAGAAATCGACGACGCCCTGCGCTTCCTTGTTCGACAGGAAGCTCAGGTGGTGCAGGATGTACTCGTTGGCGTTCGGCGCCTCCGCTGCGGCGTATTCCAGGATCATGTGCTTTATCTAGAGGAGCCTTGATGCAATTTCAATCTTTGCGCGCGTCGCGCACCGCCAATGCGCCGAAGCGCGGCAGAGCACTCGCAAGCGCAATCCAGTAAACGAAGAAGGTCGCGACGTACGCTGCAAACAGCGCCGCGGGTGAGACCTTCAGCACCTTCAATACCCCCACGAACAACACGACGACGAGAGCAAGCTTGACCGCCTCGCCGACGAGAAACGCGCGCATCGCATAGTGCGCATCCGATCCTGCCCGGCTGCCGAAGCTCAATAGAGCCATGGCGAGATTCGCGACGGTGCCGATTCCCCCACCGAGCAGCGCGGAGCGCGCGCCGTTGGGACCGGCCAGCGCCCAACTTAGTAGCGCGACGATGACCGTCACCACCGCTTGGGCGGCGACGACGCGCAAGGCAAACCGCCGTGCCGCAGGCAGGTCGATCGCCACCCCATTTGCCTGCGCGGTAGACAAGAAAAGCCACTCCTCGACCCTGTGAAGCGATGGAAGTGACTTCGCTTTTACTTATGGCCGAACAACCACTTACGCCCCCGACGCGAAGCCGCGGGATTATAGAGAGACCCCTAGGAAAAGGCTACTGAATGTGGGCAAGAATCCCGTCGAGCTCATCGAGGCTGTTGTAGCTGATGACGAGTTTTCCGCGGCCGGACGCGGCATGCTGAATTGCGACGGTGGCGCCGAGCTTCTCCGCCACATCCTGGGCGAGCTTGTCGACGTTCGGGTCGCTCGGGCTGTCATCCTGGGCGCGGCCCGCACCCGCGGGGCGCTGCATACGCCGCACCAGAGCTTCGGTCTCGCGTACCGAGATGCCTTTCTTCGCCACCAGCGCCCCGACTTCGCTTTGCTGCCGGCGGTTGGCGAGCCCCAGCAGAGCTCGTGCATGCCCCATCTCAAGCTCGCGCCTGTCGACGAGCGTGCACACTTCGTTCGGCAGCTCCAGGAGCCGCAGCAGATTGCTGACCGCGGCCCGCGAGCGACCGACCGCCTCGGCCGCCTGCAAATGGGTCATCTGGAACTCATTGATGAGACGCGACAGGGCCCGCGCTTCCTCCAGGGGATTCAAGTTCTCGCGCTGGATGTTCTCGATGAGCGCCACGGCAATGGCCGCCTCATCCGGAATATGGCGAATGACCGCGGCAATCTCTGTCAAGCCCGCAAGCTGCGCCGCGCGCCAGCGCCGCTCGCCCGCGATGATCTCGTAGCGCTGCGGCTCGCCATCAGCCGTGACCTCGAGAGGGCGCACGACGATCGGCTGGATGACGCCTTGCACCCGGATGGAATTGGCCAGCTCCTCCAGAGTCTCCTGCCGCAGATCGGTGCGAGGCTGATAGCGGCCGCGCTGCAAAAGGTCGAGCGGAAGCTTGGCCAGTTCTTCGCCCTTCGGGGCTTCATGGGCTTCGGCCGCCTGGGTGATGCGTCCCGCCGCGGACTGCCCCAGAAGATCGGCGAGCCCTCGGCCGAGTGTCGGTCTCTTGTGCATCATGATCGCTCGATCATAACGAATCGGGCGCGTGCGCATGATCGGCTTCTTCTTCCTCCCGGCGGATCATTTCTCCGGCAAGCGCGAGATAAGCGAGCGCTCCCCGCGAGTCCTTGTCGTGAAACAGCACGGGCACCCCGAATGAAGGCGCTTCGGCCAGGCGGATGTTGCGCGGAATGATGGTGCGGAACACCTTGTCGCCGAAGTGCATGATGAGCTGCGCGCTCACCTCGTTCGCAAGGTTGTTACGCGGGTCGAACATGGTGCGCAGGATACCTTCGATGGCAAGCGCCGGATTAGCGGCAGCTTTGATCTGTTCGATGGTCGCGAGCAGCGCGGAGAGTCCTTCGAGCGCGTAGTACTCACACTGCATGGGAATGAGCACGCTGTCGGCTGCGACCAGCGCGTTGACGGTGAGCAGGTTCAAGGCAGGCGGCGAGTCGATCACGATGACGTCGAAGCGGCTCTGCAGCGCCGCGAGCGCGTTCTTCAACTGTGCCTCGCGCCCCGTATTCATCGCGAGCAACCGCACTTCGGCGGCGGTGAGATCCTGGTTCGCCGGCAGAAGCGAAAAGGCCGCCGCTTCGATATTCACAAGCGCCGAATCGATCGTGGTCTCACCGAGCAGCACTTCAAGCGTTCCGCCGCGCGCCAAACGCGACTTGTCCACGCCGCAGCCCATCGTGGCATTGCCCTGCGGGTCCAGATCCAGGAGCAGCACCGTACGCTTGGTCGCGGCGAGCGAGGCTGCAAGATTGACCGCAGTGGTCGTCTTGCCCACGCCGCCCTTCTGGTTCGCTATGGCGATCACACGCTTCATGTCGCCACAGTCTACCTGCAGCGCCGTGACGCGGTTTAATCTCGCTCGTCTACGCGACGAGGCGGGTGTGTCCGACCTCGATACGCGCGCGCGCAAGCTCGTCGGCAACGGCGTTGGTGGGGCGATTCTCGCGGCGCGAGCGCTCGAAGATCTCGGTGAGGCGCGCCGGAATCGCGGCAATCGCCGCGTGGACCTGCGCCTCGCTCGAGACACCGTGATACTCGTGGAAGACATTGATGATGCCGCCCGCGTTGATCACATAGTCCGGCGCGTAGAGAACCCCGGCCGCATGCAGCGCAAGCCCATCGCGGTCGAGGGCGAGCTGATTGTTGGCGGCGCCCGCCACGACTTTGGCGCGCAGACGCGGGATGGACTGCATATTCAATATCGCGCCGAGCGCGCAGGGCGCAAAAACATCCGCATCCTGATCAATGATGTCCTGCGCGCCGACGGGCAGCGCGCCCCATTCATCTGCGGCGCGCTCGGTCGCGGCAGCACGTACGTCTGCCACGATGAGCCGTGCACCCTCTTCGGCAAGGAGGCGGCACAGGTGATAGCCGACGCCGCCCACGCCTTGCACCGCGACCTTAAGACCCTTGAGATCCGAGCGACCGAGACGGAATTTGACGGCCGCTTTCAGACCCAGATAAACGCCGAGCGCAGTCTTCGGGCCGGGATCGCCGCCGACGCCACCCGCGTGCCGCGCAAGTCCGCTCACGTAGCGCGTCTGACGCGCCACGTTTTCCATATCCGTCGTGGTGGTGCCGACATCCTCCGCGGTGATGTAGCGACCGCCGAGTGAATTCACGAACCGACCATAGGCCTCGAAAAGTTCGGGTGTCTTCGGATGCTTGGGGTCGGCGATGATCACGGCTTTTCCGCCGCCGAAGGCGAGATTCGCCATGGCGTTCTTGTAGCTCATCCCACGCGACAGGCGCAGAACGTCGCCTGCGGCATCGGAGCTTGAGGCGTACGCCCACATCCGGCAGCCGCCTGCCGCAGGCCCGAGCACGGTCGAATGGATGGCGATAATGGCGCGCAGCCCGGTGGCGGCGTCGTGGCGGAAAACGACCTCCTCGTGGCGATCGAATTCAGGCATTTCAAAGACGCCCATGGGCTTTCTCCCCTCGGTCCAGCCGACCGAAGCCTAGGAGGCTACGCCCTGAGAGCCGCAGGAAGTGTTACAAAACTTGCCTTTGAACGGCATTCGATGAACTATTCATTTCATAATTCGTGTATTACTGGGTGAACCATGCAAGTCGAACTCGACCGGGCGGACCTTCGTATTCTGGAGGTCCTGCAGCACCACGGCGATCTGTCGGCGGCGGATATCGCCGAGCGCGTGGATCTCACCCCCTCCACGTGCTGGCGACGCATCAGCCGTCTGGAGGAGCTCGGAGTCATCAAGACGCGCGTGGCGCTCTTGGATCGCGAGAAGCTCGGCCTCAACGTCACGGTTTTCTCGCGCGTGAAGCTTGCAACCCACGGGCGTGATGAGCTCGGCAGCTTCGGCGAGGTCGTGCGGCAGCACTCCGAGGTACTCGAGTGCTATACGTTGATGGGAGAGACGGATTTTCTATTGAGAATCGTCACCCGCGACATCAAGAGCTACGAGGCCTTCTTCCTCGATCATCTGTCGCGCATCCCGGCCGTGCAGTCCATCAACTCCTCCATCGCATTGTCCGTCATCAAAGAGACGACGGCGCTGCCGCTTGATGTGGGGGCCGCTACGCTCGGCCATCGTCCGTCGCCACGGCCGGCGCAAGCGTAACGAGACAGCGCGCTTCATCAAGGCCGGGCACGACGAGCGGGCGGACGGCAAGGACGCGCCAGGCGCGCGGCAGCGCCGCAAGCTCCTTGTCGGGCCGTCTGCCCTTCATTGCCAGCACCCGGGTTGCCGGGCCCGCAAGGCCGGCGATGGTGCTCAAAAGCTGCGGCAACGGTGCAAAGGCGCGCGCCACCACGGTATCGAAGGGCGGATCGGGCGCGAGCTCCTCCGCGCGTGCCTGCAGCGGCTCGACGTTGGAGAGTCCCAGCATGCGCGCGGCGTGCGAGACGAAGCGGATCTTCTTACCGTTCGAGTCGATGAGCGTGAAGCGTCGCTGCGGTTGTACGAGGGCGAGCGGCAGACCTGGAAATCCGGCGCCGGTTCCCACATCGGCAATCCTTCCTCCGACGAGGTCAGCGTGGATCGCAAGGCTGTCGAGCAGATGATGCGTGAGCATCTCGTCCTGGGTTTTGATCGCGGTGAGATTAAACGTACGGTTCCAGCGCTCAAGCTCATCGAGGAGCGCGACGAGACGCGCGCCATCCCCGGGAGCCAAAGCGATCCCCAGTGTTGCGGCATCGCGTTCCAGGCGCTGGAGTAAGCTCACGGCAGCACTTTCTTCAGCTTATGTCGCATGACAGGCCCATGAATTCCACGTGCACGATACACGCCCGCCTGCGACAGGCGCTGTGCGCTTTGCTGCTCGTCGCCACCCTCGGCGCGCCGCACGTTGGCGCTGCGGCTTCCGACTTCGGCCGCTTCGCACGCAACGACGTTCTCCTCGTGGTTGCGCCGCATCCTGACGACGAGACGCTGTGCTGCGCGGGCGCCATTCAACGGGCGCGGGCCGCCGGGGCGCGCGTGGCGATTGTGTGGATCACGAGCGGCGATGGGTTCGAGCTTGATGCGCACCTCGTGGAACACCGCTTTTTCATCGGCACCCAGGGCCTCCTCGAGCTTGCCCGTATCCGTATGCAGGAGGCCGCGCGCGCGGCGCAATTGCTCGCGGTCGCACCGGCAGAGCAGTTTTTCCTGGGCTACCCGGATGGCGGAGTCGCGGAACTCCTGGGGTCCCACCACGATCTGCCCTACCGCTCGCCCCATACGGGCGCCGTCGCCGTACCGTACTCCCAAGCGTATCTGCCCGGCGCCGCCTACACCGGCACCAATCTCGAGCGCGACCTGCGTGCCGTTATCGAGCGGATGCAACCGACATGGGTGCTCGCGCCCACCCCACTCGATGCGCACGAGGATCATCGCGCAACCGGCGAACTCGTCATCCGCACCATGGAGTCGCTCGGGCGAGCCGCGCGCGTGCGCTACTGGATCGTGCACGGCGGCATCGGCTGGCCGTGGCCGCGCGGCCTGCATCCGGAAGATGCGCTGCTGCCGCCGCGGCGCGCGCGCGAGTTGCCCTGGCAGGACTTCGCGCTGACGAGCGCGGAGCGCGACGCGAAGGCGAGCGCCATAGGCGTGTATGAAACGCAGCTCTTGCTCACGTCGTCCTTCATGCTGTCTTTTGTTAAACGCAATGAAATCTACTCCTCCGCACCGCTCCTGCCGGCGCTGGTTCAACACGACATAGTGGTGAAGACAGCCGCAGCAGAAGATTTGACGGCATCACTGCCGCACGCAGTTAAGTAAAGACGCTGTCGGCCCGTAACGACATTTGCAATTCAATCTTTTAGGCGCTTTACTCGCGTCAGTTTAAGGGCAAACCCGTCGTGAGGCGGGGACGCAAAGCTTCCGGTCTTGAGAGCCTTAATTGGCTTGCGAAGACAGCGGGGTTGCCGGCTCAGGGGCTACGTTTTTCGTGGCGTCGGTCGTCAGTTCTTCCGGTGTTATCCGTGCACTCAATGATCGCGCTCTGCAGCCCATCGCAGGCTGACATCAGAGTGGGTCACGGATGTTCAAGAAGTTCTCGGTCGCTGCTGCCAAGATCCCGCATCTTGTTTGCTGCGCCGTAGTTGCAGTCGCGCTCGCCGGCTGCGGTGGTGACGGCAGTACTACGGCGACCGTCGGCACAACGAGCGCAGCCACTCAGCCTTTCATCGTCAATGGCGTGCCGCCGACTTCCGTCAGGGCCGGCGCCAAGTACCAGTACATCCCCTCCGCTGCCGACGCCGACGGCCGCGCGCTCTCCTTCTCGATCACGAACAAGCCCGGCTGGGCGACTTTCGCCGAGACCAATGGCGAGCTCTCCGGTGTCCCGGACGCGAGCGATGTCGGCACAACCCCTGAAATCCAAATCGTCGCCTCCGATGGCACGACGCAGGCGACGGTTGGACCGTTTCGCATCACGGTCATTCCTCCGACGTCGACGTCTTCTCCAGCCCCGCCGACCATCAGCGGTACGCCGCCCGAAAGCATCACCGCCGGCCAGAGCTACAACTTTACGCCGGTCGTCACGGCTCCCAGCGGCGAGAGTTTGAGCTTTTCGATCGTCAATATGCCCGCGTGGGCGACCTTCAATACCAGCACCGGAGCGCTCGCCGGAACTCCGACGACGGCGAGCATTGGCGCTTTTACCAACATTCTGATCAGCGTCACGGGCGGCGAGACGACCGTGTCTCTGCCTGCCTTCAGCATTCAAGTCGTCGCCGCCGCCAACAACGCGCCGACCATCACTGGGAATCCGGCGACGACAGTGATTGCCGGCACAGCCTATTCATTCACGCCGGTGGCTGCCGATCCGAATGGCAATGCCCTGACGTTCAGCATCATAAACGCGCCGCCCTGGGCAAGCTTCAGCGCAAGTTCCGGGCAACTCTCCGGAACACCGCCGACCGCTGACGTCGGCAGCTACCCCAACATCGTCATCACGGTGAGCGACGGCACCTTGAGCGCCTCGCTCGCGGCCTTCTCCATCCAGGTGCAGGCGCCCACGAACGACACGCCGGGAATCGCCGGCGATCCTGCGGCGAGCGTGGTGGCCGGCAGCGCCTACAGCTTCACGCCGACCACGACTGACCCGTCAGGTCAGCCCCTGGTTTTCTCCATCCAGGGCCTGCCCTCATGGGCAAGCTTCTCGGCGAGCACCGGGCGGCTCTTCGGAACACCCGCTTCCGCCGACGTCGGCTCTTATGCGGGCATCGTCATCAGCGTCACCGACGGCAATGAAAGCGTCTCGCTGCCCGCCTTCGCGATCAAGGTGAAGGCGCTTGCGGATGGTGCCCCGACAATCGGCGGCACGCCGCCGTCGAGCGTGGTGGCCGGCAGTGCCTATGCATTCACGCCGACGGCGAGCGATCCGGACGGCGATACGCTCACCTTCTCAGTGCAGAGCCTGCCGCCCTGGGCGAGCTTCAGCAGCAGCACCGGTCGGCTCTCAGGAACCCCGACGAAATCCTACGTCGGCACGTATTCCAACATCGTGATCAGCGCCAGCAACGCCACCGCGACGACTGCGCTGCCCGCCTTCTCCATCGAAGTTGACGCACCGCCGGATCAGGCCCCGATCATCGGCGGGTCACCCGCCACGAGTGTCGTCGCGGGCAGCGCGTATGGTTTCACGCCGACGGCAAGCAGCCCCGAAGGCAACCCGCTGACATTCTCGGTGGCGAACCTGCCCTCCTGGGCGAACTTCAGCAGCACCACCGGCAGGCTTTCGGGAACTCCGTCGACCGCGAACATCGGCACCTTCTCCAACATCGTCATCAGCGTGAGCGACGGCACCCTCGGCGCCTCGCTCGCATCCTTCGCCATCACCGTGACGCCACAGGCCAATCCGCCGCCGACGATCGGCGGCTCGCCTGCGACCTCTGTCGGCGCCGGCGCCGTGTACAGCTTTACCCCCACGACCACCGATCCCAGCGGCAATCCCCTCAGCTTCAGCATCCAGAACCTTCCCTCGTGGGCATCCTTCAACGCGCAGTCCGGCATACTCTCCGGCACTCCCGCAATGGGCGATGTCGGCACTTATACCGGCATCGTCATCAGCGTCACTGACGGCACCTCGAGCGCCTCGCTTGCGGCATTCAGCATCAGCGTGACCGAGCCGGCGACGGGCAGCGCCACTTTGAACTGGGCCGCGCCTACGCAGAACACCAACGGTACGCCGCTCACCAATCTTGCAGGCTTCCACATCTACTACGGCACGTCCGCGAGCAACCTCAATCAGTCAGTGCAGATCGCAAACCCGGGGCTCACGAGCTACACGTTCAACAACCTTCCCGCAGGCACCTGGTACTTCTCGATCAACGACTACACGACCGCCGGAGTCGAGAGCGCGGTCTCCAATACCGCGAACACGACGGTTCCTTAAGGCGCGGCGCGCGAGCTTCAGCTCGTCACGAGCGTCGATATGAACTCGTTGACGGATGTGGCATCGAGCTTCAGGGGATTTGCGAACAGGCCTTGGATGAGGGCGGCCTGCTTCGGTGGGAAATGCTCCGCGACCGACGCCTCGAATTTTTTGATGAGGAGTGGACGTCCCTCGGCGCGGCGCTTGCGGTGCCCGATGGGCACATCGACCTGGATGCGCGGCGTCGCCGAGCCGTCGCGGAAAAATACCTGCAGCGCATTGCCGATGTAGCGCTTGTCGGCCGCGTAGTACTCCTGCGTGAAGATCGGGTTCTCGCGCACCTGCATGAGCGCGCGCAATGCATCGACGCGCGCATCTGCGGCCACCTCATCTTCGTAGTCTTGAGCCGTCAGGCGACCAAAGATGAGCGGCACGGCCACCATGTACTGGATGCAGTGATCGCGATCGGCCGGATTCGCAAGCGGCCCGGTCTTGTCGATGATGCGCACTCCAGGTTCTTGAGTCTCAATCACGATGCGCTCGACCTCGGCCAATCGCGGCGCCACGAGCGCATGCAGCTGCATCGCGCATTCCACCGCGGTCTGCGCGTGAAACTCGGCGGGGTAGGAAATCTTGAAGAGTACGTTCTCCATGACATAGGAGCCGAAGGGTTGCGGCAGGCAGAAGGGCTTGCCCTTGAAGAGCACGTCGTAGAAGCCCCAGGTCGGCGCGCTCAACGCCGACGGATAGCCCATTTCGCCGGTCAGCGCGATGAGAGCGAGTCGCACCGCGCGGCTCGTCGCATCCCCCGCCGCCCAGCTTTTGCGCGAGCCGGTATTTGGCGCATGACGGTAGGTGCGCAGACAGCCGCCGTCGACCCACGCATTTGAAATGGCCGCGATGACCTGCTCAGTCGTTCCGCCGAGGAGCGCGGTCACGACGGCGGTCGAGGCCACGCGCACCAGAATCACGTGGTCGAGGCCGACGCGATTGAAACTGTTCTCGAGCGCGAGAACACCCTGGATCTCGTGTGCCTTCACCATGGCGGTCAGCACGTCGCGCACCGTGGGCGGAGGCTTGCCGTGCATGCGCGCCTGGCGCGCGATGTAATCGGCAACCGCGAGGATTGCGCCCAGATTGTCGGACGGGTGGCCCCACTCCGCCGCGAGCCAGGTATCGTTGAAGTCGAGCCAGCGGATCATCGCGCCGATCGAAAAGGCGGCCTGCACCGGATCGAGCTCGTAGGACGTACCCGGCACGCGCGCGCCGCCGGGCATGCTGGCACCCGGCACGACGGGCCCGAGGAGCTTCTTGCAGGCGGGGTATTTCAACGCCAGAAAGCCGCAGGCGAGCGTGTCCATCAGACAGTCACGCGCGGTGTCGTACGCAAGCGCGCTCTGGATCGTGAAGCCGCGCGCGTACTCGGCGATGGCGACGAGGATGGCGTCCGGATCCGGCCGCTTGGCCGAGTTGTCGTGCTGCATGTGCGCCTACGGCCGCTGATCGATCGGTACGAACGGGCGGTTTTCAGGGCCTACGTAGTTGGCCGACGGGCGGATGATCTTGCCGTCGATGCGCTGCTCAATGACGTGCGCCGCCCAGCCGGTGGTGCGCGCGATCACGAAGAGTGGCGTGAACATGGCGGTCGGCACGCCCATCATGTGGTAGGACACCGCCGAGAACCAGTCGAGGTTCGCGAACATCTTCTTCGTGTCCTTCAACACCCGCTCGATGCGCTCCGCGATCGTGAAGAGCTTCGAATCGCCGGCCTCCGCGGACAGTTGCCGCGCCACCTCGCGGATCACGTTATTGCGCGGATCGGCGATGCTGTAGACCGGATGCCCGAAACCGATGATGACTTCTTTGTTGGCCAGGCGCGCACGGATGTCCTTGTCCGCATCGTTTGGGCTCTCGTAGCGAGACTGGATCTGGAAGGCCGCCTCGTTCGCGCCGCCGTGTTTGGGTCCGGCGAGCGCACCGATTGCGCCGACGATGCAGGAATATAGATCCGCGCCCGTGCCGGCGATGACGCGGGCGGCGAAGGTCGAGGCGTTGAACTCGTGCTCCGCGTAGAGAATGAGCGACGTGTGCATCGCTCGCACCCACGCTGCGCTCGGTGCGCGCCGATGCAGGAGATGCAGGAAGTGGCCGCCGATCGAGTCGTCCTCGGTCTCGACGTGGATGCGGCTGCCGCTGTGGCTGTAGTGATACCAGTAGATGAGCATCGAACCCACGGATGCGATCAGCCGGTCCGCGATGTCGCGCGCGCCGGCCGCCGGATGCGACTCGCTCTCAGGCAAGGTGCAACCGAGCGCGGAGACGCCGGTGCGCAGTACATCCATGGGATGAGAGGCGGCCGGCAGGACCTCGAGCACCGCGCGCACCGTCGCCGGCAAGCCGCGCAGGGCGGCAAGCTTCGCCTTGTAGCCGGCAAGCTCGGCGCGGTTGGGAAGCTTGCCGTGGATGAGAAGGTAAGCGATCTCCTCGAATTCGCAGGTCGTCGCGATTTCCAGAATATCGTAGCCGCGATAATTCAAATCGTTGCCCGTGCGGCCGACGCTGCAGAGCGCGGTGTTGCCGGCCGGCACTCCGGAGAGCGCCACGGATTTCTTCGGCGCGGGGGCCTTCGCTGCGGCTGGCTGTTTGTCTTCTCTCAAGAGGTTTCCCCAAAAAGCTCATCGAGCTTGCGCTCGTAGTCGTGATAGCGCAGCACGTCATAAAGTTCCGCGCGCGTCTGCATCTTCTCGAGCACGCTTGCCTGCGTGCCGTCGCGGCGTATCGCGGCATACACCTCGAGTGAGGCGCGCGCCGCGGCGCGAAACGCCGACAGCGGATAAAGCACCAGGCGCACGCCGGCGGCGTGCAACTCAGCGCGCGTGAACAACGGCGTCTTGCCGAATTCGGTGATGTTGGCCAGCACCGGCACGCGCACCGCGGCCGTGAACTGCCGAAATTCCTCGAGGCTCGTCAGGGCCTCCGCGAAAATCATGTCGGCGCCCGCTTCCGCATAGGCCAATGCGCGCTGCAGCGCCGCTTCCTGCCCTTCCACCGCATGCGCATCGGTACGCGCCATGACGACGAAGGTTGAGTCGCTGCGTGCATCGACCGCGGCCCTGATGCGATCCACCATCTCGCCGGCGGCGACCAGTTGCTTGCCCGGACGATGGCCGCAGCGCTTGGCGGCCACCTGATCCTCGAGATGCATCCCGGCTGCGCCCGCCTTGGTGAGGTCGGCCGTGGTGCGCGCAATATTGAACGCGGCTCCCCAACCGGTATCGGCGTCGACGAGGAGCGGCAGCTCTGTGGCGGAAGTGATGCGGCGCACGTCCTCGCAGACGTCATTGCGCGACGTGATCCCCAAGTCCGGCACGCCCAGGGAGGCGTTGGCGACCCCCGCGCCCGAAAGATAGATGGCTTTGAAGCCGCTGCGCTCGGCGAGCAGCGCCGAGAAGGCATTTACGGCGCCAACGAGCTGCAGCGGACGCTCGGACTCGACTGCCGCGCGCAGCCGTGCCCCGGCGGAAAGTGACGACATGGATCTGTCCTGAATTTGACCCGGGCATTTTACCCGATCTTGACGAGCGTTCGGCCGAGGTTGTGTCCGTCGATGAGCGCAGCAAAAGCGCCCGGCAGATCGGCAAAGTCGACCGTGCGGGTGACGATGCGCGCCAGATGCCGCGGCGCAAGATCGGTTGCAATGCGCTGCCACACCGCCAGGCGCAGCGCGCGCGGCGTCGCCGAGGAATTGATGCCCAGGAGGTTCACGCCGCGCAGGATGAAGGGCATGACCGTGGTCTCAAGCTGCGCGCCGCCCGCGAGGCCGATACTGGCGATATTGCCGCGGTAGCCCACGGTGCGCGTCAGCCACGCCAGGGTCTTGCCGCCGACATTGTCGATGGCGCCGCCAAACAGCGTCGCCTCGAGGGGCTTACTGCCGTAGTCGATGTCATCGCGCAGCAGAACCCGGGCCGCACCCAAGGACTTGAGGTACTCGACCGCGGAAGCCTTGCCGCTGACGGCGATGACCTCGTAGCCGCGCGATGCGAGCATGTCGATGGCGATGCTGCCCACTCCGCCCGTGGCGCCGGTGACCGCGATGGCGCCGCCCTCGGGCGTCTGGTCATTGCGCTCCATCAAATGCACCGCAAGAGCTGCCGTAAATCCCGCCGTGCCGAGCGCCATGGCCGAGCGCGCATCGAGCCCCTGCGGCATCGGGATGGCCCAGTCCGCCGGCACACGCGCGTATTCGGCATAGCCGCCGTCGTGCGTCTCCGACAGTGCGTTTCCGGTCACGAGCACCGCATCGCCCGCGCGAAAGCGCGCATCCGCGGAGGACTCGACGACGCCGGCAAAATCGATGCCGCCGACCAGCGGGTAGCGCCGCAATATCCTGGCGGTGCCGGTCGCGGCGAGCGCATCCTTATAGTTGATGCCCGAGTACGTCACCCGCACGACGACATCGCCGGGCGAGAGATCCTCGAGCGTGAGCTCCTCGAAGCGCGCCGCGATCTTGCGATCCTCCTCGTGGATACGGAATGCGCGAAACGACTTCACGGTGAGCTCCCCTGAGTTTTCTTGCGCCGTTCCAGCCATGCGATAAGTCCCTGCACGTTGAGGTTCACATCTTTGTCGAGCATGTCGTGAAATTCTGCGTCTGTGAAGTCGCAGCCATGCCGCCGCGCAAGCTCGCGCCACAGCGCGCGCAGTGCGACGCCGATCGCGCCCGCAGGATCGGGGGATTCGGCGTGCGCGAGCGCAATGCGCTCAAATTCGCGGATCTGGTGCTTCATGTCCTGCGCGAGCCGCGGCACGTCGGTCACGCGACCGTAATGCATCAAATACAGATACCGCGGAGCGTAGGCGGCCAGGCGGTCGACCGACAGCAGCAATTGCTGCGGGTCGAACTGCGACGGCGGCGTGGCCGGCAGCACGAATGCGCCTTTGGCCGTGTCCATTTCGCGATACGACAGGCCAAAGGTGTCGCCGGTGAAAATGCCGGAATGCTCAAGATCGACGATGGCGTGGTGATGCATGGCGTGGCCGGGCGTGTGCACGAACTCGAAGGGCCTGCCCGCAAGATTCATGCGCTCGAGGTCCTTCGTGACGAGCACGCGCTCCTTGGGCAGCGGCACGATGTCGCCGTAGAGGCGCCGATAGAGCGTCTCGCCATATACGTCGATCGAGGCTGCGATCAGCTTCGCCGGATCGATGAGATGCGGCGCGCCGCGCGGATGCAGGACCGCGCGCGCGTTGGGCAGCGCCTGCATGAGAGCCCCCGCCCCGCCGGCGTGGTCCAGATGCACATGGGTCAGGAAGACAAAGTCGACGGCCGCGCGCTCGATGCCGAGCTCCTCGAGCGCTGCCAAGAGATAGGGCACCGAATACGTGGTGCCGGTATCCACGAATGCCGCGCGCTTGCCGTGCTCGATGATATGCGCGGCCGCAGCTCCGGGGCGTATGTACTCGACATCCACCGCAGTGATGCCGTCCGCGTAGCGTGTGAGTCGGGGTTTGAGGGCGGTATTCATGCCATCGTTTTCGCTGCTTTCCTGCCGCGCTGAACTGCGCAGGACCGAGAGGGTCTCATTCCATGGTTCACTTTCGCCGGCGCTCGTGCTCCATAGGATGGCGCGCTAGGCTCGCGGGTCGCAACCTCCAGATGCTTGTCGTGCGAAGATTGGACAGCCCTAGCGAAATTACGAGCCGTTTTCTCACCCTGCCATCATGCGAATCGCACTCATCCACCCGGCACTCGCCGCAAGCATCGTTGCCTTCTGCGGCGGCGCCGCGCGCGCGGCAGACTTTGCGCCGCACGTGCCGACCCCCGTGCACCAGGAGCGCGGCAATCTCATTCTCGAGGGCATTCCGGCGCCTGACGCGGCGCTTGCCGAGCGCCTGGAGCGCTATCTGCACGCGCGCGATGCCAGCTTCCTCGACTGGCTGCCCGATGGCGGCATGCTGATCTCGACACGCTTCGGCGACGTCGACGAGATCCACCGGCTCGCATCCCCGCTCGGCATGCGCGAACAACTGACGTTCTATGCGGATCCCGTGAATACCGCACGCTCCGCGCAGAACCCGGGGGCCGAAGGCTTTGCGTTCCTCAAGGATGTGGGCGGGGATGAGAACGCCCAGGTCTACTACTACCGCCTGGCTGACCGCAGCACGCGGCTCATGAGCGACGGCAAGTCGCGGCACGGCAGCCTCGTGTGGTCGCACGACGGCAAACGCGTGGCGTTCTACGGCAATGAGCGCAACGGCGTGAGCTTCGATGTGTACGTGACTGATATCGCCGCGGGCAGCGCGCCGCGTCTCATCATCGGCGCAGGCGCCGACACCTGGTATCCGCTCGACTGGTCCATCGACGATCGCAAATTGCTCGTGTGGAAGTACTATTCGATCAGCGAGAGTTACCTCTACATCGCCGACGTCGCCAGCGGCGAGCTTACGCCGCTCGACAAATCGAACCGCAAGATCGGTATTCGCTCCGCGAAGTTCGCACCCGATGGCCGCGGCGTCTACGTCGTGTCAGACGAGGACGGCGAATTCGCGCAGCTGCATTACGTGGATACCGTCACGCACGAATCGCGCAAGTTGACGGCGCACCTGCCCTGGGACATCGAATCCTTCGACGCAAGTCCCGACGGACGCTATCTCGCCTACGTCGCAAACGCCGACGGCGTCAGCCGCCTGACCGTGGTCGACAACTCGCAGAAGCGCGAGATCACTCCCCCCGGCATCCCGGACGGTCGCATCTACGATGTGCGCTTCGATCGCCAGGGTCGCCGCCTCGCCTTTGCCGCGGAGACTGCGCAGACGCCACGCGATGTCTATGTCTACGATCTGCAAAGTAATGCGCTCGAGCGCTGGACGCGCAGCGAGGCGGGACCCGTGGATGCGCGCACCTTCGTCAGCGCCGAGCGCGTCCGCTATCCGACCTGGGACCGAACTGACGGGCAGCCGCGGCTCCTCACCGCCTATGTCTATCAGCCGCGCACCAGCGGCCCTCATCCGGTCGTCATCAATATTCACGGCGGGCCCGAGGTGCAGTATCGCCCCGATTTCGACGCCTTCACGCAGTTCTTGGTGAATGAACTCGGCTATGTCGTCATCGCACCGAATGTGCGAGGTTCCTCGGGTTATGGCAAAAGTTTTCTCGCGCTCGACAACGGCGTCCTGCGCGAGGATGCGGTCAAGGACATCGGCTCGCTGCTGGTGTGGATCGGCCTGCAACACGACCTTGATCGCGATCGGGTCGTCGTCATGGGCGGTTCCTACGGCGGCTACATGGCGCTCGCGTCGCTTGCGGCCTACAACGATCGACTGCGCGGCGGCATCGACGTGGTGGGCATCAGCAATTTTGTGACGTTCCTTACCGGCACTTCCGCCTACCGCCGCGATCTGCGGCGCGCGGAGTACGGCGACGAGCGCGATCCGCGCATGCGCGGCTTCCTGTTGCGGATTTCACCGCTCACCAACGCCGCGTCCATCCGCCGTCCGCTGCTCGTTGTGCAAGGACTCAACGATCCGCGCGTACCGCGCGCGGAATCCGAGCAGCTCGTGGCGCGCATCCGCGCAGGCGGTGGTGAGGTGTGGTATCTCGCGGCCAAGGACGAAGGTCATGGCTTTCGCAAGAAGCCGAATCGGGATTTCTACCTGCAGACCGCTGCCATGTTCCTGCAGCGTCTCGCCAAACCCTAAAGCGTCGGCGGCCCGCGGCGGTGCGCGCCTATCAGTTCTCGCTGATGACCGTCGAGGGGCGCGGCAGCGTCTGCAGTGACGGTTGCTCCTTCGAAAAGTATTCCCCGAGCGCATCCATCTGCTCGCTCGTCAAATGCGCGGCGAAGGTCGCCATGATCACGTTCTTGCGCGCGCCCTTCTGATATTCATCGAGCGCACGCGCGATGTAGTCGGCGTGCTGGCCGGCAAGCGTCGGATACAGGGGCGTAATGCCCACTCCATCAGCACCGTGGCAGGAGACGCACAAGCCTGCAACTTCGGGCACCTGCGCGGCGGGTGCGTGCCCGGCCGCGAGCGGCGTGCCGGCGAAGTAGGCGGCAATGTCCGCCATGTCCTGCCCGGAGAGCTCTTCTGCCTGCGAGTGCATGGTGAAGTGCGAGCGCTCGCCGCTCTTGTACTCCTGCAATGCCGCGACGATGTACTCGGGGTGCTGGCCGCGAAGCTCCGGAACGCTGTAATTGGGGTACGCATTCTTGTATCCGGGCACGCCGTGGCAGCCAAGGCAGGTGTAGGAGATGGCCTTGCCATGGACCGGATCGGCTTTCGCGCCCGCATCCTGAGCTTGAAGCGTGAAGCTTGCGAGCGCACCCACGACGAGCGCGATACCAAGAACGCCCGTGCGCATCCGAGACCCCATGATTCTTCTCCGCGTCGCTCGCAAAACGGCTCCGAATCTTAAGGAGTCGCGGCCGCAAATGCCACAATGGGCTTGCTATGATCGCTCTCATCCAACGGGTCACGCGCGCCGAAGTGTGCGTGGGCGAGCGCATCCTGGGGGCGATCGAGCTCGGGATCGCCGCCCTCATCGGCGTGCGGCCCGCCGATGAGGAAAGCGACGCGGACCGTCTCATCGAACGCCTGCTCGGCTACCGCATCTTCCCCGACCCCGCCGGCCGCATGAACCTCGACTTGGTGAGCGTAGGCGGCGGGCTCCTCCTCGTTCCGCAATTCACCCTCGCCGCGGACACCACCCGCGGCATGCGTCCCGGCTTCAGTACGGCAGCCCCTCCCGACAAGGCGAGCGCGCTCTTCGCGTATCTCGTTGCGCGCGCGGGCGAGCGCCACCAGCCCGTTGCCAGCGGCGCATTCGGGGCACACATGCAGGTGTCGCTGATTAATGACGGTCCGGTGACGTTCTGGCTCGAGACTTAACCCTGCAGAACAGTGACGCGGTCACGCTTTGAGCCAGATCTTTCTCGGCTCGGGTGAGGCTTTTGGCCTATCATGACCCGTATTGATGACCCCCTAGAGGGAGCCTAAGCCCATGTTCGAAATGAAACATTTGATCGTCGTGCTGCTCGTCGTTCTGCTGGTATTCGGAGCGAAGAAGCTGCGCACGATTGGTTCCGACCTGGGTGCGGCCGTGCGTGGCTTCAAGCAGTCGGTGAACGAAGGGGAGGCCGACGCCGCGGCCAAGCAGATCCCGCCCCAGGCCACCGACGCCGAGTTCCCGGAATCCCGGACGCGTGAGAGCGCCGACAAGCGCGACCGTCCCGCCTGATGCCGGACGCCATCGGCCGCCGCTCATAGAGTCATTAGACACCCGCCATGTTCGAGGGCCGCTTTCCGGAGCTCCTGATCATTTTTGTGGTCGCGCTCGTCGTGCTGGGCCCCCACAAATTGCCGCAGGTGGCGGCCTTGGTCGGCCGTTGGCTCGGCAATGCGCGCGCCATGGCCCGTCAGTTTCGCGACCAGCTCGAAGAGGAGGCCCAGAACATGCAGCGGCCGGTCGTAGATCCCACGCGCCCGCCGCCACCGTCGCCGGCGGCAGCGCCGCCCCCGCAACCGCCCGCCGCTACCGACGCCGCCACGCCAGACCCGGCATCCCATGAGCGAGGAGCCTGAAAAGCTTTCCGAAGGGACGCTGATCTCGCATCTGCTCGAGCTGCGTTCCCGACTGATCCGCGCGCTGGCGGCCGTCGGGCTGTTTTTCATTCCCTGCGCGTATTACTCCAATCAGATTTTCACCTTCATCGCAAAGCCGCTCCTCGACAAGCTGCCCAAGGGCGGCACTTTGATCGCGACCGGCGTGATGACGCCCTTCACGACGCCCTTCAAGTTGTCGTTCTTCGTCGCGCTCTTCATTGCGATGCCGTACGTGCTGTACCAGGTGTGGGCATTTGTCGGACCGGGCCTATATCGGCGCGAGAAGCGCTTCGCCGTGCCGCTCATGGTCTCCTCGATCGTGCTTTTCTACGCGGGCGTCATCTTCGCCTACGTGGTGGTGTTTCCGATGATATTCGCGTTCTTCACCAGTACCACACCGCAGGGTGTGTCGATGATGACGGATATCACGAGCTACATGGATTTTGCGCTCACGATGTTCCTCGCCTTCGGCGTCGCATTTGAAGTGCCCGTCGCCGTGGTGCTGCTGGTGCTGACGGGAATCGTGAAGCTCGAGAAGCTGAAGGCGAATCGCGGCTACGTGCTCATTGCCATTTTCATCATCGCCGCGATTCTCACGCCTCCGGATGCGCTCTCGCAGTGCGTCATGGCCGTGCCGATGTACCTGCTCTACGAGGGCGGAGTGTTGATGGCGCAGATCATGCAACGCATGCAGCGTACGGCCGCCGAGCGCGACGCTGCGAAGGTGTGAAGATTTCGCCCGCATTGGCTTAATCCCGCGGGTTTTGCAGTACTGATCTGTCGCGCTCCACCCTGCCGTACGGATTCTGCATGCGCCCGTCGCGGCGACTACCGCTGCGGCGCTTAAGTGGACAAGCGCGGCTCGTTTGCCGATTATGCCGAGGTCGTCTTGAGGCGCCGGCTAGAAGAATATGAGCACCAAAAACGTCGACCAAATGCCGCCCGGCATCCCGTTCATCGTCGCCAACGAATTCGCGGAGCGTTTCTGCTTCTACGGCATCAACGCCATCCTCGCGGTGTACATGACGCAGCACCTGCATTTTGGGCAGGCGCAGGCGACTGTTTGGCAGTCGCTCTTCAAGTTCGGGGCCTACTTCTTCCCGCTGATCGGCGCCATCATCTCGGATGTATTCTGGGGCAAATACCGCACCATCATGACCCTCGCGCTCGTGTACTGCGCCGGCTGCACGGTGCTGGCGAGCGGCGGCGGTCCGACGACGCTCGCGCTCGGCCTTGGACTCATGGCGCTCGGCACCGGCGGTATCAAGCCGTGCGTGTCGACCAACGTCGGCGATCAGTTCACCTCCAAGAATCAGCATCTGATCGAGCGCGCCTTCAGCTACTTCTATCTGTCCATCAACGCAGGTTCCTCGATCTCGATCTACTTCTGCCCCATTTGGCTCAATGCTTATGGCCCGCGCGTGGCCTTCGGCGTACCCGCCGCGATGATGCTGCTCGCCACCATCGTGTTCGGACTCGGGCGCAGGAAATTCGTGGTCGTGCCGCCGGCGATGAGCCACGGCGCGAACCGCGGCATTCTCTTGTTCCTGCTGGGTCTCGTGCCGGTGCTGGGCATTTCCGCGTGGATCTTCAAAGTCGTGGGCCCGGATTACCGCACGCTTGCCGCGTTGATCACGCTTCTCGCGCTCCTCGTGCTGGTCGTGTATTTGAGCCTCAACACGGGCTTGAAGCGTGCATTGCCGGCGGAATTATTGACCTGGATGCAGGAAGCGTTCACCGGACCTGCGCTCAAACAGATCACAGGCCTTGCTCTCATCTATTATATTTTCATTGCGATGTTCTGGTGTCTGTGGGACCAGTCGAACGGGCAGACCTGGACCCTGCAGGCCACATCCGATTTGATGGACAAGCATTTGTTTGGATTTCTCGGCGGCATCCCGGCCTTCAGCGCGCTTGCGAGCTACCAGATGCTGCCCTCGCAGATCCAGGTCGTGAATGGCCTCTTCATACTGGCGATGGTGCCCATCTTCACTTTCGGCGTGTATCCGCTCATGGGGAAGTTCTTCACCGTGACGCCGCTGCGCAAGATTGGCATCGGTCTTTTCGTGATCTCAGCCTCGTATCTGATCGTCGCTTCGATCGAGAACCACATCATGCACGGCGAGACCGTGAGCCTGTGGTGGCAGATCCTCGCCTACGTCGTGTTGACGGCGGCGGAAGTGCTCATATCCATCACGGCGCTGGAGTTTTCCTATAAACAGGCGCCGCTCAAGGTAAAGAGCTTCATCATGGCGGTGACCTACCTCCTCGCCGTGAGCATTGGCAATGCCTTTACCGCGCAGGTGAACGGCGCCATGGTCAAACCGCTGCCGACGATTGCCATGACCACAGGCTCCGAGACCTGGGCGCAGTTGCAGAGCGTCAGCAACGTGCAGCCCGGACAGAAAATCGATTTCGGCGGCGACACCGGCATCAAAGTCATCGGTGACAACGGTGCGCCGGCAGCGCTCGAAGGCACCTTTCTCGTCAGCGCTATCGATGCGGCTCACAACCGCGTGCGACTCATGGATGTCATACACCGCCAGCCGGTGGTGAGCTCGGGCGAGTTCAAGCCTGCTCAGGCGGAAGTCACGACCTACAAGTTGGTAGGCCCCATGTACTTCCTGTTCTTCGCCGGGATGGGAGGCGTCGTCGCGGTGGTGTTCGTCTTTGTCGCGGGCTTCTACCGCGAGCGCACCTACGTGCGTGATGCCGCGGCCGAGCTTGCCTAGTGAGGCGCAACAAGAACCGGCAGTGCGGCTGGGAATAGCCAGCAGCGCGGCAGATCATTCGCATGCGCCTGCTTCTAATCGAGGATGACCCGGAAGCCGCACGCTTCGTGCTGAAAGGACTGCGTGAGGGCGGCTACACGGTGGAGCACGCTGCGGACGGCCGCGACGGCCTGTTTCGCGCCACCGAGGGCAAATACGACGCTATCATCACGGATCGCATGCTGCCGCACATGGATGGACTGGCGATCGTGCAGCTCCTGCGCCAGCAAGGCTGTGAGACACCGGTCCTCGTGCTCTCCGCGCTCGGCAATGTGGATGATCGCGTGCGCGGCCTGCGCGCCGGCGGAGATGACTATCTCACGAAGCCGTTCGCATTCGTCGAACTGCTCGCGCGCGTGGAAGCGCTCCTGCGCCGCAAGGCTGGCCAGCAGGCGACGACGGCACTGAAGGTCGGCGATCTGGAGCTCGATCTTCTCGGGCGGCGCGCGCGCCGCGCCGGCCGCGAGATCGAACTTACCTCGAAGGAATTTACGCTCCTTGAGTTTCTGGTGCGGCGCGCAGGGCAGGTGGTGACACGCACGATGCTGCTCGAGGGCGTGTGGGATCTGCAGTTTGACCCGCAGACGAACCTCATTGATGTGCATATCAGCCGTCTGCGGCAGGCGGTCGACCGCGGCTTCGACCGCATCCTGATCCATACCGTGCGCGGCGCCGGATACGTGGTGCGTGACGATGGCCCTTAGCGAGCGGCCGCCGTTTTCGAATTCGTTCCGAACGAGCGCTTTTCGGCTCGCCATTGCGTACTGCGTGCTCTTCACGGTGAGCGTGAGCGCGCTATTGGGTACGATCTATTTGATCACCGGCAGCGTGCTGGCGAATGAAGTGGACAATGTCATTCTGATCGAACTCGATCAGCTCGCCGACGAATACGATCGCGAGGGCCAGAATGGCATCATCGCGGAGCTGACGCGGCTGCGCGAGGCGTGGGGACGGGCGGGCGCGATCTACCTGCTCGTGGATCCGACCTTTGCGAAGCGCGCCGGCAACTTGAGCTCCTGGCCGTTCAGCGGTGTGCCGAAGGAACGCTGGCTCGAATTCGACATCGAGGCACTGCGCGACGGGAGAGTGGTAAACGATCCGGTGCGCGCACGCGTGATCGAATTTCCGGACGGCTATCGCCTGCTCGTCGGCACGGAAGTCTCAGAACGGCGCCAGTTCCAGGAGCGCTTTCGCGCGGCGACACTGTGGGCCATCGGTCTCACTGCGCTCCTCGGAGCGCTCATGGGGCTGTGGTTGAGCCGCCGGCTCATGGGACGGGTGCGCGCGATCTCCACCGCCTGTCAGCAGATCGTCGCCGGCGATTTCGCGCGCCGCCTGCCCGTCGGAGGATCGCGCGACGAATTTGATGCCCTCGCGGTCGCCGTCAACCACGTGCTCACACGCCTGGATCAGCAGACCGCGACCGTGCGGGCGACTTTCGACAGCGCCGCCCACGATCTGCGCGGTCCGCTCTTCCGTCTGCGCGGCCGCCTCGAGGAGTTGCAGGGCTCCGTCGGGCTCGGCACGGAGGCGCGCAGCAGCATTGATCGGGCCTTGAAGGACATCGATTCCGTGCAGCGCACCTTGGGGACCCTGTTGCAGATTGCGCAGGCCGAGTCGGGAGCTGCGCTTGCGGAAAGTGCGCGCCTTGACTTGGGAGAGCTCGCCCAGGAGATCACTGAGCTCTATGAACCCGCCGCACGTGCTCAGGGGCTGCATCTGCAATGCAGCGTTGAAAACGCCTGGGTGAACGGCCACCGGCAGCTCCTCACGCAGCTGCTCGCCAATTTGATTGAGAACGCCGTCAACCATGCAGGCGCGCGTGCGCTTATCCAGGTCACGGTGCGCGCGAGCGCCGTGGGGGCGTGCCTGCAGGTGGCCGACAACGGCCCCGGTATTCCGGTTGCGGATCGGGAGCGGGCGCTGCGTCCCTTCGTACGGCTGTCGCGTGCCAGCTCGACGGGCAGTGGATTGGGGTTGAGCCTCGTGGCGGCGATCGCGCGGCTGCATCAGGCGCGGCTATCGCTCGAGGACAATGCGCCAGGTCTTTGTGTCGTCGTGCAGTTCCAGGCGGCGCGACCCGAGAATACGCCGCAAGATCACGCGGTGCCGGCAGCGCCGGCACCGCGCGCCGATGCAGTGGCTTAGCTCGGCGCTTTACCGGCTTTGCAGTCCTTCACGTACTCTCCCTGGTGGGGGAGGGGCTGGCGCAGGCCAGGCGATATGACAAATTCGCATTTGCGCTACAGTGCGCAGCTTCGCCGGGAGTTGCTGTGGGGTGGGGGGTCATGAGGACACAGGCAGGCACAGCGCCGCAGTTGACTGTGCGCGCCATCATTCTCGCCATCGTGCTCGCGGTGATCCTCGCGGCCGCGAACGTGTATCTGGGCCTCTTTGCAGGCGTCACGATCGCATCGGCGATTCCTGCGGCGGTCGTGTCGATGGCCGTGCTGCGCGTGCTGGGCGGCGGCGGCATTCTTGAGAACAACATCGTCTCAACCGGCGCATCCGCCGGCTGCTCGATCGCCTCGGGCGTGATATTCACTCTGCCCGCGCTCATCTTCCTGGGCGCCTGGCAGGAATTTCATTACTGGTGGGTATTCGCGATCGCGGGCCTGGGCGGTCTTTTGGGCCTCCTCTTCTCGGTGCCGCTGCGCCGCTCGCTCGTAGTCGAGCAGAAGATGAGCTTTCCCGAAGGCCAGGCGGCCGCGGAAGTCCTGAAAGCCGGAGCGGATCCCGCGCGGGGGGCCAAGATCCTCGCGGTCTCGGCGCTCGCCGGCGGCGCCATGAAATTCGCCGCGGCGAGTGGGCTGCGCCTCATTCCCGACACCGCGCAGTACGCGACCTACGTGGGCAGAGGGATTGCCTACTTTGGCACCAACCTGTCTCCCGCGCTCCTCGGCGTCGGCTACATCGTCGGGTTCAACATCGGCACTGTCATGCTCATGGGCGGCGTGATCGCCTGGAACATCGCCATTCCGATCTATGCCGCTTTCTTCCTCAATACCGACCCGGTGCTGGCCGCCGCCGTTGCCCACATGTCGGCGACCGATGCGGCGGATGCGATCCGCGGCGTGCAGATCCGCTATCTCGGCGTCGGCGCCATGCTCATAGGCGGCGTATGGGCGCTCGTCTCCATCCGAAAGTCGATTCTGTCCGGCATCAAAAGCGGTCTTGCGGCGACGCGCGCCAACGTCGCGGCGACTTTGCTGCCGACGGATCGCGACCTGCCGATGAAATACGTGCTCATTGGGATCGTCGCCTTCACGCTGCCTCTGGCAGCCCTGTATCAGGCCATCGTGGGGGATATGGGTGTGGCGGTGACGATGACGGTGATCATGATTGTCGCCGGATTCGTGTTTTGCTCCGTGTCGGCCTACATGGCCGGCCTCGTCGGCTCATCGAACAGCCCCGTATCCGGTATTACGATCTGCACGATCCTGTTCGCCTCATTGATCCTCGCATTCCTGATGGGACGCCATGCCGCGGCCGGACCCGTGGCGACGATCATGATCGGGGCCGTGGTGTGCTGCGCCGCCTCCATCGCAGGCGACAATCTTCAGGACCTCAAATGCGGCTATTTGATCGGCGCATCGCCCTGGCGGCAGCAACTGATGCTCGGCGTCGGCGCGCTCGCAAGCGCCCTCGTCATGGCGCCGGTGCTGAATCTGCTGCTGCAGGCCTACGGGATGGGCCCGGCGACGAGCGCCCACCCGCAATCGCTGCAGGCGGCGCAGGCGACGCTCATGGAGGCGGTGTCGCGCGGCATGTTTGGCGGCAAGCTGCCCTGGACCATGGTGATCATCGGCGTCGGCATCGGCATCGTGATCATCGTCTGCGACGAGATACTCAAATGGCGCAAGGCCGCGTTCCGCGCTCCGGTGTTGGCCGCCGCAGTGGGCATCTACCTGCCCCTTGAGCTGTCGGTGCCTATATTCCTAGGCGGCGTGCTCGCCGCGTTCGTGGCGCGCCGGCAGGGCGATCCTGAAAATCAGCAGGGCATGCTGTTTGCCGCGGGCCTCATCACCGGAGAGTCCCTCGTGGGCGTGCTGATCGCCATTCCGATCGTGGTCACGCATCGTGATGATGTGTTTGCGCTGCCGGCGGCGCTGCAGTTCGGTGGCCCGGTGGGACTCGTGCTGCTCGCGGCTCTCGCCTACCTTCTGTATCGCGCGGCTATCGGGAAGTCCGGCACGCGCGCGCACGCATAACGGCCGCCGCGGCCGCGTCCTAGAGCTTGCGGTGCGAGTAGAACTCCACGCGCGCGCGTGAACCCACGAAAAACGAGCCGATCCACCCGGTGATGCTGACGATGAGCGCTCCGAGAAGCGCCGCGCCGAACCCCGCGATGTGCAGGCCGGGCAAGAGAGCCGCGACCAGAGCCAGCATGGCGGCATTGATGACCAGCAGAAAGAATCCGAGCGTCACGATCGTAATGGGAATCGTGATGAGGATGGCGATCGGCCGCACGATGGCGTTCACGAGCCCGAGCAGGAGGCCCGCCAGCACCAGAGTCCCCGCATCATCGACCGTGATCCCGCTCACCCAGCGTGTGGCGAGCCACAGGCCCAGTGCCGCAATCAGCGCACGAATCAGAAATCCCATCAGGATGCCTTCCGCTCCATCTGTTCGACGAACACCTTGAGGCGCGCAAGCGCCCGCTCCCAGCCGGTCCGCATGCGCCGATATTGCACGTCCCCGAGCTCGGATGCGACAAAGCCCGATCCGATGAGCCGCACGATCGTGCCACGCGGATCGGATGCGAGCATGAAGTCGTCCGTGACCGCCTCGTCCTCCGGCAATACCGCACAGGGCAGATAGATGAGCCGCAGGCGGCGCTGCGGCTCGCACACATCGATATGCGCCTCCAGCTGCGTGACCCGATCGACGGTGGCGCGAAACAAACCCCCGGTCTTGGCACGGATCCATGCGTCCGGCGAGCACCAGCGCGCCAGACTCTCCACCTCCGTCAGGGCGCGCCAAACGCCCTGCACACTGGCGGCAATGTCGGTACGATGCGCGTAGCCGCGCAGTCTTTGGGCCATCCCCTATTGTGCCATGCGCAGGCGTAACGCCAAAAAGTCACCGCTCGTCCGCGCGCAGGAGGCCAGCATGATCTTCGTACATCTCGTGATCGGGGTCGCTCTCCTGGAATTCTTGTACTTTGGCTTTGCCGTTGGCCGGGCACGCGAGACATACGGCATCAAAGCACCGGCGACCACCGGGAATGAGATGTTCGAACGCTACTACCGCGTCCAGATGAACACTCTGGAGCAACTCATCATATTCATACCGGGCATCGTCCTGTTCGCGCGCTACATCGAGCCGCGCGTTGCCGCAGTGCTCGGGGTCATCTTCCTGATCGGGCGGGCCTGGTACTCTAGCCAGTACGTGCGCGATCCGAGCAAGAGGACCGCGGCATTTTTGCTGTCGGCCCTGCCGATGCTCGTCCTCCTGCTGGGCGGCCTCGTCGGCGCAGTGCTGTGCCTCTTCAGGTAGCCAGGCGCCGCCGCAGGAAGACGCCGGCGATGGGCAGCAGGGATAAGAAGATGATGCCGATCGTCACGAGCCCGAAGTTGTCCTTGACGATGGGAATGTTGCCGAACAGATAGCCGCCCCAGATGAAGAGCAGCACCCAGCACAGCGCCCCTGCGAGGTTGTAGGCGAGGAAGCGGCCGGCCGGCATCCGGCCGACGCCTGCGACGAAGGGCGCAAAGGTGCGGATGATCGGCATGAAGCGCGACAGGAACACCGCCATGGCGCCGTAGCGCGCGAAGAACTCCTCGGTGCGCTTGAGATAATCCTGTTTCAAGAGCCGGTAGCGTCCGCTGAACGCCGCGGGGCCGATGATGCGCCCGATCGTATAGTTGACCGTGTTGCCGAGTATGGCCGCCGTCGCCAGGAGGAGCGAAGCAAACGGCGCGGTCAGCGTGCCGTGCGTATCGACCGCCGCGAGCGCGCCGACCGCGAACAGCAGAGAGTCGCCCGGCAGGAACGGCGTCACGACGAGGCCGGTTTCCGCAAAGATGACGACAAACAGGATTCCATAGATCCACGCGCCGTACAGGGCAAGCATCTCGACGAGATGCCGGTCGATGTGCAGCACAAAATTGACCGCCCAATGCACAGTTTCCAAGGCAGGCTCCTACTGCACCGTGGCGAGCGCGACGCGTTTTTGCGCAACACGCGCGTGGGCTTTCAATTCCTCGAGTGCCAAACGCACTTCCGGATCGCGCGTCGTCAGCGGCACGGAGGAGGCCACGTCGAGATCAGCCGGCGGCTCTTCGGGGCCATCGACGACGACATCCGGCAAGATGCCCTTCTCGTGAATGGATGCGCCCGAGGGCGTGAAGTAGCGTGAGGTCGTGAGCTTGAGCGCGCCGCCATGCGACAGTGGCATCACGGTTTGCACCGAGCCTTTGCCATAGGTCTTGTGGCCCACGAGCTCGGCTCTGCCATGATCCTTGAGTGCCCCCGCCAATATTTCGGCGGCCGAGGCCGAGCCGCCATTGACGAGCACGACAATGGGCGCCCCGTCGATCAAATCGCCAGACGTTGCGTCCATGCGGAACTGGGAGTCCGCAGTGCGCCCGTCAGCGGACACGATGAGACCGTGGTCGAGGAATGCGTCGGCCACGGCGACGGAGGCTTCCAGCACTCCGCCAGGATTATTGCGCAGATCAATGACGAGCCCCTTCAGCCCGTGCGCGTTATCACGCTTCAGGCGCGCAAGCGCATGCGCAACGTCATCCGCGGTGGTCTCACTGAAGCCGGTGATGCGCAAATAGCCGTAGCCCGGCTCGAGATCCTGCTGCGCAACGCTGCGCACATCGACCTTGGCACGGCGCACTGAAAAATTGAGGAGCTCGCTGCGCCCCGAACGGCGTACGGTCAGGTACACGGTGCTGCCAGCGGGGCCACGCATGCGATTGATGGCGCCGGCGAGATCGGAACCCACATCCACGCCGTCGATCTTCACGATGTAATCGCCGGAGAGCATGCCGGCGGCTTCTGCGGGCGAGCCTTCAATCGGGCGCAATACCTTGACGCCTGCGTCCTCGGCCACGACTTCAATCCCAACACCCGGATAGGAGCCCATGGTGGAGAGCCGGATCTCCTCAAATTCCTCGCTGTCCAAAAAGGCTGAATGCGGGTCAAGCGCCGCCACCATGCCGCGGACTGCTTTCTCCATGAGCAGGTGATCGTCGACCTCATCGACGTATTCGCGTTTGATGCGCTCGTAGACTTCCGCAAAGAAGCGCGCCTCCTCCCACGGCAGCGTCGCGGGAGCGGGAGCTTGCGCCGCATCGCTCTGCCGTCCTGCAATTGCACTGCCGGCAAGCGCCGCCGCAATCCCCAGAATGATTCCCGCGCCCAGCGTGACCAGGGTTCGCGACCGCATCAACATGCTAAAAAAACTCCGCGTCTTAATTCGCAGCACCGATACTACAGCCGCGCGGCGCGGGTCAACCCAATTACTGTCAAGGCGGCAACTACATGTTGGCCGCTAACGCCTCGGGCATTCTCTCTTCCGTGGTGCAGTCCACGGTCGCGGCCGCCGCCAGCAGCGGCAGCTCAATGGCCAACAGATCGACGAACGGCGCCGGCTGACCGATGGCGAAACCCTGGCCATAGTCGACGCCGAGAGAGGCGACGCGGGCACGGATTTCCTCGGTCTCGACGTACTCGGCGACGGTACCGATGCCCATGCTGCGCGACAGCTGTGCGATGGCGCGCACCATGGATTCCGCGCGCGCATCCTTCAGGATGTCACGCACGAAGCTGCCGTCGATCTTGAGCATCGTGACGGGCAGCTGCCGCAGGTAGGAAAGCGAGGACAGGCCGGTGCCGAAGTCATCGAGTGCGACGCCGCAACCGAGTCTGCGCAGGCGGCGCATCAGCACTTCGGCGCGCGAGATGCTGGCGACAGTCGCATTCTCCGTCAGTTCGAAGCAGAAGATCGCGGGATTCAGGCCGCTCGATTCAATCTGCTCCAGAAGAAAGTCACCGAAGCTGTCGTCGTTCAATGATTGGCCCGAGAAGTTGATCGCGAACACGCAGGGGCGCGCGGTGAGAAGCGCGGCGTGCGGCTTCAAGAGCGTGATGGCTTTTTGCACGACCCAGCGATCGATCGTCGGCATGAGCTGATAGCGATTGGCGGCGGAAAGAAAGCGATCCGGTCCGACCGTCTTGCCGTCCTCATCGATCATGCGCAAGAGCAGTTCGTAGTGCGGGCGCAAGTGCTCGGAGCCGGCGAAGGGCAGGATGAGCTGCGCATCAAAGCGCAGCCGGTCCGCTTCGATCGCTTCGCGCACGCGCGAGGCGATGTTGATGTCGGTGAAGCGCCGCACGATGCTCGCATCGTTGGGCTCATATACCGCCACGCGGTTGCGGCCGCGATCCTTGGCAGCCTTGCAGGCTGTCTCGGCGGCGGCCAGTGAATGCATGAGCTCGCGCGCTTCGCGCTCGAACGGCGCAACGCCGATGCTGATCGATACGTGCAGGCGCGCGTCCCCGCGCAGGGTGCCCAATTGCTCGGCGCCCTCGCGCAGCGACTCGGCGAACTGCGCCGCATCTTCGAGCCCGGTCGGCAAGAGCACCGCAAAGCGGTCGCCGGAGATGCGCGCCGCGAAGGCGCTGCGCGGCAGCCGCCGCCGCAGGAGCTCGCCTATCTGGGCGATGATGCCGTCGCCCACGTGCATGCCAAAATTGTCATTGATGACGTGCAGCTGGTCCGAATCGATGTACAGAGCGCTCCAGGCATTGGTGCGGTTGGGCTCGGTCACGACGGCGCGCACGCGGTGCTCGAACGCCTGCCGGGTGTATAGGCCGCTCATCGCATCGAAGCTGCTCTCGATGATGCTGGCCGCCTTGCGTGCAAGCACGTCTCCCAGGCGCGCGTCGCGGTCCACAAACTCCTCGGCCGACTCATCGCGGAACAGTGCGAGCACGCCAGTCGCGCGGCCGCTCGCGTGTTTGAGAGGGCAGGAGAGAATGCGATACGGTACCGCGCCGGTGCCGGCAGCCAATTGATTGATGATCACGGGTTCGCGGCGTATTTGCGCCATCGACAGGAGCTGCCGGTGCGTGCGCGTGACCATCTGACTGTCGGGCGGCTTGCCGCTCGTCGAGCGGATGAGCACGATGCCCTTATCGGGAACAAAAAGCGCGCTCATGACGCAGCGCAGATAGTCGTTCGACTGCTGCAGAATTCCTTTCAGCTCATCGGAATCGTCGCCGCCGGACTCGCCCTTCGTGAAGGGATCCGTCAGCAAGAGCTCAAGATCCTTGTCGAGCGAAGTGACCCGGTGCCCGAGATCGAAGATGGCGGCGCGCGCCAGGAGATCGCGGCGCAGGCATTCAAGTGCGGGCCGCAACAGTGCGTGCACCAGAGCGAAACTGCGCGCCTCGGTATCCGCGGCGCGGCACGTGATGGCGAGAATGGCGATGGGATTGCCGGCGTCGGTGCGCAGCCAGCACACATACACCGGCAAGTTACCGGCGAGCATCTTCAATTCGCCGTGACTCTCAGATCCGCTGTCCGCGACCCCGAGGGTTTCCTCGATGAGCGACACGAGATCCGGTCCCGTCGTAGGATCCGTCGACCAGCGCAACTCCCCCTTCGAATCGAACAGGGTCACGCTTGCCGCGCGCGGCAGCTGTGAAATCACGAGCTGCGCGTAGGGCTCGAAGGAACCCCAATGGTTCGTATCTCCCGGTTTTTTGCCGTCAGCACTCATGCAATAGAGTTCTTGGACAGAAAGGGCGAGCGCACGATAGGAGACGGGGAACCCCGGAATCGTTGAACGAGTTGGCGCTTTCGTCAAATGGGCGCCGGGTGCGGAAAACAAGCTGCGATTAAACTTAATCCGGGGACCGAAAAGCTAAGGATGCGGATCCGGAGTTGTGAACCAGGGCCGCGGATCGACCGGCTTGCCGCCTCTTCTGATCTCGAAATAGAGCTCGGGACTGTCCTCCCCGCCGCTGTCCCCCGCCGCGGCGATGGGCTCCCCCGCCGCCACATGGTCGCCGGCCCCTTTCAGGAGGTGCTCGTTGTGCCCGTACAGGCTCAAGTAGCCGCCGCCATGGTCGACGATGGCGAGGAGCCCGAGGCCCGCGAGCCAATCGGCATAGATGACGCGGCCGTCGCAGATCGCGCGCACCGGTGAGCCGCGTTCGGTTGCAATGCGCACACCGTCCCATTTGATGCCGCCCGCCCGGGTATCGCCGAAATGGGTCACGACGCGGCCGCTTACGGGCCAGGCGAGCTTGCCGCGCAGCCGGCTGAATGCGTCCTGGCCATTGGTCGGGTAGCTCGGGACCACCCGCTCAAGATCGTGCAGCAGTTTCTCAAGTCCCGTTTTCTGGCGTTGCAGCCGCTCGAGGTTCTGCACGCGGTTGCGCGACTCGACCTGCAGATTGGCGAGCACCTGGCTGCGCTGCAGCCGCGCCTCTTCGAACTCCGATAGCTGCGCGTGACGCTGGCTCTCCAGCTCCTGCAGATGCGTTTCTTCGGCGGCAAGCTCCTGATCCAGGCGCCCGATCGCAGCAAGCTCGGAATTGACGCGATCGATCTCGCGCGCGTGCGCGCGGCTGAAATAGCTGTAGTAGACGAACAGGCGGCCGGCGCGCGCCGGATCCTGCTGATTGAGAAGGAGCTTCAGGGGCTCAACGGTACTGATGAGATAGGCGGCGCGCAGCTCGCTCGCGAGGTCCTGGCGGGCGCTCGCCAGATCCGCCACGTGGCGGTGCTGCTCTTGTGCCAGCGCCGCCCGCCGCGCCGTGCGTTGCGCGTGTTCATTCCTCACTCGCTCCAGACCTTCGCGTGCGTTCCCGACCGACACTTCAGCCGCGTGCAGCTCGCGGACGAGGCGGTCGCGCTCGAGCTGATCCCGGTTTACCTGGCCTGCGATACGCTCGATCTGCGTCTTGATAGCCTGCAGGTCGGCCTCGGCCTTCTTCCGGTCCGGCTGCGGAGCGGCGCTCACCGAGCCCAAGAGGAGCGCCGCGAGGGCGCAGAACATCCAGGCATGGCGAAGTGGCAGCCGCGGCGCGCCCAGGCGAGGGCGCGGCGGAACTGCGTGAATCAATCGGCTGCTCGTCATATGGCCCAGAAGCCGAAGCCTAACCTCCCCGCACCCGGTCCACTACGCTTTATAATGGTGGGATGGAGCGCCTCATCGAATACGCCGGACATCATTCGTTTCTCGCAGCCGCGGCCGTGCTCATGGCGCTCGTCGTGATCGGCTACGAGCTGCGCACGCGCGCGCAGACCTTTGCCGCCGCTTCACCGCAGGATGTCATCCGGCT
>Ga0302324_100003794_pt1 | contig 33949 bp, 24 predicted proteins | sample Palsa_T0_1_FD_201949 | JGI IMG/M metagenome (GOLD analysis project Ga0302324, IMG submission 201949) | Peat permafrost microbial communities from Stordalen Mire near Abisko, Sweden - Palsa_T0_1 | ecosystem: Environmental > Terrestrial > Soil > Palsa > Peat permafrost | place: Sweden: Abisko...
CTGCGTGAATGGTCGCAACGGCTGACGGCCTGCGCAAGGTTAGCGTGTTCTTTCAGAAAAGGATTACCGTCGCCAGCAGCGAAGGAAATACCCTGTTCATACAGACCAGAATTCAATGCGCGGATGGATGGATTGTGGGTTATTCTGAAAACGATTACCGCACCGTGCCAGAGAGTACCTTTGACCAATCAACCAAAGCCGAGAAAAAGGGCTTCGCGCGAAAAGCCGGGGCATACGGACATCCGCACAATCGCGGTGCTGGCCAATGTTTCCATCGCCACTGTCTCGCGCACGATCAATCGCGTCAGCACCGTGAATCCCAAGCTGGCCAAGCGCGTCTGGGATGTGATTGAGAAACTCGACTTTGTGCCCAACACGCAGGCCCGCGCATTGGTCTCAGGCCGCAGCAAGTTGTTTGGCCTTGTTGTTTCGGAAATCACCAACCCATTCTTTCCTGAGCTGATTCAGGGTTTTGAAGATATCGCTGTCGAGAATGGATATGAAATCCTGGTGAGCTCGACCAATCATGACCCTCAGCGGATGTCTCATTGCATCCGCCGGATGTTAGAGCGCAAGGTCGAAGGCGTGGCCATCATGACCTTCGGCATCGAGCAACCCCTGCTGGATCAACTGGCCAAGCGAAAAGTGCCGTTGGTCTTCATCGACGTCGGCCCAGACCGCCCTGGGGTCAACGTCCTCAAGGTGGACTACCATCACGGCATCCGGCAGGCTGTGCAACACCTGGCTGCGCTGGGGCACCGAAATATCGCCTTCATTTCCGGTCCGGCGCGCCTGCATTCGGCTCAGTCCAGACTGGCTGCGTTCACCAAATCCATGAAGGAGTGCGGCATGGCTCCCGATGCAGCCTTGCTCGTCCAGGGTGATCACACACTGGAGGGCGGAGTCTCGGCCATGGAGAAGCTTCTCACCCTGGAAACCAGGCCCACGGCAGTTGTTTGCTCCAACGACATGACGGCCATTGGTGTGTTGCACAAGCTCTATCGCACCGGCCTGCGGGTTCCGGATGACATATCCGTGATCGGCTTCGATGACATTCACCTGGCTGAGGTCACCATGCCTCCACTCACCACGGTGCAGATGTCGCGCTTCGAAATTGCCAAAGCCGCATTTGGCGCCCTGCGAAGCCATGTCGAGTCTCCGCTCGAATCCACTGGAAAACGGGAGTTCCGCATCCCGACAGTTTTGATTGTGCGCGAATCGACCGGCTTTCCACCGGGAACAATGACCCATCTGCGCAAAAAATGATAAGACCGAGTTGGAACAACCCGTGCGTGAATAAGTGAGCCCGAGCAGCAACGAATGAGCCGCCTCTGAGCCGTCTCCGGTCAGCAGGTCTCCAATTTCATCGCGTCCACCATGATTGCCGTCGCAGTCGACCTGGTTTTCCATTACTCTGGAATCCGAGTTTGGCGAAGCATTCGCGATCCTTATTTCCAAAGTCGGGGGAAGATGAGAATGAGCCGAGTACGGGTTCTTGTCGGCACGCGCAAAGGCGCATTTGTTCTTACATCGGACGGCAAGCGTGAGAACTGGGATGTGAGCGGCCCCCACTTCGGCGGCTGGGAGATTTATCACCTCAAAGGTTCGCCTGTTGATCCAGAGCGTATCTATGCGTCCCAATCCAGCAGCTGGTTCGGGCAGATCATCCAGCGCTCCGACGACGGCGGCCAAAACTGGCAGACGGTTGACAACAAGTTCCTCTACGACGGCATTCCCGGCACGCACCAGTGGTACGACGGCACGGCTCACCCGTGGGAATTCAAGCGAGTCTGGCATCTGGAGCCATCGCTGACCGATCCGGATGTAGTCTTCGCCGGCGTCGAGGATGCGGCGCTTTTTCGCTCAAGCGATGGCGGCAAATCATGGAGCGAATTATCTGGCCTCCGCGGCCACGGCACCGGACCGCAATGGCAGCCTGGCGCTGGTGGCATGTGTCTGCACACCATCATTCTCGATCCGCGCGACCCCAGCCGCATCTTCATTGCCATCTCAGCTGCGGGAGCATTTCGCAGCGACGACGCGGGCCTGAGCTGGAAGCCTATCAACCGTGGCCTCCACTCCTTGTATATTCCCGATCCAACGGCCGAAGTTGGCCATTGCGTACATCACATCGCGATGCACCCCTCGCGGCCCGGCGTACTCTTCATGCAGAAGCACTGGGATGTGATGCGCTCGGATGATGCAGGCGACAATTGGCGCGAGATCAGCGGCAATCTTCCCACCGATTTTGGCTTTGCCATCGATGTTCATGCCCACGAGCCTGAGACTCTCTTTGTGGTTCCCATCAAGAGCGATTCAGAGCATTACCCGCCTGAAGGAAAACTCCGCGTTTATCGCAGCCGCAGTGGTGGTGAAGAATGGGAGCCGCTGACGAACGGCCTGCCGCAGAGCAACTGCTATGTCAACGTCCTGCGCGATGCCATGGCTGTCGATAGGCTGGAGGACTGCGGAATCTATTTTGGCACCACCGGTGGACAAGTCTATGCCTCCACCGATGCCGGAGACCGTTGGAATCCCATCGTGCGCGATCTGCCGGCTGTACTTTCGGTCGAGGTCCAGACGCTCGCGTGAGTGCTCATGCGATTCGAGTGCAGCTTCCCGCGCATCTGAAGACTCTCGCCGAGGTCGGTGCCCAGCGGAATGGCGAAGTTGTCCTGGAAATCGTTAGCCCCATCACACAGCGCTCAGTGCTAGATGCACTTGAAGCGCGGTATCCGATGCTGCAGGGAACCATCCGCGATCACATCACTCAGCAGCGAAGGCCATTTCTGCGCTTTTTCGCTTGCGAACAAGATCTTTCGCACGAGCCGCCCGACGCTCCGCTGCCCGAGGCAATCGCTTCCGGCGCGGAGGTTTTTCTCATCCTTGGAGCTATTGCGGGCGGCTAAATCGGGGCTGAACGGGTCTAGATCGGACGACATTCCGTTATGTGGTCCATTGCCGCCGTGACGCGTGCACCGAGGGCGACAAGTCGGGCGCTGGCAAATTACCATGCGATTGAGGATTTTCCCACCATGATTGCTTCGACTCGTAACCGTCGTACGCCTAAGTTCCGGAACGGTCTTGCCGCCGCTCGGGCGATTACGCTTTTTGCTTTTGGATTTGCGCTGGTTCAAGCCGTACCGGGTGATGCACAAAACGTCGCGCTGAGGGCCAAGATTGTAGCTGCGTTGCCCGACGAAGCTCAGAATGTGGTAGCGCGCCTCTCGACTCTGAGCGAGTTGCCGGATGGGACGTGGAAGATGCACTCCGGGGACCTGGCGCACGGGGAAGCGATCGGCCTCAATGAAGGAGATTGGAAGCCGATATCCACGGAGTCCAAGGCTCCCAACGATGCCGCGTGGTTTCGCCAGACCATCACCGTGCCGCTAACTCTGAATGGCTATGATCTGACCGGAGCGCGCATCTGGTTCCAGTTTCACGCCAATGCCAACGGGCCGATGCCGCAGATTCTCTACTTCAACGGGCGGCGTGTAGCGATGGGCGACGATCTGGAGCCCATAGTTCTGCTCGATGACGCGAAGCCCGGCGAGAAAGTCGTAGTTGCGGTAAAGCTGCTGCACACCGTGGATGAGAAGACATTCCGTGGCGCAACGATGCGGATCGAGTTTCCTGAGTCGCGTCCCAATCCCGCCGCTCTGCGTACGGAATTCTTCAGCGCAGCGCTGCTGGTGCCAAGCCTGGCGCCCGGAGATGCCTCGAAGATGGCCACGCTGGCCGATGCCATTGAAGCTGTCGATTTGAAGGCGCTCGATGCGCACGACCAGGCCAAGTTCGACGCTTCGCTCAAAGCCTCGCAGGAAAAGCTTCAAGCGCTACGGCCGCTGCTGCAGCAGGCCACCTTCCACCTGACCGGCAACTCCCACATTGACGCGGCGTGGCTTTGGCCATGGACCGAAACGGTGGACGTGGTAAAGCGCACCTTTGGCACCGCGCTGCAGCTGATGTATGAGTACCCCAACTACACCTACACGCAATCCGCGGCAGCTTACAACGAGTGGATGGCGCAGAAGTATCCCGACATGAATGCCGAGATCAAGCAGCGCATTCAGGAAGGCCGCTGGGAAGTGGTTGGCGGCATGTGGGTTGAGCCTGACCTGAATATGCCCGATGGCGAGTCGCTGGTGCGGCAGTTGCTGGTGGGCAAGCGCTGGTACAAGCAGGCCTATGGCGTCGACGTGCGCATCGGCTGGAATCCCGACTCGTTTGGCTACACCTGGCAGTTGCCACAGATCTACAAGAAGAGCGGGGTGGACTACTTCGTCACCCAGAAGATGACCTGGAACGACACCAATCAGCTGCCCTTCAAGCTCTTCTGGTGGGAGTCTCCGGATGGGAGCAAGGTTCTCGCATATTTCCCCCACGACTACGCCAATGACAACCTGAATCCAGTACGGCTTGCCGATGACCTCGCGACCGCGCGCACCCGTGCCACAGGCATGACGGAAATGATGGACCTCTATGGCGTTGGCGACCATGGCGGCGGCCCGACCAGGGCCATCCTGGATGAAGGTGAAGCATGGACGACGGGTGGCACTGTACCGCCAGCCGAAGCTTCGCCGGTCATGCCCAAATTCAAGTTTGGAATCGCGCAGTCGTTCTTCTCAACGGTAGAGAAGCAGGTTGCGCCGGAGAGTCAAACGTGGGACTACGCTTCAATCGCCAAGGGCTATACGGCTCCGCTCGCGGTCGAGGGCAAAGTCTCGATTCCAACATGGAAGAGCGAGCTCTACTTCGAATATCACCGCGGCGTGATGACCACCCAGGCCAACCACAAGCGCAACATGCGCGAGAGCTCAGAAGAAGTGCTGAACGCCGAGAAATGGTCGTCGCTGGCCTGGCTCGATGGCAAGCCCTACCCCGGCGCGGAGCTGACCGAAGACTGGAAGAAAGTCCTCTTCAACCAGTTCCATGACCTTGCGGCTGGCTCAGGCATCGGCGTCATCTACAAAGACGCACAGAAGGATTATGACGTCGTCCGCTGGTCCACCAACCAGATCGATGCCGCCGCACTGGAGACGGTTGCACAGAAGATCAACACGGCTGGAGAAGTTAAGGGTGCTGGCGGCCAATCGATCGTGGTCTTCAACCCTCTGGGATGGAAACGGAGCGGCGAAGTTTCGATTAGCATTCCTGGCTATCCGCATGGATTTACTCTTCATGATCCGAAGACTGGAACAATTTACCCGAGCGCCGCTCTTCCCAAAGAAACTCACGACGGCGTAGAAGAATACCGGGTTCCAGTTGCCGATGTGCCAGCCCTTGGCTATCAGGTCCTGCAAATCTCTTCTGCCGACAAGGGTGGGTCCGGAACTGCAAAAGAACCAGTTGCCAAAGAGGAGAGCAATGGTTTCGTTCTTGAAAACGGAAACCTGCGTGTTGTGGTCGATAAGCAGACAGGCTGCATCACCAGCCTCTACGAGAAGTCGACTAAGTTCGAGACTCTGGCTAAGGGAGCTTGTGGAAACGAGCTGCAGGCCTTCAAGGACACCCCAAAGGATTACGATGCGTGGAACATTGATCCTGGCACTCTCGACCAGCCGCCGACGTTGCTGACGCAAGCGGACAAAGTCGAACTGGTTGGAACGGATGCGATCCGCGTGACCCGCACCTGGCAAAGCTCCAAGTTCGTGCAGACCATCCGCTTCGCCAGAATGGCGCCACAGGTCGACGTCGACAACGAGATCGACTGGCACGAAACTCACATTTTGCTGAAAGTAGCCTTCCCGCTCGCAGTCCATAGCGATCACGCCACCTACGAAATCCCCTACGGCTCGATTGAACGAACTACGCTGCGGACCAATAGCTGGGAGAAAGCGCAGTTCGAAGTTCCGGCACAACGCTGGGCTGACCTTGGCGATGGCCAGCACGGAATGAGCCTCATCAATGACAGCAAGTTCGGCTATGACGCGGCCGGGAATGTCCTGCGCCTAACCCTGCTCCGCTCGCCCAAGTGGCCTGACCCGGACGCGGACATGGGCCATCATCACTTCCACTACGCGCTCTACCCCCACGCCGGCACCTGGAAGGAAGCCCTGACCGTGCGCCACGGCTGGGAATACAACTATCCGCTGACGGCAGTCGTAACCACAGCTCACGCGGGTGAACTGCCGGCGTCGCACTCCTTCGTCTCCGTTTCGCCGGACAATGTCGTGCTGACAGCAGTGAAGAAGGCCGAGGACACAAACTCGCTCATCTTCCGCGTCTATGAATGGGCAGGGAAGGCCGCGACCGTCGAGTTCCATGTGCCGCCGGGCGCGACAGCAGCAACCGTAACCAATCTTCAGGAGACGCCCGAGGGGGACGCACTCGTTGTTGCTGGAGACACAGTGAAGGCTCCCATCAAGCCATTCGAGATCCTCACCGTACGCGTCGATTATCCGCAAAAGCAGTAACCTGCGCTGCGCACATTTGCAGAATCCCGCCTTTAGCACAAGCAAGCCGAGCTAAGGGCGGGGTCGACATTCCGCATCCTTCATCAAGTGGCGCCAATCTACAATAGAACCAGACATGCTCTCGACCGCCGTTGCCCATCACTCCTACGAAGACGCGATTGCGAACCTGAGCGCGCTCATTCCGGAGCTTTTTTCGGCTCCAGACAAAGCGCCTGGCCAGGTCGCCAGTCCGCGCCGCAAATTCTCTCTCGCCGAAATCGGCATCCTGTCCGCCGCGCTCGGTAATCCTCACCAGAAATTCCCCTCGGTGCTCATCGCCGGCACCAACGGTAAAGGTTCAACAGCAAGCACGCTGGCCTCGATCGCCCGCGCTGCAGGCCTGCGCGTCGGCCTCTACACCTCGCCGCACCTGGACCGCGTGAACGAGCGCATCAAGCTCAACGGGGAAGACATCCCCGACCAGGCATTTGCCAACCTCTACTTCCGCGTCCACGATGCCGCCGAGCGCCTTGTAACGGACGGCGCCCTCCATACCCTCCCCAGCTACTTCGAACTGCTCACTGCCCTGGCTTTTCTTTACTTCGCCGAGGCAGAGGTAGATTTAGCCGTGCTCGAAGTCGGCATGGGTGGACGCCTCGACGCCACTAACCTCGTCTCGCCCATCCTCTCCGTCATCACCGATATCTCGCTCGACCACCAGGAGTGGCTGGGCGACACAATCGACCTCATCGCCCGCGAAAAGGCGGGCATCCTGCGCCCCAACGGCATCCTGGTCACACTCCCCCAGCACCCGCAGGCGAACCAGGCGCTCGGTGAAGTGGCAACAGAGCTCAATGTTCGCGGCGTTCCCGCCACCGATTACATGCCTCAGATACACACAAGCCCCACCGAAACTTACCCCCTCCAGGTGCTCGGAACGCAAATCCTGGTCGATTCACCCTTGAAGGGCGCTCACCAGCACCGCAACATCGCGCTGGCCATCGCCGCAGCCGTGGAATTAGCCCAGACTGGCCGATTCCCAATTACCGCAGCTGCCATTGCCGAAGGCATCCGGACGACTCAATGGCCCGGACGCCTGGAACGGCTTCATCTGCTCGGACAACCGGAAGGGGACCCGGAAATCCTGCTCGATGTAGCCCACAACCCTGCTGGAGCATGGGCTCTACGCTCGGCTTTATCCACTTCCGATACGGCCCGTCCGCAGGTGCTGATCTTTGCCTGCTTGCGCGACAAGCCGCTCCGCGAGATGACCCAGATCCTCTTCCCGCTCTTCGACCACGTGATCCTGGCTCCCATCCACTCGCCACGCGCCACAGAAGTCGCCGACCTGCTCGCCGCAGCCGAGGTCACCGGAGTTCCATCCACTCCAGCCAATACAGTAGCCGAAGCCATCGCCATCGCCAGAAGCCTCAATCCCGCCCGCATCGTTGTCAGCGGCTCTGTTTACCTGGTCGGCGAGGCGCGCACCCTGCTGCTCAACCAGAAAGCCGGCAACCTTGGGCAGGCCAAGCCGTGAGACCCAACCCGCTTCCATGGCTGCTCCGCCTGCGATCGAACGTTATCTTTGGCCCTCCATTCCTCCTTGGAACCGCTCTCTTCGGCAGCGCGGCCCTGCTCGCTTCCACTTGGGATAAGTCCGGCGGCTTACAGCACCTGATCGCCCGCATGTGGGCTCGTGCCTGCGTTTTCTCCTCCGGCACGCGCCTCAAAGTGATAGGCCTCGAAAACATCCCCACTGAGACTGCCGTTTTCGCAGCCAACCACACCTCGTACATGGACACCCCGGTCGTCTTTGCCAGCCTTCCATTCCAATTCCGAATTCTCGCCAAAAAAGAGCTCTGGGGGCTTCCATTCATTGGCTGGTACCTCAACCGTAGCGGCCAGATTCCGATCGACACCGCCAACCCCCGCACCACCCTTTCGAGCTTCGGCAACGGCATCCGCACCCTCCGCGCCGGCCTCAGCGTCTTTGTTTTTCCCGAGGGTGGCCGCACGCCAGACGGCCAGCTTCAGCCGTTTCTCAACGGCGCGGCATTCCTCGCCATTCGCGCCCAGGTTCCACTGGTGCCCATTGCATTAATCGGCGTCTACGATCTGCTGCCCATCCATACCGCTCACTTTTACCCCGGTAAAACACCTCTCAAATTGGTCTTCGGAACGCCCATCGCGACCGAAGGCCACACACTTCGCGAATCTGAAGTCCTCACCAATCAGCTACGCGAGTCCATCGCCAATCTGATTCAGCAGCACAGCTGAACCCGAATTCCTCCTACAAGGAGAAGACATCGCCATGCCGCAGGAAACATGGTCCGCCGTTGACAGCTACATAACGGACACCCTAATTGCCGCCGATCCTATCCTCGAAGCCGCGCTGGCCGCCAACGCCGCCGCCGGCCTTCCATCCATTGACTTAGCCCCGAATCAGGGCAAATTTCTCCACCTGCTGGCCAGAATCCAAGGCGCAAAACGGATTCTCGAAATCGGCACACTGGGCGGCTACAGCACCATCTGGCTGGCGCGCGCTCTGCCTCCGGACGGGCGGCTGATCACGCTGGAGTTCGAACCGAAACACGCGGCAGTGGCGCAGGCCAACATCGCCCACGCCGGTCTCTCCAGCATCGTAGAGATTCGCCTCGGCCCAGCCGCGAAATCACTCGCTCAACTCAACTCCGAGAACCAGCAACCCTTCGACCTGATCTTCATCGACGCCGACAAGCCCAACAACCCCACCTATCTCGAATGGTCCATCAGACTGTCACGTCCCGGCACCCTGATTGTGTGCGACAACGTGATCCGCGACGGGGAAATCGCAGACCCTAAGAGCACAGACCCAAAAGTCCAGGGCACGCGCACCATGTTTGAAATGCTCTCCGGCGATCCTCGTTTAGAGGCTACCGCACTCCAGACGGTAGGCAGTAAAGGCTACGACGGCTTCGCCATGGCACTTGTAGTCACGGGTTAGGCAGTCCCAGGCGAGGTAGTCATGGATTAGGCTAACTGGCCACGAGGTCTATTCTGCCTCGCCGCTCTCCCCTAAAGCCCGCAGATCCAGCCGCAATCGCTCCGGATTGCCCCCAGCTAATCCGCCTTCTACCTCCGCATGTGTTCTCGTCCAGATCGGGGTTGCCGCAGCGAGCACTCGCCGTCCCTCAGCGGTTAGCACCATCCTCCGTTCCCGCTTATCCTTTGCTTCCACGAGGACATCAACCAGGCCGCGCCGTTCCAGCGTCTTCACCGCTGCCGTCAATGTAGTCCGATCCATCCCCAGCAACTCGGCCACAGAGCCTATAGTTGCCCGGGGAACCCCCGGCATATCGGGCCGATTCAAGCTCATCATCAGCGAAAACTGCCCATTGGTCAGCCCCACAGGCTTCAGCGCCACATCAAAACGCCGCGCAAGTAGCCGCGCCGCCCGTTGAACATGCAGACACAAACATGTATCCCGCACCAGCAGCGTCATCGAGAATGGCACCTCTTGAGCGGGTGCCTGAAATTCATTTGACATACTCCGGATTATGTTGATATCAACGTACCGAGTCAAATCGAGCTACGAATCGAGCTACGAATCTTGCCCCATTCTGCCCAAAAGGAGCATCCGAAATGACCAAGCCCTCAAACTTCGCCTGGTATGAGCTCATGACCACTAACACAGCCGACGCTGGCGCCTTTTACTCCAGCGTGGTCGGATGGACCACGCACGACGTCAGCCAGGCTGAAATGGCCTACTCCACTTTCAACGTCGGCACCACTGGGATAGCTGGCCTGATGAAGCTTCCCGATGACGCCGGCCCAACGCCCGCGTGGATCGGCTACATCCATGTACCCGACGTAGACGCCCACGCCGCGCAAGTAGCAGCGGCAGGGGGTAAGCTTCACCGCGGACCCACCGACGTTCCCGGCATGTTGCGCTTCGCCGTCATGGTCGATCCGCAGGGCGCGCCATTTGTCCTCTTCACTTCCAATCCGGAAATGCCTACCCCGCCGAACCGGCCAGCTTTCGGTTCTCCCGGCACCGTCGGCTGGCATGAGCTGATGGCGACCGACGGCGTCGCGGCATTCGATTTCTACGGGAGCCAATTCGGATGGACCAAGGGCGAGACCCACGATATGGGCTCCATGGGTATTTACCAGATCTTCGACGTTGAGGGCGTACCCAGCGGCGGAATCATAACCAAGCCACCCACCGTGCCTGGCCCATTCTGGACCTTCTACTTCTCCGTCGACGGAATCAACGCAGCCATCGAACGAATCAAAGCCGGAGGCGGAACCGTAGTCCAGGGCCCGCACCAGGTTCCCGGAGGCAGTTGGATCGTCACGGCCCACGACCCCCAGGGTGCATATTTCGCCTTAGTCAGCATGACAGCCTGAAGTAGCCATAAAGATCGCGGCTCTCAAGCGGGCGCCGGTTCTGTCTGGGCTTCAAGACAGGTAGAATCGACGCCCTATACGCTATTCCAAGACCTTCCCTCTTCCCACCGGCCTCATACTGTGTTTGGATTGAATCATGCACACATTAGGCCGTTCCGGCAGGGGACTCGCCGTCCCGGCGGCATTCTTATCGCTAATCTGCCTGACTACCACCCCGGCCCACTCCGCCGCAGCACGGAAATCGCCCTCCGCAACCATCCCCGCTTCCGCTCAGGAAACCGGATTTCTCAACCGTACTATCGAACTGCACGGCGTCTCGTACAAATTTCAGGTCTATCTTCCCGAAGATTATCGACGATCCGAAACCGGAAGCATCCCCGCGAGGCTGCAAGGCAAGGAATCCGAGAGAAGCTGGCCGATCATTCTTTTCCTTCACGGACGCGGCGAGCGCGGCAGCGAAGGCATGTGGCAAACCCAGATTGGCCTTCCCCAGCAGCTTCGCGACCACCCCGAGCGCTGGCCTTTCATCGTCGTCATGCCCCAGTGCCCGTTACGCCATTTCTGGACTGATCCTGAGATGCTCCAGATGGCACTGGACTCCCTCGACCAAGAGAGCCGTGAGTTCCACGCCGACACCGACCGCACCTACCTCATAGGCCTTTCGCTGGGCGGCTACGGCGCCTGGGAACTCGCCAAGGATTACCCGCATCGCTGGGCCGCCATCGCGCTCGCCTCGACCGGAATTTTCTGGAGCTACGCCCCCGACCGCTGGCGCGAAATCTCCACCCTGCCCGCCGAATACGCCCGCCGCGTCGGTCGTACCCCCATCTGGCTCTTCCACGGCACCGACGACACCACTGTCATTCCGCGCCAAAGCGAACTCATGTTCGATGCCATCAAGAATGAGAACGGTCACGTCCGCCTATGGGACTATCAGGGTTTCCACCACGACTGCTGGACGCGCGCCTTCAACGAACCCGAACTGCCTCGCTGGCTGCTATCTCACCGGCTCAGCCAGGTTCCCCAACTGCCTGCACTGGCCGATCGCGTAACCGTCCCGCTCCATCCGCCAGGCCTCAAACTCCCCACCACCCTCCTAGACACCTACGTGGGCGAATACCGCGACAGCTACAACATTCTGGTAGCCACCATCCAGCGCCAGGGCGAGCAGGTCTTCCTGAAAAATGCACAGGGCGACGTAATGGAAATTCAGGCCGAAACCCCCGGCACATTCTTCTACATAACTGGCAGCCAGTCCCGCCTGACTTTCGAACACGACTCGTTGGGCCGCATCACAGGAATCCAATTCCGCGACGACCGTCACGAAGAGTTCTGGGAAAAGAAAAAGTAGAAACTGACAGTCAAGTTCCGCGCTGCTCTGATCTCGCATCCATTTCAAAACGCAAATGGGGCCACCGGAAACCGGCAGCCCCATGCATTTTCGAATCTAAACGCAGAGCCCTACCATTGCCCCCATGCCCGGCTAATGTAATCGGCTAGCGACATACCCACCAGGACCATGAAGGTGAAGAGACCGGCGCCCACGGTTAATTTCATCAGTTTGGAGCTGTACTTGATGTGCATGAAGAACAGCACCACCAATGTTGCCTTCACTACCGCAATCGCGATCGCGACCACTGGATTCCAAGGCCCCATTTCGAGGTACGATGCCCCGATCGTGAGCAGCGTTCCCAGCAGAAGCGAAAGAAAGATGATGAAGTACACCTTCGGGCTAACGATATGCTGCTCGTTCTCCGCGTGTCCCGCGTCAGGGTCGTGATCTTTGTAACTTTCCGACATAGGCTTAATCCCCTTGGTATGGCTCATGCACCTACTGGTGCCGGCTGATCAAATACAACAGCGGAAACAGGAATATCCACACAATATCGACAAAGTGCCAGTAAAGGCCAAAGTTCTCGACAAACGAGATATTCCCGTCCATGTATGCACCGCGCGTCGCCTTCCATAGCATCCCGCACAGCAAGACGATACCGATAATCATGTGCAACGCGTGCATGCCGGTCATGGCAAAGTACAGCGAGAAATAGACTTCCGTCTTCGCTGCCATATCCGCCGCCAATGGCTTTTCGCCCGACTTCAGCGCCTCTTCCGAAGGATGGATAAATCCCTGCGAGCTGAAAGTGCTGCCCGGAATGTGATGCAGCACATACTTCTCGTGATACTCATCCGCCTTGATGCCCAGAAAGCCGAGGCCCAGGATCAGTGTCGCGATCAACGACCACACCAGCCCCTTTTGCCGCTTGGTCTCCGCGCACCACACACCCATGGCCATGGTGAAGCTCGAACTGATCAGCACCAGTGTGTTGAGGCTGCCCTCAAAAATATTGAGTGTGTGCGAGCCCGCCACAAACGCTGGGTAGTACCAGTTGCGGTAGATCAGGTAGGCCGTAAACAGGCCCCCAAAGAACATGATTTCCGTCAATAGAAACAGCCACATCCCAAAACTGGCCGTCTCATTCTGCTGCTCCAGCGAAACAAAGTGATGCCGCAGATACGCAGGATGATCTTCATGACCATCTGAGTGTTCGCCTATCTGTCCGGCTATGTGTCCCGCATTCGCGGCAGCTACCGCGTGGCTATCCGACATGCGTCACCTCATGCTCTTTCTGGCGCTCCAGCCACTCATAGTCATACACATCCTGGGTCACGATCGGAATGGTGGTAAAGTTTTCCGTCAACGGCGGCGACTGGATCTGCCACTCAAGCCCCGTAGCCTGCCAAGGGTTGTTCCCAGCTACTTTGCCATATTTCAACGACCAGATCAGGTAGATCATCGGCAGCAGATATCCAACCCCCAGCACCGAAGCGCCTGCAGTCGAAAACACATTCAGCACCTGGAACTCCGGCGGATACGCCGCATACCGTCGCGGCATACCAAGCATCCCCAGAAGGAATTGCGGGAAGAAGGTGAGGTTGAACCCTATGAACGTGACCACGGCAGCCAGTTGTGAGATTTTCTCCGGATACATGCGTCCCGTCATCTTGGGCCACCAGAAGTGAACACCCGAGAGAAACGCCATCAGCATGCCGCCCACCATCACAAAGTGGAAGTGCGCCACGATGAAGTACGTCTCCGTCAGGTGGATGTCGGTTCCCGCCGAGCCCAGAAATACACCCGTCATCCCGCCGATAGTGAACAGCCCCATGAAGCCGAAGGCATAGAGCATCGGCGTCTCAAAGGTAATCGACCCCTTATACAGCGTAAACGCCCAGTTGAATATCTTGATCGCCGAGGGCACAGCCACCAGCATCGTCAGCAGGCTGAAAACCAGAACCGCGTAGTTCGACACACCCATGATGAACATATGGTGCGCCCACACAAAGAACCCAAAGACCGCAATCGCCACCGAGCTGAAGGCGACCGCCGTGTAGCCGAAGACCCGTTTGCGGCTGAAGGTTGAGATGACCTCCGATATAACTCCCATCCCCGGCAAGATCATGATGTACACCGCCGGATGCGAGTAAAACCAGAACAAATGTTGGAACAGAATCGGATCGCCGCCCTTGGTCGGATCGAAGACTCCGATGCCGATGGTACGCTCAAGCACCACGAGAACCAGCGTGATAGCCAGCACCGGAGTGCCCAGCACCATAAGGATGGAAGCCGCGTAATGCGACCAGCAGAAGAGCGGCAGCTTGAACCACGTCATGCCCGGCGCGCGCATCCGGTGAATCGTGACAATGAAGTTCAGTCCGGTAAAGATTGAGCTGAAGCCGGCCACAAAGATCGCCAGCCCTGTCGTAACCACATTGGTATTTGAGAAGTGGGTAGACATCGGCGTCGTAAACGTCCAGCCTGTGTCGACGCCACCGGTGATCATCGCTCCCAGCGCCATCCCGCCGCCCACCAGGTACAGGTACCAACTAAGCAGGTTGATTTTGGGGAAGGCCAGATCCTTAGCCCCGATCATGATTGGAATCAGGAAATTCCCTAGTGTCGCCGGCACCGAAGGCACCAGGAACAGGAAGACCATGATCACGCCGTGCATGGTGAAGACCTTGTTGTACGTGTCCGACGACATCAGATCCGACTGGGGCGTCAAAAGTTCAAGGCGAATCAGACCCGCCAGCGCGCCGCCTATAAAGAAGAAGAATGTGATCGAGATCAGATACAGAATCGCGATCCGCTTATGATCGCCGGTCAGAAGCCAGCTCAGAATGCCGTTCTCATTGGTCAGATAATTGCGCTTTGGTACCCGTGCCGTTGCCTGGTCGGGAAGACTCACAATGGTGCTCATGGCTTTGCTACCCCCTGCGCGCCAGCCGTTTTGCCGCTGGGCCCTTTACCTGCACTGTCAGGCTGTTCGGGAAGCAGCGACGTCGTGTTCAAGGTCTGCTGCACCCGGTAATTCGAACTCAAATTCTTGATGTATTCGACCAGCGAAATGAGACCCTCTTCGCTGATCTGACCCTGATACGTCGGCATGATTGGGACGAATCCTTGCGTGATGTGCGCCGACGGATTCAGGATCGCCTGCCGAAGATACGCCTCGTCCACCAGCACCGGCTGCCCTGTCGACAAGGTCAACTTCGACCCGTACACATTGGCCAGGCTCGGTCCTCGTGCATCCGGCTGCCCGTTATGGCAGGCATTGCAACTCAGGCTGGCAAATAGCCTCTCACCATTCTGCGCCAGAGAAACACCGCTGGTCGATCCTGCCAGCCACTTCTTGTAATCGTCCGGCGTCATCACCACCACTTCGCCAATCATGCCCGAGTGCTGGGTTCCGCAATACTGCGTGCAGAAGAGGTGATAGGTGCCCGGCGTCGTGGCCTCAAACCACACCGTTGAGTAGCGCCCAGGAATCGCCTCCCGCTTAACCCGAAATGCCGGGATAGAAAAGCTATGGAAGACATCCTGAGAGATAAGCGTCAACTGAATTGGCCGGTCGTTGGGCACGTGCAGTGAGTTGATCTCATGCTGGCCGCCCGGATGCTCCGCCTTCCACATCCACTGCTTGCCCACCACATAGATGTTCATCGCATTGGGTGGCGGCGTGTAAATGCGGAAGTACAAGACGGAACCCCACACAAACATCACCAGGAACAGGCCCAGAGGGATAATCGTCCATGTCGCCTCAAGCAGCGTCGAGCCCTCGATCTGAACGGCCACCGGATGGTTGTCGCGCCGGTACAAAATCGAAAACGCCGTAATCAGCAGCCCCACCAGTACCAGGCCAACAAGGCTTACCAGCGTCATGAATACCAGCAGCGCATCTACCTGAGGCGCAATCTTGGACGCCTCAGGCGGAATGATAGCGAAGTTGGTCATCCACTTGACTAGAAACTGCCACAATACTGGACTTAATCCCATAATCCGTTTCCGTTCACCTTTATTCCGGTTGAATCTTTCTCGTGTCCTTACCCAATACCTGCCGAATCAGCGGCCCTTCGGAAGGGGATGCTTGCCGTCCTTGCGAAACATGACCAGCATGAACCCGCCCAGACCCAGCAGCGTTACCGCACCGCCCAGCTGCACCACTCGCGCCACCACCAGACTGTGTGAATTGGTCTGTGGATCGTAGTGATAGCAGTAGGTCAAAATGTTGTCCACCGGCGTACCGATCTTGTTGGACGAGGCCTCTACCAGCCCCAGCCGTAAATCCTTCGGCGAATACTCAACTCCCATGTAGTACTGCGCCAGCTTGCCTTCCGGCGTCACAATCTGGATCGAACTGGCATGGGCGAACTGGTTAAGCTTCCCGTCCGGTCCCGGAATCTTCACGTACCCAAAGCCAACAGCCTTCGTAAGAGCATCGATTTCAGGCTGCTTCCCCGTCAGGAAATGCCACCCATCCGCCGTCTCGGGCTGCCCATAGCGCTTCACATAACCGCGCTTCTTAGCCGCCGCCAGATCCGGACCCTCGGTGGGATCGATGCTCACCACTACGACTTCAAAATCCTTGCCCGGCTTCACATCCACCATACGCAGCGCGGAGGTCAGCCCATTCAACTCCTCCGAGCACAGCATCGGGCATTGGTAGTAGACCAAAGCCAGAATCGCTGGATGCTTCCCGAAATACTGCCCCAGCTGAATCTGCTTGCCCGTTTCATCTACAAAACCAAGGCCCAGAGGCAATTGCCCATTCAGATTCTGCGAAATCCCCACCTTATCAAGCAGCGCGGGCGGCCGATCGTTCTCCGGCCCAACCTGCTTATCTCCTGGCTGAGAAACCTGCGCCAGCGACCAAGCTGTTCCAACACACAAAAGGGCGCACGCCAGGACGGCTGCTCGTGCCCTCCCAGTACGTCCACGCATTCTGCGAATCTTCAGCATTGACCGTCTCCATTCCCGTCACTACGGCGGGGTCCCCATCTTTGCCAAGCTCTTTTCGGTAAGAGCTGGTTGAACTACTCTTTCCCTGCGACCGCCTGTGCCTTGGCAATCTGATCCTGTTCGTACCCTGTTCGCGCAAATCCATCCGTCAACGGCGCCTTCACCACCGGCGCTGAATCCTCTGCCAGCAATGGCGCCTGAGCAGTAGCTGGAGCAACCGGCAACCCGCGCTCGGCGATCAACTCCATTGCCCGATCAATCGGAATCCGCACCGCACCCTTGGCTCCGGCGTAGCCTGCTTCCTGGCCCACATAGCTGTAATTCTCCAGCAGCAGATCTTCCTTGGCGTGCATGTCGGTAATTTCCTGGTAGCCGTCATCGGTCTGCAATCGAGGAGTTGGGAAGCGCTGCGCCAACTGACCAAATTGCTGTTGAATCTCGGGACTACTCGCCAGGTTACCCAGCTTGCGAAGGTCGACAGGATGATTCCACTTTGTCACCGGGCCATCATGCTTCGCCAGCTCCGTGTTAATCACCTTGCCGATTCCGATGCATAAGACCCCCGTCACGGCGACAAAGATCGCAAGCGCGGTCAAAAACACCACGATGCCGGAGACTTTTACGTCGGTCCCCTCATAGCCCAGCGTCGTGTCTACCTTCGCCGCCGCGTCCTTCCCATGGTTCGGGTCGTGATACTCAAACGCTTGCATGTTCAGGCTCCAGAATCTCCGCCAGATGCGGATCGTTGGTCTGCACCAGCGGACGCGATTTCAGTTGCGTGCAGTAGTAAGCGACCCATAGAGCGGTCATGGCCACCGGTACAGCTATATACTCAAGAATTCCCCAGCTGAAGTGCAGATTGCGTGACGCATCTTTGAAGTTCGGCTCGACCAGCCAGAACAGATCGAAGGCCTTCGCAAAGATCATCCACTGGCAAACGCGAATCAGGCGCGTCTTGTTTCTCTTCAGGTCCTTGGAAAGAAGCAGCGAGAACGGAACCAGCCAATGGAAGAGGAAGTCGAGGGTGCAGACGATGCCCCAATGGCCGTTGATGCGATCCATATACCAGTTGATTTCTTCCGGCAGATTGCCCGACCAGATGATCAGAAATTGCGAGAATGCCAGGTACATATTCAGCATCACAAAGGCGAAGGTAAACTTGCCCAGGTCATACTGCTCGGTTCCGCGCAGGATCGTCTTATAAGGCTCTGCCTTGGAAAGGGAAACCGCAGTAATGATGGCCAGCGCCAGCACCTGATAGCCCTGACCCACCAGAAACAGCAATCCGTAGATCGACGAGTACCAGGTCACATCCATCGACATCACCCAGTAGATGACCATGGCTGTCATCGTCAATGCGTAGACCACGATCCCGAAGCCTGACACGTTTTCAAACTTCTTGATCCAGAAAGGCGTTTCCGCCAGCGTGTCCTTTTCCCGTCGCAGGCTCAGCGTGTTCAATCGCCATGTGTAGAAGCCCCAGATTGCGAAGCAGATAAGACCTACTATCCAGTAAGTGCCGACATTCAGCATCGGCCGCTTCCAGTCAACCGCATGTTGGATCGCCTGCAACTGCTCCGACGAAATCAGCTTTGCGCTCAGATCGTCCTGGGCCAGTTGCGGATTGGCCCACATATAAAGCCTCTTGAGCATGAAGCCCAGCGCCAGCCAGTAAAGAAAAACCAATGGCAGCGTCCGGCTCATTGCTTCGAGCGGCCGTCGCAACAGCAAGCCCCACTTGCCGCCGGTGACATACTGCAGCATCAGCAACAGCAGTCCTCCGCAGCTGAAGCCAAAAGTCAAAACCAGCCCAACTACCCAGGCGCGGAAGACGTGGTCAACTCCGTCTTTGGGCCCGTCCAGGAAAGCCAGCACGACCGCCACCACCGCAAACAAAACAGCGATCACCAGCGCGCGTGCCCGCCATGCGCTCACAAACGCAGGTGCGGAGAGGTCCGCGGGAAGTACTTTTGCATGAGCCGAGTGTGCCATGTGGGTTGCTCTGCTCCTTAATTCCCCGCCTTGGGCGCTGTTGGCGCTTCAGACGATTGGCTAGTCTTGGATTTGCCTGCTGCAGGCTCAGCCGCGTGTGGAACAAATATCTTTGGATCACCTGGATAGCCAGGCGCCATTCCGGGTAGCCCATCGCTCTTCACCGGCGGATACGCCTCGATTGCTGTCGTCGGCATCTCCCACGGTCCGGCAAAACCCTCCGGCAGGCCGTTGGCTGTAGCGATGTCTTTCAAATTCTCCACCTTCGCGCCAGCCGGCACATCCGCCTCGGTCGCATTTTGACTTAACTGCAACGCGCGAATATAAGCCGCAACTGACCACCGTTCCTCGGGCGTCAGTTGTGCCGAGTAGTCCGGCATGGCTCCATAACCGTGAGTCATCACGTAGAAATAGTGGCTCAAAGGCTGGGCGCGCCGCACTTGATCGTTCAGGTTGCCCGCTGGCTTGTAGCCGCGCTGCACAATCTCACCGAGGCCGTTGCCTACCCGTGAATGACAGGGCGTGCAGTAAATGTTGAATCGCTCCTGCCCCTTCTTCAAAACGGTAAGAGTGGCCGGGAAGGGAAGCATATCCTTCTCCTCGCGATAGCCATTTGCCCCCAGCACCGTGCCCGTATAAAAGAAGCTGTCCGGATCCAGGCTGCCGCGTGCAACGGTGTTCTCAACCTGTGGCCGCGCCGAGCGATGGTCCGCAAAGAAATCCGTTCCTCGCTGCGGAATGAACTTGGGTTGATTCTGCATATCCTGCCGGCAACCGGCCATGGTCAGCATTCCCGCCAGCATTCCGGCGGCGGACAGCAGAGAACCAGCGACCCTCGAGAATGTGTAAGGTGAGCGCATCAGTACTCCACCTCCACAACCGACAGAGGAGAAAAACTCTCAAGATAGGCCACAGTCTCCGCTACTTCAAACTTCGGGTCGGTCGACTCCAGGCAGAGAAAGAACTTGTCGTCTGTCGCGCCATTGCGGAAGTTCGGCGCGTTGAACAGCGGGTGGTACAGGCTCGGCAGTCCATTCATTGCAATCATCCCAAACGCCGCCGAAAGTCCCGCAAAAAGAATCGTCCATTCGTACGCCGGCACGATAAAAGCTGGCCAGGAGTAGGTAGGTCGGCCCGCAATATTCAGCGGATACGCGAGAGTAGAGATCCACGTCTCTAACGAAAACATGGCGCACAGGCCCATCAGACCGCCGACCAGCGTAATCAGCGGGACTTTGTTCTTGTGGAAGCCGATAGCCTCCGCCGCTTCTTCCACTGGATAAGGTGTATAGCAGTCCATGCGCCGCCAGCCGTCGTGATACGCGGCCTGTGCAGCCCGCACCAGATCCGACGGTGTATCGAATTCCGCGATCACGCCGTAGATTCCTTCAATCGCTACAGGCATCAGTCACCCGCCCCGGCTGCCGTTTCTTTCTTTGGCGTAATCTTCGCCCCCGGCAGCATCATCTTGATTTCATTCATGGGAATCATGGGTAGGAACCGCACAAACAACAGGAAGAGCGTTGTGAACAGTCCCAGAGTCCCGACGTATGTTGCATAGTCCCACTTCGTCGCGCGGTATGTTCCCCACGACGAAGGCAGGAAGTCTCGATACAAGCTCGTTACAACAATCACGAAGCGCTCAAACCACATGCCCGTATTCACGATCAGCGAGATCAGGAACATGAAGGCGATGTTTGTGCGCAGCTTCCGGCTCCAAAGCGTAGTCAGCGGGAAGGCGATGTTGCAGAAGATGAGGATTCCGTATGACCAGCCCATCGGCCCGAACATGCGGTTCCACATCATGAAGAACTCCCAATGCGAGGCCGAGTACCAGCTCATGAAGACTTCCATGCCGTACCCGTAAGCCACAATCAACCCGGTGCCCAGCATCACCTTGCCCATATTGTCGATATGGCGATCGGTGACCAGTCCCTCCAGGTGATAGACCTTGCGCAGCGGAATCGCCAGTGTCAGCACCATCGCAAAACCCGAGTAAATAGCGCCGGCCACGAAGTAAGGCGGAAAGATGGTCGTATGCCAGCCCGGAATCACCGCCACGGCAAAGTCGAAGCTGATGACCGTGTGCACCGAGAGCACCAGCGGCGTAGCCAGACCTGCCAGCAACAGCGAAGCCGTCTCGTAGCGCACCCAGTGCCTCACCGACCCGCGCCAGCCCAGTGACACCATTCCATAGATATATTGAGCGAACTTCGATTGGGCTCTGTCGCGTAGCGTGCCGAAATCGGGAATCATACCCACGTACCAGAACACGATCGAGATCGTCGCGTACGTTGACACCGCGAAGACGTCCCACAAGAGCGGCGACCGGAACTGCGGCCACACGTTCATCGTATTCGGGTAGGGGAAGAGCCAGTAGGCCAGCCACGGTCGGCCTACGTGAATCAGCGGGAACATGCCCGCGCAGACCACGGCGAAAATGGTCATCGCCTCAGCGAACCTGTTGATCGAGTTGCGCCAGCCCTGCTTGAACAGCAGCAGAATTGCCGAGATCAGCGTGCCCGCATGGCCGATACCGATCCACCAGACAAAGTTGATGATGGCGAATCCCCACGCGACCGGCTGCGTAATGGCCCAGATGCCTACGCCCTTCAGGAACAGCCAGGTCACCGCCACCAGCACCAGCATGGCCACTGAACCTGCTACCGCCAGAAACCCGAGAAATCCAACCGAGGTCTTGGGCGTCAGCACAATATCCGAGATCTTGGCTGTCACCGACTTGAAGGTTTGCCCCGGCGCGAGTACGCGGAACTCTCCAGTCAGCGGGTCCAACCTCGGGTCTTCTGTTTTGAAATCCTTCGTTGCCATCGCCTGTTCGAGCCTCTCAGCTTTGTTCCTGAAACTCACTTACAATTCGAGCCCGCTATTCGGGCCTGCTACGTGGCCGAGTCTTTGCGTGCGGTGCGGCCTTAACCGTTTGCAGCGGCGTGTTCCATGGGAGCCTCTGCAAGTTCAGGGTTGGGATTGGTCACTGCGGCCAGATACTGCGTCCGCGGACGGGTATTGAGATCGGCCAGCACGGAGTACGTGCGCTCATCGGCCAAAAGCTTTGCTACTTTGCTGGACTTGTCATTGATGTTGCCAAAGGTGATCGCGCTCGCCGGGCAAGCCTGCTGGCAGGCGGTGACAATCTCGCCATCGCGAATCGCGCGGTTTTCCTTGTCCGCATCGATCTTGGCCTCGGAGATGCGCTGCACGCAGTAGCTGCACTTTTCCATCACTCCGCGAGAACGCACCGAAACATCCGGATTGCGCATCAGCTTGAGGCTCTCCGATTCAAAATCGGAGAAAAGCAGGAAGTTGAAGCGCCGCACCTTGTATGGGCAGTTATTGGAACAGTAACGGGTGCCCACGCAGCGGTTATAGACCATCGTGTTCAGGCCTTCCGGCGTATGCACCGTCGCGCCCACCGGGCAGACCTGCTCGCACGGAGCGTTCTCGCAGTGCTGGCAAGCCATTGGCTGGAAGTAAGCCTTGGGCGCGGCCAGATCGCCCTCGAAGTACGTGTCGATGCGCAGCCATTGCATGTTGCGTCCAATGCGCACCTGCTGCTTGCCGACGACGGCGATGTTGTTCTCCGCGTAACAGCCTACGATGCACGCATTGCAACCGGTGCAGCTGTTCAGATCGATCGACATGCCCCAGGCATTTTCCTTGTACGACCAGTTCGGGAACAACGTTGTGTCGCGCTCGACGTTGGGATGCTCTTCACCCTCATGGGCAAAGTTGGGGCTGGCCTTATATTCTTCGAGCGTCGCCGCGCGAATCACCCCGCGGGTCTCCGCCTCATTGGTTTCAAGCGAATAATTGCCGTCGCCCTTGCCGCCTGCAAACTTGCCGCGATGATCCTGGTAGTGGCTCTTGGTGACCGCCAGACCCCACTTGCCATCCACCTTCTTCACCGTCCCCGTTGCATAGAACGGAGCAGCCGTGGTGCGAATTGCATAAGCATTGAACCCGGCTCCGGAACCGACACGCCCAGCCGCCTCGCGCCCGTAGCCAAGATACAGCGTCGCCGAGTTATCCGGGTGCCCTGGAACCACCAGCACCGGCGCCTTGATCGTGCGCCCATCGACTGTGATTTCGAGGATGTCGTCTTCTTCCGCACCCAACTTGGTCAGTGTCGCGCCTGAAACCAGCGCCGCATTGTCCCACGCCAGATTAGTCACCGGCTTGGGAAGCTCCTGCAGCCAGCCAACATTCGAGTACCGCCCGTCATAAATATTTGGATCAGGCCGGAAAATGATTTCGAACGCGTCCTTTGCGGCTGGAGTCGGTATGTTAACTATGGGAACTTTGGCCGATGCGGAAGCATCCGAGGCCGTCCCTTCAATCCATCCAGCATGTAACACCTTACGCCATCCCAGTTCGAAGTCGCCGCCCTTCGAGATCACCGGCTTCCAGGTCTCGCGCACTGCCTCATACGCCGAGAGCATCGGCTCGTCCAGCATCGACTGAATTAATTCGTGCGAAGTATGGCCGCCATACAAAGGCTCAATCAGCGGCTGAATGACCGAGACAGTCCCGTCATAGCTGCGAACATCGGACCACGACTCAAGATAATGCGCCGCCGGCAAATGCCAGATAGCCTCAACACCCGTCTCGCCAATATGAGAACCGAGATGGACGCTGACCTTGGCTTTACTCAATGCGGTCTTGAAATCCAGATCCGCAGGCGTATCGTAAACCGGGTTCGAATTCAGAATTACCAGCCAGTCAACTTTGCCCGCGGTCAGATCGGAGACCAGCGCCTTGAGATCGTTGATCTGATCGCCATTCTCGTCTGTCGTATTTCCGGAAACTGCGACCGTCTTACCGACGTTGCCGAGCGCGCTGTTGATGGCATAAGCCAACCCCGCGACCGACGGGTCCTGATACAACCCAGGGAGCACAACACTCTTACCTGCATTGGCCTTTAAATCCTTGGCCAGCGCGGTCAGAAACTTCGCCTGCTCTTCCGTCCAGCTATACGCAGGAGCAGATGCGCCGGAAGCCCCAACCGCACTCGCCAACGCCGCCGCAAACGCAGGAATCTCACTCGCCCGCAGACCCAGCCGATGCTCGGCCTTCATACCTGTAGTAGTCGGAGTACTCTCGATCGAGTACAGCCGGTTCATTCCCTGCGCCGGGTTCTTACGTCGCCCCGCATACTCACGCAAAAGCTTGTGGAACCCCGGATAACTCGCCCCGGAAAGAAAATCCGCATCCAGAGAAACGATCACATCGGCGTTGGCCAGCGAGTACTGTGGATTAAGACCCTTCGCAAACGCCGTTCCCGCCAGCGCCGGGTCATACTGCACAAGTTTCGCCTTGGGATACGCCTTCTGCGCCTCGCTCCACTGCCTCTGTAAGGTCGGCGAAGTAAATGACGTACTTAAGAAATAAATCCCTTTTCCGCCATCTGCCTTGCCGGCGACCAGCCGCTCCCGATACTCCTGCAGGAATTCCGGCCAGTCTGACGCCGTCCCGCGCACAGTCACCTTCTGCGACCGGTCAGGATCGTATAGATCGAGCAACGTTCCCTGCGTGAACACATCCGAAGATCCCAGATTATAAGGGTGATCCGGATTGCCATCCACCTTGATCGGCCGATAAGCATCCGATTTCACCAGCAACGGAACTCCGCCTGTCGGAAACGGGTGCGCAGTAGCGAAGTAATTGCTCTTGCCCAACACCAGATCTTCCGGTTGCTTTACGTAGGGATAAATCGGCTCATCCGGCTGCTTGGTGCAACCCGCAAGCCCCGCAAGCGCCATGGATGCCGACATCAACTTCAGAAATCCGCGCCGCGAGACTGGATCGACCCACTCCTGCGCGGCATCTGGAAATTCCTTGGCCACGGCAGCCTCAAACTCCGGCGTTCCGGCGAGCTCATCAATCGAACGCCAATAACGCTTGCCCTTTGAGCCCTTCAACTGCGCGCGAACCTCCGCCAGAGTCAGCTCAGGAGCCGCAACCATCCCACCGTTTTCGCGATTCTGCTGCATCTCGTTTTTCGTGACCTCGCTGCTCATCGGTGGCATACCTCGCAGCTGGCAAGCTCATTCGGCTTGCGAATCTTGTAGTGGTCGATCAGATAGTTACCCAAATCCCGCTGACTGGTGAACTTGGTATAGCTCACTGCCGCCGGCAGCACCGCTCCGGCCTCTGTCTGCGCGGCAAGCCCTCGCATGCCCGGCAGCTTCAACCCGGAAAGATTCAGCGAAGCAACTTCAGTTCCGCCCTTGCCCGGTTCAGATGTTTGGCAATCAACACTCTGCGCCGTGGGCTTGCCCACCTGCTCCCCATTCAGAGAGCACCACACGGGCTTTTCCGTCGTCGGGCCCTGCCAGGCCATGTTGTACACCTGGCTCACCGGCCTCAGATTCTTGGCGGGATCTCGATGGCAGTTCAAACACCACTCCATCTGCAGGGTATTTTGCTGATACATCAGAGGCATCAGGTCCACGCGGCCATGACAACTCGCGCACCCCAGGCCTTTGTTGATGTGGATCGAATGATTGAAATATACGTAATCGGGAAGGTCATGCACCTTGGTCCAGACGATCGACTCGCCCGTCTCCCAGCTGTGCCTCACCGGCTCCAGCAGCGCGGCGTTGGTCCATATCTGCGCGTGGCAGTTGATGCAGGTCTTGGTCGGCGGAATTCCCGCATAGCTCGACTTCTCGACAGTGACGTGACAGTACTGACACTGCAATCCCAGTCCCTGGACATGATGCTTGTGGCTGAACGGTACCGGCTGGTCCGGCCGCTGGCCTTGCCGCGTCACCCACGGCGAGCGCTGTAATGAATCCAGCGTCACCCCCAGGGCAATCACGATCAGTCCCGTCAGGATCAGGCTCATGCGGGCCAGCGCGTTCGAACTGCGGTCAAAAATCTGCGCCATGAATGCTTCCCTGCTTGCGGTTATCTGTGCCCACTGGTTCTGCAACTCTCGTGTCTTAAGAGTGGCCCAAGGTACCCAGGTTCTTGGAAAGAAGTGTCCGAGAAAGGACACCCCGAAAAATCAATATAGCAGTGCGAGCCCCTCAAAAACACCTAAGCGGCCCGCGAAGTCCAAAAAAAGTCTTCAGAACGATTTCCCATAACCGATTGAAAACAAATCAACTTGCGAATAAAGGAATTTGCTCTGAATGAACCCGGACACTAACCCTTGCATCGTCCCAAAGAGTGGGAAAGCTTCGCGCAAACTCGCTCTCAATCGCTCTGTTAGTTGCTCAAGACCGTCGCAGTGACTCACCTATTTTCTCTGAGAGAGAAAAAAGTAGTTCCGCCTTCCGCTTCAGACTCATCTGCCCGCCTAGAGCCACTTGAAAATCTGGCTGAAAGTCCCAAACGGGTATGGCACCCGGTTCAAAATAATCTCCACCAGCGTCGTCGTGAATGGATGAAACAGCGAGCCATTGCCTCCGCCGAGTCCGCCAGTAATGTCAAAAATCACCGGCTCTGAATCCGCGCGCATCGGCTGCACCGCAGTAGACCCTGCCTGGTCGCTGCCGTATCCCTGATAGGTGACGATCTCCGTGCCCGTAGAAGCCTTGATCCGAATCTGCATCGGAACCTGAGACTCGCTAAGCCCCGCTGGCAGCCGCACATGAATACAGCGGAAGCTGGGGTCCGTCTTGTAGGCATGGACGTCCGAGTACATCTCCTCGCACTCCGTCCATTCCTCCTTGCCCGGCTCACCTTCCAATCGAAAAACCTGCAACAGATAGTCCGTCACTGGATCGTTATGTTCGTCCCGCGCGTGAATCACAAACTGCTGCCAACCCTCCAGCGGTTTCTCTCCCAGATGGAAAAGATGGCCAAAATACTGCTTGAAGCTTCCCGCCAGACCAGCCGCCGCCGCTCCGGGGTCCAGGAGCATCTTCTGCTTCGCCGGGTCGGCCCAAACCTTTGCCTCCGCCAGCCACGCGGTGAAACCGTCGGCGCTGTTCAACTCCAGAAAACTGGCGATCCGGTCCACCATCCCAAGATCCGGGTCTGCAATCAGTGTTGCGTGATCTTTCCCCTCCACTGCCAGAATTGGAACATCCAGCCGGGTGCCTGCCGCCCACTCGCTCAACGTCACCCGCTGGGTCGGCTTGCCATCCGGCCCAACAGGCGTACGCGTCAGATCCAGCGTGATCTTTCGCGTATTCAACCCACACCCCGACCATCGCACCGTCCCATCCGTCCCCGGAGCGTTGGCAACGCTGGAGAGACCCGTATAGGGCGTGTTGCCGATAAAAACCGTCACATAAGGGGTATCCGGGCCGGTGCCAAAATAGGGCTTCTCCCCCAGGAGATCCATATGCGCCAGATCCCAGGTGAACCGGCTGCCCAGCTCCAGCCCATCCAGTATCTGGTCTCCCGCATTGAGAAAATCCGGGCCTGGCGTATGATCGCCCTTCACCAGTGCGCCCAGCCAGGTGCGACCCATCTGCGCCTGAGGAGATCCCCAAGTCGCCGGCGCCACCCCCACCAGATGCTTCAGCCGCTTCAGCCTTGTGTTCGACTCCGGCGCAGCACGCTGGTGCGCCAGCCACGCCCGTACCACCAGCATCCCTGTCGAATGCACGATCGCGTCGAACTCCGCCGCGCCATTCAGCGCCGGAACCAGCTCGATCGCCCGCTCCAGCCCTTCCGCAATATCGCGAATAGTAATCTCGTTGTTCAGCGAGATATAGTTGCCCACATTCAGCATCTCTGCGGCGACGCCCCTGTCGCGCAGCATCTGCTTTAACGTGTCAAAAGCCAATCCTGTCGCCGAGTAGCCATGAATCAGCAAAAGTGGTCGAGGCATACGTGCTCCTCCAAAGTCACTCCCGTAAGGTGGCTACACTCTACCACCATCGTTCCTCTTCGTCCGCGATTTTCCACTCGCCAATTTTCGGCCCCTACATACCAGTCATCACCAGCATGCGCGGCTCAGTCATCTCCTCGATCGCCCAACGCACTCCCTCGCGCCCCAGCCCCGAATCCTTCACCCCGCCATAGGGCATTGAATCCATCCGCCAGGTCGGAGTATCGCCCACAATCACAGCGCCCACCTCAAGCTCCCGATACGCAGTCATAATCCGCCCTGCATCCCGTGTATAGAGCCCGGTCTGGAGCCCATACCGCGAATGATTCACCATGGCCAGTGCGTCTTCAAAATCGTCATATGCCTCAATCACCACCACCGGCCCAAAAACCTCCTCATCCACCAACTTCATTCCTGGCTTGGCCCCGGTGAGCACCATCGGCGCCAATACGGAACCCTCACGGTCGCCACCCTCTACCAGCTTGGCTCCGGCAGCAACCGCCTCCTTCACCCAGCTCTCGATGCGGTCCGCGTCCGACGGCCGAATCACAGGTCCCACCTCCGTAGCCTCATCCGCCGGATTGCCGCGCACCATCTTGCCCGCCCGCTCCACTACCTTCCACAGAAACGTCTGAAAAATCGGCCTCTCGACATACACCCGCTGCACGCTGATGCAGCTCTGCCCCGCATACCCAAACGCCCCATGCGCTACCCTGCTGGCCACCGTGTCCAGATCCCGCCAGTCCGAATGCAAAATCACCGCCGCATTCCCGCCCAGCTCCAGCGCCACTCGCTTCTTGCCCGAATTGGCCTTCAGACTCCACCCCACCGCCGCCGAACCGGTAAAACTCACCAGCTTCAGCCGGTCCTCGCGCTCCGCCAGCCACGCTGTGTCCTCGTTCTTGAGCGGAAGCACCGCCAGCGCCTCCTCCGGCCATCCGGACTTCAAGATCACCTCCCCCAGCGCCAGCGCAGTGAAAGGCGTTTGCGGAGCCGGCTTCAGCACCACCGGACACCCTGCCGCAATCGCCGGCGCCAACTTATGAGCCACCAGCATCAGCGGAAAATTAAACGGCGTAATAGCCAGCACCGGTCCCACGGGAAAGCGCTGCACCAACCCCCATCGGCCCTCATTGCCCTCCGTCAAATCAAGCGGAATGGACTCCCCGCCCAGCCGCACAGCCTCTTCAGCCGCAGTCTTGAACGTGAGAATGGCGCGCTCCACTTCGACCCGCGCCGACCGCACCGGCTTGCCCGCCTCAGCCACAATCAACTGAGCAAATCGCTCCTTCTGCTCAATCAGCGCTGCGGCAATGTCTTCCAGGATCTCCTTCCGCTTCCATCGCGGCAACGCGCGCGTCCTGCGCACCGAGGCCACAGCATGGGTCACCGCCTCCCGCGCATCCTTTCGCGATGCAACAGTCACGCGGCCCACCAATCCCTGGTCCCACGGCGACCGCACATCCATCGCCTCTCCATCCGTCCATTCCTTGCCACACAACAGAAATCCCGTCTGAGTCCCCGGCCGCATCTTCATCGCATCTCGCTCCTGGCCAACGCCTCAATCCTAACCGGCGCAGCCCCGAACAGAAATTCACTCCGCCCAGCGAAGCCCTAATCCACGGCGTCGTAGTGGCTCAACGGAAAATCCGAATAGCACGGATCCTTGCCCTCCGCATCGCTCGTTTTCTTCGTGTTGTTCAGGTATCCGCGGGACACGTGAATCGTCCCATCATCGGCGATATATTCCCGGTTCAGGCAGGCCACAATCTTGTCGTGATACTGCTCGATCCTCATGCCCAAACGATCAGGAAGTTCGGAGAGTTTATGGATCTGCTTGAAGGTCCTCACATAAGGCTTCGTAGTTGATTCCGTATTCCCATCCCTGCTCTCGCTGGCCTCGCAGTCATATTCGCTCAGCTTTTTGCGGACCTTCGTCTCATTCGTCGCAGGCGCGCCAACCGCCGGCGCACATTCAATCAGGTCCGCATTCACAGGTACGCCAAAGCCCAGGTCCGCGGCAGTTGGAACTACGAATGTATCCACAAACACCATGCTCTGCGAATACACTTCCGTCGGCGCCCGCGGAACTTTCACCAGTGGGCCCAACAGCGGAATCCGCACCGGATCGAGCAACTCCCATGGCTGCCTTCCGCGCGCCAAAGTTGACCCAAGAGTCGATACCTTGAAGAGCTTCAGCGAATCCACTCGCACCTTCGTGTCCACCGTGTGCTGCGAAACCCGCGAGTTCAGGTCGTCGGTCTTCGAAGTACTTCCCAATTGCGATAGCTTTGCTCCGTTCTCAGTCGACTGCACCTTCAAATCCAACTCTGCGCCATACGCGCCAGATAGCGTATGCGCCGTCACCGTCAGGCTCAGCCCGCGGCCTATCTCTGCGGTCGTTGGCTTAGGACTGAACGCCTGCCCAAGAGCGGTCATCAGCTCCAACGCTTTTGCAGGAGCGAAAGAAGTCTCCAGCGACGTCAATGGCGACTTCTTGGCGCTCGCTCCCTCCGCCTGCAAAGAGCTCAACACGTCGTTGAGCGTCACCGGCGGCGTCGCGTCGAAGAAGTTCTGCGTCGCCGTATCCACCTGGGCCTGCACCTCACCGAGCACCTTTACGCTCACCACACCGCCATACCCGTAGCTCAGTTTCTTGTCCTTCTGAAGCTTGTCATGCACCTCCTTCTGCATTTGGTCCTGAAAGACCGATAAATCCTCGCTGAAAGCATCCACAATTGGCGACAGGGAAGAATCCAGCGTATCCGCGGCCAGCGGCTCCAGGTACTCCTGGAAGTCATCCGGATACCTGACCAGGGCCTTGTAGTGATAGAGAAAATCCACCAGCGCCGCGCGCATCTGCCCCAGCCCGCTTGTTCCAGTTGGACTGCCGGTGCTCTGTCTTGCCAGAAGTCCCCGCATCAGCGCGTCGTAAACGCACTCCATTTGCAAGGCATCGGGAGACTTGTTCCCATATCCGTCCTCGTCTCGCTTGCGGCACGGATCAACTGACCCATCATCCATAGCAGTGTCGCCATGACTGGAATGGCCTCTCTCCATCGCATCCAGAATTTCCTCTGTCGCGGCCCGGGGATGATTAAGCGAAATCAACGTCATCAGCATGTCAATCAGGTTCGGTGTCAACGGGTAGTACAGGGTCGTATATCCCAATCCATAACCCGGCGTCTTACCGGCTTCAGCGTCAGCCGGGTCTGTGGCGCCCACACAGCTCTCTCCCTCGTAGGGCCGCTCCCATCGTTGAACCAGCGATGCCCCGTTTTGTGTCCGGCAAATATGCGTTGTCGAAGTAATGTACTCGCGCAGCAATCGATCCAGGCTCGTTGGATCGTTCAACTCTCTCGCCAGCACGCTCCAGCCTCGCTTCAGCGATCCGTTCAGCACCTCGTCGTACTGCCCCGTCATATCCTCAAGTTCATGAACCCGGTCATCCAGGGTACGATCAGACTTCGTTTCCATTGTAGACAGTTGTAGACTCCACGCATCCACCTGCACCTGGGGATGCGGCTGATCAAGCTGCGCGATTGCCCGCTCCGCCGCCTTCACGGCTTTGTAGGCATTCCCCTCGTCTCCGTCTACGGCATCGGAAAGCACCACCAGATCCGGCAACAGCGCCTGTGCTGACACGTTCGGAAATGCGTTGTTGATCAACAGCGCCACCGATGCTGGATCGTGATTGTAATAAAGCCGCTGCGTGTGCGACTCCACGTGGAAGCTCGACGCAGTCAGCGGCGACGCCAGCTCCTTCGCAGCCTTCTCCACCGTATCCCTGCTCTGGAAACCCGCAATCGCCGTCACAAACAACCGCGAGTCGTCCACCGCCGTAATCTCTTTAATCCCTGGAATCGCGTTCACCAGCGCATGAGCCACGTCACATGCCTTGCCTGTTCCAGATGGCAGCGTAAGCGAGAAAATCTCGGGAGTGCCTTTCGCCAAAGCGTTCGCGTACTTCGTCAGATTGTCTGTCAGCACATCCAACTTCGGCCTGCCGCTCGCGTCTTTTCCAGACACCTTCGTCGAATCGAGCGTTACCTCGATCTGTGACGGACTCACCGCCTCCGCACTCACAACCGCGGTCGACAAAGCAGATAACTTCGGCGCAATCTCCGTCGCATTCGTGCCGGCCGCATGGGTCCCGGTTTGTTGCAGATTGATAGGCAGAAAAGTCAGCGCTGCTGGCGTACCACCACCACCGCTTTTTTTCTTATCATTAGCTCCGGCAGCCCCGGCTGCGGCATACTGGTTCACCGTCACCGCTCCGGCCCCTCCGCTATCGGCGCCGCTTTTTCCACTTGCGCTCTTGCTCTTGCTACTCCCCTCCGAGCCGTCGCCGCCCGCGCTCGAATCCCCGGGATGCACCACGCACGTTTCCGCCGCAGCACTGTCCGAGCCTGCTTTCGCATCACCTGCCGCCGCGCCACCCTTGCCGCCCTTGCTGCCACTCTTGGCCGTGCTTGCACTCGAATCGGCCGGGCTCGCAGCCTGCTGCCCCAAAGCGCTCCCCATTCCAGTCAGCAACGTCACCGCCAACGCCAGCTTGAAAAGATCACAGGTTTTCATCGCGAGTTCTCTTTCTCGATTGCGTGAATTGCGCCCGCAATCGCGCAGCATGGGATGCAGGAACGGGGTCAAATCACAGAGCAGGATGAAGTGTCGCGCGTGAACATGAAGCGTAGTTGCGCGCCGTCGATCTCGGGGGAGATTTCCGCGAGATTGACACGATTGCGGGACGAAGTCAATGGATTTTATGGAGATAGCGCCCCGTCTTGACAGAAAGGCAGTCCATTCGACAACTCAAGAGAAGACAGCATTTCGCAGGCCCCTCACACTCGGGAATTACGAGACTGTCGTACCATGTCTCAAAGTAATCCCATGCGCAAAATCCTCGAAGCCATCTCGCTAACCGCCCTGGCCATCCTGCTATGGATCACCTACGCCGCCCTCTACGGTCCTCATCCGCTCAAAGGCCCCATCGCCACGCATTTCGATTTCTCCGGCCGCCCCAACGCCTACGGCCCGCCCTGGATGCTGCTGATCCTCCCAGGAGTAGCCCTCGTCCTCTACCTGCTGATCACAGTGGTCAGCCGCAACTCCGCAGTCTTCAACTATCCAGTCCGCGTCACCCGGCAGAACCAGGCCCGTCTTCAGCATCTGGCCCTCAACATGATCGCCTTCCTCAAGGCCGAAACAATCATCCTCTTCGCCCTCATCCAGTACCAGACCATTGACTCGGCGCGCCAGCTCCACGGCAGCCTCGTGCAAGACCCCATGCTGGTTGGCATCGGCCTGATCCTCACCACCATCGCCCTGCACATCCTCGCCATGCGCCGCGCCGCATGACTCGCGCTGCCTGACTCGCCCCGCATGACACGAAAAGCAGATCGCTCGACGCGGATAACTCAGGCATCAGGATCCGGACTGGGCTAGGGCTAAAAGCTAAGGCCGCCCGAGGAGGCGGCCTTAGCTTCGATTAGCTTTTGCGTACCCTGGATCGTGTCCTATTTGACAGTGATCACGCCGAACAATCCAGCGAAGTTATTGTCAGGACCAGCTGTGAAGAAAAGCTGATTCGTCGCGCCATCTTTTCCGGTTCCGTCGCCAAATTCAATTCCCCATAGCTGGTTGATGTGGATCGTCTCTCCATTCGCCTCTGCCAACGTGCCAACGAATTGGCCGGTAACGGCGTTGAAAGCGTTGATGGTCCCGCTGTTAGTGTTGTTCGTCACCAGCAGTGTGTTGCTGAATTCCCCAAAGTTCTTCGGCGCAATAGCGAAGCCCCAGGGCTGGTTCAGCGGCTTGCCGCTTGCAATCTGCTTCAGAAGAGTTCCGCTCTCGCTGAAAATGTCGATGTAGCCCCCGGCAGCGCCTCCGTTGCCGGCGAATGAAACATAGACAAGCCCACCAAAGTCCTGAATGCCGAACACTGAGAATCCGGCAGGAACTGTGGTGTCGGTAAACGAAGAGACAAGCCTGAAGGTGCCATCATAGATATCCACCTTGTTATTCGCGTTGTCGGCTGCGAAGAGAAAATTCGCGGAAGGCTTACTGGTG
>Ga0302324_100003795_pt1 | contig 33933 bp, 30 predicted proteins | sample Palsa_T0_1_FD_201949 | JGI IMG/M metagenome (GOLD analysis project Ga0302324, IMG submission 201949) | Peat permafrost microbial communities from Stordalen Mire near Abisko, Sweden - Palsa_T0_1 | ecosystem: Environmental > Terrestrial > Soil > Palsa > Peat permafrost | place: Sweden: Abisko...
GCAGCGCTGTTGGGTATCTCGCCTCGGCGGCAAAAAGAGCTGGATCGCATGATGGAAGAGTACTTCCGTCGGAAGCGCCTGCGGCTGAGCAAGGCGAGCACGCCAAGAAATGGGCGAAATGATCGCAAACGACCCCGCGCGCGGTGAACAGCGGCCGCCATCGGTTTTTCTCAACTTTCCGTACGACCGGCAATTTGTCCCGCTGTACCTTGCTTACATCTCCGGAGTTTGCACGTTCGGGCTGACTCCCCGAGTTGCGCTCGACCTGCCCGGAGGAGGGCGGCGCTTGGATCGCATCATCGAGTTGATCCTCAGTTGCCGGTATTCGTTTCACGATCTTTCCCGCGTGGAGCTGGACCTCCGCCGCCCGCCCACTCCCCGTATGAACATGCCCTTTGAACTGGGCCTCACCGTTATGGCCGCGTATCGGAACCCGCAGCGGCATACGTGGTGTATTTTCGAGAACGATTACCGGCGCGTTCTAAAATCTCTAGGCGACTTGGCGGGCTCGGATGTCTATTGCCACGGCGGGGGGCCCATAGGCGTCCTGAGGGAAATAGCGAACGCGCTCGTCGCTGAACGTCGCCAGCCCGACATAAGACAGTTGCTGGCCGTCTATCGCGACGTCAAGACTGTTCTGCCGGAGCTCCTCAAGAAGCGTAGCGCAAAATCCTGCTATGAGGCAGCGGTGTTTCGGGACATTGTGTACGCCGCACAGAAGGCGGTCAAGAGCGGCGCGCCACCTCTCTAAGACGAATTCAGCTACGAGGCGGAGATGCTCCGGGCTCGGACGCAAATAACCCCTCAGCCTGTCGGCTGTCCCGGCTTCTCCCTCAGACCCGGCACTACCCAAGGTATCCAGCAGAGGATCGGCAGTAGCGCCATCAGAATGACGAAAATAATCAGGCCTGTGCGGCTGAGTTTCAGAAAAACGCTTGGCTCGGAGGTGAACAGGAGGATGCCCACAATGCCCCCGGCGAGGCCGTAGAGGGTCGTCCATGCGAGTGCCGAGTCGCTGCCGCTAAACGCAGCCAGAAGCTGGTGCTGTGGGGAGTTGTACCTCTCGATGGCCATGAAAAGATAGAAGCCACCGACCACCAGCATAAGGATGCCGAATGGCTTTACGCGGTTTCCCGTTGAAGGTTTGGTGCCTGACCCGCACGCCGAGCAGAACTTGACTCCCTCGTCAAGGCTTGCGCCGCAGCTACCACAAAATGCCATGCTCTTCCTCCTGAGAGTTTGACGAAACCGGAAAAATTACAGCATGAACGAGCCAAGCCAAATCGCTTGATTTCTGCGTGACCTGCACAAAATGCCAAGAGCCGACTAGGCATTCTCCCGACAGGGACGTATACCGGCAGCGGCAGCGCCCGCGCCGGCCCCTACGCCTGCTTGGCCGCGAGATCGCCGATGACCGGCAAGACGACCTTTTTCCCTTGATAAGTCTGCAGAAGCATGTAGATCCACAGGATGAAGAAGGCCAAGTCGATCAGGCCGCTCATGCGCCAAAAAAAATCCCAGGGAAGAACGATCCTCAGCACCTCCCAGAACACAACTGCTACGACAGTCAAGAAGATCGACTGGAAAGCATGAAAGCGAATCAGCTTGTTCTTACTGTAGGGCTCCAGAACCAGAAAAATGATGCCTGTCACGAACCAGCCCAGGTAACAAAGAGCCGCCGCTGTATTCTCCGGTAACCCGGCGGCCGATACCGGCGGCAAATTTACCGCCGGGGGCGCGGCGGCATCCACCGCCGTCCCGCACTTCGCGCAATAGCGCCCTTCGACTGCTGCGCCACAACTCGGACAGAAAGCCATAGTTCCTCCGTTTCACCTTATACGGTCATGCGGCTCGTCCCACACGCGGGGCGGCGATGGAAAACACCAACCCTCCCAGGGCCGCGCCCAGGACGATCGCGATGTTTCCCGCACCCATCAATGCAACCAACAAGCCGGCAAGTCCACCCATAGCCATGCCAACCAGCGCCACCAGCAGCCTTTTTAACATATATTGCTATGCTCATAGTAGCTGTGCGTAGTGGAATTGTCATCTTTGCACACGGATCCAGCGTCCCATCCGCCAACGATGCCGTGCGGGCCGTGGCGAAAGCGGTGGCCGCCGCCGGAGCGTTCGAACGCGTGGAAACCGCGTTCCTGGAAGCCCGGCCTAGCCTGGCCGAGGCCGTGGCGCATTTGGCGGAAGGCGGCATCACCCGCATCCTGGTGGTCCCATACTTCCTGACGCTGGGGATTCACCTGCAGCGCGACCTGCCAGCCATTGTGGAACGGCTTTCCCAGGCCCACGGGAACGTGGAAATCCGGGTTACGCCTCCGCTCGACGGGCATCCGGCGCTGGTACAGATCCTCCTTGAGCGCGCACATGAGGCGCTTTCCGATTGGAAATAAACGGTTTAGATTCGATGTCAAGCAATCCTTTGTTTTGGACTTGACAACAACACACTAAAGTTTGATAATGGGACTGTACTAATGAGCATCAGGAGGATTTCAGGAACATGGGAAAGATCATAGGCATCGACTTGGGAACCACGAACTCCGTGGTGGCCGTGATGGAAGGCGGGCAACCGACTGTGATTGCCAACCAGGAAGGCAACCGCACCACGCCGTCCGTCGTGGCGTTTACCAAGAGCGGGGAACGGCTGGTTGGGCAAGTCGCCAAACGGCAAGCCATCACCAATCCCGAGAACACGGTTTTCTCGATCAAGCGCTTCATGGGGCGGCGCTATGACGAAGTTACGGAAGAAATGAAGATGGTCCCCTACAAGGTGGTGCGCGGCGATACGGCCGATGCGCGCGTGGACATCAGCGGCAAGAAGTATTCACCGCCGGAAATCTCGGCGATGATCCTGGGCAAGCTGAAAGAAGCGGCCGAGGCGTATTTGGGCGGCAAGGTCACCCAAGCCGTGATCACGGTGCCGGCCTACTTCAACGACGCACAGAGGCAAGCCACCAAGGACGCGGGCAAGATCGCCGGCCTGGAAGTGATGCGCATCATCAACGAGCCGACTGCGGCGGCGCTGGCCTACGGCCTGGACAAGAAGAAGAACGAAACCATCGCGGTGTACGATTTCGGTGGGGGCACCTTCGATATTTCGATCCTGGAAGTGGGCGAAGGCGTGGTGGAAGTGAAATCCACCAACGGCGATACGCACCTGGGCGGCGACAACATCGACCAGCGCGTGATGGACTGGATCGTCTCCGAGTTCAAGCGCGAGTCGGGCATCGAACTGTCGAAGGACCAGATGGCGCTGCAGCGCCTCAAGGAAGCGGCAGAGAAGGCCAAGATGGAATTGTCCACGCTGCTGGAGTCGGAGATCAACCTGCCGTTCATCACGGCGGACGCCTCGGGCCCCAAGCACCTCACCATGAAACTGACGCGCGCGCGCTTCGAGCAGATGGTGGAGGATATCGTGCAGCGCTCCGTGGGGCCGTGCAAGCAGGCGCTGGCGGACGCCAACGTCACCCCCACCCAGATCGACGAAGTGGTCCTGGTGGGCGGCCAGACGCGCATGCCGCGCATTCAGCAGATCGTGCGCGATTTATTCGGCAAAGAGCCGCACAAGGGCGTGAACCCGGATGAAGTCGTAGCTGTGGGCGCAGCGGTGCAGGGCGGCGTGCTGGGCGGCGAAGTGAAGGACGTGCTGCTGTTGGACGTGACGCCTCTGTCGCTGGGCATCGAAACGCTGGGCGGCGTGTTCACCAAGCTGATCGAGCGCAACACCACGATTCCGACGCGCAAGGGCGAAACGTTCTCCACGGCGGCCGACAATCAGCCATCGGTGGAGATCAAGGTGTTCCAGGGCGAGCGCGCCATGGCGCAGCACAACCGGTTGCTGGGCGTGTTCCAGCTTGGCAACATTCCGCCCGCGCCGCGCGGCATTCCGCAGGTTGAAGTGACCTTCGATATCGACGCCAACGGCATCTTGAATGTCGCGGCGAAAGATAAGGCGACCAACAACGAGCAGAAGATCACCATCACGTCCTCTTCGGGCCTGTCGAAAGACGAGGTGGACAAGATGGCCAAGGACGCCGAATCGCATTCGGCGGAAGATCGCCAGCAGCGCGACACCATCGAGACGCGCAATCGCGGCGACGCCATGATCTATAACGTGGAAAAGACGTTGAAGGAGCATCGCTCCAAGATCGGCGAAGAGGAAGCCAAACACATCGAAGAAGCCATCGAAGAGACCCGCAAGGCTATGCAGGGGAATGAGCTCGGCGTGCTCAACGCGGCCATCGACAAGTTGACCGCCGCCAGCCACAAATTGGCTGAGGCCATGTACAAGTCGGCGTCGGGCCCGGGGGGCGCGGCGGGCGCCGGGACGGGGCCGGGCGCCGATGGCGGTCCGGGCGCGGACGGCGGTCCGAAGAAGAAAGACGACGTCGTGGACGCCGAGTTTGTGGACGTCGACGATAAGAAGTAGGGGCTAGGGGCTGGGGGCTAGGGTTTTGTCTTTCCCTGCTCCCCGCCCCGAATCCCCAGACCCATCCAAACCCCATGTCTCCCAAGCACGATTATTACGAAACGCTAAAGGTGGCCAAAGGCGCCAGCCAGGATGAGATCAAGAAATCCTATCGCCGGCTGGCGCGCAAGTTTCATCCGGATGTCAACCCGGGCGACAAGGCCGCCGAGGAACGTTTCAAGCAGGTGCAGGAAGCTTACGACATCCTGAGCGACGCGAAGAAACGCCAGGTCTACGATCAGTACGGGTTCTATTCGGACAACATCCCGGCGGGCGGCGCGGGCGCGGGGCCGCCGCCCGACATGAATTTCGACAGTTTCGACTTTACCGACTACTTCCAACGTGGCGCGCAGGGCGGCGCACGGCGGGCGGCCACCGGCAGCGGCGGAGGAAGCGCGGGCGGCTTCCGGGATATGTTTTCGAACCTCTTCAACCGGGGTGAAGGGCCGCCACCGGCGCCGGAGAAGGGCGACGATCTCGAGTACTCGCTGAATATCGATTTCTGGCAAGCCATCAAGGGCACCCAGACCCGGCTCAACATCACGCGCTACGACACCTGTCCCACTTGCCACGGAAGCGGCGCGGCCGGCGGCCAGACCATGACATGCCCGGAATGCAATGGCTCCGGCTCGGTTTCCCAGATGGCCGGCGCCATGCGATTCAACCTGACCTGTCCGAAGTGCGGCGGCAGCGGCAAGCTGAAGAACGCCTGCCCCACGTGCCAGGGCGAGGGACGCATCGCGCACACCGAGACCGTGGATGTGCGCATCCCGCCCGGCGCGCGCAACGGCTCGCGGCTGCGGGTACCGGGCAAGGGCAACGCCGGCTCCATGGGCGCGCCCTCCGGCGATCTCTACATCACCACGCGCGTGGAGGAGCATCCCTACTTTCACCGCGAGGGCGACGACATTCACATCCGCGTGCCGGTGACCGTATGGGAAGCCGGACTGGGATCCAAGATCGAGGTGCCCACCATCGACGGCCGCACGTTGCTGAAGATACCGCAAGGCACCCAGAACGGCCAGAAGTTCCGGTTGCGGGAGAAGGGCGTTCTCAACGCCCGCACCAACGTGAGGGGCGATCAGATCGTGGAGGCCGCCATCCAAGCGCCCAAGGTGCAGGATGAACGCACCAAAGAGATTCTGCGCGAGCTGGCCGGGCTGCATCCGGAAGATCCGCGCGCGGATCTGTGGACGACACTCTAGGGACAATATGGGCAAGGGAAAATCCAAAGGCTCGTACATGATCTCGTCGGTGGCCGAACAATACGGCATCCACCCGCAGACGTTGCGCCTTTATGAAAGAGAAGGGCTTCTGAAACCTTCCCGCAGCGATGGCAACACCCGGTTATTCACGGATGGCGATCTGGAACGCCTGGAAGTGATTCTGCACCTGACGCGCGAACTGGGAGTCAACCTGGCCGGAGTGGAAATCATCCTGAACATGCGGGAAAAGATGGCCGAGATGCAGGTGCAGATCGAGGAATTCGTGACCACCCTGAACCGCGAGCTGGCGGCGCACCGGCGGCCCCCCGCGCCGGACGACAAGCGTTCCCTGATTCGAGTGATGAGTGTGACAAACAAGAAGTCGGAAGTCAGAAGTCAGAAGTCGGAATAGGGGGCGTCTCGGCTTCTGTCTCCTTCCGTCTCCAGCGTGAAGAGGGATACTTTCGAGAGCCGGACGTACGGCCGGATCTCTCCCAGAGCCAGCCCGCTCGCGCCCGGGGAGCGGGCGCGAAGGCGGCCACAGGAACGCAGTAACCATTTCAGGCCAGGGGCGTTCCGTCTTAGAGGCAGCCAAGGACTTAGTGGCCCACGTACATTCCCACATACGCGGGGCCGAGGTATTCTTTCGTGACTGCCACGTTCGAACCGGTGACCAAGCTCACCCTCTCGCTGCCAAGCATGCCGCTGCCACTGCCGTAGAGTCGGGCCATCGCATCCGCCGCGGCACTTCCGACGGGCTGGAGCGGCGTAACCGAGTAGGTCCAATAACAGCCGTAGGCGGTCTCCGGGTCGCACACTTGCGCGACAAATTCGTACTGGCCGCTCCCGTTCGGCTGAACCCACGCCTCCCAAAGGTAATTGTAGTATCCCAGGTGGTTCTTCGGTAGCGACATAGGATTGGAGCTCTGGGAGCTCCCAAACGATGGCGACACGAGGTCCGCAAGAGGAGGGTTGACAACCTCGCTAACGGAGTAGCAACTCTGGGCGCCGTGTCCCCCTTGGCTGCCGGCACACTGGTCGGCGGGCAATTCGTAATAGAAGTAGTCGCTTACCGGGCTAAAGTTGTGTGCAAAACCGTACTCCGCGCCACCCTGGCTACAGATGTTGGTATCGAAGTAGATCCCAGCGACGGACCCTGGGAACCCGGCGGCTGGCGCGGTCGTCCCAAGTGAATACCCACCGTTGACTTTGAAGCCGCGCACGGTAATTCCAGAGCCCGACACTGGTTCGGAGGCGGACTGGTAGTCCCCTCCAATCGCGGGCCACGGTGCACGGACGATGGTCCCGCTCAGTACATTAACCCAAGGAAGCGGTTGGCTAGCGGAATTCCCAGTATTGTAATACCAATACACTGGGAAGGCCGTGGTTCCTGAGTCATAGCTTGCATTCTCTTCGCAGCCGTACACGTCTGGCAGGCCCGTGTTACCGAGCGGCCCGGTCGTATACCCCGGCGTGCTTGAACTGATTGGGCCCGACGCCACATAGTAAAGCGAGACGTATTGGACCGCTCCGAAGACGTTACTTTCGGTCGGAGGGTTGTCTGGATGGCTGGCCCCATTTTCGTCGTACAATTCAAAATATTGCGGCCACACCGATTGCCAGGTAGGGGCCTGCGCAGGTGCGACAGCCCGTACAAGTAAGAAGCCGATAAAGAACACCATTACACGGCCGATTGCCGAAGTTGACATACAGTTTTATCCTTTTAGGTTGTTAAGTGAAATTAGGACAGACTGGAAACAGTGAAACGGTTAGGAACAGTTGGTTCTCCGGATCCCTGTGTGGAATCTGCGCTGCTCCCGGAAGATTGCGATTAGTTAGCCTTGCGGATAACCCATTGGTAGTATATCAGATCTGCAACTCTGTCAAGCGGATTGTTTGTTGTTTTTTTCAGGTTTAGTTTTTTTCAGGTTTAGCCTTTCTTAGGCTTACTTTAAGCGCGGGGCGACGACACTCACATCCGCGTGCCGGCGACCGTATGGGAAGCCGGGCTGGGCCCAAGGCTCAGCGCGAACGCACCAAGGAAAGTCTGCGCGAGCTGGCGGAGCTGCATCCAGAGGATCCGAGCTGCGCGAATCTCCCAAACGGCGCTGTGGCCGTCGGCGGCGGAACGTACGGTGCCCCAGAGTGGAGGCAGAAGACAGAAGTCAGAAGTCAGAAGTCGGAATAGATCTCCCACCTCGGCTTTTTTAGCTTCATGATCCCGGGTAAAATTGCGTGCCGCTGCCCCGCCTTCAACTCTGCCCGTTCCAGTTGTTGCAACGTCTTGCCACGTATACTCTAGCCGTCCGGCTGATGCCCGTCACAGTGCCGCTGTAACCCGGCACTGAAAAGCCATCGGACCCGGGAACATGGTCGCCTATCGAAATTTAGATCGGCTCTGGTTCGGCGGGCTGCGCCGGTCCGGCACAGCCCGGCTCCCGCGCAGTGTAGGTGTTTCCTTCATAGGTCTTCGGCCCGGGGCACGCACGGGCCAACGTCCATGCAACTCGCCAACCACTCGGATCTCTGTTGTCGCCATGCGACGGAGAAGAATACAGGGTAAGGCCGGCGGGGAGCGAGCGACAGACGGAGTTCACGTCCGCGACGCGATTTCGCCGTCCCGCGGATTCGCGCCAGGAAATCGTCACGATGTTCCAGCTACAATGAGAGAATGTTGAGGGTCGTACCGCTTTTCTTAGCAGCAGCCGCATTCTTCGGCCAAACTCCGCCGCCAACACCCCAAAACGCTCCCCCGCAAGCCAGCCAGAGCGCTCCGCCGGAGGTCGACACGGCCTTGCGGGCGCGCATCACCCAGTTCTACCAATTGCAAGTGGACAGCAAGTTCATGAAGGCGTTGCAACTCGTGGCGGAAGACACCCAGGATAAGTTCGTCGAATTGGATAAGCCCACTTACCGGAGCTTCCAGATCGGAAGTATTCGGTACTCCGACGATTTCACTAAGGCGGAAGCGCTGCTGACCGTGGACAGGGTGCTGGCCATCCAGGGATTCATAGGCCACCCCCTGCCCATGAAGTTGACCAGCCGCTGGAAGCTGCAGGACGGCCAATGGTTCTATTACGTGGATCCGGAAAAGGACCGGCCCGTCAGCCCATTCAGCGCGCACGTTCCTGGCATAGCCAAGCCCCCCAGTACCGCGGCAAGCGCGCCGCGTCCGCTGCCACCCATGCCCAAGAACCTTCCGGACCCGCGTTGGCTGAACGCCGACAAAACCAGCGTCCAACTCAAGTCCACCGGCCCCTCCGCGGAACAAGTCACGATTTCCAACCCGTCGCCCTGGCCCGCGACGCTTACATTTTCCGGCCCAACAGTGGATGGACTCGAGGTTAAACTGGACCCCATGACCGTTAACGCGCGCCAGAAGGCCATATTGAGCATTCGATCGAGCGGCGCCCCCCAGACTCCCAAGACGCCCATTACGATCATGGTAACGGTGCGGCAGACCAAGCAGACTATTCCGATTAAGGTCACGTTTGCGAACTGAGAAAGAAGTCGGGAGACAGAAGAAGTTAGAAGACAGAATAGCGGCACGCCTGGGCGGCTGCATTCTGACTTCTGACTCCCGACTTCTAAACATCGACGCCCTGCGTCGATGTTGGCGAGCGCAGCTCGCCTACTGGATCGGGATCGCCGTTGGATTCCCGAACAGCAACTTCGTGCCGTTATCGTAATACACGCCGATGGCGAACGGTGAACTGTTATTGCCGGTGGCCGCGTTCTCCGGCACCTGGAAAGCCACTTCATAGACGCCTACCATATCGTCGGAGTACGTTTGCGAGACGATCAGCACTCCGTTATTGTCGACCCCCACCGCCAGTTGCGCGCTCACCGTCAGCACCTCGGGCACCCAGTTATTACCGCTATCGAGCACCAGCGGATCGAATTCATTGGTAGACAGGTTGGGCGAGGTCTGGCCCAGCCCCGTAACAAACATCCGGAGTATGTCGCCGGGCCGGGCCGGGTTCGCCGCGGAGATGAGCGATCCATCCGACCTCACCAGGATCGCGCGCGATACATTGTCGGTATCCGTGAATGTGAAGATACCGGGACTGTACTCCGTGACATCGACGCTGAAGGGCTGGGAAGCGGTGTTGCCGACAGTGACCACCAGGGGGACCGCGGTACCCAATCCCAACTGGCAGGGGACTTGGACCGCCAGGGATTCCTGGCCGTTTACGTTCGCCACGTACAGAATCGGGGCGGAGGCGGGCGGCGTGCCGAACTGCACGGTGACGCCGGCCAACTGGTACTGCGGCGCGATGAAAGGCTGCACTACGCCTTGCAGGCCAGTCGCCAGCCCAGATCCGTAGATCGTGACCAGGCTGCACGGCGAAGCCGTGGGGGCAGCCGCGAAACCTGCCGCGTTGACCACCGCGGTGATCGTCGGGCCGGTTGGATTGACGGCCAGGCTGAATTGCTGGCTGTACGTGACGCCTCCGTACCCAACGCTGGCGGTGATCGCGACCGGCCCGTCTTTGGCGCCCGCCGTGACGTTGACCTCAGCCTGGCCCGCTGCATTGGTGATGGCATCGCAGTTTTGCGACGTGCAGGAGGGCGTAGTGCCCGTGGAAGAGCTTGCGCTCAGATTAGCGGACCCGCTGGTGACCACAAAGTCCACGGTAGCGCCGGACACCGGCACGGTGCCGTCGTTCACCTGCACGACCAGCGGATTGGTGAAGGGCATCCCTTCGACCGCCTGCTGGTTATTGCCGGAAACGATCGTCAGAGCCGTGACAGTCTCATTCAGATCGATTGTGAATATGGTTTGCGCCGGGGTCTTGCTGCCCAGCGTGGAGGTCAGCGCGGCCGTAACTTGCACGGGTCCCACGGTGGGGGTTACGTAGTTCGCAGCTTCGCCTGTGGAGCCGGAAGTTGAGGTTGGAGTGCCGAGGGTGCCGGTGCCTTGGGTCACGGTCCACGTGACCTCCGCGCCGTCGGACGGATCGCCTCCAAGATCGGTGACCAAGGCGATCAACTCCGCCTTCACGCCGGGACTGACAGTCTGAGTGGCGTTGCTAAATGGCTTGATGATCGCCGGCGGTCCGGCCGTGACCGAATAATCCGCTGGTCCAAAGCTCTCAAAGGTGGTGCCGCCCACTAAAATCGTATACGAACCGGATCCGACCTTGCCGCCAAACACTGGCGTGCACGTCGCGATGCCCGAGGAGTTCGTAAGGGCGAGATCCGGTTGCTGGCCGGTCTGGCCCGCTTGCGGGGCGCAAATTACAGTCGAGGTGGTAACGGTGTCTTGCAGCGATATCCCAATCCCCGCGAGGGGCCCCGCGATTCCGAATCCAAGCACGCCCACTTGAATCACCGCGGCCGATTGGCCCGTTTGGCCCGATAGCGCAGGAGGCACGAGCGACGTGATCAGGACGGCGCTGGCGGGAGGCACCAACCCGGCGCCGGGGGCTGACGCCGTTTCCACGAACGTAACGCTGACATTCAAGGCTGATGCCTTGATCGTCGAGGGGTTAAAGCTTGAACCGAAGAGGGGCGAGTAGCCCGCGAAACTATAGGAGGCCTGGCCGGCCGAGTTCGTCATGGACGTCGCCGTGACTGGTTGCAAGCCCGATTGTGTAATGGTCCACGTAACCGTGGTATCCGCCGCAGGCGCGCCAGTAGATCCGTTCACCTGCACCACCAGCGGGGCGAACTTGGGAGCGCCAAGGCAGTCCGGGCACACCAACTGTCCGTTACCGGAAACCATGGAAACGCTTTGCGCTTGACAGAAAGCCGGGAAAAGGAACAACGCGGTTAGAAAGCCGGCGGAAAGCTTGAGTTTCTGCATACACGTCCTCCTGACGTTAAAGGAAAGAATTAAAGATGGCGGACGCGGAACACCAGTTTAGCACCATCCGGGTCAAAAAAAAAGGGGGAGCTTAAAAGCTCCCCCCGTTTCACGACGACTGCCGTGAAGGTTAGTGAACGAGTTGTTCGCCCGGTTGGTTGGTGCTGCAACCGATGCCCGAAGCGCAAAGGAACGCTTGCGGTGCGCGAGTCGCATCCGGGATGACCAGCGCCAGATAGGCGGCCGCGAACTTTTGTACGCCCGTGTCGCTCACGAAAGAATAACCGTGAGCAAACTGGAAGTCGCAAGTCGCGATCGCGTACCCGATAGACCCACCACCCGCCACCGTGTCATAGGCCACATCGGTCTCGGACAGCGAGAAATACCAGGTCTGGCCCGGCTGAATCAAGCCGTTGCCGTTAGGCGGAGTAAGCGGCCCATACGTGTCGGTCGAATAGACAAACCCAGGAGTGTTCCCAGGCAGTGCGGTTCCGATGTTCGTAGAGAGACCGCCAGCGGTGGCGTCGTTGATACCCCAGAAGGCGACAGTACAGGCGCCCGTTTGAGCAGTGGCGCCCAAGCCGCCATCCGCCGTGGTGTTGGAGATAGCGATACCGGTGTCAAACCCGGTGTAGTCGGTAACGTACGGGAACAGCAGGATCGTCTGGCACAGATTCACTACGAAGAGATCCTGCACCGCCGGCGCATTCGGGTAATTGTACTGGGCCGCGTTCAGGAACTCCGGAATCGGACCGGCGCCCGTCCAAGCAGCTTCTTGGGGACTGAACCCGCTCAAAGCGGTGGCGGTGACGTTATTCTGCGGGCTGCCCGTTGGGCTGCCCGGGGCTCCCGTAAACGCGACGTAGATGTTGAACGTAAAGGAGTCCGTCGCGAAGGGATTGTCGGCCGTGACTTGCCATACGACCGTTTGGCTCGTCGGAGCGCCGGTTTCATTGTCGGTGAGCAGCACTACGCCGGATGTCGCGGGAGTTGGACTAATCATGGAGGCGACTCCGCCGACCCCGTCCGTTGAGGAGGCGTCGACATAAACCTGGACGCCCGACGGAATGTTGCTAATAACCGTCTGGAATTCCGTAGCTTGAGAGGCTAGGCCCGTGGTCCCGGTGGCGAGCGCTACCTGCAGGCCGCTTTCCGAGTATTCGACAGTCCCCGGCGTAGTCTGGCCTCCGTTCGGGCAAGACGGGTAGCTAACGCCGGTGCAGTTCTGGACCTTAAACGCGGTTTGGAAGTTCTCCGTGAATGTTACGGCACCAACTCCAGTCACACCATAGGTTTGGCACTGGAGGAAGGTGGAAGCGGCAGTACCCGGACTGAACAGCAAACCGTTTGAAACGAAACCAACGATTAACGGCGCGGTCTGGGCGATCAGAATGGAGGTGCTGCTGCTCGACCCGACAAACGCATAAACGGTGGTCAAGGAGATTGGCGAGGACGGAACATTGGCCGCCTGGATACGAACGTTCGTGATGCGATACGTGCGCGTCCCGGTAGCCGGCGGGTCAACCGGCACGCCAAGGAACGTAATAGAGTTCGCCGTTCCACCGGGCCCTCCCGGAATTCCCTGGAAGACGTTGTATCTGCCTGGTTGGTTGAATGTTTGGCCGCCGTCGCCCTCCACCGTGCACAGCGCACCGTTGGTGGGCGTGGTGCAAACGGTTTGGTTTGCCGGACTGGGATCGTCAACCAACAACAACGAGTCTAGACCCAGGCCAATGCTGGGAGTGCCCAAAATCGCACTGACGTTTACAAAAATATTGGCCTGCGGTATGGTCTGACCCACGGGCGTAGGCCCTGTGGAGCTAGTACCGTTTACACAGGTCAATACGATATCGCCGACCAATTCGGTGAGCCCTTCGTGACGAAGCGTGGGCTGCACCGCGGTGCCGGCGCTGCACGAGATCTGTGGATTTGATTGTGCGACCGCCGGAACCGCCGATCCTAGTACCAGGACGAGCGCAGCGAGCGCCAGAAACCATCTGCGAAAATCTGCCATTTCCTTCTCCTTGTGAATTGCGAAATTGAATCGGTCGAAGTTCTCTATCAACCTGAGCCTCTCTACAACTGCCTTCTCTACCACCAGGGAACTTCTCCGTGCGGGCGGAGATTTCATTAAATTTCTTGCCGGCAACCCTACTGCCTGGCACCGGGTACTGCTGAACTACCCCCTGCGATGGGGCTGCGTATCTCTAGTTTTTGTCCTTGGCCGACTCGCAGGATTGCCTAAAAATTGCGCCTGTGCTAGCACAGTAAAGATATTCATATCGTATCGCTGCGTCCGTGTCAAGAGAAATTCTTTGCATTCAACGGAGATCCCACGGTTTCGGGGTCCCTAAAGCACACATCGAACGGTACGCTCGAATTACATCACGATGCCTGTCCGCCAGTCAACAGTTTCACACCGAATCGTCTCATTTTAACGATTTTTAATGAAAGCCGCCCAAGCGGGATCTGCCACGGTTCCCAATGTACCACATTATCAATCACTTGTGAGCAGTTTTCATAGGGGCAATTGTGCCCTTGCGTACAACCGCTTTTGTGCCGGATACCGGGATCCGGGCTACCGCCCTCAAACCCGCAGCAAGGTACCGGCCGATTCCCGCCCCGTTAGCCTCGAAAGTGCATATAGATACCATTGCAACTGCCGTTCGTAGCGCGTGGAGTTGGCCGCGTCGCTCTTGAAATCGACCACTATCCAACGATCCCGCTCCACAAAGGCCAGATCGATTACGCCTTCCAGCAGCCGCCCGTCTTCCAGGCGCAAATGGATCGGCAACTCCCGGTGGCAGCGCTCGGCCCCGCGCGCGCGTGCCAGCAGCGGGTGCGCCCAGGCGCCTTCCACCGCCGAGGCCGCCGCATTGGCTTCTTCACCGGGCGCATCCAGCAGGCGCGCATGCACCCGCGCCAGGGCGGCGATCTGCCCGGACGTGCCCCGCAGATCGAGATCGCGTAGAATAGCGTGCACCAGAATGCCGAAACGGCGGCCGCCGGCGCGTTCGGCGCGTGTCGAAACATCTTCAATGTGCACATATCGGCGCTCCGGCGGTTCTTCAATACCCTCCGTGGGAGAAATAATTCGAAAAGCCGGTAACCGGCCTGTTTCGAACGTCTGCCGGCGCTCCTTCCGCCATTGCCGATAGCGCGCGATGCCCTCCGCGGCGCGCGCGGCAGGCTCGGGCGCCAGAATATCCTCCTGCCGCAGGCCGAAACCGGGCGCCACGTCCAGCCGTAGCCCGAGGGGGTCCCACCACACCACATGGTGATCGCCCGATTGCGGGCGATGCAGGCCCGGACGCACGGAATCCTCGGGACGCCCGAAATATTCCGCGGGGCGTTCCAGCACGGTGCGGTCGCCCGCAAATGCCGGACAACCCGCGGCGGCGGCCTTCGCGCGCCGCTGGTCGCGCGCCGGATAGATGGCTTTGTTGAGCGGACCGAGCCAGCCGTCGCGCTCCTCATCGCCCACCGCGGGGATCACCAGCAGATCGCGCGCGCGGGTGGCCGCTACGTATGCCACGCGCACGCCTTCGGCCAGTTCGCGGGTGTGCTCGCGCTCTTCGTGTTCCAGCAATTCCCATGGCGCGGCGTTCAACAAGCGTGTCGCGCATAGATTTCCGTCGACAAAGCGCTCGGCTTCGCGCGCCGCCAGATTGGCGGTCATATCGGCCAGGATCACCACGGGGAATTCCAACCCCTTCGCCCCATGCACCGTCATCAGGCGCACGCCGTCGGAGGCCTCTTCGAGCACCGGCGCCTCGGTCGATTCGGCCTTCTCCGCCTGCGCCGCCAGTTCCTCCACGAAGCCGCGGAAGGAAAGCCCGCCCGTCAACTCGAACGTGCGGGCCAGATCGCAGATGCGGTAAACGTTCGCCAGCGCCTGCGGCCCGGCGCGGCGCAGCGTGAATCCGGCATGCGCGCGTGTGGCTTCGAGCAGCGCGTTGATGGTGTCCGCGACCGGGCGCTGGTTGCGCTGGCGATGCAGGTCCGCCAGAATCGACAGAGCTTCGACGATGGGCGCGAACGCGGCTGGCAAGTCCTCCGGCATGTGGCGGAATGGGTGCAGGCGGCGGTCGCCTTCCAAGCGGAAGCGCAACAGCAGATCGTCCGGGATGGCGAACAACGAGCCGCGCAACGTGCCAAAAACCGACAGTTCGTCGTCCGGCCACTCGATGGCGGCCAGCGCCACGCGCACGGTTTCCACTTCTTCGCGGTGATAGAACGACTTCGATCCGACCAGCAGGTGCGGAATCCCGCGCGCTTCGAGCGCCCGCGTGTAGTCGCGCGAAAGGTCCGTGCCGTAATTCGTCAGCCGCCGGAACAGCACGCAAATATGTTTGGCCTGCAGCGGCACGCGCGCGCCGTCCCGCGGATCGCGCACCTCCCAGCCGCTCCCGTTTCTCAGCCATTCGATATACGCGGCAATGGCATCCGGCAGGCAGGCGTTGATCTTTTCCTTGCTGATGCGCATCATGCCGTACGGCGCTGGCGCCGGCAGCACCACGATGGCCGGCTGCCTGTCGTACGGCGGGGTGTGCTCTTCGAGCGGCGCATAGCGCGCCTGGCCGCGGTCCCGATCGCCCGTCATCTCCGGTGCGAAGGCCGCATTCACAAGATGCTGGATGGCCGGCACCGCGCGAAAGCTCTTGGTCAGGTGGATGCGCGCCACCCCGCGCGCAGCCAGCGCCTCACACACGTTTTCATATAGCGACACATCGGCGCGCCGGAATTTGTAGATGGATTGCTTGGGATCTCCCACCACGAAAAGCTTGCCGGGGATGGGCGTCACCTGCAGCCAGTCGTTTTCGGCGGGGTTGTCCGCGGCCAGCAGGATCAGGATTTCGGCTTGCAGCGGATCGGTGTCCTGGAATTCGTCCACGAAGACGCGGCTAAAGCGGTCTTGCAGATATTTGCGAACCCCGCGGTCGTCGCGCACCAGGTTGCGCACCAGCAGCAGCAGATCGAGGAAATCGAGCTTGCCCGCCCGCTTCTTGCGCTCCTGGTAGGCCTCGACATAGTCCTGCATTTCGTCGCGCAGTGCGGCCGCGAAATCGGCGCCGGCATCCCTGCGGAAATCGTCCAGATCGCGCAGCAACGCATCGCGCGCATCCAGCACCTCCTGCCGTGAAATGCCGGGCGCGAAGTTTCCGGAGCCTTTCTTGAAGTCGCGCTTCAGATCGCGCTCCAGCTTCAGCAGGCGCGCTTCCATACTGTCGTAATCGGAGGCGCCGTAATCGGAAGGGCCGCCGCCGAGTTCCCGCAACGGGCGCATCGATTTCACCAGATTGTCGCCGGCCCGCGGACACTGCCGCACCACGGAATCGAGCGCGCGGCATTGCGCCAGCAGCGTGTCGATGCGGCCCTGGCGATCGAACGGCCGCTTCCGCCACGAAGCGGTGTGGTCCCGCCAATCCACCAATTGCTTGCCCGCATACTTGAGCGACTCCACCGGCGCGCTGTCGGATTGCCAGTTGTCGCGCCACGCCAAGCGCGCCAGCGCGCGCCGTAACGCGTCCGAGCCCGCATCCAGCTTCCGTTGGAACCACAAATCGAAGGCGCGTGCGCGCAGACGGTCGGCTTCCGGCTCCGTAAGCTCTTCGAAATCCGGATCGATCCGCGCTTCCACCGGACGCTCGCGCAGGATCTGCGCGCAAAATCCGTGGATGGTGCCGATGGCCGCCTCTTCCAGGCGTTCCAGAGCGTCCTCGAGATTCCCGCGCTCATCGGCGTCGGCGCAAGCGGAGCGGGCTTTGTCGAGTTCTTCGCGCAGCCGGATCTTCAGTTCGCCGGCCGCCTTATGCGTGAAGGTGACCGCGACGACCTCGTGGACCGGCGTGCCGGTCGCCAGCACGCGCACGATGCGCCGGATCAGTTCCGAGGTCTTGCCCGTACCCGCCGAAGCTTCCACGATCAGGCTTTCGCCGAGCGAGGTGCGGATGCGCTCGCGTGCCGCATTGTCGTCTGTCTGAATGCCCGGAATCACGGAATGTTCCTCAGAGCCTGTAATGCGTCCAATGCATCCCGGCGTTTGCGCGATGTGCGCCGCTCTTCGTTAGGGCCGCAAACCGGCAGATAGTCGCACATTCCACAAGCGCCCGATTGCGGTGCGGCCGGCAGAAATCCGCGGTCGATTTCGCCGTCGATGATCGACATGGCGTGCTTGAAGAAGGCGCGGTGATTGGGCGTGATATCGAACGGGATCTCCTGGTAGCCGCCGCGCTGCGTACAATACGAAAGCCGGCTCACTTCGGCGGAAGCGCCCAGCAGGCTCTCCGCGGCCGCCGCGTACGCCAGCGGCTGCATCAAGACGCCGCCTCCCACGTACTTCGGCAATTCCTGCGGCGGCTTGCCGGTCTTATGATCCGTGATGCGCAGGGTGCCGCGCACGGGATGCTTCTCGATCAGGTCGATGGCCCCGCGCAGCCGCACGCCGCTATCCAGCACGGCTTCGGCTTGGGTGCTTTGGGGGTCGCGCAACTCGTCCCGTTGAATACCGAAGCTGAATTCGAAATGCGATGGCGCCCAGCCATCGTCGGCCGCGGCGGCTTGTCTGATCCAACCATGCAGATCGATGCGCAGATCCTGGATCTCGCTGCGCCACACGCGCGGAATGGCGGGCGCCAGTTTTTCCTCATTCTCCGCCGCCACGCGATCCAGCACGCTGTCGGCGATTTCCATAACCCGCGCGGCATTCTGCGGGCGCATCGGCAGCAGTTGGGCCGATTGCAATTCGCGGAACAGCCGGAACTGCGCCTCGTGAAACAGCGCGCCGCGCGTCAGCGGGTCCATCTGCTCCAACGCGACTTTCTCCTCCCGCGGACGCAGCTTGTGGATGGCATGCAGCAGGAAACGGTACGGGCACGCCGCAAAATGCTGCAGCGCCGATGGCGAGTAGCTGCGCGCCGCGAGCCGTTGCGTGGCCAGCACCGCGCGCGTGGCGGCGTCCGGATCGACGATGCCATCCGCGGGGAACCATCCGACGCGGTTGCGGCGCGCGTACCGGCGCAGGGACTCCGCCAGATAATTGTTGGCCTCGATCAGGTAGTGGCCCGCGCCCCTGGCATCTTCGGGCTGCGCTTCAAACGTGCGGCCCAGCGCGGCCAGATCGAACTCCGCGTCGTCGATGGCTTCCATCGCCTCCACCGGCGCCGGCCAATCCAGCCGCGACGGAGCGCCCTGGCGCGCCTTCTCTTCGAATGTGCGCAATTCGGGCAGCCGTCCATATGCCGCGCGCACGATTTCGAGCGCATAGAACGACGGTACGCGCGGGCGCGATTCGACCGCGTCCACGCGCGGGTATGAGAATACCAGCCGCGTGCGGGCCGCCGCACAAGCGATATGCAGACGGCGGCGTTCGTCGGCCACGCGGTTGTCCTGCACTTGCAAGCCCGCATTCAAAGCCTTGCGGTACTCATCCAACAAGATCGGATCTTCGTGCGGGCGGCTGGGAAACAGCCCCTCGCAGAGTCCCGGCAGAAACACGACGTCGAACACGCGTCCGCGCACTTCATCGATGCCGCTCACAAACACGCTGCCGTAACGGCGCAGCGGCGGCTCGCGGCGCAGAAAGCGCAGCCGATCGGAGAGCACGCCGGAAACTTCATCGAGGCCCACCGGCCCCACCTCGGCCATGGCCTGCAACTCCCCCAAGACCGATTGGACCGATGTCGGCTGGCGCAGCGCGGCCTCGGCCAGCGCGCCCAGATGCGCGATCCAGTCGCCCCAATCGCCCTGCCGCGGCAATGCGGCCAGCCGGTCGATCAGCGGCAGGGCAAAATTTTCCAGATTCTTGAGGCGCGCGATCTCGCGTTCGAGGTGCTGGCGGCGGCCTTCTTCTTTTTCACCAAGGTCCGCCAGCCGTACGCGGAACTCCGCTTCCAAACCGCGCAGGCGTCGCGCCCAACGCTCGCGCCCGCCGATCACCGCTGCATCCACCAGCAGCTTCTCCCAAGCCGCGGGCGATTGCAGCGTGCCGCCGATCACCGCGGCGTCTTCGTCTTCCGCCGGCTCGGCATCGGCTTCCGCCTCCGGTGCCTCAGTTTCAGAGCGCTCATACAAGCGGGCCAGCATTTCGTCATTCGGCGTCTCGGCTAGCAGCGGGTTCTGGAGATCCCGCGCAGGACTGGAGGCCCGCCCCACCGGTGGCGCTTGCCCCAACGAGAGATACTCGGCGAACCGGGTAGCGGAGCATCCTTCCCCGGCGCAAGCCAGCAACGCCAGAAACGCCCGCCCAGCCGGATCCGGCCGCGCCACGCCCCGGCTGAAATACGCCGGGATACCCGCCCGCCGCAGCGCTTCCTCCACCAACGGCTGGTATCGCTCCGGCGACCGCAGCAGAATGGCCATCCGGTCGAAAGCCTCGCCGTCCCCCGCCGCTTTGCGGATGCGCCGCGCGATTTCGACACATTCGAGCGACTCACCCGCGGCCGAGAAGTAGTCCAGGGTGGAGTCCGGCTCCCCGGCGGGCGCGACGGTTTCCGGAACAAAGAGGGATTGGCGAATGCGGTCGAGGGTTGAAGTGGGCCAGGGCTCCAGGCCTGCGGCCGGCGTCCACGCCGGCCTGTTGGGAGGGTCCAGCCGCCCCTCGAAGACTGCCGGCGCGCGCTCCAGCACGGCTTCCAAAAATTCCCGCCGCAGCGCCGACTCCGCATCCACATCCAGCAGCACCGCCGGCAGCCCCAACAAACGGTGCTGCCCTACCCGCGCCGCCGCGATCGCATACCGCAACAGCATGGCAAAATCGGCCGCCGACCGGCTGGCCAGTTCCTCTTCGAACAACGCCGCTATACGTGCCAGATCCCGGCCGGGCGCGCCGGTATTCGCCACTTGCTCCGGGCGCACGCCTTCCAGGCGCAACTCCGCAATCGTACGCGCCACCGCGCGCGCCAGTCCGGGCGTCTCGGCCACCGGCTGAAAATACGGGATGGATTCCGCCTTCAGCTTATGGATCGCGCGCGCCACGATGGCCTCCGCGCTCAAGCCGCCCACGGGCGTGATACCGGCTTGCGCTAGCGGCCCTTCGGCCAGATCCACCGCCAGTGCGGTCGGCGTCATGCGATGTACGCCCAGCAGGCCGCGCACGCAGGCCGAACGTACGAAATCGTCCGCCGCGCCGCGCGTTTGGGCCAGCACCACAACCTCCGCATGGTCTTTCAGCGAAGCCAGAAAGTCTGCCGCCGCATCCAGCAACGCAGCATAGGAGGAAGATTGGACCACACGGCGCACTGAGGTCGAGTGTAACATCTCAATCCGATCGCACCTCCCGTCTCGTACACCGTTTGATAGTCTCAAACCCTTCGGACGCAGGGCGGAGAATTCGCAGACTTCTACGCTCTGGTCAGTTGAGCTTCAGGGGCGGGTGGCCGTTGCGGAAGGGGGCGGCCACCCCGTTTTTCTCGCAAGTAACATAAAAACGTGATAAAAACAAGAGTTCGATGCTGGTTCGAGAGCTACGCCCGCGCCCGCCCTCCTGGTCCGAATGCAGACAAAATTGCTGCCACCTGGCCCTGCCCTTTCACGCACTGGAATGGTCTCTGCAATGGCTGGCATTTTACCTGAGCCGGTGGGCGCTGCTGGAAGTCCTCGAATACTTGAGCGTTCTCTCAGTGCTGGTCGCGGTGATCTTCTATTTCACGGAATCCGGCGACCGGCAAAAGCAGAAACACTACCAGGCGTGGCAGGTCGTCAACACCGCGCAAGGCAAGGGCGGCAGCGGCGGCCGTATCGAAGCGCTCCAGGAACTCAATCTCGACCATGTTCCGTTGGTCGGAGTCAATGCCGCGGGCGCCTTCCTGCAACGCATTCAGCTCCAGGGGGCCAATCTCTCCCGCGCCGACCTGGAAGCCACCGACCTGCTCGACGCGAACCTGCAAGCGGTCGATCTGGAGTACGCCAACCTGAGATCGGCCAACTTCCGCCGAGCCAACCTGCGCGAGGCGAAACTCGGGAATGCCGATCTCTCCGACGCCGACCTGACAAACGCCGACCTCCGTGGAGCGGACCTCCGCGGTGCGAACCTCGAAGACGCCGACCTGGGTGACGTGAATATCGAGAAGGCCGACATCCAAGGCGTGCGCAACGCTCCGAAAGGCTTCATCGCGTGGGCTCTGCGGCACCACGCCGTGATGTCTCCCCCACCACCCGATCGCTAAACTCCACGAACGTAAACACCTCCGGAATATGCGAATCGTAATGCCCGTGCCGATTCCAGGTCCAGCCGGCGCTGGGCTCCAGCTTGCGCCCCGCCCGGTCGAACTGCTGGAACCGTGAACAGTCGATGCGCCACACATCCCCATCGCGCGGCGGCAGCGCCCGCCCATCGGCCAGCCCGCGCAATCCCTCCCACGGCAGCGCCAACTCCACCGTCCAGCCGGGCGGCGACACGTGTACCGCATGCCGCAGCCCCGGGAAATCCCAGTCCAGGAAACCCCAGCGCTCGCCCCGCGGATGCACGTGCCCGCCCACCCCATCCAGCACCATAGTTCGCTCAGTCGCGGGATCGAATTCCGGCCGCCCGTAGTAAGGACTCCCCGGCGCCAGCGCATCCTTCCAGATCCAGAAGACTTCGTAGATCGTGTCCAGCGCGTTGATCTCGAATTCGTAATACGCATTCTCGCCCGCGATGAATACTTCCACGTCGTTGTCTTCGTAGATGCGCGAATCGCGTTCGGTCAGATACCCGCGCACGTGGGGCTCTTCAGCCGTGAAACCGAAGTATAGGCACTCGTCGTCCCACAGCATCGCGACACGCGTATCGAACCAAGCCGGCGCGCCGGTCACGATATCCACGAACGGCTCGGACTTGGGCGCCGCGCGCCAGGATGGCTCGTCGAGCTTGCCATCGATCCGCATCGGCCCTGCCGTCCGATAGCAAGTGTAATGCGCCAGGTCGTTCCGCATAGCTACGTTCTAGCATGGTGGCGCACGCCGCCAAGCATGCCGCCCATCCGCGCTATGGCACAATATGACATGCTCAGATTCCTCATCGTGCCTGCCCTGGCGGCGGTGTCCGTTATCGGCCAGACCATGCCGCCGGAGCCGGACCGCCAACTGGCCCGCGACATTTATAAGAAGCTCGTGGAGATCAAGTCGGGCTATACGACCGGCGCCACTACCCCCGTGGCCGAAGCCGTGGCAGCCCGGCTGAGAGCCGCCGGCTTCTCCGAAAGCGAAATCTTTGTGGGCGGCGCCATCCCTACCAAAGCAAACTTGGTCGTACGATATCGCGGCAGCGGACGGCGGAAACCGATTCTGCTGCTGGCGCACACCGATGTGGTGGAAGCCAAGCGCGAGGATTGGAGCATGGACCCATTCCAGTTCATTGAGCGGGATGGCTACTTCTATGGGCGCGGCACCGCCGACGATAAGGCGCAGGCCGCGGTTTGGATCGCGAACCTGATCCGTTATCGGCGGGAAGGCTTCAAACCGGACCGGGACATCGTCGTGGCGCTCACGGCGGACGAAGAAGGCGGTGGTCCCTACAACGGCGTGCAATGGCTGCTGAAAAACAAGCGCGATGCGATTGACGCGGAGTTCGCGCTGAACGAAGGCGGCTGGGGCGAAATCGCCGGCGGCAAGAAAATTTCAAACGACCTGCAGGTTAGTGAAAAGTACGTAATCAATTTTCGGTTGGAAGTCCGCAATAAGGGCGGGCATAGCTCGCTGCCGGTGGCGGATAACGCCATTTACCATCTGGCGGGCGCACTCGACCGGCTGTCGCGGTTCGGCTTCCCGCTCAAGACCAATGAAGTCACACGGGCGTACTTCCAGGCCATGTCGAAGATCGAGAGCGGGCCGGTGAAGGGCGATCTGGCCGCGGCGGCGGGAGGTTCCGTCGAGGCGATGCAGAAGGTCGCGCAAGCCACCACCGCCTGGAACGCGACACTGCGCACGACCTGTGTGGCGACGCAGATCGAGGGCGGGCACGCGAAGAACGCGTTGCCGCAACTGGCGGCGGCCAATGTGAACTGCCGGGTGCTCCCCGAGGATTCCATGGAATACGTGCAAAACACGCTGCGGCAGGTAATCGCGGACGACGATGTGAAACTCAGCATCACGGGCGAAGTGAGCAAGGGACCGGCGTCGCCGATGCGGCCCGACGTTCTGAGCGCGGTCAGCCGACTCACCGACACATTATGGCCCGGCGTGCCTACGATCCCGATTATGGTGATGGGAGCGACCGACGGCCTGTACCTGCGCGCGGCCGGAATTCCGACTTACGGCGTGCAGGGCTTCTTTATGGACCGGGACGACATCCGCTTTCACGGGCGCGACGAACGCATGGGCGTCACGGCGTTCTTCGAAGGCCAGACATTCTTGTATGAGCTGGTAAAGGCGCTTTCCGGCGACGCCCCGCTCTGACGCGGGTTAGGGCATGCACCGCCGAAGCACTGATACCGTCTGCGGCAATCCCTGAACTTCCAGCGCATTGAGATACTGCTCAATCGTTTTAGGAGGATTTTTCAGACTTTCGCGATGATCGCGCGCAGCACCCGCTACCGGTCCAGGCGCGGTATCGAGTAAGGACAAGATAAACCGGTCTGGGTGCTGTGGCTCGATCCCAAACCGGCTCAGGATATTCACGGGAAAATGCCGCAGGTTGGCGGTGACAATTACGTCGGCCCGTGCATGCATCGCGGCGGCCAGAACATGCCGATCGCCGGGATCGGGAAGCCGCAGGTCCGCGATCAAATGTTCATAGCCGGTCACCAGTGCGTCTGCCGCGTGAAGGTCCATCAGCCTACGGGTCCGCTCCAGCTTTTCCCGCGAGAGATCGGGACGACGGCGCAACAGCGCGCAAATCCACTCTTCATGCACCGCCGCCGACCACTTTGCTCGAAACCGTCCCGTCAGGGCAAGATGCATGAGGAAGTTTCGCAGATCCGACGGGTACAGGACGCTAGCGTCGTAGAAAGCCGTGAAAACGGACACGACAGTTCAGATTCCAAGTTCCTGGTCGTACGCCGCCAGATCGGCAAGCGCGGCGCGGCGAGCGGCGTCTGCCTGCCGCTTGTACCTCATCAGCGCCTCGAACCGCACCCGCCGATGGGTGCCCACGCGACGGTATGCGATCTTGCCCCCATCCAGCAATTGAATCAGCGAGGGACGCGAGATGCCCAGCATATCCGCCGCCCCCTGGGTGGTGATCTCCGCACGCACCGGAACGACCGTCACGGCATTGCCGCGCGCCATTTCCTCAAGAACGCGCACCAGCAGCCGCGCCGCCGCCGCCGGCAACTTGACGGTCTGCGGAGACGGACCATCCATAACTCGGAGGCGCAATAGATCGTCGCCGCGCAGGCGCGACGCGAGCACTCGGCTGGTCTGTTTGGCTAGAGCCGCCTCAGCTTCGGATGGAAGCACCATTAAACCCAGGTTACCATATATTCGAAGCAAACGCAGATATCCATCTCATTCGAAAGGTGTCGGGCTGGACACCACCGGCGCCACGTTCATGGCCCTGCACGGCCCTGCTGGCACTGGCCAGGGGCCTCCGTCACGATTAGCGGTCCCCCCTCGCCCCTCACCGGCATTACAATGCAGTTTCGAGAAACCGATGTTCACCGCAACCGCCGATCTCATTCTCCCCAGCACCACCACCGGATCCTTCCCCCGCCCGCGTTGGTTCGACGTCGGCATGTGGGGCCGGCCGCTCGATACCTGCATGCTCGACGTCCGCTTCCGCGAGAAATTCCAGGATGCCATGGCCGTCGTGATCGGCGATCAGGAACGCGCCGGCCTCGACATCCTCACCCACGGCGATCTGCACGTCGACGAAGACATGGCCGGCCGCGCCTGGCATCACTACCCGCTGCAACGCTGGGCCGGCTTCGAAGGCGACCACCTGCAACCCGAAGAAACCACCGCGCCGTGGCTGCATTATCCGCCCGGAACGCTGCTTAACGAAATCTACACTGGCTGGCGCTGGCCGCACGTCACCGGCAAGATCGAGCACCGCCCGCTCGATTATCCCAAGCTATGGCGCATCGCTCAAGCCAAGACGCGCAAGCCGGTCAAGTTCGGCACCTGCTGTTCACAGGTGATGGCGCTCTTCCTGGACATCCACACGTCCCACTACAAAGACAAACGTCAGGTGATCTGGGACATGGCCGAAGCGATGAACAAAGAGTTGCTGGCGCTGCGCGATGCCGGCTGCCGCTGCATCCAGATCGAGGAGCCGACCTTCCACTTCATGGCGAACACGTACGGCAAAGACCACGAAGAAGTGAAGTTCATGGTGGACGCCTTCAACCGCGAGGTGCAGGGACTCGACGACGTGGAGTTATGGATTCACACCTGTTGGGGCAACCCGAACATGCAGCGCGTGATGGACGACACCGGCTACGCCAACTCGCTTGAGATCTATCTGGAGCGCTGCCGCGGCGACGTCTGGACGCTGGAGATGAAGGATCGCAACCAGCAGGACATCGAGTTGTTCGAGCCGTTCAAACACGATTTGAAAAAGAAGATCTGCATCGGCGCGGTCAGCCACCGCACACTGCAAGCCGACCGGCCCGAAGACGTGGCCGCCGAGATCCGCAAAGCGCTGCGCTACATCCCGCCCGAGAAACTGATCGTATCGAGTGACTGCGGCTTCGGCCGGCAAGGCGCGAATCGCGAGATCGCATTCTATAAGGCGAGCGCCATCGCCCAAGGCGCCAATATCGTTCGGCGCGAATTGGGCCTGCCGGCGAGCTACGTGCCCGCCGCCGATCCTATGCTGCAAATCGACGTCGTGCCCGGCCGGTGATCTCCACCAGCCATCCTTGTGGGGCAGCAAGCCGCAGGAACTAACTCATTTCATCGATAGAACAGTTAAGAGTGAAGCGCTTGATAGACAGGCCCGGAGCCAATTTTATGGCCGCCTTAACTCGCCCGGTGGTGTTCTTGCACACGATGATCCCACGTACGGTTGAGCCATTGGGAAGGTTGTCCCTCACCCAACTCATGTAGCCCAGAATTTGGCCAACCGCATCGTCCCCGGCCCAATCGGCTTTAAGCTCTACGACGACCCAATTTTTGGGCGTCCTTGCAGAGGAAGTCCATCCGGCCGACATCGCTCGTGTATTCTTCTAGCTGGTAAGCCGGGTCAGGCGCCAATCCCCTCTCGATCACCCCCAGATTTCTGGAAAGGAACTTCTGCAGGTCCCGCTCCAGGAGCGCCAACTCCGCAAGCGGTGGCTGAGGCGGAGCCTCGATTTCTGTCTCGGGCTGCGGCTTCTCCCCTACAAGGCGCAATCCCGGCTGGGAAATCGCGGTTGGTGCCATATCGATCCAATTCGAATGATCGGATAACACGGCGCAAAGCCCTTCGAATGCTTCGGCGGACAAGCGCTCAATAGTGTGTTTTGAAAGCGGACCGGCTGGCCTCCGGTCCAGTGGAACGAGTGCACGCCAGGAGGCATTGCGTTCCCCTCCCAGGTCACTAAAATGCGCCTTCCTAGCTCTGATTCAATGCTTCCGCTGTAGTTTCCCTTTTCTACTGTCTGGTTCCATTCGGCATCCGCAACTCGTATTTCTCGGACCGTTCCAACGGGGCCAATACGCCATTTCAGCAGGAATGGTATGACCTTGTCACCTGGTCGAATCTCTTTGAGGCGATTACGGGCATATGTCCAACCGGAATCGTCGCTGGGACCATCAAGGGTCCAATTTTCCGGAGGCCACCCAGCCGCCACACAATTCTCTCGGTACCAAAGTGCCCAAACGCCGCCACGGACATAAGGCTCCGGACATATCACGATCCAGTAGGAAGGTGCGGGTATATTCTCGACAGGAAGAGGCTGCGCCATAATTCGATTTAATTCGATTGTATCGCGCCGAGACGCATCCGCTAGTCTGCGCGACGGCGGGCAGCGAGGAGGTGCACCCCACACTTGAGAGGCGTTGGGCGCGGAGTTATAATGAAGGACAGAAATGCAGGAATCGACGGAAGCACTCACGGAGAAATACGCCCGGCGCGGTCATCCGACCGTGGACGAGCTGATTGCTGCGCAGGGCTTGTCGTTTCCCCGCGACCCGGCGGACCTGTTAGGCAACTTCTGGCCGGAAGACGAATCCATTGACGATTTCCTGGCGGCTCTGCACGAATGGCGGGGCCGCGAGAGAACTGATCCTGCCGCATGAGACCGGTCGTCCTTGACACGGATGTCGTCTCGTTTCTCTTCAAAGACGACAGCCGGGCACATCTTTATCTCCCACGCCTCCAGGATCGGACGTGGCTAATCTCGTTCATGACCGAAGCGGAATTGGAGCAATGGGTACTACTGGCGAGCTGGGGGGAGAAGCGTGTCGAATGGCTGCGGCTCTTCCTCGGGAGATTCGTGATCGTGCCTTCTTCGCGTGACCTCGTGTTGAGGTGGGCGGAGATCATGGCCGCAGCTCGGCGGAACGGCCGCGGAATCGAAACAGCCGACGCCTGGATCGCAGCAGCCGCTTTGCTATTACAATGCAACGCTTCTGACCCGCAACCGAACGGACTATCTCGGCGTACCGAACCTGCGGTTCAGCGACGACTGAAGTCGAAGCCGATGGGGTTCTCGCCACGCCATAATAAAAGAGGTGCCCTCCATGCCCGACTGCCTGCCCCCAGTCCGCCAGATCCTGGCCGCCGCCCACTTCGCCGCCGAGCGCCACGCGGCCCAACGCCGCAAGGGCCGCACCGCCGAGCCTTACGTGAATCATCTGCTCGAAGTCGCCGAACTGCTCGCCCGCACCACCGACGACCTCGACACCAACCTGATCGTCGCCGCCCTCCTGCATGACGCCATCGAAGACGTCGGCGTCACCCGCGAAGAAATCGCCGAGCGTTTCGGCGAAGACGTAGCCTCCCTGGTCGCCGAAGTGACCGACGACAAGTCTCTCCCCAAGGAAACCCGTAAAGCCCTGCAGGTCGAGAACGCGCCGAAAAAGTCGCCCCGCGCGCAGTCCCTCAGCGCGGCCGACAAGATCGCCAACGTGCGCAGCATCGCCACCAATCCGCCCGCTAACTGGAGCTTCGAGCGCCGCGTTGAATACCTGCGCTGGGCGCGCCAGGTCGTCGGGCGTTACAGCCAGCTCAATGGCCGCCTCGCCGCCGAATTCCAGCAACTCAGCGCGGACCTTCAAGAGTGGGAAAAGTCCGGCGGTACAAACGACTTCTTCTGAGGCGCCACCAGCGCTTCCTTCACCAATTCCTGCAACAGTTCGTCGTAGATCCGCGCGTACCGTTCCGCGCCTTCATCCAGGTGCAGCGCGAACTCGCGCGTGAATCGCACTTTCTCCCGGATATACGGCCGCGCCACGCCCGTGAAATGGTCGAACCAGTCGTCGGCCACCGCGTCGTCGTATTTTAACCTGAGATATTCGCGCAGCTCGCGCCACATCTCCTTATGGGATCGCAGCATCTCGCCAGTATTCTCCACGCCGCACTCCGCGATCGTTTCCAGATACAGCGCCGCCACGGCATGCTCGATCGCCGCGCGCCGGAACGCCACCCTTGGATCGTCCGTGGCCAAAGCCGCCCGCTCGATCTCCATCAGCGCCGGCCGGTCGCTCACCTCGCGCATGGCGAGATCCGGCCGTAGCGGCGCGATCCGCATTCTGCGCCGGCGTCGTTCGCGCACCGCATAAATGACCGTAGCCACCATAAGCGCAGTCAATAGCGGAAACAATTCGCGCAGCAACATCTTAGCAAGCTATCAGCTTTCAGCTCTCAGCCTTCAGCTCCGCCTCGCGGCGACAGTGAGGTGCTCATTGCTACCATGGAGAGCATGAGTCCCAATCAGCCGAACCAGCCGCCCAAGTTGCCCATCCCCGGCGTCAAGAATCTGATCGCGGTAGGCTCCGGCAAGGGCGGCGTCGGCAAAACCACTGTGGCTGTGAACCTGGCCGTCGGGCTCGCCAAACTCGGCCACCCCACCGGCCTCATGGATGCCGACGTATACGGGCCCAACGTGCCCCTCATGATGGGCATCAACCGCACCCCCATGGCTTACGGCGAGCGCATTCAGCCGCTCGATCAATTCGGCGTGAAGCTGATGTCCATGGGATTCCTGAATCCCGGCGACAAGCCGCTGGTCTGGCGCGGACCCATGCTGCACAGCGTCATTCAGCAGTTTCTGCGCGGCGTGGATTGGGGCGAGCTCGACTATCTGGTGATCGATCTGCCGCCCGGCACCGGCGACGTGCAACTCACCCTCATCCAGACCGCGCCCATCACCGGCGCTATCGTGGTCACTACGCCTTCCGACGTGTCGCTCGAAGATGCGCGCAAGGCCATTCACATGTTCTACCAGGTGCGCGTGCCGATTCTGGGCATCGTCGAAAACATGAGCTACCTCATCTGCCCGCATTGCCAGGAGCGCATCGATGTGTTCAGCCATGGCGGTGGCCGCCGCACCGCCGCCGAAATGAAGGTGCATTTTCTGGCCGAGTTGCCGCTCAATCCGGCCGTGCGCGCAGGCGGCGATAGCGGCAAGCCCATCGTGCTCGATGGAGACGCCGGCTTCCTGGATCTGGCGCGCAACACCGTCGCCCGCATTGAAGAAATCGGACCGCAGCAAGGCCCGCGCATCGAGATCATGGACTAAGGCATCGACCAAAATGGACCTCACCCGCCGCACTCTGATAAGCTCCGCAGCGCTGGCCGCCGGCGCACTGGCCGCTCCACCCGCGTTCGAATTGGAAGAAGCTACCGTCGCCGATCTGCGGAAGCGCATGACCGCCGGCAGCCTCACCGCGCACGCCCTCACGCGAGCGTACCTGGACCGCATCGCCGCCATCGACAAGCGCGGCCCCGCGCTCAACTCCGTAATCGAACTCAATCCCGATGCCCTCGCCATCGCCGCCGCACTCGACACCGAACGCAAATCCGCGGGTCACAAGGAGCAAGGCCCGCGCGGCCCCCTGCACGGCATCCCCATCCTGATCAAGGACAACATCGACACCGCCGACCGCATGATGACCACCGCCGGATCGCTGGCCCTGCTTGGTTCCATCGCCGCGCGCGATTCCGTGGTGGCCGCGCGCCTGCGCGCAGCGGGCGCTGTGATCCTGGGCAAGACCAATCTCAGCGAATGGGCCAACTACCGATCCAGCCATTCCACCAGCGGCTGGAGCGGACGCGGCGGCCTAACCCGCAACCCTTACGCGCTCGAGCGCAACGCGTGCGGCTCAAGCTCCGGATCGGGCGCGGCCGTCTCCGCCAACCTGTGCGCGCTGGCTATCGGCACCGAAACCGACGGATCCATCGTGTGCCCGTCTTCGACGAATGGCGTGGTCGGAATTAAGCCCACGCTCGGGCTCATTCCCGCCACCGGCATCGTCCCCATCGCGCATTCGCAGGATACCGCCGGACCCATGGCGCGCACCGTCGCCGACGCGGCTCTCCTGCTGGGTGCGCTCACCGGCGCGGATTACACCAAGTCGCTCGACGCCAACGGCCTGCGCGGCGCGCGCATCGGCGTGGCGCGCGACAAATTCTTCGGCTTCAGCGAAGAGACCGACCGGGTAATGGAAGCGGCCATCGGGGAGATGAAGCGGCAAGGCGCGGAGATTATCGATCCCGCCGATATCCCCACCGCCGGCAAGTTCGACGATTCCGAGTCGATCGTCCTGAGCTACGAGTTCAAGAACGATCTGAATCTGTACCTCGGCGCGCTGGGACCCAAGGCGCCCGTACACTCGCTCGCCGATGTGATCGCGTTCAACGAAAACCATCGCGACCAGGAGATGCCCTTCTTCGGCCAGGATCTGATGATTAAGGCGCAGGCTAGAGGTCCGCTATCGAGCCAGGAATATCTGGACGCACTCGAAAAAGACCACCGCCTCTCGCGCACCGAAGGCATTGATGCCGTGATGGGCAAGTTCCGTCTGGATGCCTTGGTCGCACCCACCGCCGGCCCAGCCTGGTGTACCGACCTGATCACCGGAGACCACGATCCGGGCGGCAGTTCCACGCCCGCCGCCGTGGCCGGCTACCCGAATATCAACGTCCCCGCGGGATATGCTTTTGGCCTGCCGGTGGGCATCTCCTTCTTCGGTGCGGCGAATTCCGAAGCGCTGTTGATCAAGCTGGCGTACGCTTTCGAGCAGGTTACGCGGCACCGCCGGCCGCCCAAATTCCTGCCGCGCGCGCTGTGATGCGCTCTGATGCGATAATGCATCCGTGAAGAACGGTACGAAGAACGCGACCCGCCGCACTACTCTCACTATGCCCGTCCGGGCACTGGCGGCTGCCGAGCGTATCGCACGCAAACGCAAGGTCACGCTGAGCGTGGTCGTCTCGGAGGCGCTTGAGAAGAACCTACGTGCCGAGGCCGAAGCCAAACGCGACGGCGAACGGCGCGTGAAGGCATGGGAGGCCTATCGGCAATCTTTCCAGCGCCTAAGCGACAAAGAGCAGCAAGCGCTCAATGGCATATTCATGGATGAGCGGACGGACAGATAGATTTGGTTGAGCCTGCCTTTGGACCATTACTTTTCGATACCAGCGCCGAGAGCTGGTTAGAACGGTCGACGGACGCGGCTGTCCGGCATTGGCATGCCGCCTATCTGGAGTTGCACCCTATGTCCGTGTCCGCGATTACCGTAATGGAGCGCTTACGCGGCTTCGCCTTGCGCCTCGAACGAGCCGCGTCCGGAGAACGGGCAAGTCTCGCGTTGACGCGCCAAGCTTACATCGATACCCATGCGGAGGCATGGCCGGTCGACGCCGTCGTAGCGGCGGCTGCCGCGCAGTTGAGCGTCCTGCTGCCGCATCCGCCCTCGCCGCCAAACCGCGCCCACCGCATCGTCGAATCGCGCCAGGAACGGCTGGTCCGTTGGCGTTGCGACATCATGATCGCCGCCACCGCCCTCGTCGCCGGCATGCCCTTGGTCCACCATAACCCGCGCGTCTTCGAAACCATCCGTATGGCCATTGCAACCTCGCCGGAAAGGTTTCCCACGCTCGGCCCCTTGAACCTCGTCAGCGTCCTCCGCCTCACGGGCGCCTGACTGACTCCAGCCCCGCTTATCCGGTCCAGCCGCCATCCAGGACCGTCAAGTGGCCGGGACGCCGCGCGATGACGGCGCTGGCATGATCGACGGCCCAACGCATCCCCGACTGTTTCAGTCGAGGTCCAATGATGGCCTTGCAGCCAGCTTCAACCACCCCGGAACCGGCGAATAGACCTTCGCCGCGAAGCTTGGTGTAACGCCCTGCGCGGCAATTCCCCAGTCAAGCCGATGAAACCTATATCGGTCACAAGTTTCGAAAACAAAGTTGCCACGCGCCATCTAACTGTACCCAAATCACTTACAAACCTTCCGGCCCGTCCGCTACGCCTTTTCCCTGCAACCCGCCCTCTATCCTGAAAGTGGAAGTAGGGTGGCGCCATGCGCCGGCTGCTTACTAACTCCGAAAGGACAGTTTTAAATGGTAATCTCAGACAAGCAACACCAAGCCAACCGGCAGAACTCACAAAAGTCAACCGGCCCGAAGACCGAGGAAGGCCGCGAAGCCATCCGCTTCAACGCCCTCACCTACGGCCTCCGCACCCGCCAAACCATCCTCCCAACCGAAAACTGCGCGGAATACTCCCAGCTCTGGGACGAGCTGGAAGCCGAATGGCAGCCGCAAACCCGCACCGAACGCATCTACCTCGAAACCATGGTCACTTCCCAGTGGCTGCTCCGCCGCATCGCCGAGAGCGAACAGGACATCTACATACGCCTGGGAAACGAAGCAAAATTCAAAATGTTGGCGTATGTTTACAAGCAGCGCGCCCAACTGGAGCGCTCCTTCCGCACCGCCGTCGCCGACATGCGGCAGTCGCAGAAGGAATGCCAGCCCCGCCAGCCGCAGCCCCCGCAAACGGAGCAACCCGCGAAACCCGCGAAACCCGCGCAGCCCGCATCAACGCCAGCCTCGAAGCCAGCCCCGCCGCAGACCCCGCCCCCCGATTACGTAATGTCGGACGTCGGCGAACCCGCCACCACCGATAGCCGTTAGCAGTCCGCCCCCCTGATCTTTGACAATCTAGAAGACGACGCCAACTGGTACGCAATAACTGTCTCTGCACCACGCCCAAAAAGCACGCCCGTAGGGGTGGCCAGTGGGGTGGCGCCATGCGCCGCCAACGCCCCAAACTCGCCACCGCACCATCGCCTCCTTTAGATCCAACCACTTGGGCTTTGATCGTTCCGGAATGAACGAGGCTTTCCCACGAGCGGACACTCGGAACAATCCGGCAGCCAGTCCTTTCAGCAAGTTCACCGGCCCGTCAAACGGGCCTTCACATGCATTGCAGGCCTCGTATGCTCACTCTCCTGAAAGACCTGCGCTACTCCCTCCGCACCTTGCGCAAGGCGCCCGGCTTTACCGTCGTGGCCTTACTGGTGCTAGCGCTAGGCATCGGGGCCAACACCGCTATCTTCAGCGTGGTGAATTCGCTGGTGCTGCG
>Ga0302324_100003796_pt1 | contig 33929 bp, 28 predicted proteins | sample Palsa_T0_1_FD_201949 | JGI IMG/M metagenome (GOLD analysis project Ga0302324, IMG submission 201949) | Peat permafrost microbial communities from Stordalen Mire near Abisko, Sweden - Palsa_T0_1 | ecosystem: Environmental > Terrestrial > Soil > Palsa > Peat permafrost | place: Sweden: Abisko...
CTGGTCAAGATGCCTCGAGGGCAACGCTCACCTGAGCGACGGAGTCGTTGCACTGCTCGCACTGGCCGAGGAACTCCTCGGTGCTCGACTGCCAAGAGCTGCCCCCCGGCGACCTGCGCCTTCGTGGTTTCGCGAAGCGGTGCTACGCGGATGGGCCGAGGGCTTCCATGCCCCGCCCGCTTCGCTCTATGCACTACCTAAGCTCGGCTGGCGTCGCGGCTCGGCTGCACTCCGGGCCCGGTGGCCTGACCCCATCAGCTCCACCTTGCACCTTCGAGCTCCGTTTCGCGGCATTCCGCGCTTCGTCCTCCAGCTCGCCGAATGTGGTCGCAGAGCAGCCCTCTTCCTCCGCCGCTCGTGGCGCGACGGCGTCCCGTCTTCGCAGTCCGCCGTTGCGAAGAGTGCGCAAGGAGTCCCGCCGTGAGAACTCGAGCCTTGAGGTCGTCGCTTGGAGTCCTCGCGCTCTTGGTCGGCGCCACGACGCAGGCGCAGTCCACGTGGACGGGGAATGGTGCCAACAACAACTGGAACACCGCCGCCAATTGGACCCCCGCGGGACCGCCTGCCGCTGGAGCCAACGTGACGTTCACGAAGGCTTCAACGCCGACGATGAACGTGGCGGCTACCGTCGGTAGCCTAACGAAATCCGGCGGTGGAGCTCTCACTATCAGCGGTCCAAGCACCCTCACCATCAACGGCGGCCTTACCCGAACTGGTGGCGCCATCAATCTGAATGGCAACGTCGTCCTCGGTGCAGCCCAGACGTGGTCCATCTCCGGGGGCACGACAACGGTCAGCGGCGTGCTTTCCGGGGCAGCGCTAACCAGAAGCGGGGCTGGTAACCTGGTGCTGGCCGCCGCCAATACCTTCTCTTCACTGACGGTGAGCTCGGGGACGGTCCGGGCCACGGCCAGCCATTCGCTCGGGAGTGGTGCCGTCACCTTGGCTGGTGGAACGCTGACGCTCAACAGTGCGACGGCGCTGGTGCTGCCCAACACGGTGACGGCCACCGGAACCGCCACACTCAACGTCGACTCGAGCGCTTCCGCGCAGCATGTCCTCACGAGTCTCACCACCAATACCGGCGTGACGCTGATGCTGGCCGGAAACAACCAAACGACGCTGGAAGTCACGACGTTGACTACCAACGGTACGCTGAGCACAACCACCGCATCACCAGGGGTCTACGTCGTGGGCGTCCTCTCCGCGACCGCTCCGCTCATCATCCGTGGGGCTCCAGCCAACCCGACCGCGGCGCAGCTCGCACTCGGTCTTCACCTCGTGACGACGACGCCAGCGGCGGCCCCCATTGTTGGTACCGGCGGCGCCGCTGCCAACTCGACCATCCTCGGCGCTGACGGCGCGGTGAATGCGGTTTTCTCGGGGTCAGCCACGGTTGTCAACGGTACCTCCAACACCGGTCGCCTCGTCCTCACACCACGCACCGGTGCCACCCTGACGATAGGCGCGGGCGCGCAAATTCTGAGCTCGGTTGGAAATACCGGAAATCCACTGCAACTTAGAGGAGACGGCACCGGCACAGTTTCTTTCGCCGCCGGCTTCAACTCGCTGGCCGGAGCGAATGGTCTCGACAACGTCAGCCTCTTCGGAGGCGGAGTCTGGCAAACCAACGCCAATGGCAACCTACCCAACTCGGTGACTGTCTCGACTACGGGTTCGACCTGGCGTACCGCAACGAATGCTCAGACTTTTGCCGGCGCAGTTGCTGTGAATGCGGCAACCACCATCGACACCGAGGCCAGTCTTGCGCTAACCGGAGTGCTCTCCGGCGGCGGTGGAAATCTCCTCACGAAAATCGGCTCCGGGACATTGACGCTTGCCAATGCCGCCAACACGCACACCGGCGGCCTCACCGTGAATGCCGGAACTCTCAATGTCACTGGAAAGCTAGCTGCCGGCGAGGCCACCACCGTCAACTCTGGAGGCGTCATCGCGGGCACCGGGCAGACCGGCGCCCTCACCGTCGCCAGCGGCGGTAACTACACTCCAGGCGTTGGCGGTTCTGGAACTCTCACGACGACCGGTAACGTCGTTCTCAACACTTCTTCGAACCTCAACTTCACCGTCGGGACGGCGCACACGAGCGGAACCATCAGCGGAAACCTGACGTTGGCCGGTGTCTTCAACATCACCGCCGGCACTGGACTCGCACCAGGGAGCTTCACCCTTTTCACTGTAGGCGGGCACATCACCAACAATTCACCGACATTTGGCCCGTTCCCATCGGGTTTCAACATCGGCTACCGCATCGTCGGGACCCAAGTCATCCTCGACGTCGTCACACGACCGCTCTCCGTGAGGATGGTCAGCCTCTCGGGGACGCACGATGGCGTGTCCTCCCAGATCTCCTGGCGAGCCGGGCAGGAGATTCGCACCCTCGGCTACCGCGTCTGGCGCGATTCAGGAGGCGCTCGCGCGCTGGTCACAAACCGGTTGATTGCTGGCTCTGCCCTCCGGGCGAGCGCCGATTTAGCCAATGGGCATCAGTACACCGTGTCCGACTCGGGCGCGCCCAACGGTGGGACCTACTGGATAGAAGCTCTCAGCCTCGATGGGCAGAGTGAGCTGCTCGGACCTGTCAGCACCCGTCCCGGAACTCTCACTGCCACTCCTCCGTCAACGACGTTGGCAGACATCGCCTCGCCGACACGAACGCTGGCCGCCGGCGCACGGTCGACGACGCTGCCTCCGCTCGCAAACCCCTTCACGACGCCCTTCGGTGCCCAGCAGGCACTCCTAGCCAACCAGCCAGCAGCGAAAGTCGGCGTCCAGGCCTCAGGCTTCTACCGGGTGCCCGCCGAGGCACTTTTCGCGGCTGGGATTCCGAAGGGCGCGCCGGTGTCCTCACTGCAGGTTTGGTGCCTGGCAGACCCGGTGGCATTCCTCGTCTCGAGCGCCGATGGCGTGCATCTCAACCCTGGCGACACGCTCGAATTCTTCGGGCAAGGTGCTGACACTCGCTACACGGACACCCTCGTCTACTGGGTGACGTCGGGGCTGGGGAACGCAGTGCTCATCCCGTCCCTTTCGGCTGCTGGCGCTGGAGATGCTGGCCGAAGTTTTCCCGAAACGCTCGAACTCCAGGAGCACACTGTCTACTTCGGCGGACTGAAGAACGGAGGCCAGGAGAAATTCTTTGGGCCTCCGGTGTTCTCGACGCCTCTCGTACAGACCTTCTCCACTCCAGCCGTTGACCTCGCTTCGACGCAGGCAGCGCAACTCAGGGTGCAGCTCCAAGGCGTGACGAGCGCTGGGCATCTCGTCGATGTCTCCGTCAACGGAGTGAATGTCGGTTCGATGAGTTGGACCGGTGAGATTGAGATGGTCTCAACGTTCTCGCTTCCGTACGCGCTGCTCGTCGCCGGTGACAACCAGGTACTACTCGTTACCCGCAGTGCCGATACCGATGTCAGCTTGGAAGTCTCCGTACAGTTGACCTACCCGCGCCTCTACAAAGGCCTTGGACAGCCCCTTATGTTCACGGCGCCTGGTGGAAGTGTCGTACGGCTCAGTGGATTTAGCGGTACGTCGGCGCATGTCCTCGATGTCACCAACGCGGTTTCTCCAGTCGCCGTTCACTGGACGACCAACAACACGGACCCCTCCGCTCTAAATGTCAGCGTTCCCGGTACGGGAAGCCACACCCTCTATGCGTTTGCTGACGCGGACGCGCAGGCACCCGCAAGCGTCCTGACGAACGTCCCCAGCAGCTGGCACTCCAGTCCTGGGGCACAATTGGTCATCATCGGAGATGCGAGCCTCTTGCCGGCGATTCAACCGCTGACCGCTCAGCGTCAATCCGAGGGGCTGCGGGTCGCGACCATCGATGTTCAGGATGTGTATGACGAATTCTCGGGAGGCGAAAAGGATGCCTATGCCATCCGAGCGTTCCTCCTCTACGCTTTGGAGAACTGGGCGACTCCGCCCAAGTATGTGTTGCTCGTGGGCAACGCGAGCTTCAACCCTCGCAACTACCCAGGCTTCGGTACAGGTATGGACCTGGTCCCGGCCCTCTTTGTCGAGACCAGCTTCGAAGAAGTGGGTTCTGATGATGAGTTCGTGAAACCCCAAGGCTCTTACTCGCCCTTGATGGCCATCGGGCGCCTTCCCTTCGCACAAGCCGCCGACGTGCAGAGCTCCGTCAGCAAAATGTTGGGACGGAAGCTGGCCACCAGGGACGCGGCGCTCCTTTTCGTGCACGACATTGACGAGTCCGCGAACAGCTTCAGCAATTACACCAATTCTGTGATCGGCGCTCTCCCGGGCTGGACATCATCGGTCCTCGTCCGCGATCCGCCGGCACTCGCCGCAGAGTCCCAGTCGGACATCGACGCCTCACTTCACGTCCAACTCTTGTCCGCACTGAGTACCGGGCCACCGGTGGTGACGTACCTCGGACATGGAGAGGAGCCGTACTGGGCAAATCCGGCCGTCTTTTCAATCGCGGACCAGGCAGCGCTTACCACGATGGGACAACCTGCGGTCTACTTCGCGGGCACCTGCCGGAACGGCTGGTTCACGGACATCGGTGATTCCGGCGCGGACATCCTTGGCGCCAGTCTCCTACGCGCCGACGGTGGAGGAGCCTGGGCCGTCTGGGCGGCGGACGGCGACGCGCCCTCCAATGACCTCCCGACTCTTGCTTCCGGCGTCTTGAGGGGAACTCTCATCGATGGTCTTACTCTCGGCGACGCGACGGTCCGAGCGAAGGAAACGGTACTGGACCCAGACCTACGGGCCGTCTTTCACCTTCTCGGTGATCCTAGTGCGCGAATCGTCCCTCCGCAAAACTCGAGCACGCTAGCCTTTCCGACAACAGTTACATCCAGCGCTACGACTGGGTGCGGAACACCTGGGAATACTGCGCTCGCAGTTCTCCCGCTTATCGCTACGGCATTTTTACTTGCTCAGCGAAAGGGGCGGCGTCGCCGAGGGAAAAACGAACTTGAAGTAAGCCTACTTACAGGTTCGGGCGTCGGGAGCGCACCAAGCTCTCCGGTTGGCGGAACCCCCGCGCAGGGATGCTAGAGTGCGCTCCATGTTAACTCCGCGGGCATTCGTACCTCGGCCGCGTCGCCAGGGCGTCATTTCCCAGGAACTCGATGGTGAGCTCTTGCTCTATGTCGAGGAGAACCACAGGGCATCCTCTTTGAATTCGTCGGCGTCCCGCATCTGGGCGCTCTGTGATGGACAGCGGGCCGCTAGCGCAATCGCCGTCGAAACTGAGGTGGGTTCGGACGCGGTCTTGGCAACGCTAAGGCAGTTTGCGGATGCCGGGTTGCTTGAGAACGGTTCGGAACTGCCCAGCGTCAATCTCTCTCGGCGGCGCATGCTCGGCAGAGTTGGGATCGCGGGACCCGTGATCCTAATGGTAATGGCGCCCTTGGCCAAGGCCGCTGCATCGTGCGTCGTGTCGGGAACTTGTACTCCCGGACAAACCTGCTGCAGCACACTCAATCCGTGTCCGATTGAGACGTTAACGTGCCCATGAATTAGGCACCAAACTCACCTTGCTGAGTGACAACTCGTTTCACAGATCAAGGTTCGGTTGTAAATGTCCTGGTCAAGCTCAGACCTTCGCTGAGGTCCAAAGTGAGGTCATTGATGCCACCAGGGGACGCCAACAGGTCGACGCTCGCCACCGGCGCGAAGCTAACGATAGACCAACTGTATTCGGTAGATGTCGGCAGCGGCAGCCCGGCTGAACTCAGATCCGGCAGCGTGCCCGTGGTTGCAGCTGTGAAGACGTAAAACGCGGGTCCGGAACTGCTTGTGGCTCGGAATTCGTATACCGCGCCCTCATATGGTGTCCACGTAAATGGTGTCGCCGTGGAGACTGAAGTGGCGGAATTCGCTGGGTCGACCAACAGTGGAGCGGCCTGAATAGCCAAAACGAGTCCTGATCCGTTCGCCGGCTGCCCTGACTTCGTTATCGCGCTGTATTCCCCGGCACTGCTCGTCGCGGCCGCGGCGACAAGTAGGCTCGTGGCCGGAATTTCGGGCGTAACGTAGGCGAAACCCGCATCGCCGTCTGAGTCCGTGAGAAGATTTAAACTCACGTTGGAAGCAACAGACAGCGCGATCGACTTGAATAACAGGTTGTAATTGGTTGGAAATGTAACTGTCCCCGACAGAAAACCTGCAGTCACCGGACTAAGGTTCACAACTTGGCCTGCGGACGTTTCGCCGGCTTGCAGGACCACTCCACTCAGAGCCCCGTAGCTTGGGTAGTCAGCCGGAAGCCCAGCATCAATATGAATCTGTAGAGCATAGAGCGTGCCCGCGGTTGTCGTAGGGCCGGGCCAAGCTATCGTCGCCGAAAATGCTCCTGAGGGTTGGTCTTGAAGATTCTTGACCGTCTGTGGAGATGCAAAAATGAAGTCGGTCACGTACCCCTGCGTCTCGGGGAAGATCCCGCCATCGAAGTGTCCAGTCAAAGTCGCACTAGAGTTGTTTGGCAGGAAAATGAAGGCCGTCAGAGATGGATCTGGGCGCGTGAGCCCTTTGTATTGAATTGCCTGCGCCGCCTCGACGATGGTCGCATCGTAAGGCGTTGGTACATCCGCGACGGTGAATGCTCCATCCGCGTCGCTTACGACCATCTGGCTGAAGCTCGCAGCGACGATAAGGACCGTTTCTCCTGAAACAGGTTGGCCATTGTCGTCTACAACCGTCCCGCTAACGGTTTGTGTCGGAGGCACGGGGGCAACCGTTACTGGCGCGGTCATGGTGCTGTTCCCAGTGGCGTTGGTAGCCGTTAACGTAAAGGTCGTGGTCGCTCCAACGAGGACCGTCTTGGTCCCGGCATCCAATGGAGCAACGGCTCCAACACCCTGATCGATGGACAATGCGGTCGCGCCTGTCACATCCCATGTCAATGCGACGGGACCTCCGCCAGTTGGAAGACTGTTTGGTGCCGCAGTAAAGGCGTTAATGGTTGGGACGGCACCTGCATCAACGCCGGCATCCGTACCAGCATCGGTACCGGCGTCCGTGCCCGCATCCGAGAGGCTCGTACCGCCAGTACCCGAACAACCAGCGAGTGCGAGGATCGAAGACAGCGCGACGGGCAGAATTCGCGTTGGGACGAGTTGCATTTTGCTCAGGATACCCTAAAGGCCTTGGGGGTCCCAATTGGCGGACTTTCAGACCGAGAGGCGCGTTTCTCCAAGCGAAAGACCCCTAGGTTTTCACAGGCGCGCAATATTCCGCGGGCCCTCACCCTTTCACATTTCGGTGGATTTCCTAGGGAGTCGAGCGTGAGAGCAGGAGCCCGAGAGTCCCGAACCGTCCTCGGATGGGGCGAGCCGAGTGGAGAATGAATCACGATCCAACCCAGTGCGCTGTTGTCGGTGTAAAACCGCCACGTACGCTCAGGACGTGTTTCGACCGATCCCGGCCTCTGCCCATTCTGTCCACAGCCGTCGCGCAAGGCGCGGGCCCGTACTAGCTTCCGGCCATGGCCAGACCGCGTGACTTTCAACCGCGGGCTCGGCTTCGCGACATTGTTTCGCAAGAGGTCGCCGGTGAGATGCTCCTCTACGTCGAGGAGACACACCAAGCATTGTGTCTAAACACCTCAGCGGCGCTCATTTATGCGCTGTGCGATGGCGAACGAACGGTCGAGCAAATCGCAGCTGATGCAAACCTCGATTCGGCGGGGGTGGAGCACGCGCTAGTTCACTTCGCTGAAGCCGGCTTGTTGGAGACCCCTCCAGGCCGGAGCATCTCCATGGACCCTGCTCGCCGCCGAGTGCTGTTGGGCTTAGGAGCAGCGGCAATCCCGATCATCCTCATGGTCACGGCGCCCGAAGCCCGTGCGTCGGCGTCGACTTGTACGGGTCCTGGAACAACATGTTCGCCGCTTACTCCGGAAACCTGCTGTTCGGGCGAGTGTAATGTCGGGATCTGCGGTTGAAGGATGGACAACGAACGTTTCGCAACACCGGCGAAGACATCGCATCCATTCTGCGCACGGCCTGGAGGCAGTCTCCCGACCAGTCCGAGAGTCCTTTTGTACAAAAACCCATCGGCTCGCTCTTGCTCGATTCGGGATGTGGCGCTCTAGGTTGGTGGCGAATTCGAGGTGGCGCGTTGGCCTCGTTCGCTGGCCCAGGCCTGCAACAGGCGTTTCGATTCCATGCGCTTGAGGCGGTGCGCCGTAAGCGAGACTTAGAGTTCGTCCTACGCGCCTTCAATGACGTTGGCCTGAAGCCAATTCTGTTCAAAGGATGGACGCTGACGCAGTTTTACGCCCTTCCGGCCCTACGCCCATACGGCGACTTCGACATTTTGGTCGACGACAACGACGCGCTCACCGCGCGTAACGTAATTAGCGGCCTGCCGGAAAACCTACGGACGCTCGTGGACTTGGATATGCGAGTCTTTCAGCGCTTCCTTCCGGATCGGAGCTATGCCCAGCTCGCAGCGCGCGCCAGCACGGGAGAAGTGGGCGAAGGGCAATTCAGGCTTCTCGCACCCGAGGACCACCTCCGCCTCGTCTGCCTTCACCAACTTGACCACGGAGCCTGGCGACCGCTCTGGCTCTGCGACGTTGCAGCATTCATCGAGCACTTACCCCCGAATTTTCACTGGGGGCTCTGCTTGGAAGGAAATGCGCGGCTGAGCGAAGGCGTCGTCGCTCTTGTGTCACTCGCCGAACAGCTGCTTTCGGCTCGAGTACCATTCGGGACCCCGACCAAACGCGTTCCAGCGTGGTTCCGCGATGCGGTCCTGCGCGGGTGGGCGAGTGGGTACCGCGCTCCACCTGAGTCACTCCACAACCTCCGTCGCCTTGAGTGGCGGCAAGCAGCGAAGGCAGTTGCCGCCCGTTGGCCGGACGCGGTCACCTCAACGTTGCATCTGCGAGCTCCATTTCGTGGCGTACCGCGCACCATCTTGCAATTGGCGGAGCTGGGACGACGGACTTTTCACTTTCTCTGTCATTCCTGGCTCGGACGCACAGGGAAGCTCCTGTCTTCTGTCGAGCGCCGAGGGCTTCCATGAAGCGACGACGGTCAAGATTAGCTCTGGCGGCTTTATGCCTGCTTTCAGCTACCGGAGCGAACGCAGCCGCGACGAACTGGTCCGGCGCGCCGGGTGGCGTCTGGAGCCTGAGCTCCAACTGGAGCAACGGCATTCCGACGACGATGAATTTCCCCGCTACCTTCCCCGGGCCTGCAAGCTCTGTCGTGGACATTCCCTTTGCAATTGCCTCGTTAAGCATCCCTGCGACTGGAGTCGTCGGCATCAGCCTCGATTCCGATCTGAGTATTACGACTTTGACCAATTCCTCGAGCGCAACAACCACCATCAGTGGAACCGGTACTCTCACTACGAAAGGGAATCTGCAAAGCGGAACCAATTCCTTAAATATCAGTGCGCCGATCTCCGTCGCAACCAATCAGACGTGGCTCATTGGCGGCGCCTCGAACAACTTTAGCGGCGCGATCAGTAATACCGGCGTAACCACGTTTACAAAAACTGGAACCGGGACATTGACGTTGAGCGGCAACAATACATTCGCCTCTGCCGCCGTAAGTAGCGGGACGCTCATCCTGAGCGGCAGCAACGGCTTCATTACGCTGAGCGTAACGGGCACGGGTACGGTACAAGCGACGACTTCGACTTCACTCGGGACCGGCACCACGGCCCTGAATGGAGGGACCCTCATCCTCTCGCCAGGAGTGGCGAGTGGTGCCACGGTCACGGTCGGCGCCAACTCGACGCTGACGGTTCAGAGTGCGGGCGACTCAGTGGACACGTTGGACCTTTTCGGCGCCACCTTGACTCTAAACGGCCCAGCACTCAGCACTACGGGCACGGCCGGGGTAACCGGAACCGGAACCGTAAATGGGGCGGTGAGCATCCCGTCGGGAGAAAATCTAACGCCTGGAGATGGCGACGGCACCGGAACACTGACAATGACGGCGCTGACGCTGACCAGTACCTCAAATCTTAATTATTCAGTTGGTAGCTCGGCCACGCTCGCCATCGTGACGGACGCGCTGACGATTACGGGCATTGTCAACGTGACCGATATTGGACTCACGGAGGGGACTTACCCCCTCATGCAAAGCAACGGAGCAATGACCCCAGGTACCGTAACCCTCGGGCCATCTCCCAATCCTAGCTTCTCCTATGGGCTTTCCTTCAACACGAATCAGCTTCTGCTTACCGTCGGGCCTGCGCCAACCGCAGTAGGGTTCGCTGAAAGTAACGCAGTGAGTGATGGTCACTCCTCATATGTCAGCTGGAAGACCGGCTTCGAGACGAGGAACCTCGGCTACCGCGTCTACCGCCAGGACGGAGCGGTCCGTACTCTTCTGACACCGGGACTCATCGCCGGCTCTGCACTTCGCGCGACGGCCGACCTCAAGGTCGGCCGCTCCTATGTCTGGGAGGACAAGAGGGCCGCATCTGGAGGCACGTACTGGATTGAATCCGTCGACACGAGTGGAAAGACCGCTGTTTTCGGCCCGCTGACGACGCATGCGGGGCCACCCCCAAACACTCATGCATCCGCTTTGTTTTCGGACGTCCGTCCGGCCGACCTTCTTTTGCCGGGCCAGCCGATCGTCCATCTCCGAGCAGTCAGACTCCCTCCGGTTCCGGGCGACCTCGAACAGCAATGGGTCAACGCCTCTGGACCTGCCGCGATGTTGGGTGTGAGTGTCCCGGGCGTTTACCGAGTCCCAGCCGAGCAGCTCTTCGCATCAGGACTTCCGGCCGGTGTAGACGTTCCCTCCCTGCGCCTCTGGACCAGCGGCAGCTCCGTCAGTTTTCGCGCCATTACGGCTGATGGAGCGCACCTCCAACCGGGCGATGCCGTCGAGTTCTACGGCGAGGGCATGGACACCAGGTACTCGGGCACTCGCATGTACTGGGTAACCAGTGGCGCCGGGTCGCAACAGCTCATGACGATGGAGGCTTCCCCGGCGCTAGGTGACGCAGGACGCTCCTTCATCGAGACGCTCGAGATTCGGCAGCAGCTCTACTACTTCAGTGCCATCAAGAACGGCGGCGCGGAGAAGTTCTTTGGACCGCAGGTAGCGTCGACAGGCCTGACTCGCGTCTTCCCCACGCCAGCTCTCGACATGCTCTCGTCTGTGCCTGGCGCCCTCACCGTCGCGGTGCAGGGCTTGAGTGCCGGACCTCACTCAATCAGCGCGACGTTAAACGGACTCCTACTCGGGTCGATGACCGGAAACGACCGCAACCTGATGTCGAAAACCTTCTCGTTGCCGGCTGGTTTGTTGGTCGCAGGTGACAACACCGTCGTTCTCAGCGCTCAGAGCGCCACGGACATCGATGTCGAGTCGTACCAACAACTAAGCTACCCGCGTCAGTACCTCGGCCTCGGAGCCCCACTCCAGTTCACGGCTCCTTCGGGAACCTCAGTCCATCTGGGCGACTTCGCGGCACACGTGACGCGCGTCTTCGACATCACCGTTCCGGAGAATGCGGTTGAGCTCGAAGTCTTGGCGGATACCAACAATCCAAACGGCTCCATCGTCAACGTCCTCTCGTCGACCGCCACCCGGACGCTCTATGCATTTCGCGCTCAGGACGAGCTTCTCCCATTCAGCGTCCAGCCAAACACCGCAAGCCGGTGGCATGCTTTCGCTGGCGCTCAGCTGGTCATCATCGGTCCTGCAAGCCTACTGCCCACCATTCAGCCCTTGGTCCAGCAGCGCCAACGGGAAGGATTGACTGTTGCTGCCATCGACATTCAGGACGTCTATGACGAGTTCTCATATGGCGAGAAGGATGCCGCGGCCATCCGAGCACTCCTGCAGTACGCGTCACAGCATTGGGCCATCCCACCTCAATACGTTCTCTTAGTTGGCGGAGCCACGTACGACCCGCGCGATTACCTCAACAACCCGGGGCTGGACCTCGTCCCAACAACGTTCATCGAGACCATCTACCTCGAGACAGGTACGGATGGAGCCTTCGTCAATTTCCCGAATCCTCGGGCCGAAGGCCTTGCCATCGGGCGGTGGCCCGTCACGACGGCCGTCGAGGCAGCGCTCATCATGAACAAGACCCTCGGCAGGATTCCTCTGACGAGCAAGTCGTCGCTGCTCCTGCTGCGTGATAGCGACGGTGCCACGAGTTTCTCGAAGGCGTCTGCGCAGGTACGCGCGGCGGTTTCGGCGTGGCCGGTGCAGCAGATTGCCCGCGGCTCTGCCACCGATGACGCGGTTCACACGGAGGTCATCGCCGCGATGCGCTCCGGACCGGCAGTCCTCGACTACCAGGGGCACGGTGCCGAAGACTTCGAGGACGGAGACATTCTCTCCGACAGCGACACTGCGGCACTCGCCAACACCGGCCAGAGCCTGGTGTTCAGCGCACCGACCTGCTTCAACGGCTACTTCGTCGACATCGGCCGACAGGACCTGGCAACTGCCCTTCTTCTCACCGAGAAGGGCGGGGCCTGGGCGGCATGGGCATCCTCGGGGATGACCAGCCCCGTCGAGCAGCCGAAACTCAGCAGCACCCTGCTTCAGGCGACGGTGGTCGACGGCCTGACACTCGGTGAAGCAAGCATACGGGCGAAGGCTGCCATCACCGACCCTGACGTCCTGAGCACCTTCCACCTCTTCGGCGACCCGAGTGCCCGGATGTCGCCGGACAGGGTGGGCGTCTTTTCAGCCCCTACTGGTGTCCAGCCAGGTGCCACCACCGGGTGTGGCACGCCGGGCAGCGTGACTTTCACCCTGCTCCCCTTCGTTGCACTGGCTCTCCTCTTGAGCGCACGAGCGCGCCGAACGAGCGCAGTCCCGCGTCGGCGCCGCTAGTATTGGTGGGGACGGCTCGCGCCTCAGAAGAGTGACGCGGGGAACGGCGGCCCCGGCCGCGCGAAGAGGTACCCCTGCATGAGGTCACACCCGGCGCGGAGGAGCTCGTCCCTTTCCTCGGCTTCTTCAATTCCCTCGGCCACCACCTGGATGCCGAGTTCTTTGCACATCGTCACCATCGTCCGGACGAGGGTTTTCTTGGTCGGCTCGTGCGCGATGCCGCGCGCGAGCACCATGTCCAGCTTGACGAATTCGGGTTCGAGCAAAGCGAAGCTGGTGAGACCGGCGTAGCCAGCTCCGAAGTCGTCCAGCGCGATGCGAAAGCCGCTGGCTCGAAGGCGTGAAACGTGCGACCGGACGTTTCGGATGTCATCCAGCGAGGCTCGCTCGGTGACTTCCAGGATGATGCGGTCGGCCGCCGCGGCGAAAGGACCGGCGCTGGAGAAGAGGTCGTGGTCCAGGAGGTCCGAGGGGTGGAGGTTGACGAAGAGAACTTCGCCATTCTTCAGCTGGTCAATCGGCCCCACGGACAGCGCCCGGACGCGACGCCCCAGCTCGTGCACGCGGTCGAGCCGTTCGGCTGCATCGAGCACCGCACCTGGATGCGGCAGCGTCGGCTCGCCGGAGCGCAGCAGGACCTCGTACCCGAAGGTGCTGCGTCCGGAAAGGCTGACAATGGGCTGGTAGGCGACGTGCAGCGTCGCCAGTGCCTTCTCGAAGCGCACGCTGAGCCCGACTCGGTCTCCCACGAAGCGAGCGGCCCCACCAACGAGGTCGAATGCCTTGCGCTTGGCGCGAGCAATGCGATGGAGCCTCACGGCGTCGTTGGCGACTCGTATCAAGGTCTCCGGGTCCACCGGCTTCACCAGGTAGCGGAGCGCCCCCTGTTCGATGGCCTGGATGGCCGATTCGATGGTTGGAGCACCCGTGATGAGCAGCACCGGCACGTCCAGGTCATGCTCTCGCACCTTCTCCAAGAGCTGGATCCCACTCATCTTCGGCATGTCGATGTCCGAGAGCACGACGTCGAAGGAGGTCTGGCTGAGCGCCTTGACGGCCGAATCACCGTCCTTGACCGTCACCACTTCATAGCCTTTCGACGCGAGCACGCGAGCGTGCGCACGCAGTACAGCCTCATCGTCGTCGGCAACGAGAGCACGTGGACGCTCACCCTCCTCCCGCGGAGTCTTGGACCCTTGCACGACCATGGTTCTACCGACGGCCATCGAGCACGTCTCGCACCTTTCGCAAGAGGTCCTCAGGGGTGAACGGCTTCTGCAGAAACGCTGTCTTCGGGTCGAGCATGCCGTGACGGATGATGGTGTCGTCCGTGTAGCCCGACATGTAGAGCACTTTGATTTCTGGCCTCAGAGCTCTCAATTGCTTCGCCAGCTCTGGCCCGCTCATCTTCGGCATTACGATGTCGGTGAGCACGAGGTGAATTGGTTTCGATGGCTTCCCACAGAATTCGATTGCCTCCGCGGGGTTTTGCACCTCGACCACCTTGTACCCGCTGCGAGCAAGAATCGCGCGGGAGACCGCGCGGACGTGCTCCTCGTCTTCGATGAGAAGAATCGTTTCCGAGCCGGAGAGCACCGGCGCCGGCGCAAGCTTTCGGACGGCCTCGACCTCCCTTTCGCTCGGAGGAAAGTAGACGTTGAATGTCGTCCCCACACCTGGCTCGCTGTCCACCCAGATGCTTCCTCCACTCTGGTGGACGATGCCGAAGACCGTCGAGAGGCCGAGTCCGGTGCCTTTCCCTCGTTCCTTGGTGGTGAAGAAGGGCTCGAAGATGCGTAACTGGGTCTCCTTGTCCATCCCCTGCCCGGTGTCCGAGACGGACAGGAGGACGTACGGACCAGCCTGCACCCCGAGGTGGCGCTCGGAGAAAGCCTGGTCCAGGACGACGTTCTTCGTCTCGAGCGTCAGCTTGCCCCCGGTGGGCATCGCATCCCGGGCGTTGACGACCAGGTTCATGATGACCTGCTCGATGTGGCTCGGGTCGGCAAGCACCCGGCTCAGGGGTGCACCTTGAACGGAGACCACTTCCACGTCCTCACCCAGGATTCGACGGATCAGCTTGTCCATCCCGGCAAGGACGTCGTTCAAGTCGATGACCGCGGGTTCAAAGACTTGATGCCGGCTGAAGAGCAGCAACTGCCGGGTGAGCGCTGCGGCACGCTGGCCGGCCTGTCGAATCTCCTCCAGGCTCTCCCGCATCGGGTCATCCGGTCCGACGTCGCTCAACAACATCCCGGCATAGCTGAGGATGACCGAGAGAATGTTGTTGAAGTCGTGCGCAACGCCGCCAGCCAACGAACCGATGGCCTCCATCTTCTGCGCCAGGCGAAGCTGCTTTTCCGTCTCCAGGAGGGCCTTCTCGGCGCGCTTTCGGTCCGTGAGGTCGGTCATCACGGCGATGCACATGGGGTGGTCCAGCATTGCCACCGCAAGAAGCACCGGGACGCGTTCTCCGTTCTTGGTGATGAGCTCCTTCTCCCAGGCGGGTGCGAAGCCCTGTGACTGAAGCAGCTCGACGGCCTGTTCGTCGCCGCGCCTCCATTCCGGCGGGGTCATCGCTTCCCATTGAATCTTCCCGAGCAGGAGCTCGCTCCTCGAACGGCCGATGGTCTTGAGGAACGCATCGTTCGCGTCGTGAACCGCCCCGAGAAAGACCCCGATGCTGATGCCGACGATTCCCGAATCCCACAACCGAATGAAGCGTGTCTCGCTCGAGCGCAGCGCGTCCTGGGTCCGCCGCCCGGCCTCGCGACCTTGCCGTTGTGCGAGCTCACGCTCGATGGCGGGTGCGAGGCGAGTCAATTTGTCTTTGAGTACGTAGTCGTGCGCTCCGGCACGCATCGCCTCGACTGCGGTTTCTTCTCCCACCGTTCCCGAGACGACGACGAAAGGAATATCGAGGGCGAGCTCCTTGAGGCAGCTCAGCGCTTCCATCGCTCCGAACTTGGGAAGCGACCAGTCACTGATGATGGCGTCCCATTCTTGATTTCGAAGCGCTGTCCGCATCGATTCTGCCGTCTCGACGCGCTCGAAGTGGACCTCTCGGTCGAGCCGATGAAGCTCCTTCGCCATCAGCTTCGCATCGGTCGGTGAATCCTCGACGATGAGGATGCGAAGCGGCCTGCTCATCATCTTGCACTTGGGAGTGGCGGAGCTTGCTGATTTACGGAGAAACCCGCGGCGTCAGCCGTCTCAACAAAACGAAGGACGTCTACCGACACGCCCATACCGACACACCACCTTCGACGGCGAAGGACTTTCAACGCGCGTCCCCCCATCGGGTTGTTTCTCGGAATTGTGTACTCCTTCCGGCTTTCGACGAGGTGGTGGGGCCGACTCGACAGACACGAGCCGCTCAGGTTCGAAGAAATCCGGGATAATAGAACTCTAGGCGAAACACGGTTCACACCGCAATCGCGTGAAGACCGTTAATAGTCTCCATTTGGAGACGGGTACGCACCTCACCGACAGCGCATGCGCAGCAGTTTTCCGAGCGAAACGCCTCGACAGAGACGGCGATGGAAACCAATTCGGTACTCGTTGCGATGCAGATCAAACGTTGCTCCCGCACGCGATCAGGGACCGCTGGCGAACGACACCAATCCCGCAGCGAACTGGAGTGCATGCATCGACATCGCAAATGCACACCCTCGGTGTTTCGTTCGAATTGACCCCCCGACTCCGTCCTGACCCACCTCGCGCGCCAAATAGGTGTCTGGTTGCAGGCCTTTCAGCATGGCTCAAGCCGTGCAACCATGGTGAACATGACCCGCGATAGTGTCCCTTCGAAAAAGATTCTCGTCGTCGACGACGACCGCGGTGTCCGGTCGGCGCTCGTGCGGACGCTGACCAACGCGGGCTACGACGTGACGTCGGTGGGAGAGGCGGCCGAGGGTTTGGCCCACCTCATTCTCGAGCCCGTCGACCTCGTGCTCTCCGACCACCTGATGCCGAACATGTTGGGGCTCGACTTCTTGAAGCTCGTCCGCACCCGCTATCCCGACTGCGTCAGAATTCTTTTGACTGCCTATCCCGAGGTGAAGACTGCCATCGAGGCAATCAACCATGGGGAAATCTACCGCTTCATGCTCAAGCCCTGGGACGAGGACGAGCTCCTGGTCACACTCCATCTTGCATTCGAGCAAGTGCAGTTGAGGGGCGAGAACCGGAAACTTTTGACTTTTCTGCGACAGCAACCCGAGCTTCTCGCGCGGTACGAGGAGCAGACGGATGTCTCCCACTCGTCGTGAACTGTCGAAGCGCGACACTCGCCACGAGCCCTAGCCGGACCCAATGATTAAGAGCCATGCACTTCCCTCCTCGCCGGAGGGAACGCGCGCGCCGCGCCGCGGTCGGCTGCTCATCGTCGACGACGAGCCGGGAGTCCTGCGCGTGCTCAACCTCATCCTCGGCCGCCAGCATGACCTGTTCACCGAATCCACCGCAGTGGTGGCGCTCCGGCGCATCCTGTCCGGCGAACGCTTCGACCTCATCTTCTCCGACTTGATGATGCCGGTCATGACCGGCATCCAGCTGCTCAAGGAGCTGACGAAGTCGGTGCCGAGCCAGGCTGAGCGCGTCGTCTTCCTCACCGGGGGTGCGGTGACGGCTGAAGCTCAAGAGTTTCTAGCCACCACCACCCGCGACCTCATCATCAAGCCCTTCGACGCCGACGAGATGCTCGCCTTCATCGCCGGCCGCCTCAACCAGGACGCCTCGTTCCAGTAGTCGGAAATTGGCCTAACCAGTCCGCGCACGCGTCATGCCCCTAGACTTCCAGGAGTCACCACCCCTGGGAGGTGACGACGCGTCGTACCTGCCCCGGAAGGACCTCGGAGCTGCCGAGGCGCGACACCGCCAGGGCCTCTTCCGGTCGATTGCCGTCGTCCTCTTCGGCCTGGTCCCCGCCGAGGTCTACATCGTCGGTCGGGTGGACTTTCGGCTGGTGCTGGCCCACTTCGCGCTGTCGGCGCTCTTCGTCGTCGCGGCGTCGCTCACAAGACGCAAGGGCTCATCGATTGCCAACGGCATCGACCTGACGCTCTCGACGTCGTCTTCCGTCTTCCTGGTAACGGTGGTGGTCCTCACCGGCGGCGCTCACAGCCCGTTTTTACCGTGGTGCCTGGTGATGCCCGTCGCGGTGACCATTTTCGCTCGGCGGCAGACTTGGGGAAGCGTCCTCAGCAGCCTCATTTGCTGCGTCTCGACCATGTACCTCGTGTGGTCCGGGCATGCTGACGGCCGGGCGCTCGCGGCGTGGGGCTTCATGGTTTTTGTGACGGCGTTCGTTGCGGTGTCGAGCTCCCTGCTTCAGGCGCGGGTGCTCAATACAGTGGAAAGCCTGGGGACTCACCGGAGGAAGCTGCGACATCGACGGGAACAAAGCGACCGCCAGCGTCTGGAGGCGAGGCGGCTGGCGCTGGTGGGCCAGCTGGCGGCGGGCGTGGCCCATGAAGTGAACAATCCGCTGGCGGTGGTGAAGGCCAACCTTGGCTTCGCTCGCAGCGAAATCGAGAGCCGGCTGCACGAACCCTGGTGCGGCGTCGTCCTCGAATCGCTCGGAGAGGCGGCCGAAGGCGTCGAGCGGATTCGCCTTCTGGTTCGCGACTTGGCCGACTTGTCTCCCCACAGCAGGCTGGCCACGGCAGCGGAGGAGTGTGAGCCCCAGGAGCTCGTCGCCGATGCCGTTGACCTGGTGCGCGGCGGAACTTCCGTGCCCATCAACATCGAAATCGCGGACAACCTTCCTTCGGTTCGGGTGGTGCGCCACCATCTGGTGCAGGTGCTCAGAAGCCTGCTTCACAATGCCGTGGACGCGGTCGAGGGGCTCCCCGTCGGCAGCCCGCGGAGGGTCACCATCCGGGCCTCCGGAGGCCCGCTGGGTGTCCGATTCGAGGTCGAGGACAGCGGCACGGGGTTCTCGGAGACCGTCCTGACTCGCCTCTTCGAGCCCTTCTTCACCACGAAGCCCATCGGGGCTGGAAAGGGGCTCAATCTTGCGAAGTCACGTGAGCACGTCACGCGTTCCGGTGGCTCCATTTCCGCGGAGAATCTTCCCGAAGGCGGCGCCCGTCTCACGGTGAGGCTGCCTGCCGCGCCGGCCCCTGCGGGCGAACAGCCCACCGTCTGAACAGTCGTGTCTTCAGGCCTGCACGCCAACCTCATGCGCCGGAGGGCGGCGTTTCATTGAGGACGAGCCAGAACAACCCGAGCGTCTTGGCAGCGTCGACGAACTCGGTGAAATTGACCGGCTTCCGGACGTAGGCGTTGGCGCCAAAGGCGTAGCTTCGTATCAGGTCCTCGTCCTCACGCGAGGACGTGAGAACAACGACGGGGAGGCTTCGCGTTCGTTCATGCTCACGAATGCGTCGGAGGACTTCCAGCCCGTCGATGCGTGGCAATTTCAAATCGAGCAGGACCAGCCCCGGGAGTGGCCGCTTCTCACTCCCTGAGCCGTGCAGAAGCTCGAGCGCTGCGGCACCGTCGGTGGCGATGGAAATCTCGTTCCCGAAATTCCACCTTCCAAAGGCTCGCACCAGCAGCTTCGCATCGGTCGGGTTGTCCTCGACGAGAAGGAGTGCCTTGTTCACTGAATTGCTTCCGCTGGCGGTCCGGGCAACCAGAAATAGAAAGTCGCCCCGCCATTCACCACGCCGTCGGCCCATATCCGGCCACCATGCCGGACAGCAACCCGCTGCGCGGTGGCCAGCCCAATCCCCGTCCCTCTGAACTCGGTCATGCTGTGTAAACGCTGAAACGGGCCGAACAGCTTGGACTTGTGCGCCATGTCGAAGCCCGCTCCATTGTCACGGACGAAGTAGGCGCTCACACCCTCCGTGTTGGCCGTTCCCAGCTCGATGCGGGCATGGGGGGTCTTCCCGGTGAACTTCCAGGCGTTGTCGAGAAGGTTGTCGATGAGGTTTCTTGCCAGCTGCGGGTCGAGGTACGCCCAGAGGTGGTCAGGAAGGACGACTTCCACCTGCCGCTGAGGGTCTTCGGCCTTCAGACGCTTGAAGGCGTCTTGCGCCAGTCGCGTCAGGTCGATGCGTTCGGGTTTCAGCGTCGTCCGCGAGATGTGTGCCAGGGAGAGAAGCGCGTCGATGAGCGCGCCCATGCGCACCGCGTTGTCGTGAATTTCGTGAAGGCAGTCGATGCCCGCAGCGTCAAGCTTGTCAGAATATTCATCGAGCAGAATCTGCGCGAAGCCATTCATTCCGCGCAGGGGCGCGCGGAGGTCATGCGCGACGGAGTAGCTGAATGCCTCGAGCTCCGCGTGAGCAGCACGCAGCGCGGTTTCCGTTCGCTGCCGGTCCGTGACATCACTGATGGTGCAGGACACCAGCGTGCCCACCTCGGTGACGATGGGGCCCAGGCTGATTTCGACGGGAAACTCGGTGCCATCGCGGCGAAGCGCGTGCAGCTTGAGGCCGGACCCCATCGAACGGGGACGTGGCTCCAAGGCATAGTGAAGCCGGTGACCGGGATGCTCGCCGCGAAAACGCGTGGGGATGAGATGCTCCACCGGCTTTCCGATGAGCTCATTCCTCGGGTACCCGAAGAGTCTCTCGGTCTGGGCATTCACCAGCACGATGCTGCCCTCGCGGTCGACAATCATCACCGGGTCCGGCGCCGCCTCGAGGAATGCTCGAAACCTCAAATCGGCGTTTCGTCGGTCACCGACATCTCGGATGGCCACCGTCGTCACGGTGCCGGCTGGAGTCCGAAGCGGCTTGAGGCTGATTTCGGCGGGGAACTCGCTGCCGTCCTTCCGGCGTCCGAAGAGGTCGAGCCTGGCGCCCATCAGCCGCGTCTTCGGGTCCAGGGAATACCCGACACGGTGCGCCTCGTGGGCGGTTCGCAGCCGTTCGGGCACCAGCACCTCGACAGGTTGGCCGCTGAGCTCGGCGCCGTCGTAGCCGAAGAGGCGCTGAGCCTCGTCATTCATCAGCATGATGCGGCCGGCGGTATCGACCATCACCATGGCATCCGAGGCGGTCTCGAGGATTCCACGGAACTTATCCTCGACAATCGCCGATTCGCGGATGGACCGAAGGTGGGTGATGTCCTTCTTGCTGACGGCGATGTGCATCAGGGCGCCATTCACGTCAGTCACGGCCCGCATCGACACGTCGACGTAAACGGTCTTTCCATCCTTTGATTTTCGCACGCCCTCGTACGCCGGAAGCGCGCCCTCGGTGGCCGTGCGAAGCAACTGTCTTTCCAGTTCGTGATGCTCGAGCGGGACCAGCACGTCAATCAGCGACCGTCCGATGACCTCTTCGCTCGTGTAGCCGAAGACACGCTGGGCGCCACGACTCCAGAAGGTGATGCAGCCGTCATCCGGCGTGACCGCAATCAACGCGTCCGGAAATTCCTCCAGCAACTTTCCAACGTCCTGTTCCGGAGACACGGGGCCCGCGACTGTACAGGGGTGGCCGAGGAGAGGCAGGCCCTCGGCATCTCTTTTCAAAAGCACACCACGCCGTGTCTTGCTCCGACCATCACTGCGCGTGTGGCTTCAGCGCCCGCTCGTCGAAGAGGCGCCGTCCACGGGTTGGCGGCGCGGCAGCGGAACCGGACTGCAATACACGAGGCGACTGTCGACGCGGGGACCTTCAATGCGGCTGCTGGATTCGCTGCAACTCTCCTGAAAGCCGCCCCGTCAGCGCGACCCACCACATCTTGAAATCCGCCGCAAAGGACCAGAAGGGGTAGCGGAACGTGGCCGGACGGTTGTGTTCGATGAAGAAATGGCCCACCCAGGCAAACGCGTAACCGCACACCAGCGCAGCCAGCAGCAACAGCCAGCGCCCCGTCAGGAGCGCGGCCAGCACTAGGCAGAGCGAGAGGCTCGTACCCACAAGGTGCAGCGCACGCGTGCCCGGCCGACGGTGCTCTCCTAAGTAATAGGGCCAGAACTCGGCAAAGCTTCGAATGGGCTCGGACACGCGTTTCGTCCCTCCAGCGACTTGGGAGACACCGTACACCAGCCTGTCATGGAGAGACTCGACTCTCTCTTTGGCGCGCGGCCGGCATCACCGGCCGGAGCCGCCAGACCTGGGCCGGTAGCCGAGCTCGGTGAGAAATGTACGGCACTCCGCCACCAGGGGCCCCTCCAGCCCCGGAGCGCAGGCGAGCACGTCGCCCACGGCCAGGTCCAGCGGCGCCCCGTCGATGCGTCGACAGAGACCTCCGGCCTCCATCACCAGGAGCGCTCCGGCGGCAATGTCCCAGGGCTTGAGTCCGAATTCGAAGTAGCCGTCGAAGCGGCCCGCGGCCAGCCAGGCCAGCTCCAGCGCCGCACTCCCCATCCGCCGGATGCCTTGGGCTTTTCGAATGAAGCGTTGGAGAAGCCCCATCGGACCTTCCGGGTGCTCGTGGACGTTGTAGGGAAAGCCCGTGCAAAGCAAGGCGCGCTTCAGCTCGGTCGCTGACGAAGTATTTAGCCCCGTCCCGTTGAGCGTCGCGCCGCGCCCACGCGCCGCCGAGAAGAGCTCGTCCTTGAGCGGGTCATACACCGCTCCGGCGAGCAGCCCTTCCGGGCCCTCGACGGCCACCGATACGCAGAAGTGCGGGAGACGGTGCGCGTAGTTGGTGGTGCCATCGAGGGGGTCCACCAGCCAGCGGTGGCTTCCGGAACCGGACGCGCCGCTCTCCTCGGCCAGCACCGAATGGTGAGGATGGCGTGCCCGAAGAAACCCGAGGACGGCTGCCTCGCTCGCCTTGTCGGCGTCGGTGACGAGGTCGATGCCTCCCTTGTATCCAATCGTCCGAGTGCCAGCGAAGGCATCGCGGAGGACCTCGCCGCCCAGCTTTGCCGCTGCTTCCGCCGACGCCAGAAGGGCCTCCAGCGGCTCGGCCTCTGTGCTCACAACCTGTCCGGCCGACTCAGCATGGCGTTCACCTTCTCGGCAACCGCCGCTGCGTTGCCTTGCTGGGTGAGGACGAGATGGCCTTCCTTGTCGAAGACCCAGGTGGTGGGCATGTTTTGAAGCCCCAGCATGCGAGTCAGCATTGCTCCGCCCGGGTCGAGCAGAATCGGCAAGTCGATGTGCATCGCCATGAGGTAGGGCTGAACGGCCTCGGCGTCCGTGTCGATGCTCGCGGCGTAGACGCGGACGCCTTGCGTCGCCCACTGCCTGGCGAGCTTGTCCAGCTGCGGGAGCTCGGCCTTGCAGGGCTCGCACCAGCTCGCCCAGGCATCGAGAACGACGATGTGCCCGACGTCGTCGGTGAAGGAATGCGGCTGGCTCGACGCCCAAACCGGGAGCGCGAAATCAATCGCCTCGCCGGGAACTGGCTTCTGTGGAAGCGCGCTGGCGCACCCGCCCAAGGCTGCCACCAGGCTGACGACGAGGATGTGCTTCACGTTCCACCTCCCAGGAGACCGCTGAGCCTGCTGGAGAGCTCGGCGGCAATGTTGCTGTCCCAGCCCTCCTGCACCCAGGTGACCTTTCCATTCTGAGTCAGCACCCATGTCGTGGGAATGGAACTCATTCCGAGGACGACTGCCAGTCGCTCCCCGCCCGGGTCCACAAGAATGGCCGGGTAGGACGGCAAACTTCTCAGGAGAGCTGGAAAACGGGTGCCGTCCGGCTCGATGTTGATGGCGTAGACGTGGACACCGCGACTGGCGAATTGCTTGGCGATGGCCTCCAGCTGCGGAAGCGCCTCCACGCAGGCCCGGCAAGAGGTGCCCCATGAAGTCAGCACCACCACGTGCCCGCGGTCATCCGTTTGCGCCCACCAAAGGCCGGTGGGCCATTCCCTGAAGGACAGCGGGTCGGTTGGCCGAGGTCGCGCCTGCGCGCTTGCCTCCGGGCTCCCCATCGCACCGGCCGCACTGGAGACGCCAGACATGGACGTGCCGCCAAGGCCCGTGTCCGTCGCGGCCGCGCACCCGGCAAGACAGACGACGAGCAGGGAGCGCCACGCCCTCATGTCGTCCCAGCGCCGGGCGCCCGCAGCCGGGCGATGAGGGCGTCGTGAAAGCCGCCGAAGCTGCCGTTGGACATGACGAGAATGACGTCCCCGGGGCGAGCGCCCTGGGCCACCATGTCCACGAGCGCCGACACCTCGCGCTCGGCGTCCGCCTCGAGGCCACGGGCCCGGAGGTCCGCCACCAGCTGCGGGACGTCCAGCTCCTCGCCCTCGGGAACACGGTCGTGTTTCTCGGGAATGCGGAGGCTCACCCGGGCTGCCCCATCAAAGGCCGTGCCATAGGCAACCTGGTGCAGGCGCCGCCGGGACGTGTTGCTGCGCGGCTCGAAGACGGCCCACAGACGCCGGCCAGGGAAACGCCCGAGGAGTGCCTGGACGGTCTCGCGCACTGCCGTCGGGTGGTGCGCGAAGTCGTCGATGATGGCGACACCACCCACCTCCGCGCGGAGCTCCTGCCGGCGGCGGACACCAGCGAAGGTGGCGAAGCCCGTCTGCGCCGCCGGAAATGGCATCCCCAGTGCCGAGACGACGGCCCAGGCCCCCACCGCATTCTCCACGTTGTGAAGCCCCGAGACGAGAAGCTCCACCTGCCCCAGGGCCCTTCCGGCGTCGACAAGCGTGAAGCGCGTGCCCGCTGGTCCCTGCTGGACGTCCTCCGCCCACACCTGCGCGAGCGTCCCCGGGGCGCGGCCGTAGAGGACGCACCGGCAGGCGGCGTGCCGGGCCACCTCCAGGGCACGCGGCCAGTGCGCGCTGACGGCGAGGAAGCCGTCTTTGGGAAGCAGCTTCACGAAGGCCTCGAAGGCGGACTGGTAATGCGCCTCGTCTCGGTAGATGTCCGCATGGTCGAGCTCCACGCTGGTGAGCATCGCCGTGCGAGGGCGGTAGTGAAGGAATTTCGGCCCTTTGTCGAAATAGGCGGTGTCGTACTCGTCCCCTTCCACGACGACGTGGGGGCCCTTGCCAAGACGAAAGCTGACCCCGCCATTCTGAGCGACGCCGCCCACCAGGAAGGACGGGTCCAGCCCACCAGAGACGAGCAGATGGGAAAGCATCGCCGACGTCGTCGTCTTTCCGTGCGTCCCCGTCACCACCACCGGATGGCGGCCGGCCAGAAACAGCGACCCGAAAGCCGCCGGGAAGCTCATCTGCGGCAAGCGCCGCTCGCGGGCCGCAGTCGCTTCCGGGTTCACGCGGCGGATGACGTTTCCCACCACCACCAGGTCCGGCCGGGCGGCGTCCAAATTCTCCGGCCGGTAGGGCGTGAGGACGTCGATTCCCCACGCCTTCAGCATCTCGCACATCGGAGGGTAGACGTCGTTGTCGCTTCCGCTGACGGAGTAGCCCTTCGCCTTGAGCAACCCGGCGAAGCTGCCCATCCCCGTCCCTGCGACGCCGAGAAGGTGGACGCGGCGGATGGAGTCCGGAGCGATGTCCTGCAACACATTTCCATCGTCGACGGTGGCCACCTTTGGACCCTGTTTATTCGAGCCCGAGCGCCACCACCACCCGGTCATGGAACCGCGGTCGAAACGCCTGGATGCCGACGTTGTCCCGGCCCCGCGCCGTGCGGTTGGTGACGAGCGCCACCACCAGCTCGCGCCCGCGGTCCACCCAGAGGCTGGTCCCGGTGAAGCCCAGGTGTCCAAAGGCGCCTGGGGGGCTGTTGCCCAGGTGCGCTCCTGCCGAGGAGGCATAGGGCGACGGAGTGTCAAAGCCGAGGCCATGGACGCCCCCCGGCAGGGGGGACACGGCGCGCTCCCAGAGGCGCGCCGGGGCGATTCGCCCGGAGCCGGAGAGCTCCTCGAGGGCCGCCTGGCCGAAGCGAGCGACGTCCTCGGCGCTGCCGAAGAGACCGGCGTGGCCGGCGACCCCGTCCAGAATCCACGCGTTGTCGTCATCCACCTCTCCCGCCCGGGAGGGTGCCGGCTCGATTCCGGCCCAGTCGTAGCCCTGGCCGGGAGCCGGAGGCCGAGGGCGCACCTGGCCGGTGGGCGGAAGGTCATCCCAGTTGCCGCCGCAGGGGTCACGCGTGTCATGTCCCCGGCTGGAAAGCCGGTGAAAGTGCATCCCGAGGCCGAGGGGTTCTCGCACCCGGGCGTCGTACAGAGCGTCGAGCGGCTTGCCCGCGAGCTCGGCCAGCACCTCTCCGAGGAGAAGAAACCCGAGGTCCCCGTACGTCTGGGCACCGTCCGGCTGGGCGACAAGGGGCGTCCGGGCGACGGTGTCCACCAGCTGCGCGCGTACGGCGGAGCGCGTGGCGGCCGTGCAATCCGGCGAGAGCAGGTCCGGCAGGCGCTGGATGGGCTCGGAAAAGAGCGGCAGCCAGGTGGGAAGGCCCGAGGTGTGCGTCAGAAGCTGACCGAGCGTGACCCCCGCCTCCGCAGCTGGCGTGCCCGGTCGGAAGCGGGCGAGTGGCGTTTCCGGGTTGACGGTGCCTTCCGTCCAGGCGCGCAAGAAGAGGGGCACCGTGGAGATGGCCTTGGTGAGGCTGGCCAGGTCGAACGGCGTGTCACGCGACACGCCGCCTGCGGCACCGCGGAAGACGGGCTCACCCTTGTGCCAGACGGATGCCTGGGCGGCGGGGAAGCTCCCGTCGCTGACACCAGCGTCAAGCAGCCCCTGGAGCGAATCCGTCACTGGGTGGCCGCCTCCAGCGGCGTCAGCGTCCCAGCGTCGGCATCGAGGCGGACACGCGTCCCGAGGCAGAGAGGCATGTTGATTGGGCCGTGGCCCACCGGGAAGCCCACGGCGCAGGGAAGACGCGTTTCCTCGGCGAGTGACCGCAAGACGTCGCGAACGCTGAAGTCAGCGCCTCGGCGCTCGCAATTGGTGAAGTCGCCGAGCGCGATGCCGGAAAGGCCTGCCAGCACGCCGGCGTTTCGCAGGTGCGTCCAGAGCCGGTCAAGCCGGTAGGGCTGCTCGCCGTCGTCCTCTAGGAGGAGGACGGCTCCGCGGGTGTCCGGCATCCAGGAGGTCCCGAGGAGGGTGGCCAGGACTGAGAGGTTTCCGCCGAGGAGCGGCCCTTCCGCAATTCCGCCCACCAGTGGCGTCGCACCGGCCAGGGCCAGCGGGGGACGACCCTCGAGGAGGTCGAAGAGCCGGTCGAGCACGGCCTGCGGCTGGTCGGCGGCTTGGGTGACCACCGGCCCATGAATGCTCGTCCGTCCATGGGCCTGCAGCGCAGCATGCAAAACCGTGACGTCGGAGCAGCCGACGACGAGTTTGGGCGGCGACGCGGTGAGCTCGAGGAGTGGGAGAAGGCGCCCGGCCCCACTTCCTCCTCTGGAGCAGAAAACAGCCCGGACGTCCGGGGCGGCAAGCGCCGCCCGAAGGCTCTCCGCCCGGACGGCATCGGGGCCGGCCAGGTAGCGCGCGGAGTCGAAAAGGTGTGCGTCGAGGACGGGGCTGTAGCGCTCCGCGAGCCGTGCCACCCCCCGCCCCAGGAGCTCGCGGTCGACGGGACTCGAAGGACTGACGATGGCGACGCGGTCTCCAGGCCGCAGCGGCGGGGGGCGAAGCATCCAGGGGAGAAGGCTAGCATCAGGGAGGAGGTGAGCCAGGGAACGGCCCCACTTCGCAGGGCAGTGCCGAAGCGGTACTCCCCGAGGGGGCCTCTTAGGCCCGGGCCTTCGGAATGGTGCCGAATTTGCCCGCTCGGTAGTCGCGCACGGCCTCGAGAATCTGCTCTCGCGTATTCATGACGAAGGGTCCCTCGGCGACGACCGGTGCACCAATGGGAGGGCCCGCGGCGACGAAGAGCTGGAGCGCCGTGTGGGCGGTGATGGGGAATGGCGCGTTCTCTTGCGCCGGCATCATCCACACCACCTGGCCGTCCGAGGCGCGCACGGCGTCTGCGCCGAAGCGGCCTTCCCCTGCGAGGAGATAGACGAAGCCGGCGTAGCCTTCAGGGACGTCGATGCTCCAGGCGGCTCCGGCCAGGGCACGGATTTCGAGGATGAGCGCCGGGACGTGGTTTCGCGCTGGCCCGGTGAGGCCTCCCTGTGCCCCCGAGATGACGCGCGTCACGACGGCGCCAGACTTGTGAATGGGAATCGCGCTGGTGCGCAGGTCCTGGTAGCCGGGCTCAGCCATCTTCTCGGCGGGCGGCAGGTTGAGCCAGAGTTGCAGGCTGTGCACCCGCGATGACCCGTGAGGCAGCTCGCTGTGGACGACTCCCGAGCCGGCAGTCATCCACTGCACCTCGCCCGGCCCCAGTACCCCTCGGTTTCCCCGGCTGTCGACGTGCTCCAGCTGCCCGTCCAGCACCAGGGTGATGGTCTCGAAGCCTCGATGCGGGTGGGCCTCGAAACCGCCCGGACGGCGAAACCAATCCTCGGAGCAGAGGAGGAACGGGTCATACCGCTCCCAGCGGCCAGGCATCAGGAGAAGGGCCTTGGCATCCACCTGGCCATCGGCAGGGAGTCGGAGAACGTCCTCCACCGAGCGCACTCCGAGCTGTCGGGCTTCCGGGGCGCTCACTTCGTGGCCTTGGGCTTTGGGTGCGCCCACAGGAAGTCCAGCACGGCATCGGGCCATGCTGGCAGGGCGAAGTTTGGAATGTGCCCGATGCCGTCCAGCTTCCAGTGCTCGACGGAGACTCCATCCGGGCAGCCCGAATAAGAGGAGACACTCGTCTCCGCTACGGTGGCGGTGCACGTGAGATGCATCGGCTTTCCTGCTGTCCGGCCACCCTTGCAGCCATCGGCGTTGGCCCAGAAAGCGAACGTCGCATCGGCCGAGGCGTATGTCCCGAGGAAGCCAGCCGCGCCGCCGGCGTAGTGGACGAGTGGGTCGTCCGTCCCGTGGACGGTGAGCACGGACACGGGCCGGGCGGGGTGGCAGTCCTCCAGGTCGACCGCCCCGGCCAGGCTGACGATGGCCGCAATCCGCTGGCTGCGCTCGCATGCCAGCCGGTTGGCCATGAAGGCACCATTGGAGTGGCCGACGACAAAGAGGCGAGTCACGTCCGCTCCAAAGGCGGCGACCACGTCCTCGAGAACGGCGGTGAGGTAGGCCAAGTCGTCGGGACCCTTCGCGGCGAGATGCCGGCCGTCATTCCAGAAGCGCTGGCCCCTCGGGTCGAAGGTACCGTTCGGCTTCACGAGGATGAAGCCCCGACGCTCCACGGCCGTGTCGAAATCGAAGTAGCGCGACTGCCCGTCCCCGCTGCTGGTGTACCCGTGCAGAAGAAGGACAACGGGGAGCCCAGCTTTGGGCGCAGCCGGTAAGTGAACGCAGTACGGGCGGCCCAGTACCGTTCGCTCACCGCCGAGGCATGTTGTCTTCTCGCCGCGCCGGATTCCCGTAAACGCGCAGGGCCTGTCGGGCGTCTCTGCCCGAACGACCCCGGTCAGAAAGACGCCTCCGAGGAGCACCCACCGCGCCGTGCCGAGTCTCATGGGCATCACCCCCTTTGCCGGGGCGGGATGCTACATGGCAGAGGGCGATGCCGTCCGAGGGATTGTCCTCGCTCACCCTCTGGGGCCGGTCGAGGACCCGGGAGCGCCTCAATGGCCTCGTGCTCCGCTTCTTTGAGGAGTACGACCGGGGCGCATTGACCCTCCCGAGCTCTCCACGCTTGGAATTTCGCACCTGGAAAACCGGCGACTTACCTCTGGCCATGCAGCTGTGGGGCGACCCGGCCGTCACCAGCTTCGTCGCCGCTCAGCCCTTCACTCAGCCTCAAGTCGAGGAGCGTCTGGAGCAAGAGATTGCCCGTGGGGCGAAGCATGGGACGCAGTACGGGCCCATCTTCTCCCGGGCCAGCGGAGAGCTCGTGGGCTGCTGCGGGTTTTGCCCGCGGGCCTCCCCGGCAGGAGTGCTTGAGCTGGGGTTTCTCCTGCGCCCCGCCTTCTGGGGACAGGGGCTGGCCACGGAGGCCGCACATGCCGCGGTGAAGCACGCCTTCGAGGTGCTGGGCGCGCCAGCCATCTTCGCCGGCCACCATCCAGAGAACGCCGGGTCGCGAAACGTTCTTCAAAAGCTTGGCTTTCGCCCCACGCATTTTGAGCACTTCGGTCCGACCGGCCTAGAACATCCCTCCTACCTCCTGCGGCCGGAGGACTTTCGAGAACCACCCCCAGGGCCGACGGGTGCCTAGAGCAGAGCCGCGACTCTTCGGGACGGCTTGACTTCCCAACAATTGGTTAGCTATGACTTACCGTTAGTCATGGCTAACGCTGTCCAAGGCTTCGCGGCGCTGGGCGACCCGACGCGCCGGGTGATTTTCGAGCGTCTCTCCCGACGGCCGATGTCCGTCGGAAGGCTCGCCTCCGGTCTCGCGGTGACGCGCCCGGCGGTGTCGCAGCACCTCAAGGTGCTCCGTGAGGCAGGGTTGGTGGCGGAGCGCACCGAAGGCACGCGGCACGTCTACCGGCTCGACCCGCGAGGCGTGCAGGCCATGCAGGCCTACCTCGACCGCTTCTGGAGCCGAGCCCTCTCCGCCTTCGCGGCGGCAGCCAACGAGGAGAACGAGCAATGAGCGCAGTTCCCACCAGCGGCATCCAGCCGGTCCGAAAGAGCGTCATCGTCTCCACCTCCGCGGAGCGCGCCTTCCGTGTCTTCACCGAGGGAATCGACCGCTGGTGGCCGCGCCAGCACTCCATTGGCTCCTCTCCTCTGAAGCGCGCCGTGCTCGAGCCACGCTCGGGCGGCCGTTGGTACGCGATGCTCGAGGATGGGACGGAATGCGACACGGGAAAGGTGTTGACCTGGGACCCGCCACGGCGCCTGGTGCTTGGCTGGCAAATCAACGCCAAGTGGAAATTCGACCCTGACTTCCTCACCGAGGTGGAAGTGACATTCACCCCGGAGGGTCCAAGACGGACGCGCGTCGAGCTCGAGCACAGAAACCTTGAGCGCTTTGGCGTGGAGGCCGTCGAGTTGAGGAAGAGCATCGACTCCCCCGGGGGGTGGGGAGCAATTCTCGAGGCCTTTGCCACCGTCGCCGCGAGCGAGGGGGAAGCCCGATGAGAAAGCTCCTCTCGGTGCTCCTTCTGGTGGTTGGCGTCCTCATCGGGCTGGGCGCCCTGGGACACTCCTTCCTCGGCCGACTGCCCGTCGATGCGGAGCTCGGCAAGTTCCCCATCGCGCCAGACGTCGGCACGATGCTCTACGTCACCTGGTACTTCATCGGCGGGTGCTTTGCCCTCTTCGGGTTCACCATCGTCGTGGCCTGGTACCGTCTGCGAAAGGGCGAGGTGACACTCCTCTTCGTCACCGCGCTCATCGGAATTCTCTTTCTCGCCACGGGCGTCGGCGGATTCCTCTACCGCCGGGGCGACCCCTTCATGCTGGTGTTTGTCGTCGAGGGGGCGCTGGTACTCTGGGCGAGCCTCGTCTTGAGGAGCCGCGGACAAGCTTCCGTCGCTTGAAGTACAGACACGTGCCTCAGCGCAGCGAGCCCTCGGCGTCCGTTTCAGTCGCCGTGGCGGACCAGCACGGCCGCGTAGAAGCCATCCATTCCATGCCGGTGTGGGAGCGTCACCAGGTCGCCGTCCGACGAGCGAAGCTCGTCGGGCACAGGCGCCGGCTCACGCCTGAATTCGGAGTGGTCCGCGAGGAAACTCTCCACGACAGCCACGTTCTCTTCGGGTCGAATGGTGCACGTGGCGTACACGAGCCGACCGCCGGGCGCCGCACGCGCCGCCGCGCTTTCGAGCAGCTCCCGCTGGAGGGTTGGAAAGGCGGACAGCGAGGCTTGTTCGAGCCGCCATCGGAAGTCCGGTCCGCGGCGGAGAGTCCCGAGCGCCGAACAGGGAGCATCGACGAGAACGTGGCTCGCCAGGAGACCCGCCGGCAGCCCGTGCAGGATGCGCAAGGAGTTCCGGAGACCCGCTCGCGCGCCGCGGTGAGACAGCCGCTCGAGGGCCACAGCGTCGACGTCGTATGCGTCCAGTCTCCCACGGTCTTTCAAAGCCGCACCGAGAAGGAGCGTCTTTCCTCCGGAGCCGGCGCAGAGGTCGAAGACGTGGTCTCCGGGGCGGGCGCCGAGACAAAGGCCGACGAGTTGCGACCCCTCGTCCTGCACCTCGAAGAGACCGGCCTGGTGGCTCGGCAAGCCTAGGATGTTTGGGCGCCCCTCCAGGACGAGCCCGTCCGGGGCGTAAAGGGTGGGCCGCGCGTCGACGCCCTCCTTTCGCAGGCGCTCCAGAAGTACCTCTCGGCTGACTCGGAGGCCGTTCGCCCGGACTGTTATCGGCCCTGGGAGATTGCTCGCGGCCGCGAACGCCTCCGCCTCGACACCCATGGCTCGCAAAACCTCGGCCGCGAGCCAATCCGGGTACGAGAGGCGAGTCGGCCAGTCGATGAAGACGCGTCTTGACGCGTCGGGTGCTGCGCCAAAGTCATGGACGAGCACGTCCAGTAGAGCGGAGGGAGAGTCTTCCTGCGCCAGGTACCGCAGGCGCCGGCGCCAGAGAGCAACGCCGAGGAGCGCCTCGGCAACCGCAACCCGTTCGTGCCCGCTCCAGTTGGGGTGGCGTCGGAGCAGCTTCGTGAGAGCTCGGGCTGCATCGGTCCCGGCCAGGACCGGTCCCAGCGCCGCCACGACGTCCGAATGGACCCTGACGAGGGGACTCCAGTCGATGGAGCTCAGGCGTTCCTCGGCAGGCCAGAGCGTTGACATCCCCGGACTCACACCCTAAACACCGCCCCTCTTCCCCGATAGCTCAGCTGGTAGAGCGGGTGACTGTTAATCACCATGTCCCAGGTTCGAGTCCTGGTCGGGGAGCTTCCGAAGCGCTTGATTCTGCAGCCTTTTCCCCAAGCGGACCGAAGCAGGCGAAGTCGTCTCTTCCCGCATCCAGCTCTCGACCTCAGGCTCGTGGTGCACCGGCCTGTAGTTCGCGGCTCGTGAACCATCTCGCTGCGGCCCGCGTAACGTCCTCGGCCCTTGGAGCCGCATCCGTCGCCCATGCGACGAACCCATCAGGACGAACGAGGAGCGCGCTCAGTCCAAGTCGCTCCTTGGCGTCGCTCCCCACATACCTGACACGGTCGCCCCAAAGGCCATCCAACGCTTCAAGCGACGGCAACCGGCCGAAGTCCAACAGCAAAGCGTTTCCACCTCGAAGCAGTGCGCCCAGCCTCGTTCCATCCTCAAGCTCGAAATCCGGGCAGCTGCGGCCCACCAACGGGTGCTCGTCGCCGAGGTCGTAGCGGAGCGACACCCCCCAGACACGTTCAGCGAAGTAGGTCGCACCGTCGCGGGTATTGATGAGGTCGCGGAGGATGCCCTCGAGTGCGCGGGAATGTCGGCTCGGTCGCATGAGCGCGACCTGGGCCCGGGACCAATCCAGGATGCGCGCCCCGATGGGATGCCGCTCCGTCGTGTAGCTGTCGAGTAACCCATCAGGCGCATCGCCTCGGATGGTCGCAGCAAGCTTCCACCCGAGGTTCATTGCGTCTCCCAGCCCGAGGTTCAAGCCTTGTCCGCCGAGCGGTGAGTGTACGTGCGCGGCGTCGCCCGCTAGCAACACGCGTCCTTTGCGGTAGGTCGTTGCTTGCTGCGCTCGGTCGGTCCATGTCGAGGCGAGGTTCAACGCCTTGAGGGTCACATCCGTGCAGGACACGCGCCGTAGGACCGCCTCAACGTGCTCGCAGGTGATTGCTTCGGTGCGATGAAATGCGCCGCCGTCGAAGTCGACGAGCCCAATCACGCCTGGCTGCCACTGGGTGTACATCCCGGTCGGCGTGTAATGACGGCCCAGGGGGAGTTTCTCGGGGTCGGCGATGTCGACTTGAACCGAATACCCCGTGAACTCGGGCTCGGTCCCGACGAATTCGAAGCCACCTTGCTTGCGCACGGTGCTTCGGCCGCCGTCGCAACCCACGAGCCAACGCGCTTGAATGCGTTGCTCGCCGGCATGGACGGTGATTTCGTCGTTGGAAGACTCGAAGCTTTGGACGCCATGGCCACGGCGGATTTCAACTCCGACGGAGAGCGCGTGACCGGCGAGCACGCGCTCGAGATGCTCCATTTCGGCCCCCAGTTGGGTGTCGGCCGGGCTCGGGAGCCGGTACGTCCACCGCGACGAATCGATGTTGCCGTAGTCGAAGGTGATGCCGGCGAAGTGGCCGGCGGGTCCGCGGAGCTGTGCTCCCGATGCCATGGACCCAGGTCTCGGCTGGCCAGGG
>Ga0302324_100003799_pt1 | contig 33914 bp, 28 predicted proteins | sample Palsa_T0_1_FD_201949 | JGI IMG/M metagenome (GOLD analysis project Ga0302324, IMG submission 201949) | Peat permafrost microbial communities from Stordalen Mire near Abisko, Sweden - Palsa_T0_1 | ecosystem: Environmental > Terrestrial > Soil > Palsa > Peat permafrost | place: Sweden: Abisko...
GCGCGTCCGGGCGCTACCGGCCTCGCGGGGTGGGAACATCCCTGCGATCGCCTTGACCGGCCACGGCAGTCGCGAAGACCGCGCACAGACCCTGGGCGAGGGCTTTCAAGCTCACCTGACCAAGCCCATAGCCCTCGACGAGATGTTGACCGCGCTCGTGCGGGTCCTGCAGTCCTCCGCGGACGTGCCCGGCGGCTGAACCGCCCGAAGCGCTGGCGACGTCGCGGGCGTTCTGGGACTGTGGCAGAATGCTGCGACGTGGCGAACGCGTACTGCTCCGATGGCCAGCCTGCCCATCCCGGTAGCCAGCTCAAGGCAGCGAAAGTACACAGCGCGTGGCAAGAACGCCTCACCGGCACGGGTCCTGCTGGGACCGACATTGAAAGCAGGGTGCCCCGTGGACCGACGCGTTCTCATCATCGACGACGAACCGAGCATGCTGGAAATGCTCCGGGCTGAGCTGGAGCGGCGGAACTTCGAGGTCGTTACACGCACTTCGCCGGAGGCCGCGCTGAGCGAGCTCGGAGATCACGACTTCGGGGTGGTCCTCAGCGACCTCAGCATGCGAGGCATGAGCGGGGTGGACCTGTGCCGCGAGGTGGTCACGTTGCGGGAGGACACCCCGGTCATCGTGATGACCGCGTTTGCCAGCATCGAGTCGGCCATCGCCTCCATCCGCGCAGGCGCCTACGACTTCGTGACCAAGCCCTTCGACCCCGACGACCTGGTCATGACCATCGAGCGGGCGCTCCGGCACCGCGAGCTTCGCGAGGAGGTGACGCGGCTCCGGCGCGCCGTGAGCGAGCTGCAGCCCTTCGACGAGATCATCGGCGAGAGCGCGACGATGAAGAAGATGTACCAGGTGGTCGCGCGCGTGGCGGAGACCGACGCCACGGTGCTGGTCACCGGCGAGAGCGGCACCGGCAAGGAGCTGGTCGCGCGCGCCCTTCACGCGCGCAGCACTCGCGCGGCCGGCCCCTTCGTGGCCATCAACTGCGCGGCCATGCCGGAGACACTCCTCGAGAGCGAGCTGTTCGGCCACGTCAAAGGCGCCTTCACCGACGCACGCGCGGCGCGCCCGGGCCTCTTCCAGAAGGCCACCGGCGGGACGCTCTTTCTCGACGAGATCGCCGAGATGCCGATGGGCATGCAGGCCAAGCTGCTGCGCGCCCTTCAGGAGCGCATGGTCCGCCCGGTGGGTGGGGACGTCGAGATCTCCTTCGACGCACGCATCGTCGCCGCGACCAACCGTGACCTCGAGCTCGAGGTGGAGCAGCGCCGCTTCCGCGAGGACCTCTTTTACCGGATCAACGTCGTCCACGTCCAAGTCCCGCCCCTGCGGATGCGCGAGAACGACGTTCTGCTCCTGGCGCAGAGCTTCTTGCACCGCTCGCAGGTCAGCGGTCGCGGGCGCGTGGTCGGGCTGAAGGGCGGTGCGGCCGAGCGGCTCGCCGCGTATCCGTGGCCGGGCAACGTCCGGGAGCTCCAGAACTGCATCGAGCGGGCCGTCGCACTCGCGCAGTTCGACCACATCGGCATCGACGATCTCCCGGAGCGCATCAGTCACTACAAGGCCTCGCGCCTGACCCTCGAGAGCAGCGACCCCTCGACGTTCTTGCCGATGGAGGAGGTGGAGCGGCGCTACATCGGTCAGGTGCTGGACGCCCTGGGCGGAAACAAGGCCTCGGCGGCGCGCGTGCTCGGGATGGATCGCCGCACGCTCTACCGAAAGCTAGAGCGCTGGGCTCACGACGCTGCACCGGCCACCGACGGCACGTCGCGCCGACTGGATGGACCCGAGCGAGGGCGGCACGATGCCGCCTGTTGAGGCCGGGGGGGCGGCCGAGCGGCCCGAGGCCGCACGCGGGGCTGCCCTTTCCGAACCCCCGAAACCGGAGCGGAGCCTTCTCTCCAGCGTCTGTCACGACCTCAAGGATCCCCTGGCTTCCATCGTCATGGGGGCCGGTTTCCTGCGGCGAACCCTCTCGCCCGAAGAGGCGGGGGCCCTCCGGGTGGTGGAGGCCATCCATCGCGCGGCCGAGCGCATGACGCGGCTCATCGCCAACTTTGCCGATCTCGCCAGGCTGCAAGCGCACGAGCTCACCCTCGATCTGCGATCCGACGACGTGGGGGCCTGCGTGAAGACCGCCTTCGACCAGTTTCTACCCGAGGCGACGGTTCAGCAGGTGCCGGTTGCGATCGAGGTCGACGCCCACCTGCCCGAGGTCCCATGCGATCGCGTGCGGCTCGTTCAGGCCCTCGGGCAGCTGGGGACGTGCGCTCTCCGCGTGGTGCCTGACGGCGGGAGCATCGTCTTGCGCGCGCAGGGCGAAGGCGCCGGACAGGTCCGCGTCGAGGTGGCGGCGAAGCGCCCGGCGGGAGCCAATACCCGGCGCATCGTCTCGGATCCGCCCAAGCCCGAGCTGGCCATCGCCCGTGGCATCGTCGAGCTCCATGGGGCGCACCTCGCCGTGGTCGGCGACGGAGACGCGCTGACACTGTCCTTCCTTCTGCCGCGCATACAAACATGAGCATGTCCGAGCGTCTCACGGGGTCCGAGCCCCCTGCGCACGGCGTCCAGTTCTACGAGGACGACGAGCTCCTCTGCGCCTCCGTGGCGCGGTACCTGGGCGCCGGTCTGGCGCTCGGGGAGAGCGTCCTCGTCATCGCCACGGAGCCTCACTGGCAAGCCATCGCCGCAGCGCTGGAGACCAATGCCTTCGACGTGAAGCAGGCGGTGGCCGGCGGACGGCTCGCCTTTCGTGACGCGCGCGAGATGCTCGCCGAGCTGATGGTGGGCAGCATGCCGGATCGCCGCCTCTTCCGGGAGGCGCTCGATGCGCTGCTCGGCGACCTCGGCCCGCAGATGCGAGCCTACGGCGAGATGGTGGATCTTCTCTGGAGGCACGGGAACCTGGCCGCCGCGCTCCGCCTCGAGGAGCTCTGGAACGAGCTGCGGGAGGAACGCTCGCTCCCCCTCCTGTGTGCCTACGTCGTGGGCCCGATCGGCCACGACCGAAGCCGGCGCCGCATACACGATCTGCTGCGCGTCCACAGCCAGGCGCTCCCGCGGGAGAGCGCCTCGCAGCTGACCGGTGCAGAAGCGCGCATGCGCGAGATCGGCCTCCTCCAGCGACGGGCGCGCGCGCTCGAGGACGAGATCGGGCAGCGCAAGGCGCTGGAGACCGCGCTCCGCGAGGCGCTGGAGGATCGCGAGAGGCTGCTGGCGGAGGTGGAGACCGATCGCGCTCGTCTGGCCGAGAGCGAAGCACGACAGATCGTCCAGCGGAAGCGTCTCGAGCTCTTGCAGTCCATCACCGCCTCGTTCGCGCGCGCGCTGAAGCCGCGGGACGTCGCCGCGGTGATCGTCGACGACGGGACCTCGGCCCTCGGCGCGACACGCGGTGGCATCTGGTTGCCGGCGGAGGACGGGCGGACGCTGGAGCTGGTGCGTTCCACCGGCTTCTCCGCGCGGACCCTGGAGTGCTGGTCCCGGCTGCCTTTCGACTCGCGCACGCCCATCGCCCGGTGCTACGCCGCGCGCACCCAGCTCTGGCTGGAGTCGCGCGCGGACTACGCGGCGGCCTATCCCGAAGCGTTGCTGGACGGCGCGGAGGAGTCGGAGGTGGCCTTCCTGTGCCTGCCGCTGGTGGTGGAGGAGCGCTGCTTCGGGGCCTTCTCCCTGGCCTTTCCGCATGCCCGCAGGTTCAGCCCGGAGGAGCGAACCTTTCTGGTGACGCTCTCGCACCACGCGGCGCAGGCGCTGGAGCGGGGCCGCCTCTTCGAGGACGCCGAACGGGTAGAGGCTTCGCAGCGCTTTCTGAGCGAGGCCAGCGGCGTGCTCGCGGGGTCGCTCGACTATGACGCGACGCTGGCGGCCGTCGCGCGGCTGGTCGTGCCGCACCTGGCCGACTGGGCCTCCATCGACATGCTGAACCCCGACGGTACATTTCGCCGCGTCGGCGTGGCGCACGTCGATCCGGCGAAGGCCGCGCTGGGCTGGGAGCTCTCGCGCCGGCACCCACCGTCTTCGCGCGATCCCACCGGTCCCGGAAACGTGGTGCGTACGGGCCAGCCGGAGGTGTTCGAGGACATCTCCGACGAGCTCCTCAGCCACGCGGCCCAGGACTCGGTCGTCCTCGACATCATCCGTTCCCTCGGGCTTGTGTCGTCCATCTGCGTCCCGCTCAAGGTCGGCGGTCGCCCCGCCGGGGCGATGACGCTGGTCTCTGCAGAATCTCGGCGCCACTTCGGCGCCTCCGACCTCGCGCTCGCCGAGGAGCTGGCACGCCGAGCCAGCGTGGCCATCGACAACGCCTGGGCCTACCGCGAAGCGAAGGAAGCCAACCGCTTGAAGGACGACTTCCTCGCCACCATGTCCCACGAGCTGCGCACGCCGCTGAACGCCATTCTCGGCTGGTCGTCCATGCTGCGCACCCGACCCGGCGTGGACGTGAAGAAGGCGGTGGAGACCATCGAGCGAAACGCGCGCGCGCAGGTGCGCCTCATCGAGGAGATCCTCGACATCTCGCGCATCATGAACGGCAAGCTTCCGCTCGATCGCAAGGCCCTCGATCTGGCCAGCGTGGTTCGCTCGTCGATCGACGTGGTGTCTCCGTCGGCGCAGGCCAAGGGCATCACCCTCGAGGTGACCCTCACGACGGAGACGTGCCCCTTCTACGGCGATGCGGGTCGCCTGCAACAGGTCTGCTGGAACCTCCTGTCGAACGCCATCAAGTTCACGCCCAGGGGCGGGCGGGTGCGCGTCGGCCTCGAGCACAAAGGCTCCGACGTCGATCTCACGGTGGAGGACAGCGGACGCGGCATCCGAGCGGACTTCCTTCCGGTCATGTTCCAGCGCTTCCGTCAGGCGGACAGCTCGACCACCCGCACCGAGGGCGGCCTGGGGATCGGCCTGGCCATCGTGGGCCATCTCGTGGAGCTGCACGGCGGGACGGTGATCGCGCACAGCGCGGGCGAGGGGCGGGGCGCCACGTTCCGGGTGGTCCTGCCCGTCCCGGCCGTGCCGCTGGAGGAGCGGGAAGCGCCGGCACCGCCGGGCACGCGGGCCACGCACGAGAAGCTGCTCTCGGGGCTACGGGTGCTGGTCTGCGAGGATGACGTCGATTCGCGCGAACTCCTGCAGGAAATGCTGGCCAGCGAGGGCGCCACGGTGCGCCTGGCGGCGGCGGCCGGTGAGGCCCTCGACCACCTGCGCGAGTTTCACCCCGACGTCCTGGTGAGCGACATCGGCTTGCCGCTCGTCGACGGATACGCGCTGATGCGGCAGATCCGCGAGCTGGCACCGGCCGAGGGAGGACGCACGCCGGCCATCGCCCTGACCGCGTACGCCGGGGCGGAGGACGCGCGCCGAGCCTTCTCCGCGGGCTACCAGCTCCACGTCACCAAGCCGGTCGACCCGCACGATCTGGCGGCGAGGGTGGCCAACCTGGCCGGCCGCTCCCGCCGCATCGCCGAAGACGCCCGCTGACCACCACCCCCGCAACCGGGACAGTCCGCCCACGCCGCGGATGGAGTTCAGCTCCGGCAACCGGGACAGTCCGCCCACGCCGCGGACGGACCTGGACCCGCCTCCGGCTGGGGAGCTCGAGGGGAGCGGCGCTCCCCTCGAATGAGACCGTCTCGACGGAATCCGTCGGGCTATTTGCCCGACGGATTCCTAGATGTCGAAGTAGAGGTAGAACTCGTACGGCGTCGGCCGCATGCGGATGGGGTTCAGCTCCTTGCTGCGCTTGAACTCCAGCCACTCGTGGATGGCATCCTTGGTGAAGACGTCACCGCGCAGCAAGAACTCGTGGTCGTGCTCCAGGGTCAGGAGCGCCTCGTCCAGGCTCCCGGGCATCTGCGGTACGTCCTTAAGCTCCTCCGGCGACAGGGAGTAGATGTCCTTGTCCATCGGATCGCCTGGGCTGATCTTGTTCTGGATGCCGTCCAGCCCCGCCATGAGCATGGCCGAGAAGGCGAGATACGGATTGCAGCTGGGGTCGGGAAAGCGCACCTCGATGCGCCGCGTCTTGGGGTTCGGCCCGGTGATGGGGATGCGGACGCTCGCGGAGCGATTGCGGCTGGAGTACGCAAGGTTCACCGGAGCCTCGAAGCCCGGCACCAGGCGTCGATAGGAATTCGTGGTCGGGTTGGTCAGCGCGGCGATCGACTTGGCGTGCTTGATGATGCCGCCGATGTAAAAAAGCGCGATGTCCGACAGACCCGCGTAGCCGTCGCCACCAAAGAGGGGCTTTCCGTCCTTCCAGAGCGACTGGTGCGTGTGCATGCCGCTGCCGTTGTCACCGAAGAGCGGCTTGGGCATGAAGGTCGCCGCCTTGCCGTGCTTGCGGGCCACGTTCTTGACTACGTACTTGAACCACAAGAGTTGATCGGCGCACGCCGTCAGCCGGTTGAACTTCGTCCCGATCTCACACTGACCGCCGGAGGACACCTCGTGGTGGCCTACCTCGACCTCGACGCCGGTCTCCATGAGCGTGGTCATGATGGTCTGGCGTAGCTCGGCGAGCGTGTCGGTCGGCGGAACCGGGAAGTAGCCTTCCTTGTGACGCGTCTTGTACCCGAGGTTCGGGGACTCGTCGCGACCGCTGTTCCAGGCCCCCTCCACGCTGTCGATGTAATAGTAGCCGGCGTTGGGCTGCGACTGGTCGAAGCGCACGTCGTCGAAGAGGAAGAACTCCGCCTCCGGTCCCATGAAGGACGTGTCGGCGATGCCCGTCTGGCTGAGATAGGCCTCGGCCTTCTTGGCGATGTGGCGCGGGTCGCGCGAATACGGCTGCTTGGTGATGGGATCGAAAATGGAGCAGATGAGGCTGATGGTCGGAATCGAATAGAAAGGGTCGATCTTGGCGGTCGCCGAGTCGGGGACCATGACCATGTCGGAGGCGTTGATCGGCTGCCAGCCGCGGATGGACGAGCCATCGAACGCCAGACCGTCCTCGAACAGGCCCTCGGTGAGGCGGTTCGCGGGAATGGTGGTGTGCTGCCAGACGCCGGGGAAATCGATGAACTTCAGGTCGACGAACTTGACGTCGTACTTCTTCGCCAGCTCCAGAGCTTCCTTCGGTGTCATGTGGCCTCTCAGAGGTTTGCTAAAGTCCTTACCTTCCAGATCCTACTCGCTGCGGCGCATGCCGTCCGCGTCCTGAATCGTCACGACGGAGTCTGTCGGCGCTTTGGCCGAAAGTCTCCTAGACGGCTTCTTTGCCGCGCTCGCCGGTGCGGATGCGCACGGCTTCCTCGACTGGGAGCACGAAGATTTTTCCGTCGCCAATGGTGCCGGTGCGCGCGCTCTTCTCGATGGCGTCGAGCACCTCGTGGACGATCTCGTCGGGCACCACGACGGCAATCTTCACCTTGGGCACGAAGTCGACGACGTAGGCGGACCCTCGGTACACCTCTTTCTTGCCGCTCGTCCGGCCGAAGCCCCTCACCTCGGTGACCGTCATGCCTTGCACACCGACCTCGGCGAGGGCGTCCTTCACCTCGTCGAGTTTGAACGGCTTGAAGATGGCTTCTATCGTGGTCATTCACCCTCTGCCGCGGGAGGAACGCGTGATGAGGATTCGCCCGCAGTCCGTAAGTGGTTGATTAGCACATCAACATTTCTAACGTGTTTCGTGGCCTCCCCCCAACGCGAGACGTGATCCGACGCTGTCGAAGGCATTCGGCGAGTTGAGCCCGTTGTCGCTGGCGTAGACGTCCACCAACGCGTCCGCCGAGACTTTGTCGAGAATGGACGGCGTTGGCGCCGCGGCGGCCAGGTTTCCGCAACGTGTCCTAGCGGCCGACCAATCTGGAGAGCATTCCGAGGAGACCCGGAGCCGGGGCCTCCGCCGGTGGCCCGCTGACGTGAACGATGGCGACTGTCAGATTGTCCCCCGTTCGCCGCGCGTTGGCCGTGGCGATGAGGTCATGGCACGCCTGAGAGGCGTCTTTTCCGAACACCGTCTCGCGGAGCTCCTCGTCATCGAGGACGTTGTACAATCCGTCGCTGCAGATGAGGAGCGTGTCGCCGCCGGCCAGCGGGAAGGTGATCCGGTCCACCGCGGCGATGAGTTCCCGACCCACGCTGCGCGTGAGAACCGAACGATCCGGGTGCGCTCTGGCCCGCTCGGCGCTGAGCAACCGCAAGCGCCGCCGTCCCCCCGCAACCGTGTGGTCCTTGGTCTTCTGCACGATGGTGTCGCCGCGGATCAGATAAAGGCGGCTATCGCCGACGTGCGCCGCATACGCCAGTCCCCCTTCGACGACGACGGCGGTGAGGGTCGTCGACATGCCGCGCAGCTCCGTCACCACCATCGCGCGGTCGTGGATCTCGATGTTCGCCTGCTGGGCGGCGCGATAGAGGCGTTTGAGGGCGCCCCACGAGGCGGAGCTCTCCTTGTACGCGCGCATCGTGACGTCCACCGCGGTCCGGCTGGCGATCTCGCCGCCTTGCTCGCCGCTCACACCGTCGGCGACGGCCACCAAGACGTGCGAGGGGCTCTCGATATAGGAGCCACATGCGTCTTCGTTGTCGCTGCGCTCGGTCCCCGTATCGGAGACCATCGCGAAGCGTACGCCCCACTCGGAGGTGTCTTCCTCGCTCGTTGTCGCCATCGCCAGAGCTCGCGACTATTCCACAAATGCTGCGTCCGTTCAGGGTCTCGATGCCGGACGGAAGCTTCTCGTGGAGTCGGAAGCCCTTGAAATGCCGTCGAAATGAGGGTCAAGAAAAAAGTCGCGCCCATCCGTTCCGAAGCGCACGCGAAATTGTCCCGAAACATGTGCCCACTACGGTCCGCGGTAACCCACCAGGGGGCCTCACCCACCAACCAGGGACCTCACCAATGTCTGACATCACGTCACCGTCGGATCCGGCACCGCCCACCAGCCGAGCCACCCTCGGCCTGACTGGGCTGACCATGAACGCAATGGCGCTCATCGCGCCAGGGGCCTTCTTGTGGCTCACGTTTCAGATTCAGGCGCTCTACGGTGCGCCAATGGCCGGAAGCGCCATGTGGTTCGGCATTGTGGCCGCGCTGCTTCTTTGCTTCGCCACCGCCATCAGCTACGCCGAGCTGTCCAAGCTGTATCCGGGCGCCGGCTCGTCGTATTTCTTCGCCGAGCAGGCTTTTCTCTCCAAGACGCACGCCTTCAAGTTTGCACGTCTGGCCAAGTTCGTCACCGGCTGGGCAAGCCACCTCTATTACTGGGTTTACCCGGGCTGCATGGTTGGCGTCACGGCGCTCATCAGCGGATACCTGCTGAATCAGTTCTTCCCGGACACCTTCAGCGGGGGTTTCAACAGTCCGCCGTTCATGTTCGTCTTCTGCATCGTTTTCTCTCTGGGTGTAGCGTACATCGCCTTCCGCGGCGTCAGCGGATCCACGGGGGTCAGCATCGCCATCAACGTCATTCAGATCACGGCCTTGCTGGTCTTCTCGATCATGGCGCTGGCCTACCGCATCCAGCACCCGGATGGGTCGAAGGGCTTCCAGCTCGTGAACGGGACCCCCACCGACTACGTCGTCGCCCAGGAGCAGGTGGTGGAGGACGGCAAGCCCAAGGTCGACGACTCCGGCCAACCGGTCATGCAGAACAAGGTGGACGACAAGACCGGAGACCCGGTCCCCGACATGAAGGACGGCAAGCCCGTTCCCTATGTCCTCACCTACGGCGCGGACGAGGGAACCACGATGGAGCCGGTCGACGCCGACCATCCCAAGGACTTGGTGCCGCACTTCCAGTTCCATCCGACCGCGGGTTCCGTCGTCGCACCCCACGGCTTCTCGTTCATCTTCATCCAGGCCTGCGTCGCGATCCTCATCCTGGTGGGATTCGAATCGGTGACGTCGATGGGTGAGGAGGCGAAGAACGCCAAGCGGGACATCCCGCGAGCGGTGTTGCTGTCGCTGGCCATCCAGGGCGCGTTCTGTTACCTCATCGAGTATTTTGCCGCGAACTACTTCCTCAACAAGGGATATACGCTGACTGCCGCGGGAGCCTCCGGCGCGCCGCTCGGAGACATGATGGTCATCGTCGGCACCTGGCTCTTCGGCTCCTACAGCGCGGGCCGCGCCTTCATGCTGGTGCAGGCCTTCACCGTGTTCCTCGCCCTCATCGGCACCACGCTTTCCTGCATGAACACCGGCGCGCGCGTCACTTACGCCATGGGCAAGGACGACGAGGTGGCCTCGCACTTCGGCATGCTCCACGGCAAGAACATGACGCCGCACCGCGCCATCTGGACGCTGGCCGTCCTGTCGGCCGTCATCGGGATGGTCACTGTGTCGGTGTACCTCGGCGGCACCACCCCGGCTGCGCTCGACCCGAAGTACCACGGGTTCTGGTACAGCTTCGGCATCTTCAACCCGGACACCATCGCCAAGCTGCCGAACACGCTGGTCATCGTCACGCTGGTCAGCAACTTCGGAACGTTCCTCCTCTATATGATCACGTGCCTGGTCGCGATCGTGGCCTTTCGCGAGCACCACAGCTTCAACGGCTTCAAGCACATGGTGGTGCCGGTGTTCGGTCTTTTCGCCAACCTGGCGTGCATGATCTTCTATCTCGTAGGCCCCTTCCTGGTCAGCGGGATGAGCAAAAAGGAGCCGTACATCGCGCTCGGCATCTGCGCGGCGTGGGGCGTCTACGGCGCGATCTACTTCCTTCGTGCCAGCAAGAAGTCCTCCAAGTCGGTGCTACTCGAAAGCAAGCCCACCGCAACCGCCTAGCAGACTGTCGGTCAAAGCACCGACAGACTCCGTCGTGATGGTGTCGTTCGAGGGGAGCGCAGCCGCTCCCCTCGAGCTCCCCAGCCGTAACGGGCCCTAGTGCGTCACGCAAAGCGTCGTCGGTATCGCTTTCGACCGTGGGAGACGGATCCCCCACGCTCGGCGACCGGCCTATCCCTCGCGTGGGGCCGGTGCTAGAGGGCTCGGGCACACCCAATGCGCGACCTCATCGCGGGCGATCGCCTGGACCAGTACGAGCTCAGCGAGCTCCTCGCCCGCAGCGGCATGGCCTCGATCTTCAAGGCGGTCGACCAGCGCTCCGGCTCGCTGGTCGCGCTGAAGGTCCCGCACATGCAATTCGAGAGCGACGTCGCCTTCTATCAGCGCTTCAATCGAGAGGAGCAAATAGGTCAGAAGCTGGATCATCCGAACATCGTCCGCGTGCTCGCTCCCGAGAAGAAGAGCCGGATGTATCTGGTGATGGAGTACGCGGAAGGGCAGTCGCTCCGCGCCGTGCTGAGCGCGAGACGCCGCTTACCGGTCGAGGAGGCGATGGAGATCACTCGGCAGATCGCCCGGGCCCTGGTGTACATGCACGGGCAAGGGATCGTTCACCGCGACCTCAAGCCCGACAACGTCCTCTTGAATGCGCAAAAGCAAGTCAAGCTGCTGGATTTCGGCATCTCGATGGACGAATCGGCAAGACGCCTCACCTGGATGGGGCTGACGCCGGCGATCGGGACGCCGGACTACATGGCGCCGGAGCAAGTTCGCGGCAAGCGTGGCGACGAGCGGACGGACATCTACTCCCTCGGCACGATGCTCTACGAAATGGTCACCGGCGAGCTGCCCTACGTCGCGGGGAACGTGCACGCCATGATGCAGGCGAAGCTGAACGAGGAGGCGCGACCCCCGCGCGACGTGTTTTCGGCAATCGACCCCCAGATCGAAGAGATCATCCTTCGTGCCGTCGAGCGATCACCGCGCGAGCGCTACCCGACCGCCAAGGATATGCTGATCGACCTGGAGCACCCCGAGCTGGTCGTCCCGCGCGATCGCTCGGTCCGCAAGGGTTTGCCGCTCCTCGAGCGCCTCCATTTCCCGCGCAAGCTCCTCATGCCTGTGGTGCTCATTCTGGTCATCGGAGGCCTGGCCTGGCTGACGGTGGCCACTGGCCGCTCCCACGTCCATCGGCCGCCGGCCGTTCCGGTGGACACCGGCCCTGGAGCCGGGGGCCGCTGAGGCATGCTGGAGCACTCCGTCAACCTGGCCTGGGTGCTGCTCACCGCGTTTCTGGTGATGTTCATGCAGCTCGGCTTTGCCATGGTCGAGACCGGATTCACGCGAGCGAAGAACGCCGTCCACACCATGGCGATGAACTTCGTCATCTATCCGATCGGCGTCGTCGGCTTCTGGCTGGTGGGGTACGGCCTTTCGATGGGGGGCGTCGACGGATGGCGATCGCTCGGGCTGGGGACGACCGCGCACAGCGAGCTCGGCTTCCACGTCGGCGCCCATTTCTTCGGTCTGCTCGGCGCGTCGAAGTTCGCGCTGGTGAGCGTCGCGCATGATCCCGGGAATCTCGCGATGTTCTTGTTCTCCGCCGTCTTCATGGACACCGCCGCCACAATTCCCACCGGCGCGCTCGCGGAGCGATGGCGGTTCGCGTCTTTTCTCGTCTTCGCCGTCTTCATGTCCACTCTCCTTTACCCCATCTTTGCCAACTGGGTCTGGGGCGGCGGCTGGCTGTCGTCGCTCGGCGCGGGGTTCGGGCTGGGGCACGGCGAAGTCGACTTCGCCGGATCTTCCGTGGTGCACATGACGGGAGGAATCACCGCCCTGGCGGGCGTCCTGGTGGTGGGTCCGCGCATCGGAAAGTTTCGCAAGGACGGGACCATCGTCATGATCCAGGGGCACAACCTCCCGATGGCGATCATGGGAACCTTCATCCTGGCCTTCGGATGGTTCGGCTTCAACGCCGGATCGACGCTCGCCGCGACGGAGCCTCGCATTGCCGAGATCGCCGCCAACACGGCCATCGCCTCGGCGACAGGGGCGCTGGCGTCGCTCGGCTACGTGTGGCAGCGCCACCGCCGGCCGGACATCGCCATGGCGTGCAACGGAATGCTCGGGGGGTTGGTGGCCATCACGGCCCCGTGCGCGTTCGTCGCCCCGCCGTCCGCGGCGCTCATCGGGGTCGTGGCGGGGTTGCTCGTCGCCTGGGCGGTAGGGGCGCTGGAAAGCCGGCTTCACGTCGATGACCCGGTCGGTGCCATCGCGGTTCACGGTCTGGGCGGCGCATGGGGCACGCTCTCCGTGGGGCTCTTTGCGGACGGCAGCTTCGGCGAGAACTGGAACGGGGTGAGCGGTCCGGTTCGAGGGCTCCTGTTCGGCGATCCCGGTCAGCTGGCAGCTCAGGCCATCGGCGTGGTCACCAACGTCGTCTTCGTCTTCGGCACGGCGACCATCTTCTTTCGCGTGCTCGACCGTGTGGTCGGCAATCGCGTCCCCGCCGAGATCGAGACGGGGGGGCTCGACGACCTGGAGATGGGGTCGGACGCCTACCCCGGAGATTGACCCTCGCGACCGGCTCGGCCGAGCCGCTCAAGCGCGCCTCCCCGACGGAAGGCCGCGCCAGTCGACTGAAGTCGGGGAGGCGGGATTTGAACCCTGAAGAGCGGCTCGGCCGGACGGTCCTCGTGGTCTTCACCGAGCGCGTCGCGCGCGGTACCATCCGAATCATCAGCGCCAGGCGAGCCACGAAGCGCGAGCGGAGAGCCTATGTCGAAGGAGACTGAACCGACCAAGCGTTCCCTGCGGGAGATCCCCGAGGTCGACTTCACCAAGGCCAAGCGGCTTCCGCGCGGGAAGTACGCCGCGAAGGCGAGGCGGTCGTTCGCCGTCGCGCTCGTCGAACCGGAGGTGTTCGCGCGCTTTGGGAGCTCGAAGGCCGTGAACGCGGCCCTGCGCGCGGTCGTCGAGGCGGCGGATGCGGTGAAGCATCCCGCGAAAACGAAGCGCTCCTCGGGCGGTCCGAAGCGGAGCGCGGCATAGGATCCGGGCGGACACGCAGCGCGAGCCCTCACTCTGGCTGGGAGAACCATGCCTTAGCCTCCGCGCTTTGGCGCAAAGGCGAGCGTCTTTTACAGGGAGCGCTTCGTCCTTTCTTTCCGACGGGCCTGGGCCCGACGGGGGCCTCGTCAGGCCAACGCCGGCGAACGACGACCGAGCTGGCTCGGTCGTACCCGCGACGTCCCCGCCCGAACCGTTCTTCCCTACCGATCCCTCTGGTGTCCCTCGACGCCAACGTCACCCGCGCCGCGGACTGCGCGCGGGGGTGCTCGCGCGTTTGCCAGCTCTTGGCCGCCGTTGCCGCCCGTAAGAGGACCCGGGATCGCCCGGGCGACCCGATCCAGCACTTCGAGCTCGCGAAGCTCGATCTGCCAAGGCTCACGCGCCGACGATGCAGATCAACTTTCGCTGTAAGCGTCCGGTAGACCGCGTCCTGCCGGGAAGCGGCCGGGCGAGGCAGGATATTCGTCGTGGAGGCGCGGAAGGGATCAGGATGCGGGCGACGGCGCGTTTCGCACGAGCCGCGCCCTTCCGCATCACGGGCAAGCCTAGCGTATCACCGACGCGGAATGGCCGTCTCGATCCACCGCGCGACGTCCTCGACGACCGCTGCATCCACATGACCGGCGTGCTCGTACTCGGCCGGGGTCGAAGGTCCTGTTCCCGCGACGAAGAGATGGTCGAGCCCGGGAAACTGCTTCAACGTGACGCGCGGCTGCTGGCCAATCGCGCCCTTCCATCCGTCGAAGTCGGCCTGCGCGACCTGGTAGTCACGCTCTCCCCGAACGATCAGCATCGGACATGCGAGTCCCGCCGCGACCGTCGCGGGCTGATAGGCGCGAAGGTCGATGAGGTACGCCCCCGTCAACGTTCCACCGCCCGGCGTCGCGATCGTTGCATCGGGGCGAAGCGCTGGGTCTTCGACGGCAATCTTGAATCGGAGTGCCTCGTCGGTGCGAGCCTGCGCCTGCGCGTCGGGAGCCAGTGAAGTCAGATAACGCACCTGTTCGACGATTAGGTCCTGAATCGGCCGGGTGTTCCCCGCGAGGACGACCAGTCCCGCAACGCGCTCGTCGCTCTGCGCGATTCGCGGAGCCAGATAGCCGCCCTCGCTGTGGCCGACCACGACGATGCGTCCCTTGTTCGATGCCCGGGGTCGCTGCAAGCAGGTCGATTGCCGCGCGGGCTGGATCGATCGCTTCTTCTTTGACGGTGACGATACCTCGCGGATCGACCCGCGAACGTTTCATGTACCGGAGGACCGCCACGCCACGGCCGGCCAGCCCGAAGGCGAGGTCCCTGAACATCTTCACGCCGCCGACGCTCTCGTCGGCATCTTGCGGCCCGGAGCCGTGCACGAGCACGATGGCGGGAAAGGGCCCCGCTCCAATCGGCATCTCAAGGAAGCCCGGTAGCTCCGGCGCATGGCCGACGCGCACGTCACGCTCCGTGAACGCGTCGAGTCGAGCGTACGGCGGCGGCGTCCACGGCTTGTCCTTCGGTGGGTCGATGATGAAGAAGCCGGCGATGCGTGCGTCAGACCCGTAAACGACCTTCACTACCTTCTCGCCGCCCTGGAAGCGGCAACGTACGAACGCCATGCGGTGGCCCTGAAAGTCGACCAGGCGGACTCTCTCGATGGCGACAAACGAACCGACGGTCCCCTCGATGCTACGGTAGAATGCTTCGAGCCGGTCTTCGGGTAACGCGTCGCGCATCGTGTCGTCGAAGTGCGCGGTGACGCCCGCGAAGTCCCCGCGCGCAAGTGCAGCCACGACCTCGCGTGCGGACACTTCGACCGGATCTGCCGCGCTCTGTCCTCCGTCGGTCACGAGCCCCTCGCGAGCACGCTGAAGTGAGTTCGCTTGCGGCGGCGTCGCTCCGCATCGCGTGCAGGCGCCCAGGACGAAGACAAGGATCGCAAGCCCTCCCCGGGGGAACGTCATGGGGAGTCGCTTACCACAGAGGCGTGACGGGGCCTCGATGGGATGCCGGACGTCGCGGCAGTGCGTTCTCCAAGGCGCTTGCGGGTGGAGAGATTGTGGAGACGCCTACGGCATCCGCTACGAAACGCGATGTGGGAGGCGGGATTTGGACCCGTTTCCGCATGGAAGCGCCCAAATTCGCCGTGTAACGTAGGGTCGGGGAGGCGGGATTTGAACCCGCGACAACGAGCACCCAAAGCTCGTGCACTACCGGACTGTGCGACTCCCCGGAGCAACGGTCTCGGGTGTAGCATCATGCTTGTCGCGCGCCTATGCGGCTCGCCAGGTTCTTGGGGGCGGGCTACGGGGGCTACGGCAGCCGCCCACGTAACGCCGCCAGGGCGCGAGGGAGCCCGCGAGGGCTCGCTTTGAGGGCCACGTAGATGTGGTCCCGGTCCGTCTCCACCGCTCGCACGTTCACCACCGGGGTCAGGATGGCCAGGATCCGCCGCAGCCGCGAGTTGTCGGCGATGGCGGGCACCTTCATCAGGTCGATGACGATGCGGTCCCCCTCCGCCTCCACGATGGCGCTGGGCCGCTTTGGCAAGAACTTCACCAGGTTGCCGGGCCTGGAGAGGTCGAGGGCACCCGACTTGATGAGCGTCGCCACCGGCGCGTCGCTCTCGCCGAGCAGCGCGAGCTTGACGTCGCTCAGCGTCAGCCCGATGCGCATCGCCTGCGGCGAGAAGTCGATCTCGTCGACCTTGATGGCCGCGCTCGCTCGCACCGGCGTCCCCATCGCGTCGACCGAAAGACTGATACGCACGGCGGGCGGCGCGCTGCCGATGTCGATGTCCTTGGGCGCCTTCTTGGGGAGGTTCGCCTGCGCCGTCACGTACCGCAGCGCGGCAATGGGTATGCCGAAGCGGAGCCCGGCGGCGTTGACGGCTGCTTTCACGAGCTCATCGGGATTCCTGCGGAGATAATCGACGGCGGCGTTCAGCAGGTCGCGGGCATCGAGCATCGGACCGCGGAGGCTAGCATCCTTTTCGACGGCGCTCGCCGGCGGGCTCTTCGCCTTCCACGCGCCGTCTCTCGCGAGAGCGCACGGTCGGCGCAAGGACCTCAGGAGACTGTCGGTCAAGCCCCGACAGACTCCGTCGTGACGATTCAGAACGGGACGGCATCAGCGCCTTCCCCACCCCGGCGGCGGGTACCGATTGTAAGGCGACCCTGGCGGCTGCGACGGATCCTGCGGAGGCTGCGGTTCTTGCTGGGCTTGCGGTTGCGGGTAGGGCTGTGGCGCCGGCCCTTGCGGATAGGGTTGCTGCGCATGCGCCTGTGGGTACTGCGCCTGAGGCGGGTACCCCTGTGGCGAGGGAGCCTGTGGCGCTCCCGGGGTCCACGCCTGGGGCATCGCCACGACGCGTCCCATCGATCGCGCCACCGCCATTCGCAGCTCGCCCAGCTCCTGACGAAGGGGCACGATCCAGTCGGCGCTCACCGTCACCTTGCGTCCCCTCATCGCGCGTCCGGTGTGCCACTTGCTCAGCCCGAGACGCGCGGCCGTGCGCACGAACTTGCGCCCGTGCGCTCCGCCCCAGCCGAACGTAGCCCGCAGACCCCCCCAGGGGGAGCACACCAGGTTCAGCTCGTCGCGCGTCATGGTTCCCAGCAGCACCTCGTCCTGCAGGTGCATGCGGATGATGCGGCCTTTGCGCACCACCAGCCAGATGAGGATGCCGATGAACGCGGCGACGAAGATGAGCCAGAGCGGGAGCATCACCAGAAAAAGGAAACCGCTGATGGTCGACGCCGTGTTCCACAGACAATGAAGAAACATCGCCGCGCCGTACCCGAAGAGCGGCGCCATCCACTTGAGCCACGTCTTGCTGGTCTCGCGGGAGATGCCGAAACCGATCCCGGTCATCGAGGTGTAGAGAGGGTGACCCCAGGGCGCGAGGATCCCGCGCACCACGAACGTCGCCGCCAGGGCGTTGCCCTGCGCATCGTGCATGACCGCCGAGCTGTAATAGATGATGTTCTCGGTCGCCGCGAAGCCGAGAGCCGCGAACGTCGCGTAGATGACGCCGTCGACCACCCCGTCGAACTCACGCCGCAGAAAGTAAAAGACGCCGAAGACGGCGAGCCCTTTCATCCCCTCCTCGACGATGGGCGCCGAGATGCACGCGCCGGCGATGGCTCCCAAGTCCTTGCCGCCGAGTTCCGTGGCCAGCGCCTCGACCCCCGTGTTGACCGTGGCGGCGACCCCGCACGCGGCGACCGCCCCCCAACCCAGCACCAGCGCCAGAGCCCACCACGGTTCGGGATCGAATCGGTCGATGAGCCGCGGGATCCACAGGTAGATGGCCAGCGGCGGGATGGCGCACAGGGCGCCGATGCCCATCGCCTGGTACTGGGACTCCGGATCTGGCGCCTCCAGCGGCAAGACCAGGAAGAAGAAGACCAGCGCCCCCGCGCCGGCAAGCATCACCAGGATGTAGATGACCAGACCGACGATGCGGCGCGTGCGCTCGGGATCGGGTCGGGGGAACGCCATGGCTCAAGCCTTGACGATCCCGTCCCAGCTCTCGGCGATCTCCTGCGCGGTCCACACGCCGTTGGCGGTCTCCTTGAAGCGGCCCGGGGTCTCCACCACCTTGAAAGCGTAGACCCGCGCGCCGGCCACCGCGAGCACATGGCCCGTGCGATCCGCGCACAGGTCGCTGGCCAGAAAGAGCGCCGACGGCGCGATGTGCTCGGGGGTCAGGCTATCCACCCCCTGGAACATCGGCAGGTCCTCGGTCATCCGCGTCTTGGCGATGGGGGCGATGGCGTTGACGGTGATCCGGTGCTTCTGGAGCTCGATGGACATCGTGCGCGTCAGCCCGTAAATGCCCGCCTTGGCCGCCGAGTAGTTCGCTTGGCCGAAGTTGCCGAGCATGCCGCTGACGCTGGTGGTGTTCACCACGCGCCCGCCGCCGCCCTGGGCGACCACCTGCTTGGCGAAGACCTGCGAGCACAGAAAGGTCCCTTTCAAGTGCACGTCGATCACCGCGTCCCACATGGCTTCGTCCATCTTGAGGAAGCTCTTGTCGCGCAAGATGCCGGCGTTGTTCACCAGAACGTCCACGCGCCCGAAGGCATCCACCGCCTTCTTCACCAGCGCCGCAGCGCCGGCCATGGTGACGACGCTTTCGTGGCTGGCCACGGCCACCGCACCGGTGTCGATGATCTCGGCGACCACCTCCTCGGCCGCGGTGGGGTCGGCGCCCGCTCCGTCGCGCGCCCCGCCCACGTCGTTCACGACGACCCTCGCGCCCTCCCGCGCGAAGAGGCGCGCCTCGGCCCGGCCAATCCCCCCGCCTGCTCCCGTGACGATGGCCACCTTGCCGTCGAGAAGACCCATGACTTCCTCCCGCCTTGCCCTTCTAGCGGCGGATCGGCGTATCGTCCAGGCAGGATGTAGGATGGGGAGCGAGTCTGCCATGACCGAGAGCGACTCTCTGAGCAAGACGCAGAAACTCGCCGTGCTCAACCCCGAGCACGAGTCGTCCGCCCGGCACTCGACCCGTCCGAGCCTGGCCGGCTGGGAGGACGAGGAGGCGAGCACTCGCACCACCGACGCGGCCATCGCGGTCGCGGTCTCCTCCAGCCCGGGTCTCCGGGGAACGCGCGCCGTCCTCACGGTGGTGAGCGGCCCCACCCTCGGGCGCATGTTCTCCGTGGCGGAGGGCGGCGCGGAGACGGTCATCGGGCGCGGCAAAGAGGCGCAAGTGCGCCTCGACGACGCGGGGGCGAGCCGCGCGCACGCTCGGCTGATCCAGGTGCCGGACGGAGGGTACGTGATCGAGGATCTGGGCTCGACCAACGGGACCTTCGTCGACGGTGAGCGGATCGAGCGGGCGGAGCTGGCGAGCGGCCACCGCATCCACATCGGACCGAACGTCATCGTATCGTTCGCCATCGTTGCCGCGCAGGCCGAGCATGTGGCCCAGCAGCTCTACGAGTCGTCGGTGCGCGATCCGCTGACGCGCGCCTACAACCGACGTTACCTGGTAGAGCGACTGGGCAGCGAGTTCGCGTATTCCAGGCGCCACCGCTCGCACCTCTCGCTCATCATCCTCGATCTGGACCATTTCAAACGCATCAACGATACGCATGGACACCTTGCGGGCGACGAGGTTCTGCGCGGCGTGGCGGCCCTGGTGCAGCGGCTGGTGCGCGCCGAGGACGTGTTCGCGCGCTTTGGGGGCGAGGAGTTCGTCCTCCTGGTCCGCGGGATCGAGCACGTCAACGTCGGGCGCTTCGCCGAGCGCGTGCGCTCCTCGGTGGAGCGACTGGACATGGCCTACGAGGCGGCCACGCTTCGCGTCACGGTCAGTCTGGGGTTCGCCTCCGCCAGCGAGCTGACTGGCGATCATCTCGACGCCGAGAGCTTGCTGCGTCTCGCCGACGAGCGCCTCTACGAGGCCAAAACAGCGGGCCGTAACCGGGTGTGCGGCGCTTGACGACCGCGCTGAATCGCGATTCACTTCCGCACTCTTCACGCCGCGTGATCTAGTGCTGTCCTGGAGGAATGCCGATGGCCGTCGACATCAAGCAGTTGTTCAACGAGACGCTTCCCGCCGCCCTTTCCAAGAACTCCGAGGAGGCGAAGACCATCGGCGCCAAGTTCCAGATGAACATCACCGGCCCCACTGGCGGTGAGTGGAACATCGACGTCACCCCCAGCGGCCCCTCCTGCAAGCCCGGCACGGGCGACGCCGACTGCACCATCGGCATCAGCGACGAAGACTTCCAGAAGCTCGTCGAGAACCCGCAGGCCAACGGGATGCAGCTCTTCTTCGCCGGCAAGCTCAAGGTGACGGGGAATCCGATGCTGGCGATGAAGCTGCAGAAGCTCCTCAGCTTCCAGTGAGCGGCGTCGCCTTCACACCTTGCGAAATTCCTCCACGAACTCCCAGTCGGCGATGAGACCCTTGCGCAGGAGGATGGAGAGCAGCGCCGAGAACATGGCCTCCCAGCGCGGCTCGGTACCCAGGATCTCGCTCGCGTCGACGCCGTGAGCCACGGCACGGAGCGCGCTGACCAGATCGCGCGCGGTGAGCTGATCGCTGATCTCTTCGCCCGGCGGGGCCTGGTGCGACGGCGAGATCTCGGCCGTGGGGCCGGGCGTCGAGGGGCGCCGGTTCCTCGGGCTGGGCAGCGAAATGGTGGTGCCGTCGAGCAGCGTCAGCGAGAACATCTTCGCCCGGGCCTTGCGCGGCGCGGCGGCGTCACGCTCTTCGGCGTGAAGCTCCGGGCTGGATCCGGGACGATCGGCGCTCGGCGTCGGCGCGCCGGCGGACGAGGCGGAGACGGGGACGGGGGGAGGGAGCGGCGTGACCACGCGCGCCGGCCTGGCCCGCGGCGTGGGGGGAGGGGACGGAAGGGGCAGAACCGGTAGAGGGGTGGGAAGCCGGACCGATTCGGGCCCCGATGCGGAGACGGGGCCGGGCGATTCCCCGAGGTAGTACACCCGGATCGCCGACCGGATATCGCTCGGGCACGCGATCATGGGCTTGACCTGGAGCGCCGCGGCGCGGGACACGTCTTGGATGGCGGCCTCGTTGGTCGGATCGTCCATCGCGACGTACAGCGTCTCGCCTTGCTTTCGCACACGCCTTACGAAGATGGGGATGAGGCAGTATTTCTCCGCCGTCTCCCGCGGGACCAGGTTCAGTAGCGAGCGTGAAAAATCGACGTGATAAAGCGACACCCAAGGGATGCTGAGCTGACGCGAGAGCGTCTGGGTGACCTGCACCTCGCTGACGAGCCCCAGCTCGACGAGGAGCTGCCCCAGCTTTCGCCCGTCCTTGCGCTGGGCGAAGAGCGCCTGCTCGAGCTGGGACTGCGACAGGATTCCTCCCTCGACCAGCAGCTCGCCGATCCGTTTGGCCACGCAGGGCATCGTACGACAGGGGGACGGGGGGGCGCGACAATCTCCGACAACTCTGCCGTAGGATGGCGGCCCGTTCCCTCCGCGGGGACGCGTGGTAGCCTCGAAGGGCCCCCGCGGGGGCCGTCCATGCGGTCGTGCCCTCAGTGCAGCAGCTCCTGCGACGACGCGCACAAATTCTGTCCGTCGTGCGGCTTCCCCGTAGGCAAAGTGGCCGTCAGCCCGGACGATCCGCTCATCGGCCGCAGCCTGCCCGGCGGTTACCTCATTCTCGAGCTCGTCGGCGTGGGAGGGATGGGGCGCGTCTATCGCGCGGAGCAGACCAACCTCGGTCGCACGGTGGCGGTGAAGATCATCCACCCGCACCTGGTCGGGGAGGAGAACGCCGCAGCGCGCTTCATCACCGAGGCGCGCGCCGCGAGCCGCCTGAACCACCCGCACTCGGTCGGCATCATCGACTTCGGCAAGTCGCCCGACGGTCTGCTCTACCTGGTAATGGAGTTCCTGCGCGGGCGCGACCTGGCGCGGGTCATCTACGAGGACGGGCCGCTCCCCTTCCGCCGCATCGTCGACGTGCTCCGGCAGACGCTCGCCGCGCTCGCCGAAGCTCACAACGAAGGCATCATTCACCGCGACCTCAAGCCCGAGAACATCATCGTCGAGCCGGTGCGGTCGGGGGGGGACTTCGTCAAGGTGGTGGACTTCGGCCTGGCGAAGATCCGCGCCGACACGTCGCAGCCCAGCATCACCAGCCCGGGCATCGTCTGCGGCACGCCCGAGTACATGAGCCCGGAGCAGGCTCGTGGCGACGTCCTCGACGCGCGCAGCGACCTCTACGCCGTGGGCGTCATCCTCTACCAGCTTCTCACCGGCAAACTCCCCTTCGAGGCCGATTCGCCGACCCAGGTGGTCCTCGCGCACCTCACCCAGATGCCGCGCGACCCGGCGGAGGTGGCCCCCGAGCGGCGCATCCCCAAGGCCCTCATCGAGGTCGCGCTCCGCATTCTCTCCAAGGAGCCCGTCGACCGTTATCAGGACTCCGACGAGCTCTCGGCGGCGCTGGGCGAGGCGCTGGCCATCATCGAGGACCGCGTGAGCCTGCGCGGGCCGCCGGCGGTGGCGGTGCGCTGCCCGGCCTGCAACGCGCTCAACCCGGCCTCGCAGAAGTTCTGCGGCGAGTGCGGTGCGGCCACCACCTCGACGCAGATGACCACGCTTCCGCCACTGCGCTCCCAGCCCGCGACCTCCATCACGCCGAAGGCCGGACCGGAGAGCGGGATCGAGTCGCTCGATGCGGCGAGCGAGCGGGCGCGGCCCGGTGCCCTGCCGTTCATCGGACGCCAGGAGGAGCTGGCCTGGCTGGAGGCGCGCCGGGGCGAGGCGCGTTCGCTGGCTGGCGCGCGCATCGTCGGTGACGTGGGCGTCGGCAAGACGCGCCTGGTGCGGGAGTTTCTCAACGTCGCGTCGGCTGCGGGAGACGTGGTGGTGCAGACCGGGCCCGATCCGGCATGGGCGGAGATCGGCTACTGGGCGCTCCGTCGCGCCATCGTCAATCTGGCCGCGCTCCCCGAGAACGGCGGAGGGGTTCGGGAGTGGGTGGCGGCGACGCCGGAAGCGCGGCGTGGCCTCGCCGACGTCTTCGATCACGAGTCGCCCGATCGCGCGGCGGCCCTCTCGCCCGACGAGCGCCGCTTCGCCGCGGCCGAGGCTCTGCGCTGGGCCTTCGTGCGCGCCAGCGAGCGCGCGCGCGGCCATCGCGTCGTCCTCGCGGTCGACGACCTGCACTGCGTCGACGGTGCCAGCCGTAACGCCTTCGCCGACACGCTGAGCGATCCGCCGCTGGTGCCGGCCTTGCTCATCGCCACCCATGCGCCCGGCTTCGAGCCTGGCTGGGCGGCGGACGTGGCGGCGGCGCGCACCCTGGGGGGGCTTCCCACTTCGGAGGTGGCCAAGGTCATCTCGCAGTCGGCGCGTCCGAGCGGACCGGCGCTGCTGGGGACACGAACCATCGTTCCGCTCTATCTCGAGCAGCTCCTTCGCTATTCGCGTGAGGAGTCGGGCGTCGCCCCGCCGGGGCTGGCCGACGTCATCGCGGTGCGCGTCGAGCGCCTGCCCGCCGATGCGCGGCGCGTGCTCCAGGCGGCGGCCGTGTGGGGGGACGACGGTGACGACGAGGTCCTCACGCGGATGCTCGGCGACCAGGTGGATCTCGTCGAGGCGCTTGGCTTCTTGCGGCGCGCGGGGATGATCCTGGTCGATCGCGCGAGCGTCCGCACCGCGCATCCCTTGCTCCGCGAGGTCACACTGGCCACCATCCCCGCCGCCGTGAAGCGCGAGCTCCACGCCGCTGCTGCCGTGCTGTGCGACGAGCGCGATCTGCCCATCGAGGTGCGCGCGCTGCACGAGTCCTGGGGCGGTACGGCGTTCCAGGCGTTGCTGCTGCTCGAGCGGGTGAGCGTGCTGGCCAGCGCCCGGGGCGACCATCCGGGGGCCATCATGGCGCTCCGTCGCGGCCTCGAGCTGGGGCGTCGCGAGCTATTCCGCGGAGAGCTCGACGATCCTCTGCGCGCGGTGCTCATCTTCAGCCGCAAGCTGGGCGAGGCCTTGGTGCGCGGCGGGCAGCTCAACGACGCCGAGGGAGTGCTGCGCGAGGCGCTGGACGTCGCGGGGCCGAGCGGCAAGGACCGCGCGGCCGTCCTCGGAGCCCTTGCGCGTGTCGCCCACGACCGGGATCGACGCCAGGAAGCGCGCGACTACCTGCGCGAGGCGCTCGAGCTGGCTTCGCGCTCCGGGTCGCACGAGCTCATGACGTCGCTCGAGACGTTGCGCCGATCCATCGCGGTCTGAGGGCGAGTTCGAAGCCTCGTGGCCGAAAGGCCGCGTGATAGTAGGCTGGCCCGGGTGCGGTGCGCGCGCGTACTCGGTCCGGCGGCGATCGCCGTCGTCCTCGCGTGCCGCGGCGGCCCGGCCTCTGTGCCCGGTCTGCTCGAACGCGTCGACCGCGCGGCCCGCACCTGCGCCAAGGTCGCCAGCTGCGCGCACGCCCACGACGCCCCCCGCGACCGCGATCCCAGCGTGTGCGTCGATGCCTGGGTGGCTCGCGCCCCGGCCGACGTCGAGCCCTTCGAGACCTGCGTCGACTCCGCCGACGGGTGCAAGCAGGTCGACGCCTGCATGCGGGCGCGCGGTGACGCGGTGGCCACGGCGTACTGCCGCGCCAACCCGGGGGCCCGTTCGGGGTGCGACGGGACACGGCTCGTTACCTGCACCGAGGACGATCCCACCGAGAGCGCCTCCACGGACTGCGCGGCCTTCGGGGCGCTCTGCGGCGACTGCCCGCAGTCCGGAGGCTTGCTCACCCGCGCTTGCCTCTCCAACGCCCTGTGTCCACCCGGCGCCCCCGAGGTCCGGTGCGACGGCGCGAACGCCATCGTCGGCTGCCACGACGGGGCGGTCGAGCGCACGGCGTGCATCGGCGGGTCGCGTTGCGAAGAGCACCGCGCCTCGGACGGCACTTCCTCGGCCATCTGCGAGTCGTCCGGACACCGGCACTGCGACGTGGTGGGCAAGCGCTGGTGCGAGCTGGGCAAGCTGGTGTCGTGCCTGCCGCACGGCCCTTTCGGCGAGGTGGCGGTCTCCGATTGCGCTGCGGTGGGCCTGGCCTGCAACGATCGCGTCGACGCCGGCGCCGCCTGCGTGGTCCCCGGGCCGCCGGCCTGCGAGCACGCCGCCCCGCGCTGCGAGGGGGACGCGCTCACCTTCTGCGCAGCGGGCCGGCGCTTCCGCGTGGCCTGCCAGGACCTGGGATTCGGCGCCTGCGATCCCGACGCGCACGGCGTCGATGCCGCGTGCGCGCCCGCTGGCCCCGCGCGCTGATATGCTCGGCCCGCCCCGATGGATGCGCCGCCCGTTCGCGATCCCGAGGTGCGCGTACGACGCATCCACCGCCGGGACCTCAATCGCGCATGGGAGTTTCTCAAGCTGGTTTTCCGCGACGTGAACCGCGAGACCGTCGAGTACCAGCGTCCCCGCACCAAGAGCCGGTTCACCGAGGTGTACGACCTCGAGGACGTGGAGCAGCTCCTCTTCGAGGTGAAGGGCGACACCGCCGACCAGATCGTGGGCTACGCCGAGTGCGCCTTCGAGGTGAGCGGCGCGGACAACTGGATCAACCTCCGCTACTTCGAGAAGCGCGAGATGCGGCCGCTCTTCGTGGAGGAGCTGGCGGTGCACCCGGACTACCAGGGGCGCGGGGTGGGGAGCTTCATGCTCGAACAGGTGGAGCACATGGCGCGCGTGCGCGGATGCACGCACCTGGTGCTGGAGGTGGCCGAGAACAACGAGAATGCGCTGAAGTTCTACCGGGGGAGGAGCTTCTACAAGCTCGACGCGGCCATTTTCCTTGCCAAGAAGGTCTCCAACGAGGCCGAGCTCCTGCCCCCGCGCAAGCTGAAGCGCCCGCGCCGAAAAGCGGTGAAGACGTGATGAGCGGAAGTGCCATGAGCGTGACCACGCACATTGCGCGCTGGGATCTCGACAAGACCTACCTCCGTACGGAGTTCGACACGCTCCGCGACCTGGTGAAGACCGCATTCGAGCGGCCCGACCAGAAGATCACCAACCCCGGCGCCTCCACCCTCCTGCGCGAGATGGTTCGCGCCGGAGTTCGCGTGCACATCCTGTCGGGCTCACCCGAGCAGATGCGGCGCCGGCTGGAGGACAAGCTGCGGCTCGACGGCATCACCTGGGACAGCTTCACGCTCAAGCCCAACTTGCAGAACGTCCTTCGCCTGCGATTTCGCGCGGTGCGCGACCAGCTCGGTTACAAGCTGCCGGCCTTGCTGGCGTCCCGCGCGAGGCTGGCGCACGCGGGCGAGCCCGGCCTGGGAGTGACCGAGACGCTGTTCGGCGACGACGCCGAGGCCGATGCCTATGTCTACTCGCTCTACGCCGACTTCCTCGCCGGGCGGCTAGGCGAGGAGCTCCTCCTCGACGTGCTGAAGCGCGGTCGCGTCTACGAGGACGTGGTGCACGCCGCCATGGACACGGCGCGGACCATCGAGCACGCCGGCGTGGTCGAGCGCATTCTCATTCACCTCGACCAGCAGACTCCGCCGGACGATTTCCGTGCCTACGGGCCCCGCGTGGTGCCGTTTTACAACTACCTCCAGGCAGCCTTCGTCCTCCACGAGGACCGGCGCCTCGGCCCCGACGGCGTCCTGCGGGTGGCGGTGGAGCTGGTGACCGAACACCGCTTCGACGGCGACGCCCTGGCGCGCAGCTATCAGGACCTGGCGCGGCGCGGGCACCTGCGTGGTCTGCACCTGGACGCCCTCGCCGAGGAACTCGACGGCTGGCTGGCGCTCGGGAAGATCCCCGCGGTGGACGAGCTGAAGACCCTGATGGCGCGGCTGCCGGCGATGGCCGACAACGCGCGCGCCGTGTGGCGCGACGAGGAGCAGGTCCTTCCGGACTACATCGCGCTGGTCGAGGCGCACAACCGCCGGCGGCGCCGGTGATGGGGAATGGGCGGCTCGGCTCGACGGTTCCGAGGGTGATGGGCATGCGCAAGCGTTCTCTCCCGCGCGACCTGGTGACCCTCCTCGGCGGCGCGGCCATCGTGCTGGTGGCGCGCGCCTCCTTCGCCGACCACTACGAGGTCCCCTCCGGGTCCATGGAGCCGACCGTCGCGGTGGGCGACCAGATCTGCGTGAACAAGTTGGCCTACGGCCTGCGTGTGCCGGCGTCGCAGCGGTACCTGGTGGAGGGCCCGGCTCCCGCGCGAGGCGACGTGGTGGTCCTCGCGTCGCCCACCGACGGCGAGGTATTGCTCAAACGCGTCGTGGGCGTCCCGGGCGACGTGGTGGCGGTGTCGGCGGGCCGGGTGACGGTCGACGGGACGCCGGCCCGGGTTCGCGAAGAAGAGGACGGCGGGGTGGTCGAAGAGCTGGGCGGCCGGCAGCACGCCCTGTCCACGGAGTTCGGTGGCGGACCGGACTTCGCGCCCACCCCGGTTCCGCCGGATCAGTACCTGGTGCTGGGCGACAACCGCGGCAACAGCCGGGATGGCCGCACCTTCGGATGGGTGGCGCGCGGCCGCATCCTGGGCCGGGCCGTGGCGGTGTGCCTGCACCAGGGCAGGCCTTCGTGGAAGCCGCTATAAGAGGCGACGCTGGTTTGACTCTGTTCCAACTTGTCGCTCACCGCGACGCCCTCGCTTTGCGATCGCGATGAGGTGACGTTGCCGGCGACGAGGGCGAGCGCATAGCTCGCTGCGCGCCTTGCGCTGCCCGTCGCCAATCTCCTAGCGTGCGGGACATGTTCCACGGCGGCCTCCGCGAGTTCTTCTTGCTCGAGCGGGCCGAGCGAGAAGTGGCCGTCCTCGCCCCCTCGCAGCGTGGCATCATGCTGGCCTACGCCGCCGCCGCGGAGCGCCGGCTCTCCGCGGTGGCCAGCGCGGCAGAGCCAAGGACCGCTGTGGTGGCGGCAATCGTGCTGCGCGACGGCGTCGGCCTTCTCGTACGCGCCCTGGTCGCTTCCCGAACACCCGGCATCGACGACGACACGGCAGAGGAGACCAACGCGGCCAGCGAGCTTGAGCGCCTCTTCGAGCACCATCCATCTGCGCCCCACGGGTGGCAGAGAGCCGTAGAAGCCCTCGCGACGCGCGACTCGCTCTACCTCGATCTCCTCGGAGACGCCGACCTGCTAGCCGTGCACGCGGGGCTCGTGGCCGTCGCGGCCTGGCTACGCGCTCGGGTCGACACGCGCTCGACGGCCTATCTACGTGGGGCACGTGGTGGTCGCCTGGCCGCGCTGGGTGTCGTCGTGCTGTATTTCCTCTACCTGGGAGTGCTTCGCGTCGAGCATCGTCTCCATCCGAACCTCGCGCTCCACGCGCTCGTCACCCAGAGCAGCTCGTTGCCCGGCTCCGCCGGGAGCGGCGCTTTGGTGGACGGCGAGCACGAGGGGCTCCGTGGACCAGAACTACCCAGCGCCGACATCGTCCACACCAACCGCGAGCCCGCGCCCTGGGCGATGGTGGACCTCGGGGCCGTACGCCCGCTCCACGAGGTTCGCATCTACAACCGCATGGATCACAACTTCGACGACGGGCTCCCATATGCGCTCGAGCTCTCCGAGGACGGCAGGGGATTCCAGCCGGCGGGCCGGCGAACCGTGCATTTCGGCGGCGGCCGGTTCGATCCGCCATGGAAGGTCGACGTGCGCGGAAAGTCGGCGCGCTTCGTTCGAGTCTCCGCAACCGGCTATCTCGCGCTCAGCGAAGTCGAGGTCTATTGAACGTGAGCCCCCGCACATGGTTGTCGAGGCTCGGCAACGTTTGGGCAGCGTCCCGGTCCATTCGCGCACCGACGCCCGAGGCCGTCGCCCGGGCCGTGATGAGCCTCGCCTTTACGGTGGCCACCCTCGCCGTCACGGCGCGCGTCTTCCACGTTCTCGACGACTCGATGCTGCACGCCGGCTTCGGCGCCGACGAGGGTTACTTCATGTGGTGCGGGTGGTCGATCCTCAAGGGGCAGAGACCGTACGTCGACTTCATGGAATTCAAGCCTCCCATCCTCTTTCTCACGCACGCGCTTGCGTTGAAGCTCCACGGCTTTCAAAACCTCCAGTTCCGGCTCTTCTTTTCCTACTTCCCCCTCGGGTCAGTCCTCGCTCTCCAGTTGTCGCTCCTCACGAGGGGGATCCCCAGGCTCGTCGCGATGGCCCTCGCCGTGGCCATCGTCCGCGTCTGGGTGAATCCTCACTTCCACGACAGCTCGCTCACCGATTCGGAATCGGTCGGCATCGCCTACTTCCTCCTCGGCGTGGCGTGCCTCCTGGCTCGCTGGCGGTTTCAGCGCTGCACGGATGTCCTCGGAGGAGCGTTCGTCGTCTGCTGCATTCTATCGAAGGAGCCCTTTCTCCCCGCGGCGCTCGTGAGTTGGACCGGTTGCTTTCTGATGCGCGACCGCCGGACCAGCCTCCGCTACGAAGCCGCGCAGTACCTCAAGTACACGGCCATCGGGGCGCTCGTCGTGGTCCTCGCGCTCTGCATCTACATGGCCCCGACGGGGGCGATCCGGGCCTACGTCGCGATGGTGGGTCGCTACAGCGTCGTCTACCGCGACCCCGCCCAGTCGTTCTGCGTTCTCGGCGGCGTCTTTCAACCGACAACGCCGATGAACGACCTCGTGAGATTCCTGCGGCGTTCGCAGTCGGACTTCTTCACCCTCCCAAACCTAGGGGCGCTCTGCCCCTTTGCCGTGCCGTTCGTGGTGTACTGCGGGCGCCGTTCCATCGCGCTGTTCTTTACGACGGTGTTCGGCGCCTTTATCGCGCTCTACGCCGTCAACGTCAGCAACTGCCCGTGGTTTCACTACTTCAACATTGCATTCACCGGGCTCTTCTTTGCGGCGATCGTCGGCGTCGACTCGATGACGCCTTTCCTGCCCGCGACCGATCGCTGGACCCGCGCGGTCGTCGTACTTCTCTTCCTCGTCGCGGTCTCACTGGAAACGTGGCCGGCGTACGAGAGCGAGGAGGCCCAGTACGGACATCGCACGTTCTCGATGCCCGGCCACAGGTTCGGTGAAGACTTCGTCATGGCGAATACGACGCCGGACGACTACGTCTTCACCACAGGGAGCCCCGCCCTGTACCTCCAGTCGGGCAGACGAGGAGCCACGCGCGAGGCGGTACACCTCGATCCGATGCTCCCGTTCTACGTCGGCGACACGGACGAGGAGAAGCTACGGCCGCTCTATGACGAGCTCGTGAAGCACAGGCCGAAGGTCGTCATCCTCGATTCGGAGTTCGAGAACCAGAAGATCCGCTTTGAGAAGGCGCTTCTCACGCCCTTCCTCCGCGAGCAGCGCTACAAGGAGGTCCAGCCTCGGATCTTCCTGCGGCCGGACTAGATGCGTCCGGAACCGGCGGCCCGCTAGGGGCGGCGAATGCCGTCCCCGTCCTGGAAGGTCACGACGGAGTCTGTCGGGGCTTTGACCGACAGTCTCCTAGGCCGATCGACGCGACGCGCCGCGGACGCCATCGCTCGGACGCAGGAGGAACCGCCCGGGATTGCGGTGCGACTCGACGGAGAGCTCGAAAAGTGTCTTCAGGCTCCTATGGATCTCGCCGTAACTCATCTTCGAGTGCCCGGCGCTGCGTGCCGGCAACGCAATGGGGACCTCCGCGATGTGGAAGCCGTTGCGGTTCACGATGAGAAGGCTCTCAAAGAAGAAGGCGTATCCGCGCGACCGCACCAGATCGAAGAGGGCGCGCGGGACCGTTTCGAGGTTGTAGACGCGAAAGGCACCGGTTGCGTCCTGGGGCATCCCGAGGAGACGTTCGGTGAGGAGGTGTCCCAGCTTTGTGAGGACTTTGCGAAAGGTCGTCCAGCCCGGGAGGCTCTCGCCCGCGAGGTAGCGCGATCCGACGACCACGTCGGCCGTCTCGCCGCGCTTCAGAAACTGCGGGATCAGCTCGGGGGAGTGGGTGAAGTCGGCGTCGAGCGTGACGAGGCGCTGGTAGTGCTGATCGTACGCATACGCAATGCCGTCCATGTGCGCGCTGCCGATACCGGTCTTGCCTGGCCTATGGATGACGGAGAGGCGTGCGTATTTCCGCGCCAGCTCGTCGAGGAGCTCGCCCGTGCCGTCGGGCGACGAATCGTCCATGAAGACGATGTCGGCGTCGAGACCCAAGCCGCAGACCCGCTCCGAGATCTGCTCGACGTTCCCTTTCTCGTTGTACGTTGGGATGAAGATGAGTGTCTTGGGCACGGCCTGTTTCCGGCAGCTCAAGGACGCGCAGGCTAGCGTCTTGGTCGAGGAGTTGTCCACCGAGCCAAATTCGGCTGCCACGACCTCGCAGCCCCGTTTCCCGCATTCGCGCGTCGGGCGCAGCCCGGTGGGGGGCTAGCTAGGAGCCCGTCGGGCAAAGCCCAACGGCCTATTCCGTGACCCGCTGTCCTGTGTGACGTCGTCGTGCCGTCAGAGATTGGCGAGCAGGAGCGCGGAGTTCAGAGGCAGTCGTTGCGCGCAACCTGGAGGTGACTGCAGCAGAACCCCCGTGGTCTCGGCCGAGCAGGCCGGTGGTCTCGGCCGAGCAGGCCGGTGGTCTCGGCCGAGCAGGCCGGTGGTCTCGGCCGAGCAGGCCCGTGGTCTCGACGCGCCGCGCCTCGGGCGCGCACACGACGCGCTCGACAGCACGCGCGTTGAGGACACGATGCACCCTGCGCCTCGTCATTTCAAGCAGTTGGCCGCGAGTTTTCTTGCTACACCCACGCGTTGTTGAGCATCTCGCCTAGTCCGCCCGCGCCGGGCGCGATGTAGTGGTGGTCGTCGAGGCCCTTCTCCTCGTCCCGGCGCGTCCCCGGTCCCGGACAGGCTGCCGGTGTCCCGGGCCACGTTCTCCGAATTCTCACAGGCGGCGCGCGTCAGGTGGAGTTGGCGACGTTCCTACATGACCCGCCGTAGCGCGGCAGCGGCCCCGCGCCGATCTCCCTGCCCGATCTCCGTGCCCGATCTCCCCGTGCCGGATCTCCCGTGCCGAATCTCCCCGTGCCCGATGCATCGGCTGAGGACGAGGCGAAGATCGTGACGCTCGCGTCGCGCGTCGTTTCGATGCTCACGCGACTCATTCGGTAGTCTGGGCCCCGGAGGAAGGTGGCACTGGGGGAGCGGGGCACGGGGGACCGGTGACGGAGAGAGCGGAGACTGATCGGGCACGGAGATCGGGCACGGGGAAGATCGGGCACGGCGAAGATCGGGCACGGCGAAGATCGGGCACGGCGAAGATCGGGCACGGGAGACGGCCCAGCCGGCCAGCCGGTTGGGCGTCCGGGGTCGCAATCAGCTCGCGTACTTCACGCCACACCCGTATGCCTTGGTCTCGGGCACCTTCATCGGCTGATGCGCCTTGAGCGCTGCCAGCGCCTCTTCCACGTAGTTTACCAGCTTGCCGTCCGTCGGCGATTGGCCTTCGGCGTCAGGCGAGTTGTCGATCGCGCCTCGGTAGACCAGCGTTCCCGCCGGATCGATGACGAACATGTTCGGTGTGTTGGTCGCGCCGTAGGCTCGCCCGACGTTGCCGCTTTCGTCGAGAAGGATGGGGTAGGTCATCCCGTATTCCGCCGCGATCGTGCGGTTGGCGTCGGCCCCGGCGCCTTGCTTGCCAGGCGCCGCCGAGTTCACGGCGAGCCAGACGACTCCCTTTGCCAAAGCACGCGCCGGAGTGTCCTTCAGCGAGCCGACCGTGTGCGCCTTGCGCACGAACGGACAGCCGGGATTGAACCACTCGAGCACCACGGTCTTGCCCTTGAAACTCGACAGCGTGACCGTGTGACCGTCGATGTCGGTGAGCGTGAAGTCGGGCGCTGCGATACCGATGGCGGCCTTCGTCATCGTCGAGTTGGCACTGGCGACGGCGACTGCGGGGGCCACGACAGACGCCGCCAGTTCGGGGGAGGAGATGGAGCCAGGGCGGCCGCAAGCGCCGAGGACAGCGAGCACGACCGTGGCGGGGAGGGCGGACTTCATCGAGGGCACCGTAGCGCGGGATCGGACCGCGTTCACCATGCGCGCACGTCCGCGCGGCGATGACGCGGACCGAGCTTGCGAAGTGCGCGTATCTGGTCGAGACGCCGGAGGCGCAGAAGCTCCAGGACGAACTCGAGGCGCTGTGGGAAGGGCGAGACTCCGGGGGCGATCGGGACGACATGAAGGAGAGGCTCCGCGATCTGTCGAGGCGCCTCGACCGTGCACCGATCGCGTTCGAAGAGTGGACGACGCTCGAGACGAGCTCGCGAAGAGTCGAGCACGCCATCACGGGCGAGGCCGATCTGCTGGAGGCCGGGTCGGACGACGCGCACGATGGGTGACCCACGACTGATTCCGTCGGCGCCACCAGCCCCGGTGACGAAGCGGAGGTTGGGGCATTCGTTGCTACGCCGAGTCGCGGTCGCTCACGGCCTGGGTTGCGCTTCGAGCCGATCCGCCAGCAAGGCAATCACCCGTGCGTTGGCTTTCGCTCGGCTCCACAAGGCGACGGCCGCACACACCGCCAGGAAGAAGAGCGCCGCCAACACGAAGGAAGCGATGGCAAACGAGGTGGTGAAGGAACAAGAGAAGGCCCTCGTCGAGGGTTGCCTCACCGGTCGTCAACACATGACGGACGCGTGGCTCGAGGTCGTCCCAGACCTCCGGCCAGACCTCGCGGAAGGGCTTGCCG
>Ga0302324_100003801_pt1 | contig 33904 bp, 31 predicted proteins | sample Palsa_T0_1_FD_201949 | JGI IMG/M metagenome (GOLD analysis project Ga0302324, IMG submission 201949) | Peat permafrost microbial communities from Stordalen Mire near Abisko, Sweden - Palsa_T0_1 | ecosystem: Environmental > Terrestrial > Soil > Palsa > Peat permafrost | place: Sweden: Abisko...
AGGGAATGAAGGTTGCTATCGCGGAAAGGGGCCCATTCGGCGGGACATGCGTAAACAATGGCTGTACTCCTACCAAGGCCATGGTGGCAAGCGCCTATGCCGCGCACTTGGCGAAGCGTGCCGCCGAGTATGGCGTGATATTGGATGACTCCCCTGCGGTCAGCATGAAACGCATCAAGGCGCGCACGGGAGAAATTGTGCGCAATGCGCGCGACGGCGTAGAGAATTGGATGGGGGGCTTGAGGAGCGCGACTATCTACCGCGGTCACGCTCGCTTCAGCGGGCCGCGCTCGGTGGAAGTGAATGGTGAAGTGCTCACTGCCGACAGGATCTTTGTCGACGTGGGCGGTCGACCACTCATTCCAAAAATGCCCGGGCTGGATACGGTCCGGTATCTCACCAGTGCAACGATGATGGATCTCGACTTCGTGCCCGAGCATCTGGTGGTGATCGGCGGGAGCTACGTAGGGCTGGAGTTTGCTCAGATGTTTGGCCGCTTTGGCAGTCGAGTTACCATAGTGGAAATGGGGCTGCGACTCGTGGGACACGAAGACGAGGATGTGTCGCGGTGTATCGAGGACTTTCTGAGTGCCGAAGGCATCTCCCTACGTTTGGGAGCTCAGTGCGTGAGCGTACACAACGCGGAAAATGGCGTTTCGGTTGGCCTGGATTGTAAGGAAGGGGAGCCGCGCGAGCATGGCAGTCACGTCCTGCTGGCCGTGGGGCGCACGCCCAATACAGACGACCTTGGTCTGGACGCGGCGGGGATAAAAACCGACGGACGCGGCTATATCGAGGTGGACGATGAACTGCGCACGTCGAATCCACACGTCTGGGCTTTGGGCGACTGCAACGGCAAAGGCGCCTTCACGCACACTGCGTATAACGATTATGAGATTGTCGCCGACAACCTGCTCGCCGGTGCGGGGCGGAAAGTTACCGACAGGCTACCGGTCTACGCTCTCTACACGGATCCGCCCTTGGGGCGGGTCGGTATGAATGAGGCAGCGATCGCGAAGGCTGGCATCGAGGCGCTCGTCGGCAAGTTACCCATGACCCGCGTCGCGCGCGCAATAGAGAAGGGTGAAACTCAGGGGTTCCTGAAAGTTCATATTGAGAAGAAATCGAGACGCATCCTCGGCGCCTCGCTGGTGGGTGTGGGCACGGACGAGTCTGTGCAGTCACTCATAGATGCAGTGTACGCGAAGACGGCCTACACGGACTTCCAGCGCCATGTACGCATCCACCCCACCGTCAGTGAACTCTTGCCGACCGTCCTGGAAGATTTGCGGCCGATGCGGTAACCCCGCCACGCGTCCCGCGCGGCGGCGGGAAACCGCTCCGCAGTCAAAGTTCGTATGCGGTGACGCGACCGCGGGAGCCTGACTCAATTCCATAGACGAAGACAGCCTCGGCAGGTTCTTACGACAGGTTTAGCCCGTCGAGAGCCGCTCGCGCAACCAGAGTGTCCTGTTCGACACTTCCCCCGCTTGCACCCACGCCTCCAATTACGATGCCGTTGACCTTGACCGGGATGCCACCGCCGAAAATCACCACTCGGCAACGGTTTGTCGTGTTGATCCCGAAACCCTGCTGACCGCTCTGCGCCAGGCGGGCCAGCGCATCCGTCGGCATGTCGAATGCCCTCGCAGTCCAGGCTTTGTCGATCGCGATGTCAACGCTCCCTAGCCAGGCACCGTCCATGCGGGCGTGTGCAACCAGGCCGCCGCCTGCGTCCACAACGGCAATGTTATACGGGACTTTAAGTTCCAGCGCCTTGCGTTCGCCCGCAGCAATGGCCTGTCGGGCGTCGTCCAGGTTCAAACTCAGCACTTCTCGCGGCATTTTGGCTTCCTCAGTTGGTAGATGATTTCGAATCGGTCATTTCCGACGCAAACATGGCTACCCGTGTCGGCCGAGCTTCGAGAAGGCCGTCGGAATTCGAGCCTGCGCCTATCGGACCGCTCTCTGACTGGTCCGCCCGATGCGTCGCCATCCGTCACCGGTTGCATGGCTGCGGGCGGTGCGGACCGCCAGAGTTCAGCGGAGCTGCCCGAGCTGGTATCCGAGGCGATTTTCCACGTCGCCTGGCTTCTGAAAGCCCTTATCGAACAAGATTTTGAAGTTCCGCTGTGTCGTCGGTCGAGTGATCGACTTGATGCAGGTATCCCATCCTTCGGCGATTTCCACATCCGGCGGAAGCGTCGCATTCGTCAGGCGCTTCGTGTTCGCGATCGCCCACTTGTCGAACGAGGCTATGCGGCTCGCAAGCGCGTCCACGAATCGGTCAAGCTCCGCATCAGGTAACGACCGGTTCACGTAGCCATAGGCCTGGGCGAGCTCGCCGCCGATGTCCTCCGATCCCAGGAGCACTTCCAACGCCCGCCCGCGTCCCATAAGGCGGGGCAGGCGCGCCATAGGGCCGCCGCCGGCAACCATGCCGACACCGACTTCCCACTGCGACAAGATAGCCTTCTCCAGACTCGCGAAACTCATATCGCAGGCCAGCGTAATTTCGCTTCCGTTGCCGGTCGCCCGACCTCGAATCAGGGCTATCGACACGAAGGGCGCTCGCGTCAGGCGCACGAGTACGTCGGGCCACGATTCGAGACCTGTGGGTCCCTGAGGAATCGCCGTCATGTCTTCGAGCTTGGCGAGGAAATCGCTATGATTGAGAAAGAACCCTTCGACCGCGCTATCGAATACCACAACCTTGACCTTGTCGTCGGCCTCGAGCTTGTTCATGATTTCGCGGATCTCCAGAACGAACTGAGGACCCATGAGATTGAGCGGCGGATTGTCGAATGTCACTCGCATGTAACCCGGTGAGCGCTGGCTGAGCCGGATCTGTGCGTTCTTTGTTGTCGCGTCCATTAAATCCTCCTTAAGAGCCATTGCGCCTACGATGTCGCTACTGTGAGGCCCTCGCTGCGAGGTGGATATTGAACGATGGTATCGACTTGGCCGCGCGCGCCGGAGTCTGCTGCGCTTGGCCTGGCGACATCGCGGGTGCCCTTGAGTCATTACGCCTCGGCAGCCAAACGCAAGGCCCTCGGGGATATCCGGACCGGTACTATCGTGCAATTTACCCGTCTTAAAGCATTAGATCTGATGCTCAGTGGACCGCGTGCTACGACTGAAGGGCTAATGCCATGCGGAGGGAGCTCGCGCAGCGGGCGTGTGGTTGGATGTTATCGGTGGGAGTCCGTCCTTCACGCGGCGTCGCGCGGAAGGGTGCTACTGACACCGGCGTTTGTCGGGCTTCGGGGCTGGCCGTTTTCGCTTCCACTGGTTGAATCGACTGATTTGCGCAAGTCTCGACGTCGATTGGCTCTGTTGCCGTGCTCCGCGAGGCCCCTAAATCATGAATGCACTCTTCATCATCCAAGGTGCGCAAAGTCCGAACGCGGCGCTGGCGCTCAATCGCGTGGCACTCGGAGTGTTCTTCGTCATCAGCGGGTACCACAAGCTATTCAACACTTCGAGGCATGCGACACTGACTCAGACACTGGAAGACGATGGAGTGCACGCCGTGCCGATGATGCAATGGCTGCTGCCTAGCATCGAGTTCGCCGGCGGATCTGCGCTTATCATTGGTTTACTGTCGGTGCTGGCGGCCTTCGGGCTCTTCGTGGTTTGTTTTGGGGCCATTGCGCTTGACGCTTTCAAACGGGTTCGTGCATGGCAGCCAATTGACCGCGCCGATTGGCTCGGCGACCTGCTCTACGTGCCCGAGACGCTCTACTGCATCGGGTTGGCCGTGGTGATGCTCGCGGGGCCTGGACCGTGGAGTCTCGACGCGATTGTCCCGGCACTCCTTTCACGGTAGGGAGTCAGGCCCCCGAACCGGGTGGCTCTCACTGCACTCATTGTCCACAGGCGACGCTGTTCGCTACCGAACATGCGGCTTGAGAAAGTCAGCACGACACGAGGCGCCTGTCATCGGCTGAAGTCTGGAGTCATCGGCGGCCTCGCACCGCGCCCTCCGCGCGCTGAGCGCTTCCCCGGCCGGCGCGCCGCTCATTCGGAGGCTCATGTCGGCAGCACCGCGGACCTACCCATTGTGAGACCCCGTCGATCGCGCAATCCCGAGTTCACGCGTGGCTATTTGCGGCCGAGGGACGGGTCACCGTGAACAACTTCGATTGCGGAATTTCTCGTGGACCCGACCATTGATTGGGCGGGTTCTCTGTGTCTCCTCGATATCCGGGGCCGAAGTCACGACTTGTCTGGCGCGCCCGACTTGCGAGCGGTTCGCCGAGCCGGGTAACTCGGCTGGAGCACGAGCGGGGCGGCCGCCTCTACGCTCCGCTCACTCGCTGCAGCCTGACCCTGATCACGTCTCCTGTGGGCGCTTCGATGCGACCGTCCTTGAGCGTGTTGGCCAACGGATTTACACCATAGAAGTCGAGCGGCACACCGAGCTCCCTCGGATGGCGAGGACTGCAGCCCTCGGGACTGAGCTGCAGGTGCCGCTGGCCGGCGGAATACGTGCTGCCGCGCGGGTGGAGCTGGCACTCGCCATCTCCCGATGGCGCTTGGTACTGCAACGTGCCTTCGATTCCGCCGTCGTCTCGCACGCGGCTGATGCTCAGACTGACGACACGGAGTAGCTCCTTGCCCGAGGCATCGACATAGTTCCCGTGCCAGGTTCCCGATAGGTCCTGCCGGGTGGGGGCAGTTTCCGTGGCGGGCGTTGCCCCCGTCGCGGACACAGTTGCCGCGGTGCTTGTATCTGCTGTGTGCGCCGCCGCTGGTTCGTCGCCCGAAGGCGAGATCGCAGGTGGCGGCGCGGTGGGTTCCGCGGATGTCGGTGGCTGTGTCTCCGTCGGGGGTTGTGCGTTCGCAAAACGAGGGTCGCCGGAGGTAGGGGACGCCGCCCGTGGCGTCGCGGGCAGCCGCTCCTTGTGGTGGAGCAGCGCGCCTAGCACGAGCGTCGCGACGAGCATTGTCGCAATGAACGGCCGGCCGGCTCGCAGGCTTTGGATGAAACTCGGCGGTGCGCCACGCAACCCTTGCGCCGCGAGAGAAGGTGCTGCAGACGATGATGTGGAGTTGTGGCTTAGTCTCGTGGTGTCCGGTGTTCCGACGAGCGCAGCATTCTCTGCAATCACCGGCGAGGTAATTTCAGCCGGTGACGACCCGGACTGGGGCGGGTACGCCTCTTGCCGCAGCGTTCCCGCGGAGTAGTCGAACGCCATCGTGTCCTTTGGTTCGCGCACGGTCGCGGACGCGAACTCGAACCCCATCGTGCCGCCAGGCTCAAAAGCGGCGATCGACTCCCCGCTCACGGGCGGCGGCGAGTACTCGAGAGTAACCGTGCCACTTGAATCGGCCCGCGGTATCGCTACCGTCCCTGTGGGACCGACCCGCGGTGTCGCCACCGAGCCGTTCGGACCTAACGGTCGCGCCGCATTGGGCGCGGGTACGTCCGGCAGCGCGCGCATGAAGTCCTCGGCACTCTGGAAGCGCGCCTCGGGCTCCTTGGAGAGCGCGCGCATCACGGCGTCCACGATCGACTGCGGAATATCGCGACAATGGACCGTCGGCGGCTCCGGCAGATCGTTCACATGGGCGTTCAAGACGCTGTACTCGGTCTTGCTGCGGGGATTGAACGGCGGCTGCCCGCTCAAGAGCTGGTAGAGCGTGACCCCAAGGGCGTACACGTCGGTGCGGCGATCGACAGCGCGACCCAGGATCTGCTCGGGCGCCATATAGAGCGGACTGCCGATGCTGGTGCTGGCCTTGGTGGCGCCCATTGCACCCTGGCGCTTGGCGATGCCGAAATCCATCACCTTGACGATACCGTCCTTGGTGATCATCAGGTTGGCCGCCTTCAGATCTCGATGGATAATGCCGGAGCGATGCGCAGCTGCGACCCCGCGCAATGCCTGCTTGAAGATCGGGATGCTCTCATGCGCTGGGATCGGCCCGCGCCTCCGGATCAACTGCTCCAGGCTTTCGCCGTCGATGAACTCCATCACCGCGACGGGTGCGCCGTCGTGGACGAAGTAGTCGAACAGCAGCCCGACGTTCGGGTGATTGAGTGCGGCCTGCAGGCGCGCTTCCTGACGGAAGCGCTCGACGAAGTCAGGATCGTTGCGCGACTCGGCGCTCATCACCTTGATCGCGACCGTTCGATCGAGATTCAGGTCGAGCCCCTTGTAGACGACGCCCATTGCGCCGCGCCCGACGAGTTCCAAAACGCGGTAGTGGTCTATGTGGTCGCCGATCATGTTAGATATCGAGAACTCGGCAGCGTAGCGGCAGCAAGCGAGCGCTCACCGTGCCTGTGGGATTGTCTCCAGCGCGCTCGGCTCCGGAGCCGCCCTGCCGTCGACAATCAAGGTCGGGTGCGACCCGGAGCTGCTCGGCGGTCCATTTGGCCCCATGCTCTTGGAGGCTGCTTGCATTGCCTCCATGACCTGGGCCTCCTGCTCGTTCTCCATAGCATTCAGATCGTTGAGCCCGATACGCGTGCGCAGGCCCTCGGGGCAATCGGATGATCGGCTCAGCTCGACCACCACCGGGATCATCCAATCGTCTTGGCTCATTCCGCCGGTTCGTCTGATGTAATCATTGGCGCTCAACGAGCAATGGCTGTTGGTGGCATCTGTCGCAACGTCCAGCGGCTGTACGACCTGAAAGAAAACATGACTGGGCCTGAGCGCCGGCGGAGTGCTCTGGGTCGTTAGAGTCACGGGCGTCGCTGTAGCGGCTTGTTGCTCCTGCAACTGGACTTTGATCTGGGTGGTGAGCTGCGCCTTGACTTGCGGTGTCATCGCTGGTGGCAGGGCTACCGGCGCGGATGGCGTACCGCTCGACCGCGGCGGCGGCAGCGCATCGCTCGGTCGCGAAGCAGATGCCGCGCCGCCGGGTGGCGCGGCGGAGACCCCGATGCTCGAATCCGGGGCTGGCGCCGCCGGAGCACGCTGGAGTGCCGGCGCTGTCGCCGTCGCGACGGTCTGCGCCTGATAGGCCGTTTGCATGCTCTGGGCAATGATGTAATCGGTCATCCACAGATCCGGACTCGTGTAGACCGGATACGGGGTGAATAGGGAGCCGTACATCGGGTACCAAGGTTGTACCTGCCAACCCCAGGTATAGGTGACCGGATGCGGCCAGGCCGCCAGCGCCCAGGCGTAGTAGGCCCCGGGGTAGCGCATCGCCGGTACGAACGCCTCGTACGCGAACGCTCTGCCGAATTGGTGCCAGACATGACGTTGGTAAAGGTGCGAATACAGGACATGTCCGCCGCTGACGAAGGTGCGGTTCACGAGACCTGGCCGGATAGTGCGTTCGACCGTGCCGCTGAGGTTGTTGCCGTAACGAACGACGCCGAGCTGGCCCGCGGAGAGGCCGCGGGAAACATCGTGCACTCGGCTGCCGCTGGGGAGATGAGTTCCGCTCGCGGCACTGCGATACGCCGGGGGCGGCTGCTGCGCACGCGCAGGATGAGTACGGCGGCTCAGTCGCGCCTCCGCTTCCCGCCGGGCGGCCTGCCGCGCAGCCTCGGAGGGCTGGTGCTCATACCCCTCCCGCGAGTCTCCGCCCTGTGCATCGATGGGGGCGATACAGGCAACGCCGGCGAGAGTCATCCAAGCGACAGTCGCATAGGCCGTACGATTCAATCTCCACATATTATGGTCACTCCAGATGCTGCGGGCCTATGTTGGCGCCGCCCTGGAAGATGTAGCGGATGACTCTAGCTCGCGGAGTACACAGCGGGGCGAACTGCGTCGCGGAACGCGGGACTGCTGCGGGGCTTTGAGAACCGCAGCACACTCCCGGAAAGCATTGGGAGGTCGGCAGGTCGGTTGGCTTCCGTCATCCGCCGGCGGCTCTAGGGACTTAGGGTGATCAGACAGTGACAGATCGAAGGCAAATCGATATCGCGCACGATGTCGGTGGCACCGATGATGGATTGGAGCGACGAATTTCGTTTCGCTCGTTGAGTCAGATACTTAAGCGCACCCGAAAACGCTTGTCTCCTTTACGTCTCCTCGCGTTTCGCGGCTACAAGCGATTCGGGCGTACGCGGCTTAGCCAAGTAGGATCCGCGCTTGTCATCTTCGAGGTAATATATATACTATTAGTATATACGCTGGGAGCACTCTAATGAAGACCGCGAAACTGTTCAAGAATGGCGAGAGTCAGGCGGTACGACTGCCGAAGGAATTTCGCTTTCCCGGCAAGGAGGTGTTCATCAAGCGCATCGGCACTGCTGTCGTCTTGCTGCCGAAGGCCAGGTCGTGGGAGGCGTTGATGGAGAGTCTCGCCAAGTTCCCACCGGACTTCATGGAGACTCGCGGACAGCCTGCGGAGATCGATCGTCGGGAACCCTTGCAATGAAGTGGATGCTCGACACCGATACCTGCATCGCGATCATCAAAGGTAAGCCGGCAAGCGTATTGAAGAAGTTGCGCGGCAAATCAGTCGGCCAGGTGGGGATCTCCTCGATAACCTTGGGCGAACTTGCATTTGGTGCTGCAAAGAGCAGCCGCCGTGATGAGGCCCACGCGGCGCTTGCCGAGTTTCTGCTGGCGCTCGAGATCGCGAGCTTTGACAGCGACGCGGCCGCAAGCTACGGACAAATGCGCGCATCGCTTGAAAAGCGCGGCACCCCGATAGGCCCCCTGGATACTTTGATTGGCGCTCACGCGGCAGCATTGGACATCATTCTGGTGACCCACAACACGCGAGAATTCAGCCGGATCGACACCTTGCGCCTCGAAGACTGGACGAGTTCCTGACTTCATTCGAGCAACCAACTTGGTAACGCCGCTTTAGCGGCAAAGGAGTTCGACATGACGTAGTGACCTTGAAACCGGAGCGTTTTGATGAAACGTGCATTACGTCGCCACCACGAACGGGTGGCGAAAGCCCGCTGTATTCGTATTCTGCTCAGCCATGGGGCTTGGATCCCTCGGCACGGCTGGGGACCGAAAATCTGGCGCAGCATGGAGCGCCTCGTCATGAACGAGCCTGGATGGTGGACGCACGCGACGGTCATTCAACTGGCGCGAATCAAGACTCATCGTTTCGAGCATCGCATTTTGCGTGGGTACGATGCCGACGTGCTGCTTTGGCCCGACTGCAAGAGACCACATGACTATTACTGGTGAGGAATGCCCGGGTCGGCAAAACCCTGGGAATTCCACGTCGCCGCCGCTCCTGGCAGCTCTGTTGGTCGTGGCCGCGGGAGTGACGTCTATCTCTTTCGGCAGGAGACTTGTGCTTCAACGGCTTTTCCCACGACGCCGAAGAGTCCAAGAGCCATCTAACCCACGCTTGGGGGGGTATAGATATATTCAGAGGAAAGCAAACGCAACCTTGTCGTAGGGCGCCGTCGATCACGGCGCCACGTTGCCTCAGACCGGCTCCTCAGGGCATTCTGCCCCGGCAGGTAAAAGATCAAGAGGCGAGAATGCAGGGGAAGTCGCCAAGCAGGGCGAGCGCACCGACCGCGGCGGTGTTCCTGAGCTACGCTTCGGAGGATGCGCAGGCGGCGCAGAGGATTTGCGCGGCACTGCAGGCTGCGGGCATCGAGGTTTGGTTCGACCAGAGTGAGCTGCGCGGCGGGGATGCCTGGGATCAGAAGATCCGGCGCGAGATCCATGACTGCGCGCTCTTCATTCCCGTCATCTCCGCGCACTCGGACGCGCGCCGCGAGGGCTACTTCCGCCGTGAGTGGCGCCTGGCGGTGGAGCGCACCGGCGACATGTCCGAGCGCGCTCCGTTTCTGCTCCCGGTCGTCATCGACGAGACGGTCGAGTCGCGGGCGGACGTGCCGGAGCGGTTCCGGGCAGTTCAGTGGACGCGTCTGCCGGGCGGCGAGACGCCGGCGGCTTTCGTCGAGCGGGTCAAGCGGCTGCGGTCACCGGAGAGCCCGGGCGTGTCTGAGGCCGCGCTCTCCGTCAGCGGCGCGCTCGGGCGTGGTGCGCAACCTGCGCGGGGGCTGCGCCAGCGCACCCTAACCGTCTATGCAGTGAGCGCGGCACTGCTCCTGGTGGTGCTGGCGTATTTTGGGCTTGAGAGGGCCGAGCGCGCGAAGCCGGGGAGCCAGCTCGCCGCATCCATCGCGGTGCTGCCGCTCGCGAATGAAAGCGGCGATGCGAGCCAGCAGTATTTCTCCGACGGAATCTCCGAGGATCTGATCGGCGCGTTGTCGCACTTGCCGGGGCTGAAGGTGATCGGCCGCACTTCGGCGTTCCAGTTCCGGGACTCGAAGGAGGACAGCCGCAGCATCGGTGCCAAACTCGGCGTGGCGCATCTGCTGGAGGGGAGTGTGCGGCGCGCCGGCGACATGGTGCGGGTGAGCGCTGAGCTCATCGACACGAGTGACGGGAGCACCCAATGGTCGGAACGCTACGATCGGCCCTACAAGGACCTGTTCGCCCTGCAGCATCAGATCACGCAGGCCGTGGCAGGGGAGCTAAAGGTGAAGCTCCTCGCCGGCGAGCAGGCCGATGCCCGGAGCGATCGGCCCCCGAGCGGTAGCCTCGAGGCCTACAACGCGTGGCAGCAGGGCAACTTCTATCACCTACGCCTCTCGGAAGCCGGGTTTCGCAAGGCGATCGCGTACTACATCCAGGCGACGCAGATTGATCCGGGTTATGCGGGCGCCTGGAGCTCGCTGTCCATCGAGTGGGTTAATCTGAGCAATTATCTTTCCGGAGCGGCGGCGCAGGACGCCTACGCGAAGGCGCGTGCGGCGGCCGATCGCGCGCTCGCCCTCGCGCCCAACCTGGCGCAGGCACACCGTGCTCGGGCTGCTCTTCTGTTGAACGGCGACTTCGACTGGCGCGGCGCGGAATCAGAGGCGCGCCGCTCCCTGGAACTGGCGCCGAATGACGGCTCGGCGAAGGTTCAGTTAGGGGTGGTTCTTGCGACTTTCGGCGAGAACGGGCGCTGCGTGGAACTCATCCAGCAAGCGATCGCCAACGACCCGCTGCGGGCGGACTGGTACCGCGACCTCGCCGACGCTTTCTACGCGCTCGATCGTCTCGATGAGGCCGAACGGGCGATCCGCAGGGTCATTGAGCTTCAGCCCGCAGGCCAGACCAATTACCAGATGCTCACCGCCATCGAGATCGAGCGGGGCGACGCTGACGCGGCGCTCACCGCCGCGCAGCACGAGCCTCCCGGACCTCTTCACGACCTGGCGGTGGCTGCCGCGCTGCAGATCGGCAAAGACCAGAGAGCGGCGGACGCTGCTGTGAAGACGGTAGTCGGGAAGTATGCCGACGACTATCCCTACTCGATAGCCGGCATCTTCTCGTTGCGCAATGACGCGAACGCGACCTTCGAGTGGCTGGAGCGCGCCTGGACCAACCGCGATACGGAAATTACTTACCTCCTAAGCGACCCCCTCACGCTGAAGTTCAAAGACGATCCGCGCTTTGCTGCGTTCTGTCACAAGGTCGGCCTGCCGGCGCCCGGAGAGCTCCGGCAGCAGACATGATCCGGGAGTGAAAGCTCCCGCGCCGTCGGCGTGCGCGCACGCTGAGTCTGAGCGCGGTGCCCGCTCGGCGCTTCTGCAGCGACAGGTTCTTGTGAGGTGACCGCCCCGAATGCCAGCAGCTCCAGATGAGCCTGTTTGCTCCGCTGCCATTTCGAGATGGTTTCAAACGTATCGATGCACCAGCGGATGAGCTCGGCGAGCGTGGGCGCACCGTGTTGAACGCGCGTGAGCGCGGAAGGATCCTCCAGGACAACTTCGCGGTGTTTGGCCCAGGTAACTGCCGCGCCGCGATGCGCGAACGTCCTAGCCTCCTGGTGGACGATCGTCTTGCCGCGACGAAGCCGCACGATCGCGGTGTAGCGAGTAGATCCATCAGACTGCTTCCGAATCTTGATGTAAGCCATGGCGACCCTGGAGGCGACATGAGATTCTTGTCTCCTTTACGTCGCCTCTGCAACCCATAAACTCCCCCAACCCGCAGGAATCCCGCAGAAACCCACCGCATGCAAAGCCCTACAAAAATAGGCATTTCCTGCGATCAAACGGCTGCAAAGATCGATCGGCGGGTGTCAGTCGCTCCCATGATGGATTGGACCGACACAAGTTATTTCATTCAAGATTCCGCGACTTGCGCATTCCCAATGGCGCTCAGCACCTTTATGGCACCTCGGCGATCCGTTGGTAGCTGGGTAGCGTTGAACCGGATCCGCGCCCAGTGTCTCGGTTCGGCATTCTGGCATCATGCGCCGGAGTTAGGAGAGAAAGACTATATGAGGCTTGTCGCCGCCTGCGCATCGGTTATTTTCCTAGCGGTTCTGCAAAGCGGCATCACGTCCGCGACGGAACCCGCGGGTCCTTCGACCACTCCTCCTGGGCTCATGGGAAGCATGGCGGATTTGCCACCCGCGGAGATCGAGCGTCGCCTGCCGAACGAGGCTCCGTCCAACTTCTACGGATATGCGGGTCGACTTTGGGCGGCAGGGGAGAAGGACAAAGCTGTTTTTTGGATGTACGCCGGCCAATTGCGATTCCGCTTCCTCCTCCTGACCGAGCCCAATGCCGATCCTTCTGGTGATCCGGCGCTGTTTGCGTCTCTTCAGGAGACTATCGGGACACCTATCAATGCGTATGCTGGCGCCGATACAGGTAAGTGGGTGACGCAGATCAACGCCGTCCTCAAGTGGGATTCAGATACACCGAACGGATTTACCTCTAAAACCAAATTTAGTCACCAGTGGACGGAGGCGCGGAACGGGCTCGTGAAGCTACGAGATTACATCGCAACGCACGGCGATGAGATTCGAAAGCAACGCGATCAACAGGGGGTTGGCGAAGTCGGATTGAAGGACGGCGTCTATGTCGAAGAGCGCAGGGCCAAGATGCCTGCGGATTGGCCAGCGCTTGAGTCGCAATCAACGCTGGCAAACGTGATCGGGACTTACAAGGCGAGCTTTGACCTTGGAAACGCGCTGTTTTCCGAAGATAGGAATAAGGTTCTCCGCGCCACGACGTTCGAGATCGTCAGTGATGCGCCAGATTCGCTGGCAATCGTGGCCAGGCGGCAGGGAGACGAACTGCTTCGTCGACGTGTGACGATTCGAGACGATAACGGCGCCCTAGTGTTCGACGAAGTAGTTCCGCCAGATCACATGGGACTAAGCACTGGGACCGCGAAAGTGACCGTCTACTTGCGCGCGAATGTCGCAGGCGACCTCGTGATACAGCGCGAGTTGCAGGGCGAGGGACAGAGGCCAAATAGCAAAACCCCGGTACGGTTCTTGTATGCTTTTTGGTCGCGTGCCGCGAGAGCGCAGCCCTAACCGTGACAGTCGATCGAGCGATGAATCCCCTCATTGGCAATTCTCATCGGAAGCTGTATATTCATACAGTATTAGCAATGGGCGTTTGGCCATGGATCTGATTACCCAAGCCGCCGCCGTCGACGTTGAAGCGCGTGCTGTCATGCCGGCTCGTGAGCTGGGTGCTTACGAGGCGCTTTGGGCGAGGGAAGGCACGACCTTTAAGGCCCTGGCCGACCTGTTTCGGGAAAATCTCGGCTCAGTGCCCTCGGATTTAGTATCGCCTGCGGAGGCTGAGCAATACGCTCGGCTTGCCTTGGGAACAATTCGCGCAGCAGGCGTCAAGCATTTCGGCATACGCGTGCATGGCGCGGGTGAGTACCCGGAGAAACTGCGGGACGCACAACATCCCGTGGAGCTCCTGTACTTCCAGGGGAATTGGGACATCACCAGTTCTAGATGCATCGCTATAGTCGGCACACGCCGTCCGACCGACGATGGTGTTCGTAGGGCCGCGAAATTATCGCGTAGCTTCGTAGACGCCGGCTTTACCGTGGTTTCCGGCTTGGCTCAGGGAATTGATACCGTAGCCCACCGGACGGCGATCGATGCTGGCGGTCTCACTGTTGCTGTACTGGGGACGCCCATCACAGCCTCGTATCCAGCCGAGAACGAGGAACTTCAGCACCATATCGCCGACGAGTTCTTAGCGATCAGCCAAGTTCCCATAGTGCGGTATTCGCGTCAGGGTCCTAGCGGCAATCGTTTTTGGTTCCCTGAGCGTAACGTCACGATGTCGGCGCTTACCGAGGCGACTGTGATCGTGGAAGCCGGAAACACATCCGGAACATTGATACAAGCTCGACACGCCATCCAGCAGGGGCGCAAGCTTTTCATCCTGGACAATTGCTTCCGCAACAGCGAGCTCACCTGGCCCGCCAAGTTTGCAGAACGGGGAGCAATCCGCGTGTCGGACTTCGAAGAGATTCGCGCCCACCTTGCTGGCTGATCGTCTCACAGGGATCGACGAGACAAACCGGTCCTCGTATTTCTTCCTCGATGAGGACGACCGCTGTCTATTCTTTGGAGAATTCCACGTCGGCAAGGGTTGGAGCGGTGGTCCAACCAATCAGCTAATTTCGAACTATAAGCGCACTCCCAGTGAAATTGCGGCCAGTCATAATGCCGGCAAACTTCAGTACTACAAGGACACGGCAGTAAGCGAGATAGCAGCTGGCTTGCGCCGTCAATTCAGTCCGCAGGACATCAACGTCAAGTACACGTTTGTCCCGGTCCCCGGTTCCAAGATTGTTGGCGATCCGGATTACTGCGATCGTCTGGCGAAAACGCTGCGTGCTGCCTTTCTTCCATTCGGTGCCGCAGACATCCGTCAGCTTCTTAGGGTCACACAGAGCACGGAGGCGGATCATCGAAGTGGTGGAGGGAGACTCAGGTACGAGGAACTGCTCGCAATTACCGAGTTAGACCGCGCGCAGCTTGCTCGTCGTCTCCGGGAAGTCGTCGTGCTCTTCGATGACGTTCTCACGTCCGGAAAACACTACAAGGTCGCAAAGACCCGGATTCGGGAAGGGTTTCCAAATCAGCCAATCCTGGGAATTTTTGTCGCACGAGCCATCCATCGTAATCCGTTTGAAGAGTTTGCCTTCTAGAGCGGCAAGCCGAGAATTCACAGAAATATCGCAAGGAGCCCGAAAACAATTTCGAGTAACGAGGTCAAATAGTACGAATTGCAGGATAGCCTTTCGGCTGCTGTTTGATTCAAATGTGCTGCATGGAAAAGCGCAGCACACATCTGTGTACCTGGGTTCCAGCTGATCTTCGGCAGCGGTTCGCAGCGAGCGCTGCGCATCAAGGCCTTTCAGAGTCGGCGCTACTCAGGCTCCTGATCCAACGCTCGCTCGCTGTGAGCGATGTTCTTAATCTCGGGGCCCCGCCGCCTCCGGTTAGCCGCGAATCTAGGACGACGGTGCGGCTGGTCCCCGGAGACAGGCTTTTGCTGCGCGAGAGAGCCGCGGCTCGTGGGATGCCGGCGGCCTCGTATGTCTCGACTCTCGTGCGCGCTCATCTGCGTTCCCTTTCGCCGCTGCCGCAGAACGAACTGGCGGCCTTGAGGCTCGCCACCAGCGAACTCGCTACTCTCGGCAGGAACCTCAACACGATCGCCTGCGCCCTACAGTCCGGGAGTAATGCTGGGGTGCCCGGTCAAGAACACGTCAAGCTCCTCCTCACGATCTGCGAGGCCATGCACGCCCACGTGCGGGCCATCGTGCGGACCAACATCGCCAGCTGGGAGACGGGGCATGCTCAGGAATAAGCGAGATTGGAACGGCAGTAGGCCTCTGCTCGATATCGCAAGCTACGCCAGGCGCGGATCCGGCGAGCGATTCTCGCCTCAGGAGCTTGACGCCATAGCCCTGACCGTGCGGCGCACGCCCGAGGTCGTGGTGAAAATCTCCGGAGCCGCGACGACCGTCCGGGGCGCCTTCGCGCATCTTAAATATATCGATCGGGCCGGCAATCTTTCCATCGAGACCGACCGCGGTGAGTCCTTGCAGGGCGCCGGCGCGGAATCAGACCTGGTGGTCGATTGGGATCTCGAGTTACTTGCATGTGCAAGTCGCGCGCCGTACCAGGGCAAGGCGGGTCGCAAGACAAACAAGCTGGTTCACAACGTCGTACTCTCGATGCCGGCTGGTACGCCTCCAGCGAAGCTCCTGGCGGCTAGTCGAGGCTTCGCTCGCGAGATATTCGCCTTGCAGAACCGGTATGCAATGGTCCTGCACACAGACCAGGACCATCCTCATGTGCACCTGGTCGTCAAGGCGGTGAGCGAAGAGGGTAGGCGGCTGAGTATCCGCAAGGCGACCCTTCGGGAATGGCGGCGTCGGTTTGCGGCGCAATTGCGAGATCATGGAATACCCGCGAATGCAACAGAACGCGCGGTCCGCGGCCAGGTGTCGGGACCGGTCCGCGACGGGATATACCGCGCCACCCAACGTGGCGAATCGCGACACTCCGAGCTGCAGCGGCGGAGAGTAATGCAGCCGCCGCGGAGCGGCCGCGCCTCTTCGGACCCGGGCGCGACGAAGCTGTGGGAGACCCGCCGCGCCGTTGTTCAGGGATGGAACGCAGTCGCCGACCGGCTTCTCATCGAAGGTCATCCGCATCTGGCTCAGCAGGTATGGAAGCTGATTGGCCGGATGCCAGCACCGCAGACTGACGATCAACGTTTGCAGACCAAACTGGCGATGCTGGTAGACGAGTATGGAGCCGGGGAACGGACGCGATAAAAATATTTCGCGCGAGCCGGATGATACGGGATGGACCCGTATGAACTCCTCTGGACTCCCGCGTACTCATACGGACACTGCGGCACGCATTAAATCTGCGCGAGCCCGACTTGCAAACCAACAGAACATGGAGCAAAGCTGGGCGCACGTGTCACCCAACAAAAGGGCATTCCGTGAATAGCACGTATTTCGGGTTATTGGCAGAGTTTGGCGAAGCCAACATCCCACTCGCCCGAGTTTCGCCAAAATATTTTGGGTTGAGCTTCGAGGAAGCCCGACGTAGGGCACCAACCCAGATGCTGCCGTGTCGCGTCTTTCGTCTCGGCGGCCAGAAGTCCCCTTGGCTCGTTAGTGCGTTCGATCTCGCCGAGCTAATCGACCGTCGTAGAGGTCAAGCTGGGAAGACTTCGGAATCGCTGCGCGAAACCGGCGCGGCGTCGCAGCCGGCTTTACCGGCGGCGTGATGTCGCGCAGATTCTCGGGACGCAGATTCGCGTAGCGCTTGAGCTCGTTCCACGAGTCGTGGAGCGTGAATTGCGCCACTTCGTGGATCTGGTAGCCCCGCTCGAATAGCCGGCTGGTGGCCTCGTGCCTCAGGTCGTGGAAGCGCAGATCCTTGATCCCCAGAACCTTGCAGGCGCGAGTAAACCCAGCGCCTACACTCTTCGGGTCGTACGGAAAGATGTACTCGCTACCTCGCGGCTGAGCGAGGACTACTTCCCACGCCTCGGGCGTGTACTTGAACCTGCGATGGTTTCCATCCTTCTTCGTCGGATGTTTTGCGTCCCGGACCATGCCGGTGCGGGCTTGGACATCGTTGTCACGCCATTCGAGACGGCAAATCTCCGATTCCCGGCGGGCGGAGTAGAGCGCAAATTCCATGATCGGCTGCATTGGGATTTCAGCGCGCCTATCGCGACGCGAGAAATAGTCGCGCAGCTGCGCCAGTTCCGCCGACGAAGGTCGCCGAGCGCGCTTGCGCGCCTTGCCGGTGAGGCGGAGCTCCGCGCACGCCTCGCGTGCCTCCTGGACGATCTCGGGCCGAACGGGAAGGCCCCTAACGTTCCTGGCAGCTCGCAGCACTACCCCGGTCCAGATGAGGTCGTTTGCTACGGTCGCCGGCCCTACGCCTTTCGCGCGCCTCGAGCGGACGTGATCTATAAGCTCAGCGGAGGTCAGAGTGAATGCGTTGGATGCGCCGAGCGCGTGGCGCTCTAGGAATTCCAAGTGCGCTTGCTTGCTCCGCTGCCACTTCGAGACACTTTTGAAGTTTTCGATGTACCAACGAATGAGTTCGCCGATCGTATGTGTGCCGTGATCAGCTCGCTTAAGTGCCCCCGGCTGCTCGAGGGCCACTTCGCGATGCTTTGCCCAGCTAACGGCGGTCGTGCGCAGCGCAAAGGTCTTGTATTCCTGGTACACGATCGTCTTTCCGCGGCGGATGCGAACGATCGCGGTATATCGCGTCGAACCATCGGCTTGTTTGCGCGGCCGTATTGTCGCCATGCTGAGTTCCTGGAGGAGTCAAGCTATTCTTGACACCTATATGGCACCTCTGCAACTCAAGAACTCCCCCTGATGCCCCAAAATCCCGCAGGAACGCGCAGTAGCGAAAAGCCTACGGGAAAAGGCGTTTCGCACATAAAAAGCGCAGGAATAATCGATCGGCGGATCTCGGTCGCTCCGATGATGGACTGGACCGACCGCCATTGCCGCTACTTTCTGCGCGGCTTCTCGCGCGACCTGCTGCTCTACACCGAGATGATCACTTCGGCCGCGTTAGTGCATGGCGATCGGGAGCAGTTGCTGGCCTTCGATCCCGAGGAGCACCCGGTGGCGCTGCAGCTGGGCGGTTCGGACCCGCGCGAGCTTGCCGCGGCGGCGCGGGCGGGCGAATCGGCCGGCTACGATGAAATCAACCTCAACTGCGGCTGCCCGAGTGATCGGGTGGCCAGCGGCTCCTTCGGCGCCTGTCTGATGCTTAATCCGGAGCTCGTTGGCGCCTGCGTCGCGGCCATGGCAGATGCGGTGAGCGTGCCGGTCACCGTCAAGATGCGCATCGGCGTGATCACGGCGCGGGCGCGTGAGGCGGCCGCTGCGGTCGCGACATTCGGGGAAGCCGACTTCGAGAAACTGCGGCACTTCGTGGCGACCGTGCGCTCGGCCGGTTGCCAGGTGGCGATCGTGCACGCACGGCAGGCCGTGCTCGGCGGACTCTCGCCCAAAGACAATCGCGAGGTGCCGCCACTGCGCCACGAAGTGGTCCGGCGGCTCAAACACGCATTTCCGCAGTTGCCGGTGATCGTGAACGGCGGGCTGCGCGACGCTGCGGCGGTCGCGCAAGCGCTCACGTGGTGCGATGGCGTGATGCTGGGACGCGAGGCCTACCATAGGCCTTACCTCCTGGCCGAGCTGCAGCGCATGTTGGATCCTCAGGGTGCGCCTGCACCCTCGCGTGAGGCGCTGCTCGAGCGCATGGCCGCCTACGCGCAGCGCGAGCTCCGCGCGGGCACGCGTCTTGCGGCCATTACGCGCCACATGCTCGGTCTTTACAGCGGCCAGCCCGGCGCGCGCGACTACCGCAGGACGCTGAGCGAAGGGGCGCGCGGCGCGACCGCCGGCCCCGAGCTGCTGCGCCAGGCCACACCGGTGCAAGCACCCAGGGGAGGGGCTTTGTAGCGGCCGGGGGGCGCTTGCGTATAATCTTCGGCGTCGCATGGGAAAAGACATCGAACTCGCCATTCTGTTTGCCGACGTCGTGGGATCGACCCGGCTGTACGACATCATGGGGGACCTGCGCGCCCGCGACATGGTGGCTATCTGCATCGACGTGATGCGCAGTGCCACCGAGCAGCGTCAGGGTACGGTCATCAAGACCATGGGCGATGAGGTGATGGCGACCTTCCCGGGCGCCGATGCCGCGCTGAACGCCGCCGCGCAGATGCAGCAGCAGATCTCCAGTCACGCCCAGCTCAAGGTCGACGGTCAGCCCGTGGCCATTCGCATCGGCTGTCACTTCGGGCCGGTGATGCTGGAGAACCGTGACGTGTTCGGTGCCGCCGTGCACACCGCCAACCGCATGACGAGCCAGGCGAAGGCCGGCCAGATCGTGACAACCGCGGCCACCGTGGAGAAGCTCTCCCCGGAGTGGCGGGCAGCCTGCCGCCAGATTGACATCGCGACCATCAAGGGGCAGGGCAGTGAAGTCGCGCTCTACGAAGTGCTGTGGCAGACCGAGGATGTCACCAGCATGGTGCCCGGGATCGCCACCGACGCGCGACCGGCACGCGCCATGCGCCTGCGCCTGCGCTGCCAGGACCGTGAGCTCGTCGTCGATGAGCGCCACTCGAGCATCACCATCGGGCGTGCCGAGGACAACGACGTGGTGGTCAAGGGGAGCCTTATCTCCCGCCTGCACGCCCGGGTTGAGATCAACCGCAGCAAGTTCGTGCTCATCGACCAGAGCACCAACGGCACCTTCGTGCAAAGCGCGGACGGCGAGGAGTCATTCGTGCGCCGCGACAGCCTGCAGATCAAGGGGCAGGGCATGATCGGGCTCGGACGGTTGCCAGAGCAGGGCTCGCCGCAGACCATTCGCTTCACCTGCGAAGAGGTCTAGGGCCCTTAACGCCTTCAGCCGAGGCGCTGCTCGGTGGTGTCCAGTTCCCGCAGTAGTGCAGGGGGCAGGCGCGCGCCGTACTTGCTCAGGTACGCGCGGATTTCGCCGACTTCACGGCGCCACAACGCAGGATCCACGGTGAGGAGCGACTCGAGTGCTCCGGGTGCGAGGCTCAGGTCCTGCGTATTCAGGTCCGCGGGCCGCGGAAGGTTGCCGATCGCGGTCTCGGTCGCGCCGGCGCGACCGGCACAGCGTTCCAGCATCCACGCCAGCACGCGCAGGTTCTCGCCGTAGCCCGGCCACAGGAACTTGCCCTGCGTATCGCGCCGGAACCAGTTGACGTGGTAGATGCGCGGCGCACGGGCGAGCTTGGCGCCGACGTTGAGCCAGTGCTGCCAGTAGTCGCCGAAGTTGTAGCCGCAGAAGGGCTGCATCGCCATCGGGTCACGACGCGTCACTCCGACCTGGCCGACCGCGGCGGCGGTGGTCTCGGAGGCGACCGAGGCCCCGACCAGTACGCCGTGCTGCCAGTTGCGTGCCTCATATACGAGGGGTGCCACCTCGCGCCTGCGACCCCCGAAAACCAGCGCCGAGATCGGCACGCCGCGCGCATCCTCCGCGTGCGGTGAGTAACTTGGGTTGCGGCGCGCATCCACCGTGAAGCGCGAGTTCGGGTGGGCGGCCGGCCCATTGGCCGGATCGTACGGGCGTCCCTGCCAGTCGAGCACCGGCTTGCCACTTGGCAGGCCCTCCCACCAGGGTTGGTTATCGGCCGTGACCGCGACGTTCGTAAACAGCGTGTCGCGGCGGATCATGTCGTAGGCGTTGCGGTTGGTCTCGCGGTTAGTGCCGGGCACAACGCCAAAGTAGCCGGCCTCGGGGTTGATCGCCCAGAGCCGTCCGTCCTCACCCGGGTGCAGCCAGGCGATGTCATCGCCAACGGTGAATACGCGCCAGCCCGGCAGCGAGTCCGGCGGGATCAGCATGGCGAGGTTGGTCTTGCCGCAGGCAGACGGGAAGGCGCAGGCCACGTAGTGGGTCTCGCCGCGCGGGCTTTCGAGGCCGACGATCAGCATGTGCTCGGCGAGCCAGCCCTCGCTGCGTGCCTGCCAGCTGGCGATGCGCAGCGCGTGGCACTTCTTGCCGAGCAGCGCGTTGCCGCCGTAGCCGGAGCCGAAGCTCTCGATGGCGAGCTCCTCCGGGAAGTGCATGATGAAGCGCCGCTCGGGATCGAGTTCCCCGATCGAATGCAGGCCGCGCACGAAGCTGCCCTCGCGCGAGATACGCTCGAGCGCGGCGCGCCCGGCGCGAGTCATGATCAGCATGTTGAGGACCACATAGGGGCTGTCGGTGATTTCGACCCCGCAGCGCGACAGCGGCGAGTCGATCGGGCCCATGCAGTAGGGGATGACGTACAGCGTGCGCTCGCGCATGCAGCCGCGGAACAGCTCGCGCATCTTGGTGTGCGCCGCCTGCGGGTTCATCCAGTGGTTGTTCGGACCCGCATCCTCCTGCGAGCGCGTGCAGATGTAGGTGAGGTGCTCGACGCGTGCCACGTCCGAGGGCGCCGAGCGATACAGGTGGCAACCGGGAAACTGCTCGAGGTTCAGATTCTTCAGCTCGCCACTCTTGAGCAGCTGCGCGGTGATCTCGCGCGCCTCGGCCTCCGTGCCCTCGCACCAGTACACCGCGCGCGGCTGGGTGAGCTCGCGGACCGAAGCGACCCACTGCGCCACCGGGCGGCTGAGCTGGGAGAGGGGCAGCAGGGTATGGGCGGCGGTAGCCATCCGCGAAATCCTCTTATTCGATGGCCTCAGTAACCGCGAAGTATATCTCGGGCGCCTTCCATGCCCTGATAAAGTAGCGCAGCCGACACATTCTCTTTCATCCGGACCCCGCGCACCAGTTTGCAGGAAATTCAGGAAGATACGCCTCGCAGGAGGGCGCCTTCGGGGTCCGCCGCGGCGCCCGTAGGCGCGCTCTGACATGCTCGACCTTGAGGACATATTCAGCCCCGGGGGACCCCTCGCGCAGGCGCTGCCGGATTTCCGCGTGCGCCGCGAACAGCTGCACATGGCGCAGCGCATCGCCGATGCCCTGGCGGTCCGCGAGTCGCTGGTGGTGGAGGCGGGCACCGGCACGGGCAAGACCTTTGCCTACCTCGTTCCGACGCTGCTCTCCGGCCGGCGGGTCCTGATCTCGACCGGTACCCGCACGCTCCAGGATCAACTCTTCACCAAGGACCTGCCCCTGGTCGCCGCGGCGCTCGGGCGCCCGGCGCGCGTGTCACTCCTGAAGGGCCGGGCTAACTACCTGTGCCGCTACCGTATCGAGCGGCTGGACTCGCACGGCGAACAGATGGCGCTGGAAAATTTCGGGGTCACCCGCAGCCGTGCCGCGCAGGCGATGCTCGCGCGCGTGCAGCGCTGGGCGCGCACCACGCGCCGCGGCGATCTTGCCGAGATCCGCGGGCTCGCCGATAGCCATCCGGTATGGTCGCAGGTGACCTCCACGCGCGAGAGCTGCCTCGGCGCGCGCTGCGCACAGTTCGGCCGCTGCCACGTGGTGCTGGCTCGCCGCGAAGCACTGGACGCCGACGTCGTCATCGTCAACCACCACTTGCTGCTTGCAGATCTGGCGCTCAAGGAGGATGGCTTCGGGGACCTCCTCGGTTCCGCCGATGCCATCATCCTCGATGAGGCGCACCAGATCCCCGACCTCGCCACGCAGTTCTTTGGCGCGCAGGTGAGCAGCCGGCAGGTCGAGACTCTAGTGCGGGATCTGAACACGGAGCTGCCGGCCCGCGCCGCTGCGGCCCCAGCGGGGGAGCGCTCGCAGGCGTTGTCCGCAGCGCTCGCGGAGGTTGAGGACGCGATGCAGCAGCTGCGCGGCAACGCGGCGCGCGTGACGGGGCGCATCGCCTGGACGCCCGGAGCCTCACCGCTGACACGCGCGGTAGGGGCGCTTGGGAAGGCGCTGCAATCGCTGCAGCGCATGCTCGCCGGCGTCGAGGAATCCTCGCCCCTGGCGCAGCTGGCCGAGCGTGCCGAGGAAGTGGCAGCGAAGCTTGCGCGCCTGGGCGCCGATGAACTCGAAGGGGCGCGCACGCTCGAGACGAGCCCGCGCGGCTTCACCTTAAGCCTGATGCCATTCGACATCTCGCAGCGCTTTCGCGCGCTGATGGAGACACGCGGCGGTGCATGGATATTCACCTCCGCCACGCTGTGCATCGGCGAGGAGTTCGGTCACTTCACCGGGCGCCTCGGACTTGGCGACGCGGGGACCCTCAAGATCGAGAGCCCCTTTGATCACGAGCGGCAGAGTGTTCTTTATCTGCCCGCAGGACTTCCGGAGCCGACGGCCGCAGGGTACGTCGCGGCCGTGATCGAGACCGCGGAGCCGCTCATCCGTGCCGCAGGGGGTGGTGCCTTCATCCTCTTCACCAGCCACCGGGCGCTGGCGCAGGGCGCCGTGCTCCTCAGGCAGCGCTGGTCGCCGACCTTGCCCTTCAAGCTCCTGGTCCAGGGCGAGGCCCCGCGCGAGCGCATGCTCGAGGAGTTCCGCGCAGATGGCAACGCGGTGCTGCTTGGCACCGCGAGCTTCTGGGAAGGCGTCGACGTGAAAGGGGACGCCCTGCGCCTGGTGATCATCGAGAAGCTTCCCTTTGCCTCCCCCGACGATCCCTTGGTGCGGGCTCGTATCGAACACCTCACCGCCACCGGTGGTAACGCGTTTCGCGACTACCAGCTGCCCGAGGCCGCGCTGGCGCTCAAGCAGGGGGCCGGGCGCCTGATCCGCAGCGAAGATGACTACGGGGTCGTCGTCATCTGCGACCCGCGCCTGGTCGGCCGCAGCTACGGTCGCGTGTTTCTCGCCGCGCTCCCGCAGATGACCGTCACGCGTGAGTCCTCAGAGGCGGTGCGTTTCCTGCGGCGCCACGGGGCGCGCGTGGTTACGGCGGTCGCCTCGTGAAAGTCCTCGCTCTCGATACCGCGACCGAGAACTGTTCCGTGGCACTCTTTATTAATGGCCGCTGGCTCGAGCGTGAGCAACTCCTTGGGCGCGGAGCGGCAGAGGTCATCCTGCCTATGGTAGAGGCGCTCTTCGCGGAAGCTGGGCTGGGGTTGCGTGACCTCGATGCCGTCGTCTTTGGTCGCGGTCCCGGAGGGTTTACCGGGGTGCGTCTGGCCGCAAGCGTGACCCAGGGGCTCGCCTTCGGAGCGGGCCTCGGGGTCGTCGGCGTGTCGGACCTTCAGGCGCTCGCGCAGCGCGCGATGCGCGAGGATCCGCACTGCCAGCGGGTACTTGCGTGCACCGATGCCCGCATGCACGAGGTTTACTGCGGCACGTTCGAGCGTGATCCCACGGGCGTGGCGCGTGCCGCCGCAGCAGAGCGCGTGGCGGCCCCGCAACGGGTGTCCCTCCCCCAGGCCTGGGCCGGCGCGCCCCGACCCTTCGGTGTGGGCAGCGGTTTTGCGGCCTACCCGGAACTGACGGCGGCGCTTGGCGGGCAGCTGGCACAGATCCGCGGCAATTTGTGGCCGCGGGCGCGCGAAATTGCTGAGCTCGCCATGGCTGAGGTGGCTGCCGGGCACCTTGAACCTCCGGAGCGAGCGCTGCCGGTTTACCTGCGCGATGATGTGACGCAGCCGGCGCGGGCCGCGCCGCCCGCTTCATCAATCTGACATGGCGTTGCGCGATGTCATGAATCTGCAACACGCGACCTCTGTAATACCCGCGCTCTTTACGGAGCGGTAACGAATCAAATGCCCGCAAAACACGTACTCATCGTCGAGGACGAGCGGCCGATCCGCGAGATGATCGCTTTCGGCCTGAAACGGGCCGGATTCGAGGTGCGCGAGGCGGAAGACTGCCGTGCCGCGCGTGCCGCGCTCGCCGATGCCCGCCCGGATCTGGTGCTGGTTGACTGGATGCTGCCGGACATGAGCGGCCTTGAGCTCACCCGCGCGCTCAAGCGTGACCGCGAGACGCGTGAACTGCCGGTCATCATGCTCACCGCCCGGGCGGAAGAGGGCGACAAGGTGGCAGGTCTTGAGGGTGGTGCGGACGATTATGTCACCAAGCCCTTCTCGCCGCGGGAACTGCTCGCGCGCATCAATGCCGTGCTGCGGCGCTCGACCCCGAACGGGGTCGACGAGCTCATCGAGTTCGAGGGACTCATTCTTGATCAGGGCAGTCACCGCGTGATGGTGGGCGGACGTACTGTCGCGCTCGGGCCCACGGAGTACCGGATGCTCGAGTTCTTCATGACGCACCCCGAGCGCGTGTACACGCGCGACCAGTTGCTGGATCGCATCTGGGGCGGGAACGTCTATGTCGAGGAGCGCACTATCGACGTGCATATCCGCCGCCTGCGCAAGGCGCTGGAAGACTTCGGCTACGATCATTTCGTGCAGACGGTGCGCGGCTCCGGCTACCGCTTCTCGGCCCGCACGGTATAGTGACCGCAACTTAGGACGAGGCGCGGTTAAGCGATGCAGCCCGCGACACAGGCCTGGTTGTTCGCGGCCGGCCGACTGCTCGCCACCGTGGTGGTTGGCGCGGCCGCCGGCTGGCTCTTCGGCAATCTGTGGGGCGGCCTTGCCTGCGCGCTCGCGCTGCACCTCGCCTGGGTACTCGCCTATCTCTTTCGCCTCGAATGGTGGCTGCGCCACCGCAACTACGCCGAGCCCCCGGATGTGGGCGGGGTGTGGGGCGAGATCATTGCGCAGATCGTGCGGCTGCACCGCCGCAAGCGTTTCCACAAACAGCGCTTCGTGCAGCTGATGCGCCAGTTGCAGCGCTCGACCGCGGCACTCCCCGATGGCGTGGTCATCCTCAATGCGCAGCGCGAGATCGTCTGGTTCAATCGCATGGCGGCGCGTCTGCTCAACCTGCGCCGCACCGCCGACCTGGGCATGCGCATCGAGAACCTGCTGCGGGCGCCGGAGTTCGTGCGCTACCTCGCGGCCGCCGACTTTGCCAATCCGGTCGTGGTGCGCACCACGACCGGCGAGGATGGCTTTCTGTCGCTGCAGGTGGCGCCCTACGGCGACGGGCAGCTGCTGCTGCTGGTGCGGGACGTGTCGCGCCAGATGCGCCTGGAGGCGGTGCGGCGCGACTTCGTGGCGAACGCCTCGCACGAGCTGCGCTCCCCGCTCACCGTCATCTCGGGTTATCTCGAGACGCTGGCCGCGGATCCGGTGCTCGACGCGGAGCTGCACGGCCCGCTCGCCGAGATGCGCCGCCAGGCTGAGCGCATGACGGCGATCATCCGCGATCTCATCGAGCTGTCGCGCCTCGAGGAGACCGACGAGGTGGTCGGCGGGGAGCCGGTGGACGTCGCGGCTCTCATCTCGCTGCTGCGCAAGGACGTGCTCGCACGCCCCGTGCACCCGAAGGATGTACGCATCAAGGTCGAGTCGCCGGAGCGGCTACTCGGGGATGAGCCGGAGATCCACTCCGCCTTCTCGAATCTTGTCGATAACGCCGCCAAGTACACCCCGGCGGACGGCTCCATCGAGATCCGCTGGTCGGTCGATGAGGATGGCGGTCACTTTGCCGTCACCGACACCGGCATGGGAGTGCCCCCGGAGCACATCCCGCGCCTCACAGAGCGCTTCTACCGGGTGGACGCCGGGCGCTCGCGCGCCACCGGCGGATCGGGCCTGGGGCTTGCGATCGTCAAGCACGTGCTGCAGCGGCACGGGGCGACGCTGGAGGTGAAGAGCACGCTCGGTGCCGGCAGCACCTTTACCTGCCATTTCCCCCCGGAGCGCATCGCGCAAGCGGTGCGCAGCCCTTCCGCTGCGACGGCTTAAGATTGCGTCGCAAGCGCTTCATCCGTCAGAAAGACTTAGTGCCGCTGTCATAGAAACGACATAGCGCTGACCGAGGCTTGCCAGGGCCACTACGGCCCCTCACGGGCGGCAGCCTAAGGACGGATCATGGCAGGCGGAACCCCTTCCCGCGGCAACAGGACCCGGGCCCGGACCCTGTTCCTCTCGGACATCCACTTGGGCTTCCGGCACGCGCGGGCGCGCGAACTCAACGAGTTCCTCGCCGGCGTCGAGGCCGAGACCATCGTTCTCGTCGGCGATATCGTCGATGCCTTGAGCCTGGCGCGGCGCGCGTATTGGAGCGCCGAGCACACCCAGGTGGTGCGCGCACTGCTTGCCCGCCAGCGTGCCGGCGCGCGCCTCGTCTACATCCCCGGCAACCACGACGCGAGTCTTGCGATGCTGGCGCAGATGCTGCGCGGACAGTTCGAGGTGCACCGCGAATGGGTGCACCGCACCGCGCAGGGCGCGCGCCTACTGGTGCTGCACGGCGACCAGTTCGACGGCGAGGTGCACTGCGCACCGTGGCTGCAGCAGCTCGGGGACTTCATGCACGGCACCACCGTCGGCGTCAGCCACTTCATCAACAACGTGCGCCGGCGCTTCGGGAAACCCTACTGGCCCCTCACCGAGCACCTGAAGCTCAGCCTCGGGGTGTCTGCCCGCTACATCCTCAAGTTCGAGGAATACGCCGCGGCCCATGCGCGCGCCCAGGGGTATGACGGGGTGGTCTGCGGACACATCCACCGCGCCAACCTGCGCAACATTGGCGGCACCGTGTACGCCAATACCGGGGACTGGGTGGAGTCCTGCTCCGCCCTCACCGAGAGCGAGAGCGGGGAACTGACGCTGCTGCGCTGGCCGCACACCGCGGGTGCCAAGGCACGCGCGGGCACGCGCCTGCTGGCGGATCCGGCATGAGGATTGCGCTGGCGACGGATGCCTGGACGCCGCAGATCAATGGCGTGGTGACGACCCTCAAGGCCACCGCGGCGCAGCTGAGCGCCCTCGGCCATGAGGTGCGCATGATTCACCCGCAGGACCTGTGGTGCCTGCCCTGTCCGAGCTACCCGGAGATCCGGCTCGCGCTCGCCCCGGGCGCCCATGTGGCGCGGGAGCTGCAGGCCTTCGCGCCGCACGCCATCCATATTGCAACCGAGGGCCCCGTGGGCATGGCGGTGCGCCGTTACTGCCGCGCACGCGCCATACCGTTCACGACCTCCTATCACACCCACTATCCTGAGTACCTGCGGGCGCGCTGGCCGATCCCGCTGGGCGTCACCTACGCCTGGCTGCGCCGCTTCCACAACGCCGCGGTGCGCACCTTCGTCAGCAGCCCGACGCTGGAAGCGCAGCTGAGTGGCCAGGGGTTTCGCGGCCTGCATCGCTGGCGGCGGGGCGTCGACCTCAAGCGCTTTCACCCCGAGGCGCCCCCGCACCGGCTGCTGCAGGGTCTGCCGCGACCCATCATGGCCTGTGTCGGGCGCCTTGCCATCGAGAAGAACCTCGAGGCTTTCCTCGCCCTGAGAGTGCCGGGGACGAAGCTCGTGATCGGCGACGGCCCGCACCGGGCAAGTCTCGAGGCGCGTCACGGGCAGGCGCGGTTCCTGGGATTTCGCACGGGCGCTGAGCTCACCCAGCTTCTGGGTGGCGTCGACGTGCTGGTATTCCCGAGCCTCACCGACACCTTCGGGATCGCCATGATCGAGGCCCTCGCCTGCGGGGTGCCGGTCGCAGCCTTCCCCGTGCCCGGGCCCATCGACGTCATCGAGCCCGGCGTCACCGGCGTCCTCGATGCCGACCTCGGCGCCGCCATCGCCGGCGCGCTGCGCCTGAGCCGCGCCGGCTGCGCGGCCGGGGCGCGGGCCTTCACCTGGGAGGCGGCGACCGCGCAGTTCCTGGCGGGGCTGGCGCCCATCCCGGCGACGCTGCGCACCAGAGTGGCCGCGAGCCGCAGTTCCGCTATCATCGGACGTACAGCGGCGCGCAGGCAGCCGAGCCAGGCCGGAGACGCCAACTGATGGAAACCGCCGATCTCAGTCACCACATTTCCCGACGCTTCAACGAGGACCTCGAGCGGGTGCGCAGCAAAGTGCTCGGTATGGGTGGCTTCGTCGAGCAACAGCTGCGCAAGGCCATTACCGCCCTCATCGAGGGCGACAGCTCGCTCGGGGAATCCGTGGCGCTCGATGATCACCAGGTGAACAACATGGAGGTCATGATCGACGAGGAGTGCAGCAAGATCCTCGCCACGCGGGCGCCCGCCGCTGGTGACCTGCGCGTGATCGTGGCCATCATCAAGACCATCACCGATCTGGAACGCATCGGCGATGAGGGCGAGAAGATCGGCTACATCGCCTCACGCCTGGCCACCATGGAACGTCCCGCCGACAAGTATCGCGAGATCAAGCACCTCGGGCGCGTGGTCTCGGAGATGGTGCACGATGCCCTCGATGCCTTCGCGCGCATGGACGTGGAATCTGCGCTGCGCGTGGCACGCCAGGACCGCCTGGTGGATGAGGAGTACGAGGCCATCCAGCGCCAGAGCATCACCTTCATGATGGAAGACCCGCGTACCATCCGCCGCGCACTGGATGTCATGTGGGTGGTACGCGCGCTCGAGCGCATCGGCGATCACGCCAAAAACATCAGCGAGTACGTCATCTACATGGTGCACGGCAAGGACATCCGCCACACCTCCCTCGACGACGTCGAGCGCGAGCTGCGCGCTGGCGCCCCGGGTGGCACCGCGCCGACTTCGGCCTCCGCCTAGCGCGCCCACGGTAAGCCTCGCTATGCTTGGCGGATGACAAACCGCCGCCTGCCGAATCTTGTTGGATTCTTCCTCTGTGCCGCGCTCCTCGCCTATGCGCTGTACTCGCAGTTCCACCTGGGGCTGGATCCGTGCCCGCTGTGCATCTTCCAGCGGGTCGGCATCGCCCTCACCGGGGTCCTCTTCCTGCTCGCGGCCCTGCATCACCCGCGCCGTACCGGGCGTACCGTTTATGCGGTGCTGATCGGCCTCGCAGCCCTCGCCACCGCCGCCGTTGCGGCACGGCACGTGTACGTGCAGCACCTGCCGCCCGGGTCGCTGCCCTCCTGCGGTGCGCCCCTGGGAACGCTGTTCAAGTTCAGCCCGTTCTTCGAGGTCATCAAGAAGGTGCTCACCGGGAGCGGGGAGTGCGGGGAAGTGAACTGGCGTTTCCTCGGGCTCGCGATGCCCGCGTGGGTACTCCTGTGGTCACTGGGTCTTGCAGCCTTGGGGCTGCGCGCCAACCTCAGGCGAGCAGGTTCTTAAGAACGCCGAGGTACATGCGCTGTAGCGGCTCAAGATCCAAGACCCGCACGCACTCGTTTACCTTGTGGATGGAGGCGTTCAGCACCCCGAGCTCCACCACCTGCGCCCCTAAGGGGGCGATGAAGCGCCCGTCCGAGGTGCCCCCGCCCGTGGTGAGCTTCGGGATGATGCCGGCGACCTCGAATACCGCGCGGCTCACGGCGTCCGATAAGGACCCGGGCGGGGTGTAGAAGGGCTCGCCCGACACGTACCACTCGAGGCTGAAGCGCACCCCGTGGCGGCGCAGGATCTCCTCGACCTGCGCCTGCAGCCCCGCGAGGGTCTGTACCGGGGAGTAGCGCAGATTGAAGCGCACGCGCAGCTCCCCGGGGATGACGTTGGGCGCACCGGTCCCGGCATTGAAGTTCGAGACCTGGAAGCTCGTGGGCTGGAAGTGCTCGGTCCCCTCATCCCACGCGCGCTGCACCAGTTCCGCCAGTGCAGGCGCGAAGCTGTGCACGGGGTTCTCCGCGAGCTGCGGATAGGCGACGTGCCCCTGCACCCCGTGCACGGTGAGCCGCCCGCTCAAGGAACCGCGGCGGCCGACCTTGATCGTGTCCCCGAGTAGCGCTTCGCTCGAGGGCTCACCGACCAGGCACCAGTCGATGCGCTCGCCGCGCTCAGCCAGGGTTCGCACCACGCGTTTCGTGCCATCCACGGACGGGCCTTCCTCGTCGCTCGTGATGAGAAAGGCGATCGAGCCGCGGTGGCCGGGGTGGAGGGCCACGAAGGCCTCCGCCGCCGTGACCATGGCCGCGAGCCCGCTCTTCATATCGGCCGCGCCCCGTCCGTAGAGAAATCCCTCGCGCACCACGGGCAGGAAGGGGTCCGAAGCCCAGTCCTCGAGTGGACCTGTGGGTACGACATCGGTGTGCCCGGCAAAGCAGAACACCGGTCCGGCCGTGCCGCGTCGTGCCCAGAGGTTGTCCACGCTCCCGTAGCGCAGGTTCTCGATCGCAAATCCACAGGCGGCGAGGCGCCGTGCCATCACCGCCTGGCAGCCCTCATCCGCGGGCGTCACGGAGCGGCGGCCAAGAAGATCGCGAGTCAGTTCAAGCGTTTGTGACATTGAGCTTCCATTACCCCCGCGATCTTCGGCGTGCGCCGCAGTGCACCCGGTGATCGGCGTTTATACGCACCTCGGCGCGCAGCGATCAAGCCTGAGACCTGTCACGGTCGTGCCAAGGGCGGACGTAACACTGGCCTGCCATGTGTGCAGCGGACGGGGCGCGTGCAAGGGTGTGTAATCAGATCGTCACATAACCGTCATCTAATGCGCGCGAGTGGCAACTAGGCTCCCGGCCGGGCCTGAGCGCCTCACTCCCAGAATTCCCAAGGCCGAGGAGACCGAACATGATCCGATTCCACGCGAAGCACGCGCTCGTGGCTGTGGCCCTGGTGGCCGGCGCCGCGGCGCAGGCCGCTGATATCTCTGGTGCGGGTGCCACCTTCCCGTACCCCATCTATTCCAAATGGGCCGACGCCTACAAGCAGCAGACCGGCATCGGCCTGAACTACCAGTCCATCGGCTCGGGCGGCGGTATCAAGCAGATCAAGGCCAAGACGGTGACGTTCGGTGCCTCCGACATGCCGCTGAAGCCTCAGGAGCTCAAGGAATCGGGCCTGGTGCAGTTCCCGATGATCATTGGCGGCGTCGTGCCGGTGGTCAACATCAAGGGTGTGGCTCCCGGGGCTCTGGTGCTCGATGGCGCCACTATGGCCTCCATTTATATGGGCGAGATCACCAAGTGGGATGACGCGCGCATCAAGAAACTGAACCCGAAGGTGGCGCTGCCGGCGACCACGATCGCGCCGGTGTACCGCTCGGACGGCTCGGGCACGAACTTCCTGTTCTCCGATTACCTCTCCAAGGCGAGCCCGAAGTTCCAAGGTTCGGTGGGCGCTGCGACCTCGGTGCAGTGGCCGGTCGGGATCGGTGCCAAGGGCAATGAGGGCGTGGCGAACATGACCCGCCAGACCGATGGCGCCATCGGCTACGTCGAGTACGCCTACGCCAAGCAGACCGCGATGGCCTATGCGGACCTCGTCAACGCGGCGGGCCAGAGCGTGGCGCCGAGCGCGGAGTCCTTCCAGGCGGCCGCGGCCAATGCCGACTGGGGCCATGCGGACGGCTACTACCTGATCCTGACCAACCAGGCCGGTGGCAAGAGCTGGCCGATCACGGGCGCCAGCTTCATCCTGCTCTATGCAACACCGCCGGATGCGGCCGCCACGGGGTCGGCGCTGAAGTTCTTCGACTGGGCTTACAAGAACGGTGGCAAGATGGCCTCAGAACTGGATTACGTGCCGCTGCCCGAGGGCCTGATCAACCAGGTGCGCGCGACCTGGAAGGCGCAGATCAAGGGCGTGACGCTCTAGAGGCGCAGGCTCTGGCGAGCCATGCGGGACGGCCCCGAGGCCGCCCGCACGCCTGGGGAGCCGGTGCCGGCCTTACTGAAGAACACACCGGCGGCCGTTTCGCGCGACATTCCCCGCGCAGCCGGCCGCCGGTTTTTGAGTACTGGGGATGATCGCAAGCGTGACAGGCTGCCGGCCCCGATGAACACCGTCGCCGCGATCGAAGCGCGCCACGCGGCCGGACAGCGGCTGCGCGAGCGGCTGTTTCGCGGCGCGACCCTGGCCGCGGCGCTGCTGGTGCTGCTGCTGCTCGGGGGCGTGGCGCTGTCACTGGCGGTGGGCGCCTGGCCGGCGCTGTCGCACTTCAAGCTTGCTTTCCTGACGCGCGAGATCTGGAACCCGGTCACCGACCAGTACGGCGCGCTCGCGCCCGTCTACGGCACGCTCGTCACTTCCTTCCTCGCGCTGCTGCTGGCCATTCCGGTGAGCTTCGGCATTGCGATCTTCCTCACCGAACTTGCCCCGGTGTGGCTGAAGCGCCCGGTCGGGGTGGCGATCGAACTGCTGGCGGCCGTGCCCTCCATTATCTACGGCATCTGGGGCCTGTTCGTGCTGGCGCCCATTCTGCAGGCACACGTGCAGCCCTGGCTGATCCGCTGGTTCGGCCCGCTGCCCCTCGTCGGGCGCCTCTTTCAGGGGCCACCGTTTGGCATCGGCATCCTGAGTGCGAGCTTCGTGCTGGCGATCATGGTCATTCCATTCATCTCGGCCGTCATGCGCGACGTGTTCGAGACGGTGCCGGACGTGCTCAAGGAGTCCGGCTATGGCCTCGGTGCGACCACCTGGGAAGTGATCTGGCAGGTCGTGGTGCCGTACGCGCGCACTGGCATGATCGGCGGCGTCATGCTCGGGCTGGGCCGCGCGCTCGGGGAGACCATGGCGGTCACCTTCGTCATCGGCAACGCGCACCGCATCGGCTCCTCGCTGCTGGCTCCCGGGACCACGATCTCCGCCTCGATCGCCAACGAGTTCGCAGAAGCGGTGGGGGATCTTTATACCTCGTCCCTGATCGCGCTCGGCGCGATCCTCTTCCTCATCACCTTCACCGTGATCGCGCTCGCCCGCTACATGCTGATGCGGCTCGAGCGGCGCGCGCTGTCCTCGCTATGAAGAACCG
>Ga0302324_100003803_pt1 | contig 33894 bp, 32 predicted proteins | sample Palsa_T0_1_FD_201949 | JGI IMG/M metagenome (GOLD analysis project Ga0302324, IMG submission 201949) | Peat permafrost microbial communities from Stordalen Mire near Abisko, Sweden - Palsa_T0_1 | ecosystem: Environmental > Terrestrial > Soil > Palsa > Peat permafrost | place: Sweden: Abisko...
CGGCGTGGGCCATCGTGATCACCGTCGTCGCGCTGGCCGGACCATGGCGGCGGGACCCGATGGGCCCGCCAGGGGTGGTCGCTGCCGTGACCCTGGCGACCATCGGGCTGGACGTGATGACCGGATCACGGCTAGAGCGCAGTACTCCATTCGGCCTGTCCGTGCTCTTGGGCGGCAGGTTCTATGGCGAGGACAACAACACGATCGGGATCTACGGCGCGGCCGGAATCCTGTGTGCCGCCTGGCTCGCCGCGATGGCGCTGCGGGCCGCCGCGAGCCGGTCGCCGGGCGGGAGCCGGTCGCCGGGCGGGAGCCGGTCGCCGGGCGGGAGCCGGTCGCCGGGCCAGATCCCGTCGCCGGGCGGGATCCCGTCGCCGGGCGGGACCAGCTGGGGCGGACGGCGGGGGCGCGGCGTGCTCGTCGTGTCAGCGGTGGCGCTGTTCGCCGTCATCGCCTCGGGCTGGCCAGGGTTCGGCGCCAAGGTCGGCGGGACGATCGCTATGGTCCCGGGATTCGTGCTGCTGATCATGGCCGTGGCCGGCGTGAAGCTCACTGCGCGGCGGGTCGCATTCGCCGCGCTCAGCGGCGTCGGGCTTTTCGCCGCGTTCGCGTTGGTCAACTACTTGGTCCCGGTAACAGGTCATTCCGACATCGGCTTCTTCGCCGGGCAGGTGCTGCACGGCGGGGCAGGCGGGACGTTGCGGCGGAAGATCAGCACCAACATCGCCTCGCTCACCACTACTCCGTACAACCTGCTGATTCCGCTGATCGTGGCCGGGCTCGGCCTGCTGCTGCTGCGGCCGGACCGATTGGGGGCCGGTGCGCTGTCGCGTGCCTGGCGGACGGTGCCGCTACTGAAGGTCAGCCTCGCCACGATCTGGGTGATGGCGATACTCGGCTGGTTCGCCGAGGACTCCGGCGTCGGCGTGCCCGGGGCCACGCTCCCGTTCATCCTGCCGCTGGCCATCGCCATCGTGGCCGGCGCCGCGAGCCGTGGCGAAGAGGCGCCTTCCGGGCATACCGGTGCGCAGGCCGCGGCTGACGGGCCCGCCTCGGCCGCGGTTGACGGTCCTGCTACGGCAGCCTGGCACCAGCCAGCGGACGACCGGCCAGCCAGCGGATGACCGGTTAGCCAGCGGACGACTGGTTAGCCAGCGGGGAGGCTGCGGCGGTCACCGCGTGCCCGGTACGGCCGCGGCGCCCTCCGGTCCCGGCGATGATCGCGAGGATGCCAAGCGCGCCTGCGGGCGGCAGCGTGACCAGCGCGGGGAGCTGGTAGCGCCAGCTGAACTCGAACGCGTCAGAGGCGAGCAGAACCGAGACCGCGACGGCGAAAAACAGCAGGCAGGCGACGGACAGGTCGCGCTGGGTGGCACGGGCGGCGGCACCCCCGGCGACGGCGGCGCCCTCGGCAACACCGCCACGATCATGACCACGGTTGGTGCGCCTGCGGGCCGCGCCGAGGCTGCCGCCCAGCCCGGCGAGGGCGGCCAGCGCAAGCAGCGGCCCGGGAGTGTAACCGCCATCGAGCTGGTAGGCGCGAAGGAAGGCGGCGAGCGGCCTGGACACGGCCGGGCCGCCGCCGCCGTAGCGCCTCCCCGCCGCCCGGACCGTCTGCGGGCTCACGTTCTGGTAGGCGGGATAGCTGCGCTGGAACTGCCAGCGCGAGATCGGGGTGTCACCGTGATCGGTTACCCGGGTCACGGCGAACAGCTTCAGGGCGTCCCGTCCGATCGCGGCGGCGACGGCGGCTGGGTCCTGCCAGAACACGCGCTGGGTGAAATCGCTCGCGATGGCCGAGGCGCGGGGCCCGGCCGGCATGAAGTCCCGCAGCGGCGACCCAGGACTGTGCACGAGGCCGTCGTTGCCGAGCCTGATAGCAAGCTGGCGCGTCGGGCACAGCGCTCGTTCGTCGGCCGGGAGTCTCAGCGCGTGGCAGTTGGCGGCCAGCACGACCCGGCCGTACAGCTCGTTAGTGCCCTGGTTGGCGAGCCTGAAATGCCCGGTGAGCACGAGGGACGTCGTGCAGTAGGCCAGGATGGGCAGCCCGAACGCGGCGGCAAGTAGCGCACCTTGCCCGATCCTGGGCCGCCAGCCGCTGACCGTGACGAGCAGGTATGCCGCGGCAGGCAGGATCAGGATCTGCCCGACCTGCCGGACGGTGGCCGACGAGCCGAACGCGAAGCCCGCGGCGGCGAACATCCAGGGCCTGGGCACCCGCTGCCACAGCAGGACGACCAGCCCGGCCACGATGAGCGCCTCGAACAGGACATCGGACATGATGCTCTGCTCCATCTGGAGCTGGTAACCGTCGAGCAGGACGGGCGCGGTGGTAACAGCGGCTAGCGCCCGCGGCGCACCCCGGCGCAGCAGCACGGCGTACAAGGCAACCGCCATCGCCAGGCCGAGCAGGTGCTGCGCTGCTGCGACCATGTCCAGGTTGCCCACCAGCAGGACTGGCCTGAGCAGGACGCGGTAGCCCATCGGGTCGTTGCCGCCCGACAGGTACAGGTACCTGATCGAGTCGCTGAACAGCAGCGCGGGACGGTAGGCGAGCTCGGTAAGGGCGCGCAGGATCAGGCCGCCCGCCAGCAGCGCCGCTAGCAGCCAGTGCCGCCGCGCCAATGCTCGCAGGCCGGTGCCTGGCTGCCCGGTGCCTGGCTGCCCGGTGCCTGGCTGCCCGGTGCCCGCCAGTCGCCCGGAGGCTGCCGAAGGCATTCCCATGAACGTCATCCCGCTCGCGTGGAGTGGCTGCCTTGCCGGGCGACGCGACGCCCGCCCGGACCCGACAATACAGCCGCCGCCACGGGCGAGCCGCCAGCCCCAGACGGCTGACCACGATGGCTGCGTTATGACGCTGTGTGCCGGTCTGCAACGGCAGGTTAGGCTGTGACGTGCCGTAGCCGAGCACACGGAGGACCATTGCAGTACCAGGTGTCGAGGATCCTCGCGGGGCCGTTCCTGCACCTGCTGTGGCGCCCGCAGATCACCGGGCTTGAGCACATCCCGGCATCCGGTGGCGCCATCCTCGCGTCGAACCACCGCTCCGTCCTGGACACGATCTTCCTGCCGCTGATGCTCACCCGGCCGGTCACGTTCGCGGCCAAGTCCGAGTACTTCACCGGCACCGGGCTCGCCGACCGGGTCACCGGCGCCTACCTGCGCGCCACCAGGCAAATCCCTGTCGACCGGGCGGGCACCAGGGCCGCCCAGGACATGCTGGAGTCCGCGCTAGCCCTGGTGCGGGGCGGCGCGCTGTTCGGCATCTATCCGGAGGGCACCCGGTCGCCGGACGGGCGCCTGTACCGGGGCCGGACCGGTGTCGGCTGGCTCGCGCTCAGCTCCGGTCTGCCGGTGATCCCGGTCGCGATGATCGGCACCGACCGGGTGCTGCCGCCGGGCCGCAAGGTCCCGCGGCTCGGCCGCGTCGAGGTCAGGGTCGGCGAGCCGCTGACCTTCGATGCCTACCGGCAGCAACCGGCCGGCGCACGGCAGCGGCGGGCGGTCACCGACGAGGTGATGCGGTCCATCCAGGCGCTGTCCGGCCAGGAGTACGTGCCGATGTACGCGTCCGTCCGCAAGGAGGAACTCGCCGCGGCGAACGGGCAGCCGCAGCGGACCGGCACCTGAAGTCGACCGGGCAATGCGGGCGAACCGGCGTACGAAGAAGCAGCGGCAACGGGGGCGGTCAGGCTTCGGTCATGCCTCGTCGCCCGCCGGGACGGTCGGGAAGGTTTCCGTCGTCTCGGCCGGGTTCCATGCATAGGTCGCGCCGTCGGCTGGTTCGGAGTCCGCTTCGCTGGCACGCCAGACGTCCGTGCTGTCCGGTTCCGGTCCGCCTCCGGCTGCTGGCGCGGGCGTTTCCGTCAGGTCGTCGGCCACGGAAGCATCCCAGAGCGACCCGGCAGACGGCACGCGCCGCCGTGCGGCCTCGGACGGGGCGTCCGGCTGCAGCGCTGGCATGGCCGCCCAGGGAAGCTCACTGCCGGGCTTCGCGGCCGGCTCCCACGGGGGGCTGCCGGAGACCCTGGCACGGCCATGGGCCGCCCTCGGTACCGGCGCAAGCACCGCCCGCTCGGCCGGGCGCTGGCCCCGGCCCGGCAGCCCGGACGTTCCCGGCGGCAGCGGGGGCTCGGCCGGACCGCCGAGGTCCGGATAGCCGCCAGCAACGGCCATGCCGCCAGCGCTGGAGCCGGTGAAGGTCCGGGAGCCGGTGAAGGCCCGGGAGCCGGCGAAACTGGCTGCCCCGGCGAACGCGGCCGCTGCGGACGAGGGGCCGACGCCTGCCGCGATGCCCACATCGCGGCCAGGCTCGCGGCTTCCCGCGCCGGACGGCGGCGACGGGAGGAACTCCACCTGCTCAGCCAAGCCGGCCCCGGCAGTGGCGAACGCAGGCGTCTCCGGCCAGCCGCCCCCGTCGAAGTCCGACACCTCGGTGCGCGCCCGGTGCCGCCGGAGCAGGGCGAACACCGTGACCGCCGCGAGCAGCACCACCAGCAGCGCCAGCGATACGGCGCCGTCCCGCCGCAGCCTGCGCGACAGGCCCGGCTTGGCCGGGTGCGCGGCCGGGGTCGCCGGAGCCACCCGCGCGACGGAACCGGTGCCGGCCCGCTGGCCGTGCGGCTCGGCCATCGCGGCCGCGGCCTTCAGCGCGGCGGCCGCGTCCGCGGTCCCGTAACCAGACCCGATCAGCGCGCCGCCCGGCCGCCGGAAGCGGGTGCTGCTGGTCAGCGACTTCGTGACCTGCGCGGGGGTCAGCGCGGGGAACTCCGACCTGATCATCGCGACGATGCCGGTGACGACCGCGCTGGCCGCGCTGGTGCTGTTGACCGTGGCGTAGCCGGTCGGCGTCGCCGCGGTGACGCCTTCGCCGGCCGCGGTCAGCGTCACGTACGGCTGGTGGCTGGAGAACGGTGCCTTGGTGAAGTCCTGGTCGAAGGCGCCGACCGAGATGACGCCCGGGTAGGCGGCCGGGTAGTTCACGATGCCGCCGCCTGTGCCGTCATCTCCTGCGGGCGCGACGAGCACGACGCCCTTGCTCAGCGCGTACGCCACCGCCGACTTCTCCGCCGCGCTGCCGGCCGCCAGGCCCGGCACGCCGGGGGTGCCGGTGGCGCTCGCCGCTCCCGGATCCATGGGCAGGTCGATGACCGACGCGCCGTTGTCGGTCGCGTACCTGATCCCTTCGGCGATCGAGGCCGGCAGCCCGGCGGTGACGGCCGGGTCCGCCAGCAGCGGGTCGCCGCCGTCCAGAGTGACCCGGACGGAGAGGATCTTGGCGGCAGGCGAGACCCCCATGATGCCCTCGCTGTCGCCGGGGCCATGCCCGTGACCGGCGATGATGCTCGCTACCTCGGTGCCGTTAATGCCGAAGAACGGGCCACCGGCGGTGCGGCCAGAGTGCGTGAAATCCGGGCCGGTCAGCACGGATCCGCCGAGGTCGGGCGCGGCGGCGTCGACGCCGGTGTCCAGCACGGCGATGGTGACGCCTGAGCCGTCGCTGATCCGCTGCGCCGTGGTGATGTGCAGCTCGTGCAGCCACCATTCTGATTGGCGTACCTGGTCGGCGAGGGCCGGGCCGCTACCGAGAGCGATCCAGCTGGCGGCGAGGGCTACGGCGACCGGGGCCATCGAAGGGCGGGGGAACCTCAGTGGCACGCCTGCGATGCCTTTCGTGCGGGTAACCGCATTGTGTCACGCCAACGACGGCTCGGTGCTGTTTGCGGCCATCTGGCGGCGCTGTTTGCGGTTACCTGGAGCGGTCAGGTTACCTGAAGCGGTCAACGGTTATCTCGAGCGGTCAATCCGGAATGGCACGACCGGCGGACCGTCAGGATGGCCGGGCGACCGACAGCCTGACGTGGGCGCCAGGCGGCAGCCCGAGCTGCTGGGCGGCGTCGCCCGCGTTGACGGCAAGCGAGATCAGCCCGGCGCTGTCGGTGTAGGCGACGATCTCGCCGGGCGCCACCGCCGCGAACGTCTCCAGGTACGGCACGGTCAGCTGCCGCCGCCCGCAGCGGACCACCACCGGGGAGCCGAACCCGATGCCCAGCCGGTCGGCGTCCGACGCCGCGATGGACAGCTGCACGTTGCCGAACCGGTCGACGGACATCACTTCGCCCTCGGCCTCGCCGTCGTGCACGCGGCTGGTCGGCGCGGGCAGCGTGACCATGTCGGCGACGTCGATCTCGGTCCCGGCCTCGGTCAGATCGCGGCCGGTGGCCAGGTGGGCGGCCACCGGGGTGAAGATGTCCCGGCCGTGGAAGGTCGGCGACACCGGGTGCAGCCACCACTCGCCGTTGGTGAGCTGGCAGGCGCGCTGCGCCCCGCCCTGGGCGGCGATAGCCCAGGACAGCAGGCCGTTGTCCGGCCCGACCAGGATGCCGTCGCCCGCTTGCACGGCGATGCCGCGGCGCGCGGTGCCGACGCCCGGGTCCACCACGGCGACATGGACCGCTGGCGGCAGGTAGGGAATGGTCTGCGCGAGCACCGCCGCGCCGCGCCGCACGTCGCCGGGCGGCACCAGGTGCGTGACGTCGATGAGGCGGATGCCCGGCGAGATCCGGGCCGCGACCCCGTGACAGGCCGCGACGAACCCGTCCTCGACGCCGTAGTCGGTCAGGAAGGTAAGGCAGTCGTAAGTGGCCACGAAGGGTGAGCGTACGTTGCCGGGGGCGCTTCGCATAGAGGCTGCCTACGATGGGGTGCTAATGGAAGGCTGGGAGGCCGCGTGGCTGCGCTATCTGACCTTGAGATGCGCATTCTGGCTTTCGAGCGCAGCTGGTGGCGCCAGCCCGGAGCGAAGGAGCGGGAGATCCTGGAGGTACTCGGCATGCCGGCCACCCGGTACTACCAGGTGCTGAACGAGCTGATCGACCGGCCAGAGGCGCTCGCGTTCGATCCCGCGCTGGTCATGCGGCTGCGCAGGCAGCGTCGGCGGCGGCAGCGGATCCGCTCGCCCGGCCCGGACGAGGGCGGATGAGCGGCGCGGTGAGCGCGCTGTCGGTTCCGCGCACGGCGGCCGGCCGGGCCGGGCTCGCGGCGATGCGGCGGGATCCCGGCCGGGCGCTGATCGCACTGGACTTCGACGGCACCCTGTCGCCGATCGTGGCCGACCCGGCGGCCGCCCGCGCGCACCCGGGCGCGGTCGGCGCGCTGCGCCGGCTGGCCCCGCTGACCGGCACGCTGGCGATCATCACCGGCCGTCCGGCCCTTGCCGCGGTGGAGTACGGCCGGTTCGACCTCGTCCCCGGCCTGGTCGTGCTCGGCCACTACGGCAGGGAACGCTGGGAGGCCGGCACCCTGACCGGGCCGGCTGCCTCGCCGGAAGTCGCGGCCGCCCGGCGGCAGCTGCCCGGCGTGCTGGCCGCGGCGGGTGCGCCGGAGGGTACCTGGGCGGAGGACAAGGGTGACGCGCTGGCGGTGCACACCCGCCGCGCGGCCCGCCCGGACGAGGCGCTGGAACGTCTGTCCGGCCCGCTGGCCAGCCTCGCCGGGCGGGCCGGCCTGATCGTAGAACCAGGCCGCTTCGTGATCGAGCTGCGGCCGGCCGGCGCCGACAAGGGGTCGGCCCTGGAAAACCTGGCGGCGAAACGGGGCAGCCGGGCGATTCTGTTCTGCGGTGACGACCTCGGCGACGTGCCGGCCTTCCGCGCCGTCCGGTCGCTGCGTGCCGCCGGGATACCCGGTCTCGCCGTGTGCAGCGGCTCCGCCGAGGTCACCGGGCTGGCCGAGCAAGCTGACCTGATGGTCGACGGCCCCGGCGGCGTCGTCGCCCTGCTCAACTCGCTCGCCGATGCCTTCGCCTCGCCGGGGCGCGGCTAGCGCTCGAGCGCGGCTAGCTGCCGGGCGAACCACAGCTGCGGCGGCATGGCTGCGCCGGCCTTGGCCAGCGCGGCGCTACGGCGGACCCGTTCCGGACCTGTCATGCACAGAGCCTCGTGCAGAGCCTGCGCGGTGGCCGTCACGTCGTAAGGGTTGACGAGCAGTGCCTCCGATCCGAGCTCGTCCGCGGCGCCGGCCTCCCTGGACAGCACCAGGGCGCAGCCGTGGTCGGACACGATCGGTACTTCCTTGGCGACCAGGTTCATGCCGTCCCTGATCGGGTTGACGACGGCGACGTCGGCAATCCGGTAGGCGGCGAGCGACCGGGCGTAGTCGTCGAGTACCTCCAGTACCAGCGGCTGCCAGTCGGCGGTGCCGAGCTCGGTGTTGATCTCGCTGGCCAGCCGTTGCACGCTGGCGGTGTACGCGCGGTACTCCGGCAGGTCGGTCCGGGAAGGGTAGGCGAGTGCGAGGTGCGTCACCCGGCCCTGCCACTCCGGGCGGGTGATCAGCAGCTCGCGGTAGGCAGCCAGGCCGCGGGCGATGTTCTTGGAGAGCTCGGTGCGGTCGACCCTGACGATGACCCTGGTGCCCCCGGCCGCCTTGGTCAGCGCCGCGAGGCTGGCCTGCACGTCCGGTTCCGCCGCGCGGGCGGTCAGCTCGTCGGCGTCCACGCCGAGCGGGTGCACGGCGACGCCGGTGACGTGGCCGCGGTAGCTGACCCGCCGGGTGGCCCGGTCCACCGATGCGCCGAGGACCTCGGCGCAGCAGTCAAGGAACGAATCGGCCCAGCGTGGGCTGTGAAAGCCGGCGTGATCCGCACCGAGTATGCCCTCGAGCACCTCGCGGCCCGCCTGCTCGGGAAGTATCCGGAAGTAGTCAGGCGGTGCCCACGGGGTGTGCGAGAAGTGCGCGATCCTGATGTCGGGACGCAGCTCAGCGAGCATGCGGGGGACTAGCGAGAGGTGGTAGTCCTGCACCACGGCGCGGACCGGCGGCCGGCCGCCGGCCGGACCGGCGTCGGCGGCCAGCGCCTCGGCGAATTCGGCGTTGTAGGCCCGGAAGGATTCCCAGTCGCGGCGGAAGCCGGCGCCGAAGGACGGCTGGTTCGGCGTGTCGTACAGGAGGTGGTGGACGAACCACAGGGCGGAGTTCGCCACCGCGTTGTAGGCCGCGTCGAAGGTGGCTTCGGGGATGTCGAGGAGCCTTACCCCGGAACCGCCCGGCGTCCCGTCCAGGCCAAGCCGGCCGCCCGGGGCGGCGCGGGCGGCCGCCCGGTCAGCGTCGCCGAGCGCGGCGCAGACCCACAGCACGTCCGCCTCGGCGGCCACCGTGGACAGACCGCTGACCATGCCGCCGCCGCCCCGACGCGCGGTCAGCTCCCCGTTGTCACCGAGGGTAAATGACAGGGGGCCCCGGTTGGAGGCGATGAGGACGCGCCCGCCCGCTGATCGTGCGCTCATGTGGTCTGAAGGATATCGGGCCGGGCCACAGGGAGCCAGGAGGAGCCGGTGTCGCGTGTCGGGCACAGTGGTGGATGGGGCCGCGCCGAGCCATTGCTCAGGCCCGGGGCGGACACGAAGGACCAAGGTCGGGTTAGAGTGGTTCGAAGACAACTGCATAGCGCTCATCCAGAGGGGTGGAGGGATCGGCCCTGCGAAGCCCCGGCAACCATCACGTCAAGACGTACCCGCGCCAAGCGCAGTCGGCAGTGACCCGCAGCGGTCAGGCCGCCTGAGCGCGATCTTCCGGCGAGGTCAGCACGTGACAGGTGCTAACTCCGGCCCGTGGCCAGTCGGCCACTGGGAAAGATGAGGAGAAAGGCCTCGCCCCATGAGCACGACAATCACGAAGACCCCGTCCCGGCTCGGCTACGCGAGCGGTCTCGCCTGCCGTGAGTGCGGGCAGACCTACGACCTCGGCGCTCAGCACGCCTGCGCCGAGTGTTTCGGGCCGCTGGAGGTCTGTTACGACCTGCCCTACCTGACCAGGGACATCATCGAGGCGGGACCGCAGAACATCTGGCGGTACGCGAGCCTGCTTCCGGTCCCGCCCGACGTCGCGCGGACGCCGAACATGGAACCCGGCTGCACCCGCCTGGTCCGCGCTGACAATCTCGCCCGGCTGCTAGGGATGCGCGCACTCTGGGTGAAGGACGAGCGCGGCAACCCGACGCATTCGTTCAAGGACCGCGTCGTCGCGGTCGCGCTCGCCGCGGCGACCGAGATGGGCTTCAAGGTTCTGGCCTGCCCGTCCACCGGCAACCTGGCCAACGCGGTGGCCGCCGCTGCGGCCAGGGCCGGCATCCGCTCCGTCGTGCTCGTGCCGGCCGACCTGGAGCCGCAGAAGATCCTGGGCACCGCCGTCTACGGCGGCACGCTGGTGACGGTCGAGGGAAGCTACGACGACGTGAACCGGCTCGCCTCCGAGCTGGCCGACTCCCACGACGACTGGGCTTTCGTGAACGTCAACGTGCGGCCTTACTACGCCGAGGGGTCCAAGACGATCGGCTACGAGATAGCCGAGCAGCTCGGCTGGCGGGTGCCGTCGCAGATCGTGGTGCCCGTCGCGTCGGGAGCGCAGCTCGTCAAGATCGACAAGGCGTTCCGCGAGCTGTCCACGCTCGGACTGGTGGCGGAATCGGGGTGCCGGGTGTACGGCGCGCAGGCGACCGGCTGCGCGCCGGTGGCTGCCGCGTTCCGGGCCGGCCATGACGTGGTGCAGCCGGTCCGGCCGGCCACCATCGCCAAGTCGCTGGCGATCGGCAATCCGGCGGACGGGCCGTACGTGCTCGACGTGGTACGCCGCACCGGCGGCGCGGTCGCGGACGTGACCGACGGCGAGATCGTGGCCGCGATCCGGCTGCTCGCCACCACCGAGGGCATCTTCGGGGAGACGGCGGTCGGCGTGACGCTCGCGGTACTGCGCAAGCTGCTGGCGTCCGGGCAGCTGGACCCGGCCGCGGAGACCGTGATCATCAACTCCGGTGACGGGCTGAAGACCCTGGACGCGGTGGCTTCAGCCGTACCCGCGATCGTCCCGATTCGCGCGAGCCTGGAAGCCTTCGCCGAACTCGAGTCGCTGTGTTCCCGAGAGGCAGGCGCGGCATGAGCGTATCCGTCCGAATCCCGACCATCCTGCGCTCGTACACGGGCGGTGCCGCCGAGGTCGCCGCGGAGCCTGGCACCCTGCGCGAGGTCATCGCCGGGCTGAACGCGGCGTTCCCCGGCATCGGCGGCAGAATCCTGGACGACACGGGGAAACTCCGGCGGTTCGTCAACGTCTACGTCGGCGACGAGGACGTGCGGCTCGCGCAAGGCCTCGACACCCCGGTACCAGCCGGAATCCAGGTCTCGGTGATCCCCGCCGTGGCAGGCGGCTGATCCCCGCCGTGGCAGCGGCTGAGCGGATCGCGGCGCAGGCCGCCGCGCGGCCCGTGGCTTCCTTCCTGGCGGCGGCTAGCAGCCAGGAAGTCCCCGGTAGGGCGAATTCGGGGAGTAGTTGGTCATCGGTCACGTGGCAGGAGGTAAAGTCATGTCCGGTCGCTGCCGGTACTGCGAAGGGGGCAAGCCTCGCTTGCCCAGTGCGTTTGGCCTGTGTCGCGATCGACGGGCGCCGCGGTGGCAAGGGCGGTGCCCGAAGGCCCGAGCACAGTTAGGGAGTTGAGTGATGGCTCAGGGCACCGTCAAATGGTTCAACGCGGACAAGGGCTACGGCTTCATCGCGGTCGACGGTGGTAGGGACGTCTTCGTCCACTTCTCTGCCATCCAGGCGGATGGCTACCGCAGCCTCGAAGAGGGCCAGCGGGTAGAGTTCGACATCGAGCAAGGCGACCGCGGGCCGCAGGCGACCTCGGTCCGCACCGTCTAAGCCTTCGACAGAGTTAGTCAGTTAGCCACTGAGAACAGGCCGGATGGACCGCTGCCCGACGAGGGCACCTGGGCCACCCGGCCTGTTGAACTCCAGCCGCAGCGCGGCCGGTCGCTGCGCCTGGGCGTGCCCGCCGGGCTGCCGGATGCCCCTCGCCAGTTTGCACTCTCACCCCGAGAGTGCTAAACAGGGCGTTGGCACTCTCGAGGTGAGAGTGACAACGCAGTAGCGTGATCGGGACGATGAGGCTGATCAGGCGGCGGGAAGGGACTGTCCGCCGGTGATGCCGTCCGTCGCGGGCGTCGGCTCGGTTTCACGCATGGCACAAAGTTCCGGGAGGACTGGAGCCTATGGCAGCGAAGATGATCGCGTACAACGAGGAAGCCAGGCGCGGCCTCGAGCGCGGCATGAACCAGCTCGCCGACGTCGTGAAGGTAACCCTCGGCCCGAAGGGCCGGAACGTGGTGCTCGAGAAGAAGTGGGGAGCCCCCACGATCACCAACGATGGCGTGTCCATCGCGAAGGAGATCGAGCTCGACGACCCGTGGGAGAAGATCGGCGCGGAGCTGGTTAAGGAAGTAGCAAAGAAGACAGACGACGTCGCAGGCGACGGCACAACGACGGCGACAGTGCTCGCCCAGGCGCTGGTCCGCGAGGGCCTTCGCAACGTGGCCGCCGGCGCCAACCCGATGTCCCTGAAGCGGGGCATCGAGGCGGCCGTCGAGCGGGTGAGCGAGGAACTGTCCAAGCTCGCCAAGGACGTGGAGACCAAGGAGCAGATCGCTTCGACCGCCTCTATCTCGGCCGGGGACAGCTCCATCGGCGAGATGATCGCCGAGGCGATGGACAAGGTCGGCAAGGAAGGCGTCATCACCGTCGAGGAGAGCAACACCTTCGGCCTCGAGCTTGAGCTCACCGAGGGCATGCGCTTCGACAAGGGCTACATCTCGCACTACTTCGCCACTGACCCAGAGCGGATGGAGGCCGTCCTCGACGATCCCTACATCCTCATCATCAACTCCAAGGTGTCGGCGAACAAGGATCTGCTCCCGCTCCTCGACAAGGTGGTGCAGTCGGGCAAGCCGCTCGTCATCATCGCCGAGGACGTCGACGGCGAGGCACTGGCGACTCTGGTCGTCAACAAGATCCGCGGCCTGTTCAAGTCCGTCGCGGTGAAGGCGCCAGGTTTCGGTGACCGCCGCAAGGCCATGCTCGGTGACATCGCCATCCTTACCGGTGGCCAGGTCATCAGCGAGGAAGTCGGCCTGAAGCTGGAGAGTGCCGATGTCGACCTGCTGGGCAAGGCCCGCAAGGTCGTCGTCACCAAGGACGAGACGACGATCGTGGACGGCGCGGGCGACGCCGAGCAGATCTCCGGCCGGGTCAACCAGATCCGCGCGGAGATCGAGAACACCGACTCGGACTACGACAAGGAGAAGCTCCAGGAGCGTCTCGCCAAGCTGGCCGGCGGCGTCGCCGTCATCAAGGCCGGCGCGGCGACCGAAGTGGAGCTGAAGGAGCGCAAGCACCGCATCGAGGACGCGGTGCGCAACGCCAAGGCTGCGGTCGAGGAGGGCATTGTCGCCGGCGGCGGCGTGGCCCTGATCCAGGCGGGCGCCAACGCGTTCAAGAAGCTCGACCTCTCGGGCGACGAGGCGACCGGCGCGACCATCGTGCGCCGTGCGCTGGAGGAGCCGCTCAAGCAGATCGCGATCAATGCCGGCCTCGAGGGCGGCGTGGTGACCGAGAAGGTTCGGTCGCTCGCCCCTGGTCACGGCCTCAACGCCGCGAACGGCGAATACGTCGACATGTTCAAGGCCGGCATCATCGACCCGGCGAAGGTGACTCGTTCCGCTCTGCAGAACGCTGCCTCCATCGCAGGGCTTTTCCTCACCACCGAGGCAGTGATCGTGGAGAAGCCGGAAAAGAACCCGGCTCCTGCGGCGCCAGGCGGCGGCGGTGACATGGACTTCTAGCCAGCGATGCTCCGCCAGTTCCTGGGGAGCGCGCGCAGCTAGACCAAGTCCTTCCTGACCACGCGGTTCACAGCGATCCGCAGGGCCAGGGCCAGGGGGCGGTCCCGGCATCACCGGGATCGCCCCCTGGCGTCTTTCCGCCGCCGGCCGAGGGTATTTTCTCGTGCATGCTGTCTCCACAAGATGCCCGATAAGAGGGATTATCTGCGCATGGACCCCTCGACCGAACAGCTCATCCGCGACTACCTCAACCGGGCGGCGGTTGCGGCGCGGAGCAGCATGGGTACGGACGAGCGGAGCGCCTTCCTCGCGCGGACGCGCGACTGGATAGAGCGGCAGTGCCGGGGCCACGGCGAGGAGAGCCTCGCCGACGTCGGCGACGTGCTCGCCACCCTGGGGGAGCCGAAGGCGCTGGTTGCCCGGGAGCGCGCCCGGCTGGCGGCGGCGCGGGATGGCCGGGGACCAGCCGCGAACTCCCCTTCCGCGGACCTGGCGGCCATGGACCCGTCCTTCGCGAGCCCGCCGGCCATCGCACCGGGCACGTCGCCCGGTGCGCCGGGGACCGGGGACAATCCGGCCGGGAGCCCCGGCGGACGGCTGCTCAGGTTCCCCGGCAAGGCCCGGCGCAATGCCAGGCAGCGCAGTAGCCAGCCGAGCGCCGACGCGGGGCCGGGCACGGATCAGGGAGCGGGCCCCCCGCTGACCCCCGGCCAGCAGGCGATCCAGCGCAGGCCGGTCACTGCCCGCCGAAAGCCAGCAGAGATACTGACCGAAAAGCCGGTAGCCCGCAAGGCCGTCGTGCGTCCGCGCGGGCCGCAGGGCAGGGACAGCCCGGCCCTGCTGCCGCTGAAGAGGGACGCTGCCAGCTGGCAAGATCCGTCGGCCGGCGCCGGATCGCAGCGTGCTGCGGTGCCGGAGGCGGCCGAGCAGGCGGGCACGGCGCTGGCCTTCGTCGTCGAGCCGCCGCCAGGTCGACAGCCCAGGCCCATTGCGGCGCCGAAGTTTCACCCCGTACGGGATCCCGCAGGAGGGCCCGTACGGGATCCCGCTGGAGGGCCCCTATGGAATCCCGCAGGAGGGTTGGCGTCCTCCCGTCCACGCAGGCGCGGCCCGGAGCAGGATGCTCAGAACGGCCCTGAGCGCGGCCCTGAGCGCGGCCCTGAGCAGGGCCCTGAGCCGGGGCCAGACGGCCTGCCGGGGGACGTGCCGCTCCCTGCAGGCATTCCCACGGCGCCGCGCAGCGGGGAGCAGGCCGCCGCGGGCCCCGCTGCGGTCGTCAGGCGGGCCGCAGTGCTGGCACGCCGGCACCCACTGGAGTGCGCCGCCGTCATCGTGCTTGGCCTTGGCGGGCTGATCTACCCGCCGGCCTGGCTGGCAGGTGCGGCGCTCGCGCTGCTGTCCCGGCTGTGGGACATCAAGGACAAGATGACCGGGCTGGCGGTTCCGGCCGTGCTGGCGATCGTCGGCGGCGCAGGCCTCGCGATGGGCAGTAGCCACACGTCCGGCGGGGCTTACCTGCACGAGGCGGTGACAATCGGCGGATACCTGATCAGGGCAGCCTCCGTGCTCGGCGCCGCGTACCTGGCATGGCGCGTTCATCGCGGCCAGCGCCAGCCGGCCACGCCGCCCTGGCGCCGTCAGTACCAGTCAGGTGATCGGACGTGAGGCTGACGTGATCGGATAGCAGGCTGACGTGATCGGCTGTGCGGCGGCCACGGCCCGCCCGGTCCGCCGCCGGACCCGATAGCCTGGGGGCCGACATCCTGCGACACGCAACCAAGTCCCTCCTCGCGTAAGGTCTCGCTCGTGCCCACTGGCAAGGTCAAGTGGTATGACGCCGACAAAGGCTTCGGCTTCCTCTCCCGCGACGACGGGGGTGAGGTCTTTGTGCATTCGTCTGCGCTGGAGGGAACCGGCACCGTGCTCCGGGCCGGTCAGCGGGTCGAGTTCGGCGTCGCCGAGGGCCGCCGGGGGACCCAGGCGCTGCAGGTGCGGACCCTCGATCCGCCGCCGACCGTGGCCAAGGCCAGTCAGAAGGACCCGGACGAGATGGTCGTGCTCGTCGAGGACCTGATCAAGCTGCTGGACGGCGTCTCGAACACCTACCGCCGCGGTAAGCACCCGGACAGCCGGGACGCGAAGAAGATCGGGACGGTGCTGCGGGCCGTGGCCGCTGACATCGAGGCCTGACCTCCGGGACCCAGGACGCCCGGTCGCCGGGACCAGGACGCCCGGTGCCGGGACCAGGACACCCGGTGCCGGGATCAGGACACCCGCGGCCGGGATCAGGACACCCGCGGCCGGGTCAGGTGTCGCCTGTTGTCCAGGATCCGGCGCCGCCTGCGGAGCAAGAGCACCGTCAGCGCCAGCGTCAGGCCGCTTGCGCCGACGGAGAAGCCGGCCACGCCGCTGTCGGTGAGCGACATCAGCAATCCGGCCAGGCCGCCGGCCACGTAGGCCAGCTGATGCAGTGTCTGTGACGCCGCGAACGTGGAAGAACGAACTTCCTCACCGATCTCCCGCTGCACGATCGAATCGAGTCCGAGCTTCACCAGGGCCTGTCCGACCGCGGCCACCAGGGCTACCGCGAGCGCAGCCCACAGCCCGAAGAACACCGCGCTGACCGCCGCCGCGATCGCGGTCAGGCCGGGCATGCCGAAGACGAGGACCTGCGGCGCGCGGGACTTCAGGCCGGCCCCGATGGCCGGGCCGAGGAACCCGCCGAGCAAGGTGGCCCCGACAAGCTCGCTCAGCGCGAGCTTGTCCGGCACCGCGCCGAAGTGCACGGCCCGGAGCAGGAAGACGAGGAAGAAGAACATGAAGCCGGAAAACGCGCGCTGCGCGATGTCGGCGCCCATCGCGTCGCCGACGACCGGCCCCAGCCGCGGGAATCTCAACGGTCGCCGCCCGCGCCGTGGCAGCGCCGCGGTGCCCTGCGGCCCCCGCGCGCCACGCGGGCCCGGCGGACGCCGGTCCGGGCCGGCCGCGAGCCCGTCCGCGCTGCCGGCGGGCCCGGCCGGGGCGGCCTGCGGGGAGTCGACCCCGTCCGGCAGCCGGAGGCAAAGGGCCATGGCGGCCAGATACGCCACGGTGCCGACGCGCAGCACCCACGCGGCGCCGCCCTGGCCGGCGCCTGCGACGAGGTCGATGCCCGCCGCCGCGGCGCCGCCGAGGGTTCCGGCGATGGTCACCGCAAGCGTGGTCCGCGAGTTAGCCGTGACCAGGGTGATCTCGGCGGGGAGCAGCCGGGGCGCGATCGCGCTGCGGGTGACGCCGAAGGCCTGCTGCAGCACCAGGATCCCGAACGCGGCGGGCAGCAGGTCGGCCGGATCGTTGTGCTGGACGGCCACGGCCATTCCCCAGCAGAGCAGGCCGCGGGCGAGCAGGGTGCCCGCCAGGATGTACCGGCGGCCCTGCTGCACCTTGTCCAGCATCGGCCCGATGAACGGGGCGAGCACCGTATATGGCGCGATGGTGACGAGCAGCGCCACCGCGATCTTGCTGCGAGCCTCGTCGACCGAGACGCTGAAGAACAGGGTGCCCGCGAGGGCGACGAGGACGAACGCGTCACCGATGCTGCTGGCCGCCGTCAGCTCGATCAGGTTCGCGAGCCCGGTACGCGCGGCTCCGGACGCCCCGGTCAGCCGGTGCACCACACGGGTCGCGCCGCCGGCCGCCGATGCGCCGGCCCGGGCGGCGGTCTGCGAGGCGGACACCACCGAGCGGGTAGCCCGCCTGGTCCGCGTGCTCGTGCCAGACTCTCGCATAGGCCAAGTATTCTGCCTAGCGAGAGCTGCGACGACCCTGCCAGGCAGGCGTGTTCCCGCCAGTACCGGGTTATCGATGCACGCATGCCACCTGATAAGGAACAATCACTGAACGTGAGCCCTACCCGCACTCGCACCAAAGAGCCCGACGAGGCATGCGCCCAGGCAGTAGACCTGGCTCGCGCCGCTGCGCAGGACATGGCAGGGGCCGGCCAGGTCGGACCGCATCGCGGCATCGAGGTCGACGGCGATCGCGTCGTCACGCACTTGTTCGACTGCCAGGATCCGGCCTACGCGGGGTGGCGCTGGGCCATCACCGTCACCCGGGCATCTCGCGCCAAGCTGGTCACGGTGAGTGAGAGCGTGCTCGTGCCCGGCCCTGGCTCGCTGCTCGCGCCGGACTGGGTGCCGTGGCGGGACCGGGTTCGGCCGGGTGACGTAGGCGTCGGCGACCTGCTGCCCGCCGGGCAGGACGACGAGCGACTGGTGCCCGCCGTCGTGCTCGAAGGTGACGACGGGGTCCTGGACTGGGACGACAGCGCGGACTGGCAAGGCGGACAGGACCTGCTGGCCGCCTTGGACCTAGCGGACGCCGCCGACGAGGCGGCGCCTGCGCCGGATGCCGTCCCCGGCCAGGTTCGCGCGCGCGTGCTGTCGGCGATCGGACGGGACGCGACGGCGGTGCGGTGGTACGCGAGCGAGCACGGGCCGGGGACGCCGCTCGCGCACGCGGCCCCGGCGCCGTGCGCGACCTGCGGGTTCCTGGTCGGCCTCGGCAGCCCGCTCGGACGGGTGTTCGGCGTCTGCGCGAACGAGTACGCCCCCGATGACGGTAAGGTCGTGTCGCTCGACCACGGCTGCGGTGCGCATTCTGAGGCGATCAACCCCGCGGGCCCGTTCAGCGCTATCGTCCCGGTCGTCGACGAGCTCGGCTACGATCTGGTCGACACGCCGGGCGTCTCCATGGCCGAGACCGTCTTCGAGTCGCTGGATCACGGCTAGCCGGTGTGCCGCGAGGCACGTCGCTGCGCGGCACGGGCACGCGACCGCTTGAGCACGGGCACGTAGCAGAACCCGAACACCCCGACGCCAAGCCCGGTCGCGCAGGTCCAGATCCACCAGCGATCGGCGCCGGGGATGCTCCCGCGCGCGATCAGCAGGGTGATCAGGGCGATCGCCCAGCCCGCGGCGATGACCCCGGTGACCAGCTGGTCGTTGGCCTCCAGCGGCGGCGGGGCGGGTCGGCTCGGGCGGGTCACGGATTCCAGGTTAGTCGCGCGGCGGCCGAGCGCCCGCGAGGGTGCCTTCCGTGCTGTACTTAGAGCCCTCCGGTTCGCATCGGCCCGGCGCCCCCGTTCGCTCCGCTAGCTGTTTGACGGAATGCAGGATAGCCGTTTATGGTTAGCAAGAGTAATGACTCAGGCTAAGAGAAATGACGACTCAAGCGCAGAGCAGGTCGGACGCCGGCCTAGCCACGGCACTACGGATCTCGGTGAGCAGGCTGGCTCGCCGGCTGCGCGTCGAACGGATAGCGCAGGGGTCGATCGACCGCGCGCTGTCCGACACGCAGCTGGCCGCGCTCGCGACGCTGGAACGGCACGCCACGATGAGCCCGGGCGAGCTGGCCGAGCACGAAAAGGTACAGCCGCCCTCCATGACCAGGGTTATCGCCGCGCTCGAGCAGCGCAGGCTGGTGACGCGGATGCCGCATCCCACGGACAGGCGTCAGGTCGTGCTCACGGTGACCGTCGAGGGCAGGGAGCTGGTGCGCCAGGCCCGGCTGCTGCGAGAGGCATGGCTGGCCAGGCGGTTGGAGGAACTGAGCCCGCAGGAACGGGCTACGCTCCGGGCGGCGGCCCCGATTCTGGAGAAGCTCAGCCAGTCCTGAGCGCCCAGCGCCCAGTCCCGAGCGCCCAGCGGGAACAGGCCGCCGCGGGCGTCGGCGACGGCGGGACGAAGGCATCCGGCCACCGGATGTTCACGTCGCTCCGCACGCGTAACTACCGGTTGTTCGCGACCGGGCAGGTCGTCTCCAACACGGGCACCTGGATGCAGCGCGTCGCGCAGGACTGGCTCGTGCTCGAGCTCACCCATGACAGCGGGATGGCGCTCGGCATCACCACCGGCCTGCAGTTCCTGCCGATGCTCTTCAGCATGTACGGCGGGATGATCGCCGACCGGTATGCCAAGCGCCGCATCCTGATGGCGACCCAGGCGGCGATGGGCGGCCTCGCGCTGATCCTGGGCGTGCTGGCGATCACCGGCGCGGTGCGGATCTGGCAGGTCTACGCCCTGGCCTTCGCGCTCGGCCTGGTCACCGTCGTGGACAATCCGACCCGGCAGAGCTTCGCCGTCGAGATGGTAGGACGGGACGGGATGCCGAACGCGATCGCGCTCAACAGCGCCGTGTTCAACCTCGCCAGGATCGTCGGGCCCGCCATCGCCGGCCTCGTCATCAGCGCCGTCGGGACACCCGCTGCCTTCCTGGTCAACGCCGCGTCCTTCGGCGCGGTGCTGATCAGCCTGAAGCTGATGAGGCCCGCGGAGCTGCATCCGGTGAAGCCGTTGCCCAGGGCCAAGGGCCAGCTCCGCGAGGCGATGACGTACGTGCGAGCGCGCCCCAACCTGTGGCTGTCCATGGTGCTGATCTTCTTCGTGGCCACCTTCGGGATGAACTTCCAGGTGACCAACGCGCTGATGTCCCGCCAGGTGTTCCACACCGGCGCGGGGGCGTTCGGCATCGCATCAGCCGTGTTCGCGGTCGGCGCACTCGGCGGCGCCCTGCTCGCCGCCCGCCGCGGCCGGCCGAGCATGCGGCTGCTGCTGTCGATGTCGTTCGCGTTCAGCCTGTGCGAGGTGCTCGGCGGGATGACGCCGGACTTCTGGTTGTTCCTGCTGCTGCTGGTGCCGACCGGCCTGACCCTGCTCAGCTTCACCACTGCGGCCAACTCCGCGACGCAACTCGGCACCGCTGCCGCCATGCGAGGCCGCGTGATGGGGTTGTACATGCTCGTCTTCCTCGGTGGCGCCCCGCTCGGAGCACCGCTGGCCGGCTGGGTCGCTGAACTGTACGGTGCCCGGACTTCCATGATCGCGGGAGGCGCGATCTCGGCCGTGGCCACGGTCGTCGTCGCGGCCCTTTTCCTCCACCTCCGCGGGGTGCGCGCGCGGTCCTACCTCCGGCCCGCCCAGCTCGCGCGGATGGTCGCCTGAGCCGCGGCCGGCCCGTCGCGGCCGCCCGCCGGGAGGTGCTGCGTGCCTCCAGTGGCCGCACCTGCTACCAATGGCCTCATGAGGTTGTTCGTCGCGATCGCGCCGCCCGCGGCGGCGCTCGACGAGCTTGAGGCTGCCACGGTGCCTTTGCGCAGCGACTGGCCGCAGCTGCGCTGGACGGATCGCCGCGCTTGGCACGTCACGCTCGCGTTCCTCGGCGCGGTGGATGAGGCGGCGGCCGCCCGGCTCGGGCCGCGGCTTGAGCGCGCCGCGCGCCGCCGCCCCGTCCTCGCCTTGTCCGTGGTCGGCTCGGGAGCGTTCCCCCGTGCGGCCAGGGCACACGTGCTCTGGACCGGGATCGGCGGCGACCGGAAGGACCTGGCGGGCCTTGCCGCCTCGGTGGCGGCCGCCGCGGGCCGGGCCGGAGCGCCGCCGCCCGACGAGAGCAGGAAGTTCTCGCCGCACCTGACACTCGCGCGCTGCCGCGCGCCTGCCGACGTGCGCTCCCTGGTTGAGTTGCTGGCGGGCTACTCGGGCGCGCCGTGGGCGGCCACCGAGATCCATCTGATCCGGAGTCTGCTCGGTGCTCGGCCGAGATACGAGGTCATGGGCACCTGGCCACTTCGCGTCCGGCCACTTCGGTCCGCAGTTCGCTAGAGGCGCTCGATGACGTAGTCGATGCAAGCGGTCAATGCCTGCACGTCGGCCGGGTCCACCGCCGGGAACATGCCGATGCGCAGCTGGTTGCGGCCGAGCTTGCGGTACGGCTCGGTATCGACTATCCCGTTCGCCCGCAACGCCGACGCGAGCGCTGCCGCGTCGACCGTGTCGGCGAAGTCGATGGTGCCGACCACCGCAGAGCGCTGCTCCGGGCTGGCCACGAACGGCGTCGCGTAGGACGCCTTCTCGGCCCACTCGTACAGCCAGGCTGAGGAATCCGCGGTCCGCGCAACGGCCCAGCCCAGCCCGCCATGGCTGAGCAGCCAGTGCACCTGCTCGGCCAGCAGGAACAAGGTGACGAGCGATGGCGTGTTGTAGGTCTGCTGCAAGCGGGAGTTGCTGATCGCGACCGGTAGCGAGAAGAACTCCGGTATGTACCTGCCGCTGGACGCGAGGTGCGCCGCCCTGGCTAGCGCGGCTGGCGACATCAGCGCGATCCACAGACCGCCGTCAGAGCCGAAGCACTTCTGCGGCGCGAAGTAGTAGACGTCGAACTCGCTCGCCTGGACCGGCAGGCCGCCGGCCCCGCTCGTCGCGTCCACCAGCAGCAGCGCGCCGGGATCCGCCGCTGCCACCCGGCGGACCGGCATGGCCACGCCGGTCGACGTCTCGTTCTGGGTGATCGCGTAGGCATCGACGCCTGCCTCGGCGCGGGCCTGCGGGTGCGCACCCGGCGCTGACTCGATCACCACCGGTGCATCCAGCCATGGCGCGGCGGTGGTCACCTTGGCGAACTTCGAGGAAAACTCGCCGAACGACAGGTGCTGCGACCGGCGGTCGACCAGGCCGAACGCCGCGATCTCCCAGAACGCGGTCGTGCCGCCGTTCCCGAGTATGACCTCGTAGCCGTCCGGCAGCGAGAACAAGCTGGCCAGGCCCTCCCGGATCCGCTGCACCAGCGAGCGGACCGGGGCCTGGCGGTGCGACGTGCCCAGCAGCGCCGCGCCGGGCCCGGCCAGCGCGGCCAGCTGCTCGGGCCTGATCTTGGACGGGCCGCAGCCGAACCTGCCGTCGGCCGGCCGCAGGCTGGCCGGGATGGTGATGCCGGGGCCGGCCGGCCCCGGCAGCCGGTCAGACATTTTTGTCCAGTACCTCGGCGGCGCCGGGCACGTCCCTGACCGGGCGGGCCTTCGGGCCGACATAGCGTGCGCTCGGTCTGACCAGCCGCCCGGTGCGCTTCTGCTCCAGGATGTGGGCCGCCCAGCCGGCGGTTCGTGCGCAGGTGAACATCGAGGTGAACATGTGCGAGGGTACCTCGGCGAAGTCCAGCACTATCGCCGCCCAGAATTCCACGTTGGTGGCGAGCACCCGGTCCGGCCTTCGGGCGTGCAGTTCAGCGAGCGCTGCCGTCTCCAGCGCCGCGGCCACCTCGTACCTGGGCGCGCCGAGATCCCTGGCCGTCCTGCGCAGCACCCGGGCCCGCGGGTCCTCCGCGCGGTAGACGCGATGACCGAAGCCCATCAGCCGCTCGCCGCTGTCGAGCGTCTGCTTGACGTAGGCGGCCGCGTCGCCGGTCTTCTCGACCTCCTCGATCATGTTCAGCACCCGCGCGGGGGCCCCGCCGTGCAGCGGGCCGGACATCGCGCCCACCGCGCCGGAGAGCGCGGCGGCGACGTCGGCGCCGGTAGAGGCGATCACGCGCGCCGTGAACGTGGACGCGTTCATGCCGTGCTCGGCTGCCGAAGTCCAGTAGGCGTCGATGGCCTTCACGTGCAGCGGGTCGGGCTCGCCGCGCCAGCGGATCATGAACCGCTCGGTGATCGTCTTGGCCGCGTCCACCTGCCGTTGCGGGACCATGGGCAGCCCTGGCCCGCGAGCAGACTGCGCGACGAAGGACAGTGCCATCACCGAGGCGCGCGCCAGGTCCTCGCGGGCCTGATCGTCGCTGATGTCCAGCAACTGGTGCATCCCCCAGGCCGGCGCCAGCATCGCGAGCGCGCTCTGCACGTCCACCCGGATGTCCCCGGAGTGCACCGGGATCGGGTACGGCTCGGCGGGCGGCAGTCCGGGAGCGAAGGCGTTGTCCACCAGCAGCCCCCAGACGTGCCCGTAGGGCACGTGCCCGACGAGCTCCTCGATGTCGACCCCCCGGTAGCGGAGCGAGCCGCCCTCTTTGTCGGGTTCGGCGATTTCCGTCTCGAACGCGACGACGCCTTCAAGTCCGGGCGTGAAGTCGGACATCGGCCGTACCTCCATCTCCTCGTGTCAGCGGCTGGCCAGGACTCGGCCTGCCGCCAGGTCGCCGGTCGGGACTGGCGGGTAGGGACTGGCGGCCGGGACGGCCATGAGATGCCAGCCGCCCCATTCAACCGCGAGCGGGCGCAATAGGCTAACTGCGCCATGCACGGTCCGGCTGCGGGCCGGCTGACCAGTGCTGACGCGGCCTGCCGCAGTACCCCGGAGGTCAAGGATCACTACCCTTGGATGCCATGCGGCATGACGACGACCCAGCTGGCCGGGAGCCTGGCCCGCAGGAGGTCCGGGAGCCTGGCTCCCGGGAAGCTGCCCTGGACGAGGCCATGCTGGCCGACAATCCGGTCACCCAGTTCGCCGGCTGGCTGGCCGACGCGGTGGCAGCGGCGCTGCCGGAGCCGACCGCCATGGTGCTGGCAACGGTCTCCGGCGAGGGCTGCCCGCGCGCCAGGACGGTGCTGCTGAAGAACTACGACGCCGACGGCGTCACCTTTTACACCAACCGCACCTCCAGGAAGGCCACCGACCTCGCCGCCGTCCCGCGGGCCTGCCTGCTGTTCCCCTGGCACGCGATGCAACGGCAGGTGATCATCTCCGGGACGGTCACCGCGCTTTCCACCGGGCAGAGCGAGCCCTACTTCCGCAGCCGTCCGCGCGGATCGCAGCTCGGCGCCTGGGCCAGCAGGCAGTCGTCGGTGATCGCCTCCCGGGACGAGCTCGACGAGCGTTACGCAAGGCTGGAACGCCGGTGGCCGGATCCAGTGCCGGTGCCCATGCCGGAATTCTGGGGCGGGTACCGGGTCGTGCCTGCTAGCTGGGAGTTCTGGCAGGGGCGGCAGAACCGGCTGCACGACAGGTTCCGCTACCGGCGGGCCGGGGATGAGTGGGTCATCGAGCGCCAGGCGCCCTGACGCTCGCGCCCTGACGCTCGCGCCCTGACGCTCGCGCCCTGACGCTCGCGCTCTGCCGCTCGCGCCCGACGGGCTCGTTCCCCGTCGCGGCGGGCGGTCTCGGCCGGAATTCCCTCCGGGCCCCGCCACCGGAGCGCGGGCATAGCATCGTGGAGAGGGAGGATCCTTGACAGCGCACGGGCTCATCGACACGACGGAGATGTACCTTCGGACGATCTTCGAGCTTGAAGAGGAAGGCATCGTCCCGTTGCGCGCGCGCATCGCCGAGCGGCTGTCCCAAAGCGGCCCGACGGTGAGCCAGACGGTCGCGCGGATGGAGCGTGACGGGCTGGTCCGGGTGGAATCCGGCCGGCAGCTGTCGCTGACCGGGACGGGCCGCGCGCTCGCCGTCGGCGTCATGCGCAAGCACCGGCTGGCCGAGTGCCTGCTGGTCGAGGTCATCGGGCTGCCGTGGGAAGAGGTGCACATCGAGGCGTGCCGGTGGGAGCACGTGATCTCCGACAACGTGGAGCGGCGGCTGGCCGAGTTGCTTGAGTACCCCGTCCGCTGCCCGCACGGGAACGTCATTCCTGGGCTGGACGAGCTCGGGGTACCGCCCGATGCCAGCAAACGGGCAATAGCGGCTGGCCTTGAGGATGCGGTGACCATGACCAAGATCGCCTCAGCGCGCGCCCAGCCGGTGGTGGTCCGCCGGATAAGTGAGCAAGTCCAGAGTGATCAGGATTTGATGCTTAAACTAAAGAGCATCGGGATACAACCGGGACGCGAGGTAATGCTCTCGGCCAGCGCTGATGGTGTGCGGGTGACAAGTGAGGACAGGGTCGATGGTGCCGCGGCGGAATTGCCCCGCGGTGTTGCCGCGCACGTCTTCGTTACGAGGTCTTAACCTTTGCGGCGACACCCGCGACAGCGGCGGACACGGCATGGCAGTCCGGTGAGGCGAGCAGGTGATGCCATGGTTGCCGGCGCCGGTGCGCGGCTGTCCGCTGAGGAGGTCCTGCGGCACGCGGAGGCCGGCGTCGTCGTCACTGACCGGCTGGGCAATCTGCAGTACGCGAATTCCTTCGCGGTCAGGCTGTTCGGATTTCCCGACGACGCGGGGCATCTCGTCGGCCGCTCGCTTCTCTCACTCGGGTTCGAGGAAGGCGACCTGCGCAAGGCCAACGACCTGGCGGGCCAGGTGCTGCGGGGCCGGGCCTGGGAGGGGACGTTCGCGATCCTGCGGGCCGACGGATCACGCGCGTTCGTGCGAGCCCAGGCGGTGCCGCTGCGCCCCAAGGCCGGCGAGATCACCGGCATAGTGATCGTGGCGCGTGAGGCGACCAGGCGCGGCAGCATGCGCGAGCGGGAGCAGATCGGGCTGCTTGAGCAAATCGGCGAGCGGCTGGCCGGGTCGCTGGAGTTCGGCACCACCTTGCGGCACGTGGCCGAGACGCTGGTCCCCCAGTTCGCCGATCACTGCCTGATCGACCTGATCCAGGGCGACAAGCTGGTCCGCCGTGCAGAGCACCATGCCCGGGGGTGGGTGTCGCAGCCCGGAACCTGGGCGATGGTCGGTGACCAGATCAGCTACCCCGAGGGCCATTTCTGCCAGCAGGCGATGGCGCGCATGAACACGGTGGTCGTGGCGGACATGGCGGCCGAGCAGGTCCCCGCGCCGAGCCAGGGGAGCCAGCAGATGTGCGACGAAGTCGGCGTCTCCTCGGCCATCGCGGCGCCGCTGATCGCCCGCGGCGAGCTGCTGGGCGTGATGAGCCTGGCCCTTTCCGGGCTGACGGAGCGCGAGGAGCCGTACTACGGGGCCGACGACCGCGACTTCCTGAGCGCGATCGCCAGCAGGGTCGCGATCGCCATCGACAACGCGATGCTGTTCGAGGAGGAGCGGCGCACCGCGCTGGCGTTCCAGACCAGCCTGCTGCCGCGGAACCCGCCCGTCGTCGACGGGCTGGAGGTCGCGTACAAGTACGTGCCCGCAAAGCCGCTGGAGACCCACGGCCAGGGCATCCAGACCCAGGTGGGCGGCGACTGGTACGACATCATCCCGCTGTCGGCGGGCCGGGTGGGAATCGTGATCGGCGACGTGGAGGGGCGCGGTGCCCGCGCCGCGGCGATCATGGGCCAGCTGCGGGCGGCCCTGCGCGCGTTCGCCCAGGACGACAAGCCGCCGGCCGAGATACTCCGCAGGCTGGACGACTGGTGCCGGACGCTGGGCCCGTCGCAGGCCGAGGCGCACGGCTTCGCGGCCACCGATCCGCCCACCGTCAGCTGCACCTACCTCGTGTACGACGCGTGGTCGCGGAGCCTGTCGTTCGCGAACGCCGGCCACGACGAGCCGCTGCTGATCACCGGCCTGGACGTCGGCCAGATGGAGATCGAGCACAAGGGCGTGCTGCTCGGCGTGCGAGGGCAGGGCATCGCCGGCGTTCCCACGTACCGGGAGGAAACCCGGCGGCTAGCGCCTGGCTCGACTCTCGTCTTCTACACCGACGGTCTGACCGACCGCCGTCAGCGCGCCGACGGGACCGGGCATTACACCGAGGCGGAGTCGCTGCAGATGCTGCGCGACGCGGTGCGCTCGGTGGCCGTTGGCAGCGTCGAGGACATCGCGCAGGCGGCCGAGCAGGCCGTTCCCGGGGACATCGACGACGACATGGCGATCGTCGTGGTCCGCACTTCTGCTCAGGACCTCGCCTCGTGGGAAGGCAACTTCCCGGCCGAGCCGATCCGGGTATCGCAGGCGCGGCGGCTGGCGCACGACACGTTCACCCGCTGGGGGATGGAAGTCGAGCAGGTCGAGTTGGCCTGCTTGCTCGTTTCCGAAGTGGTGACGAACGTCGTCCTGCATGCCGCCATCTCGCCGAGCTCGAGGAACGAGTTCGGGCTGGAGGCCGATGGAGCGACCGAGCGCTCGGCTGCGGACCGGCCGGGGGACGCGGCATCCGGCGGAGCGCGGGAGCGGCCAGGGCGGCGGCCGGGCGACGCACCAAGCCCGCTCGACGACTGGCCCGACCTGGCTCTCGGCGATGGTGCCGCCGCCGGTGACGGCAAGGAGTTCACCCTCCGGCTGAGGCGGGGGATGGCCGCGATCTGGGTCGAGGTGTTCGATGCCGACCTGCGGCTGCCCCGGATCCGCAGCGCGCTGGAGACCGACGAGGGCGGTCGCGGGCTTTACCTGGTGGACCAGCTGGCGACCCGATGGGGTTCCCGGCCGACCAGCGACGGCAAGGCCGTCTGGTTCGAGATCCCGATCAGGGCCGGCGCGGGCGGGGCCTGACGGCCGCGCGGTCACCGCTGCGAGGACGCCCACAGGGCGAGCACGACGATCGCGAACACCGCGATGACCACGGCCCAGGTCCGGCCGGTGACGCCGAGCCCGAGCCGGCGCCGCATCCTGGTGAGGAAGAACGCGACGAGGACGGCCAGAAACGCCAGCAGGATCAGCCCTGTCGTCATCGGCGCCTCCCGGGAGGGTTCGCTTCCCCCGAGCATAAGGCCGGACGAGGCATAGGGCCGGACGAGGCATAGAGCCGGACGAGGGGGCGGCCGGCCGCGATCCGGTGCTGGCGGGCGTCGGCCTGGCAGGCCCGTTGGCGCCGGCCGGTCACCGGGGTAACCTCGAAGCCACCGGGCGGCCGATGGAGGGCGTGGTGGCTGAGGCATTCATCGTCGGGGCAGTGCGCACCCCCGTCGGCAGGCGGAACGGCGGCCTGGCGGCCGTGCACCCCGTCGACCTGGCGGCGCACGTGCTGACCGAGCTTGTCGCGCGGACCGGCGCGGACCCCGCCGCCGTCGACGACGTCATCATGGGCTGCGTCTCCCAGATGGGCCCGCAGTCGCTGGACATCGCGCGCAACGCGTGGCTGTCGGCGGGCCTGCCGGACAGCGTGCCCGGCGTGACCATCGACCGGCAGTGCGGTTCGTCCCAGCAGGCCGTCCACTTCGCCGCGCAGGCCGTCCTGTCCGGCACGCAGGACCTCGTGGTCGCGGCCGGCGTGGAGAGCATGAGCATGGTGCCGATGGGCTCGACCGTCACGCTGCCGCTCGCCAACGGCATGCCGCCGCCGTTCGGGCAGGGCTGGAAGGACCGGTACGGCGACCAGGAGATCTCCCAGTTCCGCGGCGCCCAGCTGGTCTGCGAGAAGTGGGGGATCAAGCGGCTGGCGCTGGAGGAGTTCTCGCTGGAGAGCCACCAGCGGGCGATCCGCGCGATCGACGAGGGCAGGTTCACCCGCCAGATCACCCCGGTCGGCGGCATGAGCACGGACGAGGGGCCGCGCCGGGACACGTCGCTGGAGAAGATGGCCGGCCTGGCGCCGCTGCGGGACGGCTGGGAGCTCACCGCGGCGACGGCGTCGCAGATCTCGGACGGAGCCGCCGCGCTGATGATCGCGTCGCAGGACGCGGTCAGCCGGTACGGTCTCACGCCGCGGGCGCGCATCCACGCGCTCGCCGTCGCCGGGTCCGACCCCGTCTTCATGCTCACCGGGCCGATCCCGGCGACCGAGCAGGCGCTCGCCAGGGGCGGGCTGGGCATCGGCGACATCGACGTGTTCGAGGTCAACGAGGCGTTCGCGCCCGTCCTCATCGCCTGGGCGGCGGACACCCGCGCCTCGCTGGAGAAGACCAACCCGAACGGCGGCGCGATCGCGCTCGGCCACCCGCTCGGCGCCACCGGCGCGATCCTGATGACCAAGCTACTGCACGAGCTAGAGCGCACCGGCGGCAGGTACGGCCTGCAGACGATGTGCGAGGGCGGCGGCCAGGCCAACGCCACCATCATCGAGCGTATCTAGCCGCGCCGGCACCAATCTAGCCGGGCCAGCACCAAGATCACGTTAGCGGTTAACATTCGTCCGGCTGCAGGCGGACAAATGTTAACCGCTAACGAGTTCGAGAGCAGGCTGAGGCGATCCGCCCAGGCTGGTCCCTGGAGAGCACGAACAGGCGTCCAAGGAATATACAACTCAAGATGCAGGTTCACTTATACTGACGACAGAGATTACCTAGAGGTCCGGATCTCAGTCTGGACCCTGGTACTCACACGGAAGGTGAACTGCAGTGTTGCTGACATCGTTTGACCCATTCGCCGAGTTCGACCGGCGCGCCCAGCGCGCGTTCGCCGGGACCGGCACCAACCGGCCGCGTGCCGCCATGCGGATGGACGCCATCCGCCGGGCGGACGACGTCGAGCTCCGCTTCGACCTGCCGGGCATCGACCCCGACAGCATCGAGGTGACCGTCGACCACGGCGCGCTGACCGTCAGCGCCAAGCGTTCTGAGGAGTACGCCGAGGGGGAGAAGCCATTCATCCGCGAGCGGGTGATGGGCTCGTTCGCCCGCCGGGTGTATCTCGCCGACACCGCCGACGCCGACAACATCGAGGCCGGCTTCGACGCTGGCGTGCTGACCGTGCGCATCCCCGTCACCGAGCAGGCCAAGCCGCGCAAGGTCGAGGTCCGCACCGACGCCAAGGCGGAGATCGCCGCCTGACGCAGCGGTACGCTATCCGGGCCCGGCGGCCGCCAGTCGAGCCGTCCGGGCCCGGAACCATCCGTGGAGTGAGCCGTGCCATCGTTGCCGCTCGATGACGAGAACCTGCCGCTGTTCACGGTCGGCCAGGTCGCCGAGCTACTGGAGATCCAGCAGGCATTCCTGCGGCGGCTCGACGAGTTCCGGGTGGTGCAGCCGTCCCGGTCGGCGGGCGGCCAGCGCCGTTACACGCGCAACGAGATCACGATCGTGCAGTACGTGGTGGAACTCGCCGGCGAGGGCATGACGCTGGCTGCCATCCGCCGGGTACTCCAGCTCGAGGCACGCGTGAAAGACCTGGAAGCAGAACGGGCCCTTCTCCGTGCTGCCCTGGCAGAACGTGATCGGCTGCCAGGGGCTGCGGCGCAGCCGCCAGGGACCGGCACCCGGCCCTGATCGCGCTCTGCGGCGCGGAGTCAGCGCCATGGCCTGAGTTACCTGCTGGTCTTATGCGGGTCGCGCGGTCAGACGTCCGTCCGGTAGAAGTTCAGGTACGACCTCGACGGGGTAGGCCCGCGCTGATCCTGGTACCGCGAGCCGTAGACCGCCGAGCCGTACGGGTGCTCGGCTGGCGAGCTGGTGCGGAAGAGGCAGAGCTGGCCGATCTTCATCCCGGGCCACAGCTTGATCGGCAGCGTGGCCACGTTGGAGAGCTCCAGGGTCACGTGCCCGGAGAACCCGGGGTCGATCCAGCCGGCCGTGGAGTGCGTCAGCAGCCCCAGCCTGCCGAGGCTCGACTTGCCTTCTAGGCGCCCGGCGACGTCGTCGGGCAGCGTCACCACCTCGTAGGTAGAGGCCAGCGCGAACTCGCCGGGGTGCAGCACGAACGGCTCGTCGCCCGAGGTCTCCACCAGCCTGGTCAGGTCGGGCTGCTCCACCGCCGGGTCGATGTGCGGGTAGCGGTGGTTCTCGAAGACCCGGAAGAACCGGTCGAGCCGCACGTCGATGCTGGACGGCTGGATCAGCCCGGGCTCATACGGGTCGATCTTGACCCGGCCCGACTCGACCTGGGCCCTGATGTCGCGGTCGGAGAGCAGCACGCTGGCAACCTACCGGTTCCGGTAGCATGTCGTGTCGGACCGGGCTCGTACGCGGCTCGTGCGGTAGGGCGGGACGTGGCCGGCGGCCACGCGGGTGTAGTTCAATGGTAGAACGTCAGCTTCCCAAGCTGATAGTGCGAGTTCGATTCTCGTCACCCGCTCCAACGTAAAGGACCAGGTCGGAATCAGATTTCGAACACTGAGCTTTCGGTCATTCAGAGATCGAATCGTGCTGCGGGCCATCAACGTGCCATTAGAAGTCCCGTCAGCGGACTGTCAGCTGATCCGGCCTACGCTGCCAGCTCTGATTGCCAGGCTGCGTAGAACGCTCTAAGTCCGGCCGCGGACGAGCCGTCGGGCACGGGTAGCTCGTGGTCGGTGAACCGGTCGAGGGTAGCGATCATGTCGGCGAGCACCTTGGGGTCGAAGCCCGCGTCGATCTGGGCGGCCCGTGCGAGTAGGACGTCCTTGCCAAACCGATGTGCCAAGACATAAACATCGGCGAAATCCCGTGCGGCTGCCCGGTCAAACAGGGCGAGCAGCTTGTGACCGGCCAGTTCTTCCGGGGCGAGCGTTGGCCCGGCTGGGGTCGAGGAGGCAGGAAGGTCCGGCGGTGCGTGCACGGCCATGTCAACCAGGACCCCGGCATCGGCACTGCGGATGACCATCCGGCAGAACGTGTCGCTGTCATGGATCCGCTGCACGGACCAGCCTCGCTGGCGGGCCGCGGCATCCAGGGCCCCACGGGCGGCAAGAACATGCCCGCTCTCGGGGGCTGTGAAGAAGTCGAGGTCTTCAGTGGGTCGAGTCGTTAGGTGCTGCGCGAGCAAGGCCGCTCCACCTGCCAGCAGGAAGCCCTGACTGGCGGGCAAGGCGAAGAACAGCCTGGCCACCTCCAGCTGGAAAGCCGAGAGATCCGACCCGCTGGTGCCCGTCGCCATTACGCCCCGGCCTCGCTTGGGAGAGAGACCAGCGGTGCCCATGCCGACCGGACTGCCTTTGGCAGGACGAGGTCTTCCCACAGGTCAACGAGCAGTGCACCGTCGACGTAGGCCATGATGTCCACGGGCGTTCCCTCTTGCAGCACAATCTCGTACGCCCGTGCCCGGTCGGCCCGTGACCTGAGATCGAATACCCGCCCAGGTGCCGACCAGTTGAGGTGCAGCGGCAGTTCCACCGCGGCCAGGGCCCGCCCCACGTCCACGCGCGGCAGCCGATCCGGGATCCAGGTTGGCTTCCCATGCGCGGACGTCTGCTGGGTGAACGACACATGCGGCTCGGCGGTAAGGTCCCACCCGGCCCGGGAAAGGAGTCGGGCAAAGGTGGCGACCGTAGGTGACTTCCGTCCATGCTCGTACGCGGACAGCGTTGGTCGCGAGGTCCCGGCACGACGCGCCAGTTCCTCCTGGGTGAGGCCCGAGCTGACCCGAACGCGCTCAAGCAGCTCTGAGGCATCCATCATCTATCTAGTGTATCCGATCAGATACGTATCTGATCGGATACCTGTGGGTGTACCTCGGACGGGCGGCAAAGCTTACGAGGCCGCCAGGTCGATCCTCCGGGCCAATCGTGCGATGCGCAGGTCATCATTCTCTGCCGAGTAACCATTGAGACTTCTAGTCAAGAGCGGCACCTCACTGCGCCGCTGGCGCGCTCCGTCGCCGGGCTCTGCGCTTGGGGCGCCCGCCCGGCACGGGCGCGCCGACACCGCAAGCTGTCGCAGATCTGCAAGGCTCATCCCAGATACGGACGATGCTGCAAGTGGCCATCTTCCTCGCGTTCCCATTGTCCAGCTCGCGGGCACCGCCTCTAGGCCGCCCTGCGGGCGTCGCTTCGCGATGGCTTCGCCAGCCTAGACCCGGCACCCACTCGCATGGAGTCCGCGCCGGTCAGGAAGACGGGGGAGGAGCAGGATAGTCCGCGTTAGGCTGGACTCCATGGCCGAACCATGTACACCGTGAAGGCTCTCGATGAGTCGACGTGGGCCGACTTCACGGCGCTGGTGGGGCGCAACACCGGCTTTCCTGGCGGCTGCTGGTGCATGGCGTTCCACCCCGAGGGGGGCGACAAGACAGCCACGGCGCCCCTCAGGCGCGAACGGAAGCTCGCTCGTGTCCGGGCAGGAACGGCCCATGCGGCGCTTGTCTTTGACGGGGCCGACTGTGTGGGCTGGTGCCAGTTCGGCGCGCCCGACGAGGTGCCCCGGATCAAGAGCCGGGCGGCTTACGAAAAGGGTCAGACGACCTTGCCAGACTGGCGGATCGCATGCTGCTATGTCGGTAAGGGCCACCGGCGTCAGGGCGTTTTCACCGCGGCGCTCGCCGGCGCGCTCGATCTCATCGCCGGCCTAGGCGGAGGAACTGTCGAGGGATACCCAGAGCCCGCCGGCTCGGTGCCCGCCGGCTTCCTCTACAACGGCGCCTTGTCGACCTATGAGAAGCTCGGATTCTCCCGTGACCGCACAATCGGCATGCACCGCTGGGTCGTGACCCGCACCGTCAAGCCCAGGTCCTAGCGGAGGCCATGCCAACCGCCGACAAAACCTGAGAGCGAGACGCCAGCCAACAAGGGTTTGCAATTCGGCTTGCAGTTCACTACGGTACGGCACCATCTAGGGAAGACCGACCGAGAGGGTTGGTCCAGCTTGAACCGATCAGGACGGGCGTGCCCCGAGCTGCTAATGCTGAGTGTGGTCACCTGAACTGGCCCCGGCTGGCTTGCCGATATTCGACACGCATAATGCGGTAGACCGTACAGCACAGAAGTACAGCAACGCCCCCTGACAGCCGCCAGCAAACACAACCGCAGCACACCGAGCTAGCTGGGACGATGGGCAAACGCCCAGCGGCGC